>Ga0126304_10000618_pt1 | contig 15079 bp, 17 predicted proteins | sample Plot25_FD_92538 | JGI IMG/M metagenome (GOLD analysis project Ga0126304, IMG submission 92538) | Serpentine soil microbial communities from UC McLaughlin Reserve, CA, USA - Plot25 | ecosystem: Environmental > Terrestrial > Soil > Grasslands | place: USA: UC McLaughlin Reserve, Lake County... | reverse complement strand
TTATTTATAGTTTCGATATCCTGGATTCTTAGCAATATCATCATCATCTTCTATAGGATAAAATGTATGATTATAACTCCATTCTATGTCTGTAGGTTCGTTGCATTTATCAACACCAATTCGTGTAATTGCAATTTTTGCTGGATTAACATCAGAAATTCTTATGGATCTATTTCTTACTAAAAAATCTATAACAGGCTCAATAACGCGAGTGTAGTCTGAATTTCCCTTTAGATCTACATAATTTTGATATTTCTCTGGATCTGCTTTGAAACCATTCATTGGTGTTTGTGCAAAAACTTGTTGTTTTAATATGAATTTGGCAGGATTACTTCCAGACAATCTATTCAAACAATTAAGAAACCATGGTGCTAAAATTCTTATATCTTGATTGTCATCTCCTACACTAACATTGAAATCCATTTAATTACTAATCTAGAATGTATTATTAAAAAAGGTTTATCACTTTAAGCATAGACAATATGAATAGAAAAGTTAGATTAGCAATTATAATTAGAACACTATCCCTCCCCCTTCCTCTCGTTTTAGTTTCCTATGGATTATATTCTATATGATTCTTTATTTTGTTACTGAGAATAATAACTAATTTACGCATTCGGTGGAATTATATGAAAAATAATTTTTCAATTGAGAATAACATACAGGAATATACTTTGTTAGCAAAGGTAATCCAGACACATAATGATTAATGATATAATATATCATTAGAGTTTAAATGTTAGAGCCATAACCAACTATTATTATTATTAATAGGAGCCTGATGATATTCAACAATAATAATAGAAGGCTATGATGATGGATCTTATATTTGCTATAAGATTGTAATTAAATAGATATGATTGTAATTAATAATTGGAGACAAATTTTTTGTTAATTGAAAGCCATAGCCTAGTGTACAACACCTTCTTATACCTATGATTTTATGACAACGTAGGGTATTGTATGTCACTATAATATTTATCTCAAAATATTATAACCATTTAATATAAAAAATTATTCTCAAAGGAAAAGAATGAGTGAATGCATTATCATACCTGGGCCAATGAGGATTTTTGAAAATTTGTTATAAGGTTAAAGCCATAACTCACTCTACTATTAGGCTGCAAGCAATAATAGAAGGTTATGGCTTCTGTGTGAGAACATGCCTATCTGTTTGTTTTTTGGTATGATTCGTGCAGAATTCAAGATATTTAAAAATCAGTAAACAAGGTTAACAGTCAATTTTACGAATTATGGAAAAAATTACGATAATGATGAAGGGAAGGCAATTCCATAATGTTGATATCTACTGGTATTGATAGTTCTACGACCGAGTTTCTGATTATACTTATAACGTATTCTGAATTGCTAAATAAAATTGTTAAATACATTCTTTCATGTACTGAATCATAAATTTAGATATCACAATTAAGTAATCAATTTCACTGTAGCATGTTTTATCTTTATGAGGTTTCTCCATTGTTTTTTGAAGTAAATTGTATAATGGCTCTTTACATTTCTCTAGAAGTAAATCATATCCATTTCGGTAAAGAAATAACATACCTACTGCAATAGCAGTTTCGTTGTTTCCATCAAAAAAAGGTTGTGCCCACGTTATTCCTCCAATTATTACTGATGTTTTTTTTATTATAGTTGATCTCTTATCTCTTGCTGCTGTATTACCATAAGAGTTTACAGGAAAAAAATCGTTTCTAAGACATCACGTTCTACTTCTTCAAATTTTTCATTTCTTTTTCTCAATAGATCATAGTTATAACCTATAATTTCTTCAATTTCTGCACTTGAAAAATAATCAGACATGTTAGCAGTAAAGTTATTGTTAAGATCGGTATATAATAAAATAAATAAAACAGTATTCTTCTCGTCAAAAGACCCAAATTTATCAGGATCTGAGATACGTAGGAAGATTCTTCTTCTATATCTTTGTATTGAAGGCTTTCAATATTATCTTCTATAACATTAGTTTCCAACACGGGAATCCTTTTTTCTAGAACATTGTTCTTATATCTGTTAGTCAATAAGAAATTATTCGTATTTACTATTCATTTTCGAATTTTTAAAAAATTTAATAAAGTAGTTAATAAACCATATGACTAACGTCTGATTCTTTCGTATAAATTCAAAAAATCCATTAATTAATGATATAATCAATACGATATCTATTTCTTTATTTCTTGGTTCTTGTGCTTCTAAGTATGCTTTATTCAATGCAATTTGGAATTTTTTTATAATATTAGTTTCATGAGATTGATCCCAAGAATCAAAAAATGCTTTTAATACATTTTGTCCTTCTGGAGTTTCAGTCAATATTCTTGTAAAATCCCCATCAGGAAGACCAGCACTCATATATTTTGTATAAATAATTTTTCTTATAAAGATTTACTTAACTTTGTAAAGTCGTAACAAGAGAAAAATGCTGATTGTAAAATTGATATCAAACAGAATGCCCACAATGGAAGACACTAAATAAATAAATAATTTAAAAAGAGAGCATTAAATTTTATATTATATTTAGTTTTCTTGTTGTGGTATTTATTGTCCTTGAAAACTTTTTGTAACTACTGCTGCTACTATAATATTATTATTTATATTTACAACAAAAAGTCATGGCAAAACAAGCAATCTGAAAGACACATCGTCTATCTCTTCCGATGGATCCTTCTTATCTCTATACTTGATGAAAGGTCTTGATTCTTTCATTCTCTCTTGTATAGCATTTATGGCTTTACCTTTACAGTTGTCGCACATATGGGGATCTGTCTCTACTACATCCATGTCAATGTCTACTGGACCAGTCCAGGTAAATATTTTCATACTATTCTTATTGATCTAAAAGTATTATTAACTTTGAATTAGTAATTGTATAGTAGTGCCACCAGAAGCATCCTCCAACGCGAACACTTCTAGCAGTAGGACCAGACATTCTAAAATTCCCTGTGAAATATGTGGACTCTTATTTGATACAGTAGATATAAAGGAAGAACATAAGAAATTGGAGCATGTAGAACATAAAAGACCAAGTGGTGTAGGTTAATCTAATTAGAAATAATTTAAAAGAGAATTAAATTTTATTTCTTATATTATTGTTCGTCTGACCAAGTTATCATAATTTCATATCCTATTTTGTTTGTTTATACCCAACTAGTATAAAGGGAAGAATGGTTTTCAAGTGCAACAGTTTGGCAGTTTTGTTCTGTAACTTTGTTTTATTCTGTTTACTTGTATCTATAAAATATAATAACAACGATAATAATCTTTTTACTTCTATCTGATTAACTTATTATGAGTTAAAATGAGTGATTTACCATATAATAATAATCCTAAGGATGAATGTTTTTATTGTTCACATATATACACTTTTCATTCCTCTTCTGATAATATTCAAGAAGGTCGTATTGAAAGTAAGAGGAATCTTCATGATGATATTCCTAATAGATGTAGTTTTGTTAATAATTTTGATAAAAGTTCCTGTAATTGTCCAGGATTCAGATCATCTTCATCATTATCATCATCAACAATTACAAACTAAGGAACGACAGTGAAGAAATAATGTCAGAGAAATTGTAAATATAAATACAAGAAAAAATTTATGAGAGTTAAATTTTATTTGTCAGGTAATGGAATTTTTTTATTAATATCTTTCAAATTGTTTACACATTTCAGTAACAATTTTGGGATCCATATGCTCTACCTATATCTGTCAATTTAACATTCCCAGTTATAGAATCAAATGTAAGATAGTGGTTTTGAAGATTATTATTTATTAGCTTAACAATTATTTTAGGAATTAAACTGATTTCAAACGATTTATATCCCATTTCTTCCCATATGGTATTAGGATTTAGTCCATTCTCGATAACTTGTCTTTCATTTCTGTCTTGAAAATACAAGATACAAAGAAATTTCTTCGTCATATCGTCTTCCATTGCTTTATTAGTAAATAATTCAGACATAATCATAAAGGATAACGTAAAATTTTTATTTATTATTCGTGTTATAGAATTAGAAGATTGTTCCTGTTTTTTAAGTCTAGCATCAATGTGGTAGTTTTTCTGAATAATTTTGACTTGAGTATTATCTTTGGAATTTATTGAGCCTGGTATTCTTAACAAACACGATTTTTTAAACCAAGATGATTAAAAGATTGAAGTTAAATACTACTATCATTTACGTCATTTTTCATTGTCCTAACGTATTTTCCATTTTTATCTGGAGCTAACCATCCTATGTCTTTTAGAACTTTGATTAGTGAGGAAATATAATTTTTATTATTACGATCAGATTTGTTAAAAGTAATATTGCTTTTATCAAAAAGTGGATTATCTTTTAAAGTATGGATAGCAAGTACTAGATCATTTAGTATATGTTGAAATGTTGATGATGATGATGACGTTGTATATTCAGACCTCTAATCCTAATATACTATATAATCATGCATTTAATCTTTTAAAAGTTATTGATGTAAATGCTCATCTAGCCTTCAAGTAATCGGATCTCGCATATAACGACTGATTATTTGTACAAGTTCATTTATATTTATTGCTATCTTAGATCTTGATTTTCTAAATTGTTTAAACCTTCTCTAGTTATCCTATATAATGTAAAGTCTATACCAGCAGGTCTAGGAAACACCTCTATTATCAAACCTTTTAAACGTAATTCTTTGAGATACTTATTTATCTCGTCAGGTGGACGATTAGCTCTTGATATTATGGCATGATCATAAACATCTGTTTCTGAATTGTTCTCAGACAAATCCGATATGATGTTAAGGATATTTCTTAATTCGTCTCTAAGTGGTTGATTACTCATTTATAAATCAAGTTATCTTTCATATATTTTATCCTTGCTGGAATAAGGCCTAGCATTGTTTAACACGTACAAAAACAAGCCAATGAACTAAAAATTCAAATGCTGGCTTCGGGACGAGGGGGCACATACTTTGAGTGAATAGACAGTGGGATATAGAGTATCGGATGAATATTTGACCCAAATATTTATCAAGAAAATTGAGTCTAAGACACAAAATTCATTATGTGACAATTATGTGACTTCTAACAGTGTCCTTAATGATTTGACTAGAATGGAATTAAAAAACATAAATAAATTTATTTGAAAGAAAAAAATGAATTAGAAGATATAGAAAAAAGTGGTATAAAGAATACAAATGAAAATGATGATTTATTAGATGAAGAACCAAAAGCGATTTTAGAAGCAATTAGAACACAGAAGGGAAAAGATTTAGAAAAACCAGGGGATGATGAAGAGGAAGATGATAATGAGGATGACGATGATGAGGAAGATGAGGATAACAAAGACGATAAAAAGAATGACAAAGATGAGAGAGACAATGATGAGGATGACGATTAAGACTACAACGGATAGATCAATCATTAATAGAAAATGATAAGATAAAAAAGATGCTTTAACTCATTTATCTGATCAACTATTCTCTTTAAATGAAGATTACTACAATTAGAAAGAAAACATATCCTATATCTTTAATTTAATTATAAAAGATCGGTTCAGAGGAATTTAATACAATAATATTTTGAACTTCATAAAAAAAATTATTATTTTAAAAAATGAGTAGTAAATATTGGTTCATCCAATTGTTGTATCCCGCAACTTCTGTTCTTGTTGTTGAATGAATTCAATTACGGATCTTGCCGTTTGGGATTCTAAAGAATATTTAGATGGATTTTTTATTGACTTGTAAATATTTTCAAATTCCTCTTTTGTTTTATTCAAAGAGTGAATAAACTTTTTATCCTTTAAAAAAAGCCTTCCTGTTTTCAAATCAAATGTTGTTAAAGCAGGCAGTATAGAACTAATAAATTCTAAATATCCAGGACCATACCGATTAGAAAACCATCCACCGATACTTTCTTCTCTTGAAAAAAATTTTTCATCTTGAAATATATTTGGTATGTTATATGGTATTTTTCTTTTCTTTGTTCCATTTATTAAATATATTAATATTCTGTCTTTTCGAAGTCGTACTTCTAAATATTCGGCAGGCTGATCACTATTAACAAATTTTATAATTGTATCATCATTATCATTTTGTTCAGTGTCAGCAGTTTCTAACCATTGATATTTGTCTTTATATAGTTTAATCAAATACTTGTGTAATTTGGACTCATTCAATATCAATCGCTTCTCCTCCCAATCTTTCTTATTTTCTGCATATAAAATGAAATTTTCAATTTCCAAGTATTTTTTTTGTATATAAGAAGAAATCAGAACCAAAATACTTATGGGAAAATTGGAAGAGCATATAGTATCTCTTTTGATGAATGGATACAATAAATCTTCAAATATTTTTAAATTAGGATAATTTTTTATTATGGATTGGATGTCAATTTTTAAAAAAATGGGATATTCCATGATATAATAGATGCCTAATTCTGTTAAAAAGTAATATTTTGGTTTGCGAGGACTTTTTTCTTCAATTATTTTATCATAGTCAATTAATTGTAATTTACAAAGTTGCCTTGCAATGATTTTATTTTTTGTGTATTCAGTCGTATTTAATTTTTCATAGCCTATGTCAAAGTCATTTATTTTATCCTCAATGGACTTAGCATATGAAGAAGTATAGGGATGGCAAGCAAAATAATAAAGAGATTTTTCTTGTATATAGTTTAGTTTAATATTTTTTAGTTTATTATTGATTTTAAAATAATACTCATAATTGGAGTAATATTTAAGTTTATAGGGATCCAAACTGTACCTATTCTACCCTTTGATTCTAAAAGAGACGATGATTATTATATGTTATGAATGATTTAGAATCTTCAAAACATTTAGAAAATAGATCAAAGCAAAAAAATTCAAAAGGAAATATCATATTTTTGCCAAGGAATTGGATGGTATTTCATGGCGAAACTGGAAATCAGAAATCCTATTAGACATACAAAATGCAATTGGGCTTAGTCAAACTGATGAATTAATTTCCTTAAAAATTGAAGGTAATTTACTATGACTATTGATAATTATCCATTTATCAAATGTCTATATTGTGATGCAAGAATATCAAGTAAATATCCACATCTATATTATCACGCATACAAAAAGCATCCAGAAAAAATAAGAGAGGTCTTTGAAAATGGATTTAGATTAATACCGTTAGACATACCAAAGTTAATGTCAAAAGAACGAGCATATAGAATATTTTTAAAAACATTGGAAGAAATTGACCAACGTGAGATGGAATTGAGATAATAATATGATCAAATTTTTAGATGAAAGTAATGAAAATCTTTTTAGATACAACAAAATAATACAAAAAATTCCAATAATACAAGAGGAGGAATCTTAATTGTCTAACACTTATACAAATGGTCACTCAACCAATAGCCAAAAACAACCTCCACAAATGAAAAATCCAGTGAATGTCTCAAAGAAAGAAGCGATAGAAGAATTACAAACCACATTGGGATCTCTTAGGAAAAAATTTTATCCAGAATTATCAAATTCTTCTATTTTTGCAATATTACAAGATAATCCTTGTTTAGTAAAATGTCTTCATGAAATAAGAAATAAAAATACTAATAAACTTGACTTTGACTCAATTTATAATGCAAAGCATAACTGGATAAAGAATAAAATAATAGATGTAATATTGGATAAATTTGAAAATCAAATAGAAGTAAAATCTGAACATAATCTTTCTAATGGAAAATTCGATCTTATATTACAAATTCTATACGATAAAATTCGAATCCAGTATAAAACAAAAACTATTGCAATTGAAATAAAAAGTGGAAAAACAGTAAATAGTAAAATATTTTGCCAGATCGAACGATATCTTGTAGATACCGATGTATTATTAATGGTAAGAGTTCCAACTCAAGATGTGGTGCCAATTCATAGTGATAGAATCATGAATGAACTAATAGAAGATCTTTCTTTATGGAAAAGAAAAGCAGATAAAATATTATCCAATTCAGTAAAAAAAGTTCCTGGTGATTGGTGTAGAGAATGCAATGCAGACTGTGAATTTAAAAAACCTCCGAGATGGAATTCCAGTAGTGCTAAAGGTTCATTCGAAGGTTTTGAAGAGGATTTAAAGAATATCAACATGGTTATTGCAAAATTAATTATTCTAATAGAACAGACAATTGACGAATTTCAACGAACTTCAAATTAATAGAGGATATTGTCAAGAAATATAAGGAGTTTTCAAAATGAGTTGGAACAAGATAAAACAACAAGTCCTAGAACGTGACAAACACATATGTCAAATCTGTTTAAAGAAACTTCCAAACTTAGAAGTAAATCCTATCCTTCCTAGAAGATTAAAAGGATTGGATTCTGCAAATAACTTGTTTGCAGTTTGTGGCATATGTCATGAAATTGTAGAGTTAAGACCACCACCAAAAACAATTGAAGATAGAATCCAAGAATTTAGCAATGGTAAGTGTAGGGATTTTATTTATTGTGAATGTGGTTGTAGTAAAACCAGATCAAAATACAATGAGAAAGGTAAAGTTATGAGGTTCATTAATGGACATCAAAATAGAGGTGTAAATAATCCTAGTTATAAGAAATCTCCTAATAAAATATTTATTAAATTACCTAAACTCAATGGAGAGTGTATTGAATGTGAATATGGATTTATTGAATTTGTCTATTGTAAGTGTGGCTGTGGAAAAACATTATCAAAATACAGAATAAGAAATGGTCGTCCTGTTAAAAATGAGCCAAGATACTATATAAAAGGACATCAACATATCGGAAGACGACCATACAATTATGGAAAACGTAAATTAATACTATTTGAAGAATTTATCTATTGTGAATGTGGTTGCAAAAAGACAAGACCAAAATATGACAATAGTGGTCGTGAACATAAATTTATTGACGGTCATAACAATAGAAGGAGAACAGGATTAAAAGGAGGTTTTCATATAACAAATGGTTACAAATATATTTTAAAACCAGATCATCATTTTGCAGACAGCAAAGGATATGTTGTAGAACAGAGACTAGTTTATGAAGAATATTATCAATGTTGTTTGTTAGACTTTGCTGCTGTCCATCACAAGGATCATAACAAATTGAACAATAATATATTCAATTTAGAAGGAATGACTATCAGCCAACATAAACAATTACATGGCAAAGAGTCAAGTCATTTAAAAAATCATATCAAAAGCAGAACCCATATAAAAAATCAATATGGTATTTTTGAAATAAAAAAATTTAGATCTAATAAATAAACCGATTTAAAACTATGTCACGAAGGTTATTCTAAATTGGGTTAGGTGGTCTTGGGATCATTTTTGACCTTTATTTTTTCTTTTATCATTTATCATTCTAATTCTATTATTTCCAGAGGAATGAGTTTTGAACCTCGTAGTTAATCTCAGAGGTTCCATGTTTTAAAATGCCTAGACAATAAATTTACAAACCTATCATAAATATAATATATCCTGCTATTACAAGTAAAATAAATTTGACAGATTCCCCAGACTTTAAATACTTTATTGATGAACCAATCAAGACCCAAAAGCAAGACAAATTTAATTTTAATATTTATGTAGATGCAATAGAAGAAATTTTAAATAAATCAAATGGAATTATAAATATTGGTATTAAAGAATTTGTTCTGTTCTGTAACCTGTGTTTTAAGCATACAAACTATTACTTATTTGCCCAAAATAAAGTTTATGTATTTACTCTATTGGATGCAGTGTAAATCTCGTAATTCACATTAAACATCGTAACAATATTATCCAAGCTTTCATCGAGAGAGAAGCGACAAATTGTGACCCATGTATTATTTTTTATTACTTCGATTTTACTTTCTAATGAATCAGAGTATTCAAATTCTATTTCGAAGTTGTGTCTAAATTTTCTTTCTAGTTGGTTGATTATCTTTTCTGAAGCGGTGATAAAAATTTTCCTCAATAAAAATTTTTTCCCTATATATTATATTATCTTTGCTAAGTGTATTAACTTTTGACTATATAGTAAAAACTTATTATTATGTATAAGACCAGGGAAAGTATCCATAATTCTAATATAACTTTTTTATACAACTATAAACTGTTATTATTTCATTAAACATTTGCTAATTTATTTACAATATAAAAATTATATAATTATATTATTTCAGGTTTTTGTGCCTTCTATAATCAATCTCTCTCTGTTTTTCTTCCTTCATGTGATGTAATCTGTCTTTTTCATTTAAAAACTGTTTTCCACAGTTATTGCATTTCCGAATAATCTGTTTATGAATTTCTTTTGCATGTTTTAACAGTTCCTCTGATGTTCTAAATTTTTCTTTACAACTTGTACAATTATTTTTTTTCTGCAATAAAAATTTCAACATTTAATTATAAATACTATAAAGTACTATTAAAATTCACCGCTATTTTAAAACTTTATAATATTTTTTTTTTTTTATAAAATATTTAGAAATACAAGGTAAGCAACCCCAGGTGGATAGAACTCTAGAAACTCACGTTTCAGCCATTTTGTTCATATACTTGGAGTTGCAGCTGCTATTTCGGCATTTACTTATTATCCTAAAGAGTATGTAAACAACAATTTATCCAAAAGATGAAGCGCATTACTTGATAATGCAATTGAAAAACATCAAAAACAGTTGAAAATTTCAGAATGTCGAAATATAAAATTAAGAGATAGTTTAAATGGATATTTGTGAATATAGAATTTCTATAAAAGAGGGGAAATAAGTAAATATTAGAAAAAGTATAAATGATGCCAAATTAAAAAAGGTATATTTTAATTGAAAAATTATAAAAAAGTAAAAGAAAAACCTTTTCTTGTTAACTCTTTTCGGATTACGATTAACAAAATTTATTATCATAAGGGTGAACTTTCAAAATTTTATATTGTAGGAGGAATTGGCTTAGTTATAAACTATTTAGTATCTTATTTCATTTTTACTTCTTTTCATCTCGATCATATTCAATCAAGTATTTTTGGAATTATTGTTTCTTTAACTTCTAATTTTCTGTTAAATAAAGTTTGGACTTTTCAAGATAGAAACATAAAATATGATATAGTATTAAGACAATATTTAAAATATTTTATTTTCAATTCTGTTGGAGTAATAATACAAGTTTCAATAGTATATGGATTTGGTAAGACTGGCATTGATTACGGTTATGTTATAATAATTGCAATATTTATTGCATCAGTTCTAAATTATCTTGTCAATAAAAAATTTATTTTTAAGAATACAAAAGAAATTGTAGATATACGCAATAAGTTTTGGAGTTAAAGAATAAAATACTATAGCTTTAGAAAATATATAATTTGTTAGAGTTATTGTTTTTTTCAAATTAATAGTTTAAAATTAAGGTAGTTGACTAATTTAATAAAATTAGTTTAAAATTATCCTGTTTTAAGGATTGTCTAATAAAGTAAGATTTTATCATTTAGAAATAAGGTGATAGTTTAATTTTCTATATTCATAAAATGTATATAACATAAGTAGGTATTTGTAGTGTTCTATCTAATTCTTATAATAACAGCTACTTATTTTCCAAAAATATTGTTTATTTTAAAGCTTATAGACAATGAAATTTAATTAATGCTAGAAGGAAATATATTCTATGTCTAATGCAGAAATATTTACTGTTCCGATGATTCTTTTTACCAAAATATCAATTTAAAAGATTCTTTTGCAATTAACTATCTCAAAGCAATAACCGGGAAATTAATGATGATATATCATCGGATAGAATCATAGTAAATTATTTATTAACATCAACAATAAATCAAAATCTTGTACTTAAAAAACCGTGCAGCAGATAGATTAATAAAATATAAAAAAAATTATCCTTCAGAAATGCTAAAAAATGCACCAAAGGGATGGAAAATTCTTGATTGTGAAAACAAGGTTTATTCTAATGAATACATCCAGTTATATGAAGATTTATTAGATATTAATGGTTTTAAAAAGAGATACATTAGAGGCAAAAGAAAAAACTTTTCGACAGTTGTCCCTTTCCTTTCTGTAGACAGAATCTTAGTAATTAAAAGTTATCGACATTTAGTTGATTCATTTCAATTTGAAATTCCTTCTGGATATATTGAGGATGGTGAATCTCCTAAGGATGCTGCAATACGTGAATTCAAAGAAGAAACAGGTTATAGCGCCAGTAAGATTTTATTTGTAGGAGAATATACTCTTGATTACTCTATGTTTGAACAAAAAGGTTACATATTTGCAGCTTATGATCTTTTACAAAATCAACAACAAAATCTAGGATTAATGGAAAGTATCAATATTGAATCATTAACTATAGATCATGTCAAAGAAATGCTTTTAAATGGAAAAATTTTAAATGCCGCTTCTATAGTTGCCTTATACAGATCTCTTGATTTTCACGAAAAAATAGTAAGCAAAAATATCTTTAATGATTAATCTCTTTTAATACCTTTTCAAAAATATCCATTCCTTTGGAAATTTCCTCCTCAGTAATAACAAGTGGAGGTAATATTCTAATAGTTTTTACACCAGACGGAATAACTAATAGTTTATTCTTAAATAATCTATTAATTACCTTATTTCTAATCTCTTTTTTATGAAATTCAACCCCCAACATTAATCCTAGACCTCTTACATCTGTTATTTTAGTATCTCTATTTTTTAAGTCAGTGAGATATTTTTTTAAAAAATTTCCAGATTTATTTACTTTATCTAAAATTTTTTCTTTGTTAATAATATCAATTGTTTTTCTTCCAATAGCCAGATCTATTCTGCTCCCACCTCCCCATGTGCTCGATAGTACTCCTGGTTTACTAGGTTCAAACTTTTTATCAAATACTACCGCTCCTAGTTGCAATGCTTTTGCAATTGTGAAAATAGCTGGTTTGATGCCGTAATGTTGATACGTCCACCATTTTCCTGTTCTACCTAATCCAGTTTGGACTTCATCTATAATAAGAGGGATGTCATATTTTATAGATGTTTTATGGAGATTGTTAACAAATTTTTTACTGGCTACATTTACTCCTCCTTCTCCTTGAATTAATTCTATAATAATAAAAGAAACTTTATACTCACTCGCTATTTCTTTAATACTGTCTATTTGAGGGTCATTATCTGAAATACAAAATTTTATCCTCTTTACTGGTAGTTCAGGAAAATTAATCTTCTGTACATCTTTACTAAAAGTAAACGCAAGTGCACCTAGGGTTCGTCCATGAAATGCATTTATACAAGAAATCCCAGGTAATGGACCATTTAGCCTATAAGCAAGTTTAATTGCATTCTCGACTGCTTCTGCGCCACTGTTAATAAAAAAAACTTTTGAATTTGGATTGCTAATTGAAAGTAATTTTTCAGCTAGTTGACAATGCTCTTCACAATAAAAATCCTGACCTGCTATTTTATGTGCACCTATACTTCCATATCGTTTTAGAATCTCATTAAGTTCTGGATGGTTATAACCTAAAGGACAGGAGGCAATATTAGAAGTAAAATCTAAATATTGTTCTCCATCTATATCCTCAAGGTAACATCCTTGGCCATCCTTAACCACTAAAGGATAGACAAATGTTGAATTATAAGCAAGTTTATGTATTTTTTTTACTATTGATAAAGATTTTTTCTTCATAATAATATCATTATGATAATTTTTATAATTCCGTGTCAAATCAATTGTATAAATATATATGATAATAAATTGTTTAATAAATATAAGATCTATATTATTTATATGAGATTTATAAATGAACTAACGTATGAAAATTATATCAAAAAAAATCAAGAGAATGTATTTCATAAAAAATTTGATCATGCAGTTGAATCTATAAAAAAACAATTTAATAATAATGATTATCCCATTATTATTAATAATGAAAAAATATACACTAAAGATAAATATAAACATGTATCACCAGTTGACCGACGCATAACACTTGGACATATTTCCAAGATATCAGATCCACTAATAAGTAAAGCTATAGAGTCGTCATATGATTCATTCAAGGACTGGAGTAAACTTAATTATAAAAAAAGGATTAGAATTCTTAAAAAGGTAGCAAATATTATCCGATCGAATAAATTTCAACTCGCTGCCCTATTAACATTCGAAAATGGTAAAAATAGATATGAATCAATTGCAGATATTGATGAAGCAATAGATTTTATAAATTACTATTGTAGTGATATGATTAACAATAATGGATATGTTACTAAAAATAATATAATAAATAAAAATCCAAAAAATACTAGTATTATGAAACCTTATGGTGTTTGGGCAATAATATCACCTTTTAATTTTCCTGCGGCTATTTTTGTTGGAATGAATATTGGAGCGATTATTACAGGAAATACTGCCGTTGCAAAACCAGCAAGTAATACCCCTCTAATTGGATATAAAATCGTAGAAATAATGATAGACTCGGGTTTACCACCTGGTGTATTAAACTACATTACCGGTGATGCGGCGAAAATAGGAAGAATCATAATTAACAACGATAAGATTTCAGGCATAGTTTTTACAGGTTCCAAAGATGTGGGATATACTCTTTATAAAACTTCTGCTGATATAAAATCTCGACCAATAATCGCAGAATTAGGTGGAAAAAATCCAACCATTGTTACAAAAAGTGCCGATTTGGAGAAAGCTGCAGAGGGAGTAAGTCAAGCGGCTTTTTCTTATGCAGGACAAAAATGTAGTGCATGTTCAAGAGTTTATGTTCATCAAAAGGTAAAGAAAGAATTTATTGAGAAGTTAATATCAAAGGTTAAGAAAATTAATGTAGAAAATTCAGATAAAAAAAATTGTGATGTAGGTCCCTTGATTAACTTTAATGCCTTTCAAAACTTTAAGAAGTATGTGAATATTGCCTCACAAGAAGGACGAATTCTGTATGGAGGAACAGTTATAGAGGAAGGAGATTTAAAATATGGATATTACGTTAGCCCGACAATAGTAAGTGAAATATCCTTTGATAATATCCTTTTCACTAAGGAATTATTCTTGCCATTTCTATGTATTACTGAATTTGACCAATTTCCTGAAGCACTAGATCTATGTAATAATTCTGAATATGGATTAACAGC
>Ga0126304_10000616_pt1 | contig 15083 bp, 13 predicted proteins | sample Plot25_FD_92538 | JGI IMG/M metagenome (GOLD analysis project Ga0126304, IMG submission 92538) | Serpentine soil microbial communities from UC McLaughlin Reserve, CA, USA - Plot25 | ecosystem: Environmental > Terrestrial > Soil > Grasslands | place: USA: UC McLaughlin Reserve, Lake County... | reverse complement strand
GACGCAACGATCAGGTACCAGCCTGGCGGCAATCCGAAGACGCGGTAGCGGCCGCGTTCGTCAGTGAGTCGCGGCCATCCGGCTGCTGTCGCGACCGTCCGCGCGCCGACCTGACGAAGCCGCATGGCGCGCACAAGCACGCCCTGGAAGGGCTCGCCGGCGCTGTCGGTGATCGTGCCGACAATCGCGCCGCCCCTCGCCAGCACCACTTCGATATCGTGCACGCGCGCATCGGGGCGGATATGCACCATCCGGGCCGTCTCAATCAGGGATGGCCCGCGAAACTCTGGCGTCAGGTAGCCGGATTTGCCGACCTCGATCGTGTACTCACCGTCTTTGAAACGACCGGCATCGAACCTGCCGTTCGCATCGACGACCACCATGCGCGTCTGCTTGTTGCCCGAGACCGCCAGCAGCGCGCCGCCGACGGGCTGTCCGGAAGGGGTGACCACTGTGCCGGTGATCACTCCTGGATCGTTCGCAGAGACCTTGGCGAACTCCAGTGTTGTTCCGGGGCCGGTAACTTGAAGCGGAGCGAGTTCGAAATCGACCTCGCCAGTTTCCTCACCGGCCCGAACGTCAACGACACGTTTCGAATCTGGCAGTCCGAGCGGCGACAGCGGAGTGGTGCTAGTGAAGAATGGAAGACGAGGCACGACGATGCCCTGCACGGCCTCGCGATCTATCGCAAACGCTGGCGTGATTCGTGCGGATTGAGATGTGTTGTGCGCAGTGAGGGTGTATCGTCCGGCGGGAAGCCCTCCGATTCGGTACTCGCCCAGATCGTCCGTTTCCGCTTCGTACGTCGGCTTCGTGTTCGATGCGTCATCAACCCGGCGGGCGACCACACGCGCGCCGATCGCGGGCATGCCCTGCTCGATGATGCGCCCCGACATCACGGCGCCACGTTCAAGGCGAACCTCGAGCTCGCGTGTCACCGTTCGGCGTTCGGGCTCGACGACCACTGATTCGTATCCCGCTTTGGTGATCACGATGGCCGAACAGGGACCCGGACACTCGATCGCGAAGCGGCCGTCCTCGTCGGTCAGCACCGGGCGCACGCCGGCATCGCGGCGCGCGAGTGACACGATGCTGCGGCGGAGTGGACGGTCGTTCTCGGCGTCAATAAGACGGCCACGAAGCGACGCGGCCGGCGGCTGAGCCAACGCCGTGGATGCCACGAGGATCAGCGCGAATACGAGCGCACTCGTCGAGCGCACGCCGGTGAAGCGCACGCTTTAGCGTGCGCGGGTCAGGGGCGATCGGTCAATGACTTTCGTCGACGAGGGGAACGCCCGCGGCGCAGAGCGGACACTCCGACGGCTTCCACATGTCGCCCGGGAATGAGGCGAGCGTTTCGAGCACCAGGCCGTTCTCGCGTGCGAGCACGGTCGCCGACGATCCGCGTGTCGCGAGCGTGCCGATGGCGACCGGATCGGCGCCGCACTCGTAGAGATCCTTCAACGTCCCCAGCACCGCGGATCCCGCGCCGATCACATCGTTGATGATGACCACACGCTTGCCGGTGACGAGCTCGCGCTGCTGTCCCGGCAGGCGATAGCTCACCGGGAACATCTCATCGGTCTTTGAATCGATGCGTTCGGTATAGGTGAACGACACCTTCATTCGCTGAGCGACCATCAACGCGACAAAGGCGCCTTCCACGAGCGGACCGCAGATGACATCCGGCTGCTGCTCCGACAGGCAGTCGGCGAGCACTGCGGCCAGCTGCTCGACCGGCTCGGGCCGCAGACACAGCAGCTCGAGATTGAGCCAGGTGTCGCCGTGATGGCCCGACTCGAACCGGAAGTGTCCCTTGCGCCACGGAAGCAGCGCCGCGACTTCTTTCTCGAAGGCGTTTGACATCAAGAACCGTCCCGAATCACCCGACACGACTCGATATCAAAGCTCGCCTCGCCAATCGTGAGCCGCGCCTGATCGCGCAGGCTGGCGGCAAACTCGAAAAAGCGCTGCGCATCGGCGAAATTGCTCGCGATCCCGAAGGAGACGCGGATTGCGCCGGCGCTCTTGCCGCCTTCGTGCGCGATCATCTGCAGGAAAAGTGGCAGCGTGAGGTTGGGGTTGCGAGCCAACGCCGCCGCCACATCCTCGTCGGTGATGCCTTCCGCGGTTTCTCCGGGCCCCGGATTGCAGAAACAACCGGTACGGAACGAGATCCCCTGCTGGCCGGCGAGCTCCTCGACGCGACGGTAGTCGAGCAGGTGCCCCTCGGGATCGTAGAAATTCATCGTCACGATCCCGCCTCGCATCGTCGTCGTCAGGGGACCGTAGATGCGGACCATCGGCCGCCCGTTCGAGTGACGCATCGCGACCAGCCGATCGAGCAACCAGCTGGTCAGACACTCCACGCGCGTCTGGATCGCGTCAATACTGGCGGCCGCGAGATGCCGCAACCCAATCTCGACGGCGGCAATCGAGAAGTAATTGAGCGTTCCATCCTCGAAGCCCGCTTCGCCCGGCGAGAGAATGTGGCGACGCCCCCCGACGGTGGCGAAGTTGACCGTGCCGCCCGCGAACCATGGGCGATGCAGTTTGTCCAGCATGGTGTTGCGAACCAGCAGACAGCCAACGCCAGTCGGGTATCCAAACATCTTGTAGAACGAGATGCTGACGAAGTCGGGCCGCACCTCACGCAGGCTCAAGCGGTTTATGGAGACGTAGGCTGCCGCATCGAGCAGCACGTCCCAGCCGCATTCGCGCGCACGCGCGATCAGCTCGAGCGGATGCTTGACGCCGGTGAAGTTCGACTGCGCGGGAAACGCGAACAGATTGGCCGCACCGCGCGTCGCGCCGCCGAGCAAGGCGTCCAGCGCAGCCGAGTCGAGCCGCAACTCGGGCACCGTGAGCGGGGCGTAGGCGACGGCCGCCCCGGCCGCGCGGGCGAACTCGCGGATGCCGTTGACCGAGTTGTGATTGTCCGCCGTCAAGAGCAGGCGGCTGCTCGCCGAGAACGGATACGACTCGCCAACGTGCTTCAGTGCACCAGTCGCGTTGGCGGTGAAGATGGCTGTGTACTCGCCGGCCGCATCGAACCACTCGAGTACCGCTCGGCGCGCACCTTCGACGAGCGTCGTCGTTCGCGACGAGGATGGACTTGCCGAGTGCGGATTGCCAAGTGCGTGTGTGTTCAGCAGATCTGCGTGCTGGCGCACTTGCGATGCCGCATGCAGGCTCGCGCCGGTGTAATCCAGATAAACGTGGCCGTGCTCATCCAGGCGGCCGTACTCGACGGCGCGAAGCGCGTCGAGGTGCAACGTGGACCGGTACTGAGGGTAACTCGCGAGGAATTCGGCGTACGCGTCGGCCCGAGGTGTCCTATTCAATGTCTGCTGACAGGTTTCAAGACCTGCCTCTACGCGGTTCAGCGACCCTCACGTGATAGTACTCGCCGGCGCGCTCAACCGTCAGCTTCGCGCCGAATGTCTGGCTCAAATGCACGGGCGTGAGTGCGTCCTCGGGTGCGCCGTCATAGGCGACCTGCCCGTCGCGCAGCAATACCACCCGCCTGGTCTCGGGGACGATCTCGTCGACATGATGGGTGATCAGAATCAGCGTGGTCCCTTCGCGCATGAGGCGGCGGACAGTCTCCATGAAGCGATGCCGTGCGACGAGATCGAGACCGGTCGTCGGCTCATCGAGCACGAGCGCATCGGGGCGAGTCACCAACGCACGCGCGATCAGCACGCGCCGCCGCTCGCCGGTAGACATCTCGTTTAATGGCTGTGACGCGAGCTGCGGCGCTTCGACACGTTGCAGCGCCTCGCGTGCCCGTTCGCGCATGGCGGTCGTCACGTCATGATGGGAGAACACGCCGTGGCTGCCGAAGAAGCCTGAGACCGCCGTATCGAGGCCTGAGACGCGGCCGCCCGAGGTACTCAGGCCAAACGTTGCATCGAGATCACCGGTCACGACGCCGAGGTGCGTGCGCAGTTCGCCAACGTCCCAATGCTCACGGCCGAACAGCCGCAACGCCGGCACACCGTTGTCCGAGGCGCGCGGCCGATCGTCGAGGGTAAGCATGCGAATCAGCGACGTCTTGCCGGCGCCGTTCGGACCGAGAATCGCCGTGTGTTCACCCTGATGAATCGTGAACGTCAACCCATCGAGCACGCGCGTCCGGCCGCGGATCAACGTCGCGTTCACCAGTTCCAGAATCGGCGGCATCGAACCATTTTCCCTCGAAGCCTTGCCGCCTATATCCTTTCTGCTATGCACACTCACCTGACGGAAGTGCTGTCCCGGCTGGACGAAGCCCGCAGCACGCTTCGCGGAGCCATCGACGCCATTCCGCCGGCCATGCATCGGCAACGGCCGGCGGCGGATCGCTGGTCGGCCGCGGAGATCCTTGAACATCTGACCCTCGTCGAACGCATTTTTGGCAGTCGCATCCTCAACGCGCTCGACGCCGCACGCTCGGGCCTGACAGCGGAGGCGCATCCGCGCGCGCCGCTGCCGGACGCCGTAGAGCAGCGCATGGGCGATCGCGTGAACAAGCGGCAGGCACCGGAGCCGGCGCAGCCGACGGGCACAGTGGATGTGGCAAACGGATGGGCGGCGCTCGAGCGCAACCATTCGACACTTCGCGCGGCCGTTGCTGGATGCGACGGCCTGGCGCTGAGCCAGGTCACGCTCGATCATCCGTTCTTCGGCACGATGAACGTGTATCAGTGGATCGAGCTGATGGCCGCCCACGAAGGGCGGCACACGGAGCAGATCAGAGAGGTCGCGGCGGCGTTGGCGTAAGGGCCGCTCCTTCTTTCGTAGGGCCGGTCCTTCTGGACCTTTCGTAGGGCCCGTCCTTCTGGACGGGCCTCGAGTTCAGCACGCCGTGGGTCACGATCATCGCTCCGACACTTCCGTCGCGGAGTTCTTGACGTCCTACATCGTCGTTGGAACGAGTGGGGTCAGACCCGGGGTCTGACCCCGGGTCTGACCCCAAACTGATGCGGTTTTTGGCGAGGAACGCGGCAAGAACTGCGTACCGAACCGTTCTGGCTCAGAGGTTGCTCTACGCCAACGCTATGAGCTTCGCTGCTCTCGTCGATCGCGTTCGTGGGGAATTCGTCGAAATGCCGGGTCTCGAGTTGACGCTCGCCCAGGCGGTGCGTTTATGGACGCTTGGCGTCGATGATTGCCGCCATGTTATTGATTCGCTGGTCGATGTAGGCTTTTTGAAATGGACACCGCGACGGACGATCGTGCGCACCGGGCTCGATCTGCCGCTCTGGCCGGCGCAGATCACAGCCGACCTTCCTGTCAGACGGCATCCGCGCGACAACAAATCCGTCTAGATCGCGCCGAACAGCAGCGGCCGGACCCGGCCGAATTGCGGCGACGACAAGCCGCGCAGCAGTCGCAGCAATAACCGGCCCGTCCCAAAGGACGGGCCTACGGACCGCCCCTACCGAAGCTTCTCGAGATCAGCCGCCGCGGCTTCAATCAACGTCCGCTCGCGCTCGAGCGCGCGTGCCACCCGCGCGATTTCGCCTTCCGCCTCCGCGTAGTTCTTCTCCTCGATCGCCTCACGCACGCCAGGCATCGTCTTCACCGCGTAGCCCGTGTAGTAGCCGGGCGCGTAGAGAAGGTGGCGATACCACGGCCGCCGCGGGAGGCCTGCGGCATCGGTCAGCACACGTTCGCTCTGAATGAGCCGCACGTTGACGGCGCGCGCCGCCTCTGGCGTCATCTTGGCCGGCGTCGCCTCAAACGCCTTGCGATAACGATCGGCCGCACGCGTCAGTGCTGCGGCTGCATTTTCGAGCGGCGCGAAATTCAGCGCCGGAGGCATCTCTTCGATGGCCGGCGCCTTGACGGGACGACGACGGTCGGCGACGGAGGCGAAGACCCCTTCCTCGATCTGCCGGTTGCGCTCGCGCACTTCGTCCTGGCGTTCCTTCAGCAATGTCTGCAGCTCGCGCACGTAGGTCTGCGCCGTGTCGGCGAGGTGCGTGAACTGGAACGGCATCACGTCGGCATCTGCCAGCCTGATCACTGCAGTACCAACAGTCTGAGCCAGCGCGCGGCCATAGGTGAAGTCCGTGTCGAGGAACTTAGTGAAATGGTAGTAATCGTCGTAGATGGAGTGATAGATCCCGTCGGACTCATCGAACCCGGCAAACGACAGGTTGAGCGATGGGATGCCGGCGTGCTGCAAGAACGGCGAGTAGTCGGACCCCGATCCGAGCGCACCGATCCGCAGATCGGTCCGTGACCGAACCTCGGCCCGCGGTCCCGGTGCGGCGCTGACGAGGGCGCGCGCCTGCATGCGCTTCCAGACCGACTCCTTCGTCTCCGGATCATCGATGTCGCGCGCCACGTTGTTGATGAAACCTTCGAGCGCGTGCGACCCGCCCGCATTCAGGAAGCCGCGGCCGTTGCCGTCGGTATTGATGTAGACAGCCGCTTTCTCCCGTAGCTCCTGCTCGTGATCTTCGACCCATTCCGTCGAGCCGAGAAGCCCCTGTTCCTCGCCATCCCATGCCGCGTACACGATCGTGCGCCTGGGCCGCCATCCGCGTTTGAACAGGTCGCCGAGCGCCCGCGCTTCCTCGAGTTCTGCCGACATGCCGCTGCCGGGATCCTGCGCGCCATTCACCCACGCGTCGTGATGATTGCCGCGGATGATCCACTCGTCGGGATATGTCGAGCCGGGCAGTCGCGCGATCACATTGTTGGCGCGTTTCAGACTCCAGTCGAAGACCAGCTTGAGGTGCGCGGGAGCCATGCTCGGCCCGAAGCGATACGTGATCGGCAGCGCGCCACGCCAGTCGCCGGGAACGACGGGACCGCCGAGGGCCATCAGCAGCGGCTCCGCGTCGCCATACGAGATCGGCAGCACCGGGATCTTCGTCACCGTGGTGACAGCTTTGATGTCGAGACGCTTGGCCGAGGACGTCGCGCCAACGTTCGGCGTCAGCGGATCACCCGGATAGGTCGGCATGTCCATCACGCTGCCGCGCTGAACGCCGTCGCGATTCCGCATCGGGCCGTTTGGAAACACCCCATCCACATAGAACCCGTCGTCGCGCGGATCGGAGTAGATCAGGCACCCGATCGCGCCGTGTTCGGCGGCAACCTTGGGTTTGATGCCGCGCCACGACTGCCCGTAACGCGCGATCACGATCGCGCCTTTGACGGAGATGCCGCGGCGCGCGAGCTCTTCGTAATCGGATGGCCGTCCATAATTGACGTAGACGAGCGGCCCGGTGACATCGCCATCCACCGAATAGGCGTTGAACGACGGCAACTGCTCGGCCTGCTGCGACGAGGTCGGATCGACGGTGACTGGCGGCTCCTGCAACGTCGCTTTGAACGGTGTCGAGCCGAGGAGCTCGACGACGCGCTCTTTCGGCGTCGGAAAGAGAACGTCATAGGATTCGATCTTCGCGTCCCAGCCCCATTCCTTGAAGCGCGCGAGTATCCAGTCGGCGTTCTGCTTCCCATACGGCGAACCGAGATGGTGCGGACGCGCGGCCATGACTCGCATGTACTCGCCGATGTTCCCGGCGTCGATCAATCCGCGGAACGTGACGTCTGCGGCGGGTGATTGTGCGGCCACCGTCGCGATGCCGATCAGCACCACGGCCAGCGCGCTTGCCTGCAAGAGCCGCTTCATTCCTGCTCCATCCATCTTTCAGCTACACTCCGCAGTCGAGTCTATCGTGAACGAGACGACGGAGCGTTGGGCGCTGTATCTATCCGGCGCCTGGAACATCATCGGCGGCGCGAGCGCGCTCGCCAATCCGGACGCGCACTTCGCACAGTTCTACACGACACGTTTGTCGCTCGACGATCCGTTGCAGGCGTTCTTTTTCCGCACGACATGGATCAACGCGATCGCCTGGGGCATGGGTTACACCATGGCGGGACGGTTCGCCACGACCAGAGTACCGGTGCTCGCGGCCGGCGGGGGCGGCAAGGTCGCATATTGTGGCGCGTGCATCGGTCTCTTCGCCACTGGTGTCGGCAACACCTGGCTGCTCGCGACCGGCATCGCCGACGTTCTCTTCGCGGCGTTGTTCGCCGTCATTCTCCTGCGCGGCGATCGCGTAATCCCCTAATCCCGATTTAAAGGAGGTCTGGCGTCAGCCTTTGACGTACGACAGCTTCTCGGACACTCTCCCGTCGCGGACGCGAAAGACATCCACACCGCGCACGCGGCCCGGCGTGCCGTCGCGGACCCAGGTATAGATCCAGCGGACCACGCAGCGGTCGCCTGATGTGATGAGTTCCTCGGTCTCGAAGTGAGCCTGAGGCGAGCGGCGAAAGAAATCCTCCCAAAACGCACGGACCGCGGTCTGCCCGGAAATGCTGGTCCCGTCGGGGGCGGGCCGTGTGTTCTCGAACACACAATCCTCCGTCATGCAGCTCATGATGGCGTCCACATCATGACGGTTGAACGCTTCATTGAAGCGGTCAATGGCAGCGCGAGTCGGGTCCGACATGGCCGGAGTCTATCGCGGGCACGTCGCGACATGCATGAAGTCTAGCCGCAGCGAGAATTTCTCGCCCACGGATCAGCTTCGGGGGCGAAAGCGTTGCGGTACAATGAGTTGAGCCCCAGCTAAACCTTATACCTCTCGGCCTAAAGGTTCGGTCCCCACCGGACGAAACAAGGTTGAGACGGCCCTGTCTATCTGCCGGCTCAAGGACACAGCATGCTCTTTCGTAGGATTGCGCAGTCTTTCCCTGTACTCGTGTTGCTCAGCGGCGGCCCGGCGGTCGCGCAGGAGCCAGTGGCGACGTTCAAGGCCGGCGTGGACCTCGTCTCCGTCAGCGCGGTCGTGCGCGATAAAAACGGCAAGGTGGTCCGTTCACTCGGCGCCAAAGACTTCATAGTGGCCGAGGACGGCAAAGACCGACGAATCATGAGCATCCAGTCGGACGCGAATGCGCCGGCCAGTATCGCGTTCCTCGTGGACAGCAGCGGCAGCATGGCACTCGGCACCGCCCGTAAGTCGTACCGGCACATCTGCGATTGGGTACTGGCGACCCTCAACCAGCAAAAAGACGATGCGGCGCTTTTGAGCTTTGACACGCGCCTGATCACGCTGCGCGAGTTCACCGGCAGCTTCGAGCACGTGCGCACGGGACTCGACGAGATCGGCGCGTGGGGGGCGACGTCGATCTACGACGCCATCGCCGGCACCTCCGCGCGGGTCGCCGATCGCGCCCGCAACCGCCGTGCGGTGATCGTGTTGACCGACGGCGCAGACAACTGGAGCAGCTACACGGCGCAGGAAGTGGCGTGGATCGCTAGCACGATCGATGTCCCCGTCTATGTGTTCGCGGTCGGCGACGGCGTGAACGCCGAAGCCGCGGCTGCGAATCCGAAGGCGCAGTACAGCCCGCTCGCCGATCTCGCGCGAGCGACGGGAGGTGATTTCTTCGTCGCCAACAGTCCAGCACTGGCCGTCACCGGCATCACGCGCTTGGTTGACGAACTGCGTCACCAGTACCTGATCGCCTTCGAGCCCTCGAGCGTATCGGGCATGCGACGCATCGAGATCCGCACGAAGAAACGTGATCTGAGGGTCAACTCCCGCAAATGGTACGCGGGTGGCGCCAGCAACCTGACGTCAGCGGCTCCTCAGAAGTTTAACGACACGCCGTAGAGTCCTCTTACGGCTGGTTCTCACCCGGAGGCGGCACGCGCCTCGAGGGTCTCACTACATCCGGATACAGAATCACGTCGCGCGGTGGCGCACACGGAGCGCTGCGAGCTCCCGGCTGCAGCACGGCAAGCTGCGCCGCACTGACGCCAGGGCGCTCGAACGCATCCGCCGGCACCCCGGCCCGAGGTAGTTGCGACGCACTGACTCCCGGAAACGACGATGACAAGGCCGAGCCAGCGGAAGACCTTGCATTGCCAGAGCACTGGGGTTGTCCGTTCGGCTGCGTTGGAACCGCAGCAGTTTCAGGCCCAGAGCGTCCGATCGGCGGAAGCTGTATCGGTGTTGGCTCAGTGCGCGGTGGCGTTGTCGTGGTCGGCGTTGTTGTGGTCGGTTCAGTGCGCGGTGGCGTAGTCGGGGTCCCCGATGGTCCGGGTAATGCGGTGGACGGTGTGTCCCTCTGGTTGCTTTGCGCCGCGACGGGCGCCGCGGCAACGGTGAGAACGACGAATGAGGCTGATATGTGGACTCTCATGACGCCTCGTCGCTCCAGCCTGCACGCTGGGCATTGATCAAACTGCAACGAACGGGCCACTCACACATATAATCTCGACCCTTGGGAGGGCTGCTCATGCGCCGCACTGTTTCCGTGCCGAGACCGATCTTCGTCGTTGCGCTCTTGCTTATCGCTGCTGCCGCGTACACCACGAGCCAGGCTCAGACCCAAAAGTCCAAGACACGTTGGAGCCACCAGGACTGGCCGACCGGACACTACAAGGTGGCCGAGAACTGGCCCAGGCCACTGCCAGATACACGGCATCCGCACGAAGGTTGGACGTGGGGGTCGTTCGGCGGTGTGTACGCCGAGAATCCCGATCGCATCTGGGTGGCCATGCGCGGCGAACTGCCGCTGCCGCAGGGTGCCAAGCCATGGACGCCGTACGCAGCGCTCAATCCCTCACGCGGCAACGCCACGGGCAATGGCGACGGCATCTCGGCCACCTGCGAGCCGGAACCGAAGCGCGGGTGGGAACGCCGCTTCGAGCACTCGATCTACATCCTGAACCAGAAAGGTGAGCTGGTCGGCGAGTGGCCGCATCTCGACAAAATGTTCGCGCAGCTGCCCTGCGGCCGTGGACCGCATCAGATCAAGATCAGCCCGTACGACAAGGAGAAGCATGTCTGGATCATCGACGACCAGCTGCACATGATCTATCGCTTCACCTACGACGGAAAACTCGTGCACAGCAAGGGCGAGCTCGGAAAGCGAGGTCGCGGACCGAACACCTTCGATCGCCCGACGGACATCGCCTGGCTGCCCGATGGCACGTACTTCATCACCGATGGCTACGGCGGCACGCGTGTGGCGAAGTACGACGCGAAGGACAACTTCCTCAAGGACTGGGGCGGCGCGCCCAAGGATCCGAAGAACCCGGGACCGAACGAGTTCAACACCGTGCACAGCATCGCGATCAGCCGCGACCGTCGGCTGTTCGTGATCGACCGCGGTCACTCACGCATGCAGGTCTTCGACGTGGACGGCAAGTTCCTCGACATGTGGCCGCTGAAGTCACCGCATTGGCCCGAGAGTCAGAACACGCTGATGGTGAATCACTTCATCGATCAGAGCGGGTTCATCTGGGTGGGCGACGCGCCGACGAGCCGGATCCTCAAGTTTGATCTAAACGGCAACTTCCTCTACAGCTGGGGCGCGCCCGGTGGACAGCCCGGACGGCTCAACTGCTCGCACGGTATGACGACGGATCAACTCGGCAACTTGTATCTGGCCGATTGTTTCGCTGGACGTCTGCAGAAGTTCGAGCCGATCCCGAACGCGGATCCCACCAAGATCGCCGGCCAGATCCTTCGCACCTGGGATACCTGGAAGAAGTAGGGTGTACATTTGCAGACGTAGGCCGGGTCTTGTTCTTGAGACCCGGCCCGCTCTGTCATGGACCTGATCACGCTCGGACGCACGCTGGGATTCTCATTCGCCGCCGGCGTGAATCTCTACGCCACGGTCGCCATTCTCGGACTGGCCGCGCGGTACGGGTGGGTTGACCTGCCGGCGCAGTTCCAGGCATTCAACAATCCGCTCATCATCGGCACGGCGATGGTGCTGTATCTCGTCGAGTTCTTCGCCGACAAGATTCCCTACTTCGACTCGCTGTGGGACATCGTGCACACGGCGATTCGTCCGCTTGGCGGCGCGCTGATCGCGGTCACCACGCTCGGCGACGCCTCGCCGGGCGTCGAAGGACTCGTGGCACTTCTCGGCGGCACGGTCGCGGCGGGCAGTCATCTCACGAAGACCAGCACGCGTGCGGTCGCCAACACCAGTCCGGAGCCGGTGTCGAATTGGGCGCTCAGCTTCGGCGAAGACGTATTCGTCGTTGGGCTTGGTTATCTCGCGCTCGCACACCCAATTGCCGCACTCGTGGTCGCCGGTGTACTACTCGTCGTGATTGTGATCTTCGCCGCCGTGATCGTGCGAACGGTGAGGCGCTGGTTCTCGCGGCGGCGAGTCGCCGCCGCAACGTGATGACGCACACGCGAAATTAGAAACGCACCCCTACGCCGAACCGCACTTCATTGGTGCCGAGACGGTCGCCGAGCCCCAGCGCCTGAATCCAACTGTCTGAGAACACCTGGTGATAACGGTAGCCGGCATCGGCAACGAAGTTGCCGGCGTGCAGCGTGAAGCCAGCACCGAGCGTACCGATAGGGGCGGTGTTATTCAGAAACGCGAGGCCACCGTTCGTGAACGCACCCGGCAGTCCATCGAGTCCCGTCACGTGTGGCGTCAGGCGCGCTATGCCGCCGGAGGCCTCTGCGTACGGCCGCAGTGATCCGGAGCTCAACGTCAGGCGAATGCCGCCTTGTGCATAGAACGCCGACGCGCGGAGTCCCACCGGACTGAGATTGAATAGCGTCTGCGTCATCGTTGGCAGGACGTTGCTGAGTCTGCCAGCTTCACCAATCAACTGAATGTTCGGCGTGAGGTCACCACTAATCGCTCCGCCGAAGTTGGTGTTGACCGTCGTAAAGCTGCCCATCACGACGCCGCCGAACCCTTGCACTGACGCACGCGGCTCCTGTGCGGACGCGGCCGAGCTCACGAGCAGGATGGCGATCAGGATCGCCGCACATGAAGTGATACGCATCGTCTATTCCTCGAACGCTGGCGCATCCGATCCGGGCAAGAGTCGTACCCGAGTGAACTGGCGTCTATCGTCAAAGAAAATCGCCGACCGACTCGCACATGTCCCCCTTCGACGACAATAGGCTGAGTCCTCAACGAGCTCAGGGCAAGGAGACTCCGATGACCTTCGACGTGCTGCACACGCTGCTGGACTATCACTACTGGGCCCGCGATCGCATGTTTCCCGTCCTCGAGGCGCTGAGCAACGAGCAGTTGCGACGACCGCTCGGCAACAGCTTCTCGTCGGTGTTCGACACGGTCGTTCATCTCTGCGGCGCCGATTGGATCTGGCGTTCACGATGGGAAGCCGTGTCGCCGATGGCGCTGCCGTCACCTGATTCGTACGACTCGCTCGCCAAGGTGCGCGCCGCGTGGGACGACGAGGAGCGCCGCATCCGCGCGATCGTGAATGCGCTCGGACCCGACGGCATTGCGCGGCCGATCGAATACACAGGGTGGGACGGCCGACGCCAGGCGCAGCCGTTCTGGCAGATGCTGCAGCACCTGGTCAATCATGGCTCGTATCATCGCGGTCAGATCACGACCATGCTGCGGCAGTTGAACGTGCAGCCGCCAAAGAGCATGGACTTGATCGCGTTCTACCGCGAACGCGCGAATGTGACGGTGTAGTGTCGGCTTCGTGTAGTGTCCGGCTTCCGCCTTCGCGCAAGGCTTCGGCGGACCACCGTAGCCTGGCGTAGGTGGTTAGCCGGACCCCGCTAGCTCCGTAGTAACATCGGCGCGTCCAACTGAGGGAGACTTCGATGAACCGACGTATGGCGCTTGCTGCGCTTGTCTCGATCGCCATGTTCGGCGCGTATGTGCACGCGCAGTTCGGGAATGCACCGGCCAAGCTCGACACCATCAAGATCAAGGACGACCTGTTCGTCATTCACAACGACTTTGTCCCTGGCAACACCACCGTGCTGGTGACGAACGAGGGCGTCGTGCTGGTGGACGACAAGTTCGAGATCGACCACGAGAACATCATGGCGCAGTTGAAGAAGGTCACGAATCAGCCGGTCAAGTACGTGATCAACACGCACTATCACGCCGATCACAGCGGCGGGAACCCGAAGTTGCAGGGACTGGGCGCGCAAGTGATCACGTCACAGCAGGCGCGCGACAAGATGGTGGAGATCAAGCAGCCGGGCATGGCGAACGTCACGCTCGACAACAGCCTTCGCGTCTTCCTCGGTGGCAAGCGCGTCGAGGTCTATCGCTTCGGCCGCGCCCACACCGACGGCGACATCGTCGTCTTGTTCCCGGATCACCGGGTCCTGTCGGCGGGCGACATGTTCACGTTCGGCGACGCCACGCCGCAGTTGATTGACTACGCGGGCGGCGGCAGCGCGAGAGACTGGACCGGAACGCTCGACGGCGCGCTGAAGCTCGAGTTCGATCAGGTGGTACCTGGCCATGGACTGGTCACGACCAAGCAGGAGATGCGCAAGTTCCGCGATAGCACGATCACGCTGCGCACCAAGGTCCACGACATGATCGTCGGCAAAAAGACCAAGCCCGAAATCGAGAAAATGCTCCGTACCGACTTCAAGTTCGCGGATCTGCACATCGAGCGCAGTCTCGACGGCCTGATGCTGGAGCTTCAGTAACTTGTAGTGTCCGGCTTTAGCCGGAGTCTTTCAACGTATTCTTTACGGCACAAAGTTCTCTGTGTAGACTAGTAATATGCGTATCCTCCGAGCCGCCCACCTCGGCATGTGTTTCGGCGTTCGGGATGCCATCGCGCTCGCCGTCGAGCACGCCGATGCCGGCCCCCTCACGATTCTCGGTGACCTCGTTCACAACCCCACGGTTCTCAGCGCGCTTACATCCAAGGGCATCGCCGTCGCGCATGACGTCGCACACGTCAAGACGCCGACCTTGATGGTGACCGCGCACGGCACGTCCGAGCGGACGCTCGCGCAGACTCGCGCTCTGGGTCTGACGGCCATCGAAGCCACGTGTCCGCTCGTGCGGGTCGCGCACCGTGCGGTCGTCGCCCTGGCGCGCGATGGCTACCACGTCGTCATCGTCGGGCAACGTCACCACGTGGAGGTGCGCGGCCTCACCGGCGATCTCGATCGCTTCGACGTCGTGCTCGATGAGGATGACGTCCTCGCGCTCGAAGACCATCCACGTTTCGGCGTGGCGGCCCAGACGACGCAGCCTGTGGAAAAGGTGCGGCACCTGGTGGGCGTGATCCGAGGACGATTCCCGCAATCAGAGGTGCGGTTCGTCGACACCGT
>Ga0126304_10000615_pt1 | contig 15104 bp, 16 predicted proteins | sample Plot25_FD_92538 | JGI IMG/M metagenome (GOLD analysis project Ga0126304, IMG submission 92538) | Serpentine soil microbial communities from UC McLaughlin Reserve, CA, USA - Plot25 | ecosystem: Environmental > Terrestrial > Soil > Grasslands | place: USA: UC McLaughlin Reserve, Lake County... | reverse complement strand
TGGCGGCCGGTGGGCTGGGTCAGGCTCGACGTCGACGTGGCAGGATACGCGGGCTCGTCGGGAATCGAGGCGAGCACGAGCTCGACGCTCCTGCCTGTGGCGACATACGCCGAAGCGGTCGTCGTCATGAGGGAGGCACTCGGCGGCGCCGATCCGGGCGCGATCGTGTTGGACCCGGCACCCCGCCGGGCGGCCTGGTTACGACCCGTCGGCTGGCGGCGGCTCGCATTCGGAGCCGACGCGCAGGTGGTCGCCGCCCGTGAGGGCGTTCTGTACCGCACGCTCACCGTGGTGCCCCATGCCAAGGTGCAGAGCGTGCGGCTCGTGCAGGGGCCGGTCCAGCGCCGGCTCGGGCTCGCGACGGTGCACGTCGACACGACACCCGGTCCCGTCGACGCCGTCATCCGGCACCGCCCTCAGGCGCAGGCGCGGCAGATCGTCGAGGACCAGGCCCAGCGGTCTCGGTTGGCCAGGAGGGCCGACGTACCGGAACAATGGATGACATCGCATCACGAGGACGTTGATGCGAACGACGGTGACGGCATCAAGGCCGCATCGATCGAGCACAGGAGCGAACGTGTTCCGCACGATGATGAAGAGCAAGATCCACCGGGCGACCGTGACCCAGGCTGACCTGCACTACGTGGGATCGGTCACGATCGACGAGGATCTACTCGCTGCCGCTGACCTCCTCGCCGGCGAACAGGTGGACATCGTCGATGTCACCAATGGCGCGCGCCTGACGACCTATACCATCGCCGGTGAACGCGGCTCCGGTGTCATCGGCATCAACGGAGCCGCCGCCCGGCTGGTGTCCCAGGGCGACATCGTGATCATCATCTCGTACGGGATGGTCGACGACTCCGAGGCGCGGATGCTCCAACCCCGCGTGGTCCACGTCGACGCCGCCAACCGGATCCTGGCTCTCGGCCCGGATCGGGCCGAGCCTGTCCCCGGTGCCGCCGTCCAGCGCCGCGGCGATCGCGTCGGCGGGCGGTAGGTGCCTCAGCGCTTCCGGTAGCGCCGCACCGCCGACCGTCTGGACCAGCCAGCCGAATCCGCCTAGGCCGGCCGGATCGAGCAGCTCGGCGGCATGGGATGACATCGAGAGCGCCGCCACGTACCCCGGTGGGTCTTTTCGTGCCAGCGCCCGCGGAGGCAGGGATGCGTCTACACCCAGGGCGCGCAGCGCTAGGCGCTGTGTCGCAAGGACGGTCACAGTCGCACCTGCGGCGATGCCGGCCGCAGCACACGCGTCGAGTGCGACGTGCGCCGTGACGTCACACGACCCGTCCGGCACCGGCGTCACCATTCGCCCCTGCCGGTAGCCCGCGAGTGTTCCGAACAATGGTCGGGCCTCGCGCAAGTGGCAATAGTCGACGGCGACGAGCACGCCACGTCGGACCGAGCGGACGACCGAGGCCCACGCCTCGTCCCGCGGGTGCCCGATCTCCGCCCGTGCGCCCCCCTCGAGTCCGTCCAGGGGCCACCACCGTGCGAGCCATTCCACGTCCCTGCCCGATGGGATCGGACCGAACCTCTCCACGCCGGTGGTGGGCTCGACATGGAGGATCCGCGGCACCCCGTCGTCGTCCACCTCGACGACGTCTACCGGCACGTCGTCCAGCCATTCGTTCGCGAGGACGAGGACGTGGTCCAGACCGTCCGGCAGGGCGGCCGTCCAGGCGATCTGCTCGGACAACCCGGTCGGCCGCGCTGCGACTTCGACTCCGACGAGTCCGAACGACGGGTCGCGGGCAAGGAGTGCCGTCAGCAGTTCGCCCCGCCCGGCCCCGATATCCACGACGGTGTGTGCGCCGCACGCGGCCGCGAGTCGCTCGACGGCGCCGGCGAACAGGTCCGAGGCGTGCACGGACGTCCGGAAATGGTCCGCCGGCACCTCGCGGCGGAAGAACCCGGCGGGGCCGTAGAGCGCGTCCTGCGTCGCCCCGCGCCACGTCGGCCAGCCCACATCATCGGACCCTAGGTCTCCGGAACGCCCGCCGCCGACTCCGCGTGGCCTTGTTAGCCTGATCGCGCTGTCCGGCAACCGTCGAGCGGACCCGGGAGAAGGTCGACGATGAGTGATCGCGACAACGCCGGCCCCACCCCCCAGGCAGCCGAGGGCTCGGGCCGGCCGGCCCGACTCGATGTCGGCGTGATCGGCACCGGACGGGTCGGGGCCGTTCTGGGAGCGGCCCTACGCCGCGCCGGTCACCGCGTCGTCGCGGCGTACGGGGTCTCGGTCATGAGCCGCCAGCGTGCCCACGCGCTGCTGCCGCGCGTCCCTCTCGTGACGCCCGCCGAGGTCTTCCAGCGGTCGGGACTGGTGCTCCTGGCGGTGCCGGACGATGCGCTACCGAGCCTGATCGAGGGATTGGCCGCAACCGGCGCCATCCGTGCGGGTCAGCTCGTCGCACACACCAGTGGACGCTACGGAACCGACGTCCTGAAGCCCTCGACCCGAGCCGGAGCGCTGCCTCTCGCCCTGCACCCGGCGATGACGTTCACCGGCACTGCAGTCGACCTCGAACGGCTAGCAGGCGCGACGTTCGGCGTCACCGCGCCTGAACCGCTGTGGCCCGTCGCCGAGGCGCTCGTCGTCGAGATGGGTGCCGAGCCGATACGGATCCGGGAGGAGCAGCGCACGCTCTACCACGCGGCCCTGACCCACGGGTCCAACCACCTCGTGACGCTCGTGGCCGACGCCATGGACCTGCTTCGTGACGCGGGTGTGACCGAGCCGGACCGGACACTGGGGCCACTGCTCTCGGCGGCACTCGACAACGCGCTGCGGCAGGGCGACGCGGCTCTGACCGGCCCCGTCGCCCGCGGCGACGCTGGCACCGTCGCGAACCATGTAACCGAGATCGCCCGGGTCGCGCCCGAGTCAGTAGCCGCATACGTCGCGCTCGCCCGCCGCACGGCGGCCCGGGCACTGGCGTCGGGACGGCTACGCGCGACGGACGCCGAACCACTGCTCGACGCACTGGCCGACCGGTCCGACGACGCCCGCCACTGAACGGCGCAAGATTCATCGAGGAGGCGACCGAACCGCCGTCAGTGGATGGCTCCGGCCCGCCGGCACGGCCCAGCGGTACCCTGGCGCGGATCACGTCCGGTACCCGCGACGGACTGGAACGGAAAGGCGTCGACGATCCCCACTTCCGACGGTCCTGTCATCGCGTCCACCCGAGCCGAGCTGACCGAAGCGCTTGGCACGGTGGAGGCCGAGTCGGCCGTCGTCATGACGATGGGCGCCCTGCACGCGGGCCATCGGGCGCTGATTCGCGCGGCCCGGGAGCGCGTCGGTCCCCACGGAACCGTGACGGTGACGATCTTCGTCAACCCGCTCCAGTTCGGGGCCGGTGAGGACCTCGATCGGTACCCGCGTGCGTTCGACGCCGACGTCGCGATGTGCCGGGCCGAGGGCGTCGACCTGGTCTTCGCTCCCGCCCACGAGGAGATGTACCCCGGTGGCGAACCGCTGGTCACCGTCGACCCGGGGCCGCTCGGCGCCGAACTGGAGGGCAAGGCAAGGCCCGGGCACTTCACCGGCGTGCTCACCGTCGTTGCCAAGCTGATGAACCTCACCGTCCCGACCCACGCTGTCTTCGGCGAGAAGGACTACCAGCAGCTCGTCCTGATCCGACGCATGGTCCGGGACCTGGAGATGCCACGCCAGGTGGTCGGGGTCGCGACGGTCCGCGAGCCGGACGGACTGGCGCTGTCCAGCCGCAACCGCTACCTCAGCGACGAGGAACGAGCCGACGCTCGGGCTCTGCACCACGCCATCACGGCTGGGGCCGAGGCGGCGTCGCACGGCATGCCCGCGGTCCTCGCCGCCGCCCGGACCGTGCTCGAGGATGCACACGTTCACGCCGACTACCTGCAGCTGCGCGACCCAGATCTGGGGCCGGCTCCCACGACGGGCGAGGGCCGCCTGCTCGTCGCCGCCGTGATCGGTACTACGAGGCTGGTCGACAACCTCGCGGTCAAGCTGCCATGACGGTCCACAGGCTGCCCCGCCGACTGGCGGCCCCTGAACCCGGCTGGTCGGTCCAGGCGGACGTCGTCGTGGTTGGCAGTGGCATCGCCGGCCTGACCACTGCCTTGGACGCCCGCAAAGCAGGACGGGTACTCCTCGTCACCAAGACCTTGCTCGACGAGGGCTCGACCGTCTGGGCCCAAGGCGGCATCGCTGCGGCGCTGGACCCCGAGGACAGTCCCGATCAGCATCTGACCGACACCCTGGTTGCCGGCGTCGGGCTGTGCGACGTGGAGGCCGTCCGCACGCTCGTCACCGAGGGCCCGCAGCGGGTCCGTGAGCTCGTCGCGCTCGGCGCCGAGTTCGAGCGGACCGCCGATGGGGAGATCGCGCTCACCCGCGAGGGCGGGCACCACCGGGACCGGATCGCGCACGCCGGTGGCGACGCAACCGGCCGCGAGATCTCGCGGGCGCTCATCGAGGCGCTGCACGCGGTACGAGAAGATCCGGGCATCGAGGTCGTCCAGCACGCCCTGGTCATCGACGTGCTGACCGACGCCGGTGGCCGCGCCTGTGGGGTGAGCCTGCACGTCATCGGCGAGGGGCAGCGCGACGGTGTCGGCGCGGCGCTCGGCCGCGCCGTTGTGCTCGCGACCGGTGGTTTCGGGCAGGTGTATGCGTCGACGACCAATCCTCCGGTCTCCACCGGTGACGGGGTGGCCGCCGCACTTCGGGCAGGAGCCGAGGTCGCCGACCTTGAGTTCGTCCAGTTCCACCCCACGGTGATGTGGCTGGGCCGGTCCGCCAAGGGCCAGCAACCGTTGATCTCCGAGGCCGTGCGCGGCGAAGGCGCGGTCCTGCGCGACGTCGAAGGCCGCCGCTTCATGGTCGGCCGGCATCCGCTCGCCGAGCTGGCGCCACGGGACGTCGTCGCCAAGGGTGTGATCACCGCGATGGCCGAGACCGGAGCAGAACACGTCTGGCTCGATGCCCGCCGTCTCGGAGCGACCTTCCTCGAGCAGCGGTTCCCGACGATCGTGGCCCGCTCCCGTGACTACGGCTTCGACCCGGCTACCGAGCTAGTGCCGGTCGCTCCGGCGCAGCACTACGCCAGCGGCGGTGTGCGTACGGACCTGTTCGGGCGATCGTCGCTGGCCGGGCTCTACGCTTGCGGCGAGGTGTCGTGCACCGGTGTCCACGGTGCCAACCGGCTCGCGTCCAACTCGCTGCTGGAGGGCTTGGTGTTCGGACACCGGATCGCTTCCGATCTGGCCGAGGAGCTGCCTCCCCAGTCGGAGCCGGTCGAGCGTCCCCGCCCCGCCGGCCTGCTCGCCCCGGATGCCCGGCTGTTCATCCAGGGCGCGATGACTGCCGGCGCGGGCGTCGTCCGAACGGCATCGTCGCTTGCGACCGCCTCCGCCTGCCTCGACGGCCTGGTCGACGAGCCCGGCAGGGACGCTCCGACCACCGAGGCATGGGAGACCGCAAACCTGCACGCCGTCGCCGCCACCTTGGTCCGCCACGCGGCGCTGCGGGAGGAGTCCCGCGGCGGTCATTGGCGTGAGGACCATCCCGACCGTGACGACGAGCACTGGCGCGGCCATCTCGTCAGCTCGCTGGGCGACGACGGAAGCCTGCACACCCGATACGAGGAGCTTGCGTGAAGCTGCCCGACGACCTGAGCATGAGCCTGCGCGACGCCGGCCTCGACCCTGCATATGTCGAGGATCTGGTCCGAGCCGCACTCGAGGAAGACCTTGCCGGGGGGGTCGATGTCACGACCGAAGCAACGGTGCCCAAAGATCATCAGGCCACCGGTGACCTGATAGCCCGGGCGGATGGCGTGATAGCCGGGCTGGGCGTGGCCGAAGCGGTCTTCGCGTGCACGGCTGGCGCCGACGCCGAGTTCGAGCGCCCGGTCTCGGACGGCAGCCGGGTGCGTCGCGGCACCGTGTTGATGACGGTGACGGCGCCGACCCGTGGTCTGCTGGTGGCCGAACGCACCGCGCTCAACCTCTTGTGCCGGCTCTCGGGAATCGCGACGGTGACCCGGCGCTGGGCCGACGCGCTTGTCGACACCAAGGCGGTCGTCCGGGACACTCGTAAGACGACGCCTCTGTTACGTGAGCTGGAGAAGTACGCCGTGCGCTGTGGCGGCGGCGAGAACCACCGGATGTCGTTGTCCGACGCGGCGCTGATCAAGGACAACCATGTCGTCGCGGCAGGGGGGATCACGGCCGCATACAAGGCCGTCACCGAGGCGTTTCCGGACCTACCGGTCGAGGTGGAGGTCGACAGCGCCGAGGGCGCGACCGAGGCCGCGGAGGCCGGCGCCCAACTGATCCTGCTCGACAACTTCTCGCCGGCCGAGGTCGCACGGGCCGTCGAGGCCGTCGAGGGCAGGGCAAAGCTCGAGGTCAGCGGCGGGCTGTCGTTCTATGCGGCGCGCAACTTCGGTGACATCGGGGTCGACTACCTCGCCGTCGGTGAGATCACCCACTCGGCTCCGGTGCTGGACATCGCGTTCGACCTGCGCGAGACCCGCTGACGATGCTGCTCGCGATCGATGTCGGCAACACCCAGACCGTCGTGGGCCTGCTCGACGGCGAGGACGTCGTCGAGCACTGGAGAGTCGCGACCGATGCGCGTCGTCCGGCAGACGAGTTCATGGCCGTGCTGCGCGGTCTGCTGGCGGATGGCGAGGGCGACCGCATCACCGGGATCGCGATCTGTTCTACCGTGCCGGCGGTCCTGCACGAGATGCGCGAGATGGTGGCGCGGTACTTCGCCGATGTCCCGTCGGTGTTGGTGGAGCCCGGAGTCCGCACCGGGGTGCCCGTCCTGATGGACAACCCGCGCGAGGTCGGGACGGACCGGATCGTCAACGCGCTGGCGGCCAAGCACCTCTACGGCGGGCCCTGCATCGTCGTGGACTTCGGCACTGCGACGACGTTCGACGTGGTGTCGGCCGCGGGGGAGTACGTCGGGGGTGCGATTGCGCCGGGAATCGGGGTCTCGCTCGACGCGTTGGGCGACGCGGGCGCCCAGCTGCGGCGGGTGGAGCTGCTCCGTCCGCGTTCGGTGATCGCCAAGAACACGGTCGAGGCGCTGCAGTCCGGTGCGGTGTTCGGCTTCTCCGGGCAGGTCGACGGCATCGTCAGCCGGATGGTGGCCGAGATGGGTCGACCCCTGTCCGAGGTCACCGTGATCGCGACCGGCGGGCTCGCGTCACTGGTTCTCGACGAATCGGCGACGATCGACCATCACGAACCCTGGCTGACGTTGATCGGACTGCGTCTGATCTACGACCGCAATGTCGCGGACGGTCCGTCCGCGTGACATCGGTGGCGTCCAGGCACCACCAGAGTCATGTCGATCTCCGAGCAGGTTCGGGCCAGGCCCTACCACCGTTCCGCAGCGAGTAGCTGGCCGAGATCGCCCACCGGCCCGAGATGCCGCAGCTTGTCCGGGTTCAGCATGTTGCGCAGCGCTTGCACGCGCCCGTCCGCGATCTGCATCTCCAGCACACGAGGAGACCGCCGCCTTGATCCAGCACGCGGATGCCCGGCTGGCCGTTGACGGAGATCGGTCGCACGACCATCCGCATCGCCGCGGCCTGCCGGAACAGTCCCAGTACGAACCTGGTCACGCGGACCCGTCCTTCGACGGGTGCTGCGATCGCCGGCGCCTTGCCACCACCGTCGCCGTAGAACGCGACATCGTCGGCGAGGAGGCGCTCCAACGCCGCCAGGTCGCCGTTTCCGGAGGCAGCGACGAACTCGCGGGCGAGCTCGTCTCGCTTCTGTCGCGACGCCTCGAACCGCGGCCGACGCTCGTCGACCCTGGCCTTGGACCTTGCGAAGATCTGTCGGCAGTTCTGCTCGGACTTGCCGACGACGGTGGCGATCTCGTCGTATCCGTACCCGAACACCTCACGGAGCAGGAACACCGCACGCTCGACCGGTGACAGCGACTCGAGCAGCACCAGGAACGCCATCGACAGCGTGTCCGCCACCTCGGCACGTACCGCGGGGTCCGCGTCTTCGGCCGTCGTCAGCAGCGGTTCCGGGAGCCAGGAGCCGACGTAGGCTTCGCGCCGCACCCGGGCGGAGCGAAGGTGGTCGATCGCAAGCCGGGTGGTGACCGTCGTGGCGTACGCCTGCGGTGAGCGCACGTCCGTGTCGTCATTCTGTATGCGCAACCAGGCATCCTGAACGATGTCCTCCGCCTCGGCGACGCTGCCCAGCATCCGGTACGCGATCGAGAACATCAGTGGCCGGAGCTCGTCATGGCTCGCCACCACGTTGGTCACGGGCCGATTGTCACAGCATGCGCCGCTGTGTCGTCGTCAGGGGTGACGAAGGGAGAGACATCATGAGGATCTTTCTGGCAGGAGCAACCGGTGCCGTGGGTCGGCGGTTGGTGCCGGTGTTCGTCGGCGCCGGGCACGACGTCGTCGGCACGACGAACAGCGCGGACAAGGCCGACTCCCTGGTGGCGGAAGGCGCCGAGTCCGTCGTCCTCGACGCGCTGGACGCCGAGGCCGTCATGGCCGCCGTCACGAGGGCGAAGCCCGACGTCGTCGTCCATGAGCTCACGGCCCTCTCCGGTCCCGCCAGCTTCAAGAGATTCGACGAGACGTTCGCCCTGACGAACCGGCTGCGGACCGAAGGCCTGGACAATCTGCTAGCGGCGGCACGAGCGGCGGGCGCGTCCCGGTTCGTGGCGCAGAGCTACACGGGCTGGTCGAACGAGCGGACCGGCTCCTGGGTGAAGACGGAGGACGACCCGCTCGATGCCAACCCGACGTCGGCATCGCGGATGACGTTGGACGCGATCCGGTACGTCGAGTCGGCCGTCACCGAAGCACGGGACCTGAGCGGCGTGGCGTTGCGTTACGGCACCTTCTATGGACCGGGTACGGGCTTCGCGAAGGGTGGCGAGGTGTACGAGATGGTGCGCAAGCGCCGGTTGCCGATCGTGGGCGGTGGCACCGCCGTGTGGTCGTTCGTCCACATCGACGACGTCGCCACGGCGACGCTGGCCGCCGTCGAACACGGTCGAGCGGATGTCTACAACGTCGTGGACGACGAACCCGCCCGCGTGGCCGAGTGGCTTCCGTTCCTGGCCGGTGTGATCGGCGCCAAGCCACCGATGCGGATGCCCGCATGGCTGGCCCGGCCGATGCTGGGGGAGCACGGAATCTCGGTCATGACGGCGATCCGGGGAGCGTCGAACGCGAAGGCCAAGCGTGAGCTCGGGTGGACGCCGACCTACCCCAGCTGGCGCGAGGGCTTCCGCACCGCAGTCGACTGATCAAGCCCGGCATCCCGGTTCTAGTCCCGCGGAGGGCTCGGCTCCATGAAGGGCCAGCCGGCAGCCTCGACCGCACGGTGTGCCGGCCCACTCAAGGCGGAGAACGAGACCTCGAAGCCGCGGTGACGGCCCCGGTCGGACAGGTCGCGGAGGAACGCCAACCCTGGTTCCCCCAGCGCGGTAACGCCGTGCATGTCGACGACGGCATGACTGAGCCCGTTCAGCCGCTCCATCTGTGCCACCTCTTCGACGGCTCCGCGCAGGAGCTCGACCATCCCGTCGTCGATGTCACCGGAGAGAAATACCACGATCTCCCGGGACCCACGGTCCACGACGTTCACCTCACCCATCGGCTTCACCTCCGTGCCACGACTGTCGCACCCTGGCGTGTGTTCGGCAACGGCACACCCGTTGATCGCGGCGAACCTCCTACGCTGGTGCGTCATGAGCGACCAGCCGGGCCAGCCCGAGGACGACCTACCCGAGCAGATGCGTGTCCGCCGCGAGAAGCGGGCCGAGCTCCTCGCGCGTGGTGTGCCTCCTTACGCCCTGGGCTTTTCGCGCAGCCATACCCTCGCCGACCTCCGGGCCGCCTACCCGGACCTCGAACCCGGCACCGGGACCGGTGAGTCCGTCTTCATCGCCGGGCGGGTGATCTTTCTGCGTAATACCGGCAAGCTGTGCTTCGCTCGGCTGCGCGACGGAGACGGTGCCGAGCTGCAGGCGATGATCTCACTCGACCGGGTCGGTGATGCGTCGCTCAAGGACTGGAAGCACCTCGTCGACATCGGCGACCACGTCGGCATCGAGGGTGAGGTCGTGTCGAGCCGCCGCGGCGAGTTGTCGGTCACGGCGGACCGCTGGACGATGATCTCCAAGGCGCTGCGACCGCTGCCGGTCGCGCACAAGGCCCTCAGCGACGAGACCCGAACCCGACAGCGCTACGTCGACCTGGTGGTCAACCCGGCCGCCCGGGAGATGGTGCGAACGCGCGCCGCCGTGATGCGTTCGCTGCGCGAGACGCTGCACCGGTACGGATACCTCGAGATCGAGACGCCGGTGCTCCAGCTCGTCCACGGTGGCGCTGCGGCGCGGCCGTTCCATACCCACCTGAACGTGTTCGACCTCCCGATGACGCTGCGCATCGCACTGGAGCTGCACCTCAAGCGGGCGATCGTCGGAGGTGTCGACAAGGTCTACGAGGTCGGACGGATCTTCCGCAATGAGGGCATCGACTCCACCCACAATCCGGAGTTCACGATGCTGGAGGCGTACGAGGCTTATGGCGACTACGACACGATGGCCGTGCTCACTCGCGACCTGGTTCTCGACGCCGCGCGGGCGACGGGTCACGTCGTCGTCCCGGACGGCAGTGGCGGCGAGATCGACCTCGGGCAACCGTGGAGCCGCGTGACGATACACGACGCCGTGGCGAACGCGGTCGGAGCCGAAGTCACCGTCGATACCTCGGCCGAGCGCCTTCGTGAGCTCGCCGAGAAGCATGGCGTCACCGTGGACGACGGATGGGGGAGCGGCGCGATCCTGCTCGAGCTGCACGAGAAGCTGGTCGAGGGCAGGCTGCTGACGCCCACGTTCGTCTGCGACTATCCCGAGTCCGTCCGGCCGCTTGCCCGCCCGCATCGTGCCGACCCACGGCTCACTGAATCCTGGGACCTCGTCATTGCCGGTGTGGAGCTGGCGGTGGCCTACTCCGAGCTGGCCGATCCGGTGATCCAGCGGGACCGGCTTGTCGCACAGTCTCTGCTTGCGGCCCAGGGTGATCCCGAGGCAATGGAGCTCGACGAGGACTTCCTGAGGGCCCTCGAGTACGGAATGCCCCCGACCGGCGGAATGGGCATCGGTGTGGACCGGCTCGTCATGCTGCTGACGGCCACCGGGATTCGCGAGACCATCCTGTTCCCGTTGGTCAAGCCGGAATGATTGAGAACCCCGGCCGCCGCAGCTCACTCATCGCACGGACGAACGTTCATCGTGCGCCGAGCCCGGACGGCAGATGTGCGCGCGATCCGGCGGCTCGTCGACGCGTACAGTGCTCGGCGGATTTTGCTGTCGAAGGAGATGGTCACCCTTTACGAAGGCGTCCAAGAATTTTGGGTCGCGCAACGCTTTGCGGACGACATGGTGATCGGGTGCGGCGCCCTGCACGTGATGTGGGAGGACCTCGCCGAGGTCCGGACGCTTGCGACGGACCCGTTGTGGACCGGTCGAGGAGTGGGAAACACCCTGCTCAAACGCTTGCTGGAGGTTGCCCGCGACCTTGGTGTCTCACGGGTCTTCTGCCTCACGTTCGAGGTCGACTTCTTCGCCCGCAATGGGTTCTCAGTACTCGAAGGCGCACCGGTCGAGCCCGACGTGTATGCCGAGCTGCTGCGTTCGAACGACGAGGGTGTCGCCGAGTTCCTTGATCTCGATCGAGTGAAACCCAACACACTCGGCAACACACGTATGCTGCTGCGTTTCTGACTCGACCGGCGTGACAGAATTGCCTTTCGTGACGTCATGGAGTAGGCATTCATATGTAGCTACTCGTCCTCGCAGCAATGGAAGGAACACGATGGCCCAGAAGGTGCAGGTCATTCTTGTCGACGACATCGACGGCGGTGAGGCGCAGGAGACCGTCAGCTTCTCGCTCGACGGTGTGTCCTACGAGCTCGACCTGTCGAAGAAGAACGCCGCAAAGCTTCGCGACACGCTTGCGCAGTACGTGGCTTCTGCCCGCCGGGTCAGCGGACGAGGACGGGGACGCGGGCGTGGCCGGGCCGGCGGCACCCGGGGCACAGACACCTCGGCGATCCGTCAGTGGGCCCGTGACCAGGGGCTGAAGGTCTCCGATCGCGGCCGGGTACCGGCCGACATCCTCGCCAAGTACGAGGCCGCACACTGATCCACCCGTTCTGCCGGCCCGTCACGACGGCCGGGACCGTCCGTCTCCCCGCCAGACGACCTCCGCATTCCACGTCTCCGGCGGCCCGTCGCTGAGCTCGTGCAGGCGCACGTACTCGTCCGCGATTCGGGGAACCTCGAATCCCTCGGTGCCGAGCACTCCGTCGATCGTCACCGTGACGACGTGGACTCCATCCGGGCGTAGCTCTGCCGCCAGGGACATGGCCAGGTTGCGAACGGCCGCCTTCTGGACCGCGAGCGCGGCCGACCAGGTCGAGCCGGTCAGGCCCGAACCGCCCCCGGTCACCACGACGGTGCCTCGGCCGGCGGCGCGCATCGCCGGAGCAACCTCTTGAGCCGCGATGAGCAGCGAGCCGGCTGCCAACCGGAACCCGTCGATCAAGGATTCGTACGGCGTTGTCATGGGCGGGGCCTCGACGGCGACCGACGGGTTGTGGACCAGGACGGTGGGGTCGCTGTGACGGTCCCGGATTGCGGAGAAGGTGCGCCGCAGGCCCGCCTCGTCCGCGGCGTCGGTGCTGATCCCGTGGACGGCAGTACCCGTCTGCTCCGAGATCTCACGAGCGAGCGCCGTGAGGCGTCCGCTGTCGCGAGCGATCAGAACGGCCTGGGCGCCACGACGCGCGAACGCCACGGCGACAGACCGGCCCAGCCCAGGCCCAGCGCCGACTACCACGACCAGGTCAGCACGACTCGTCATGATCAAGCCTCTCACTCCGCGGATCCCGGCTGCAGGTCACAGGTCCGGGAGCGGGTCCTCGGGTAGTGCGGCCTCGCCGTCGAGCTCTGCGTCGGCCGCTCCGACCACGGCTGCGTACTCTTCGTCGACCTCGTAGATGACGTCGCCGAGCACGAAGGACGGGCCCAGCGACGTGTCCAGGGGTCCGAGCCGGGTCGAGCGGGGATAGCGTGCCCACACTCCGTCGGGTTGCGAGCGGCGCAGGAACCTCGCCGTCAAGACGACGATGCTGCGGTCGGTGATGACCACGTAGAAGGGCGCGACGGCCAGACCGACCGGCAGGACAGCGGACGTGGCCGGGAAGACGTACCGGATCTCCTCGCCTGGCTGCAGGAACCGTTGGCAACGTTCGCGCTCGACCGACGAGACCGGCATGGGCGATACCTCTCCGGGCCTGCCGGACCGACGCGACGGACGGCGGGTTGCCAAATTCTATCCGGTCCGTTCGCGTCGAACCGCAGGTCGCAGGCCGGCGTAGTACCCGTCGTAGGAGTTCGCACACAGTTCGCACACGACGAAGGATGAGGTCGAATGACCAAGCGGCTACGGATGATCGCGGCGGTAGGTGCGCTCGCGCTCGGTGTCAGTGCGTGCGGGGGGGATGACGGCGACGACGCGGCGACCACCACCGGCGACAACGGCGGCATGACGGTGGAGATCCTCCAGCCGGCCGACGGCGACACGATCAGCGTGCCGTTCACGCTCGAGGTCGAGTCGAGCGAAGAGCTCGGCACCACGGATACCGGCCTGCACCACGTCCACGTCTTCTTCGACGGCGACGACGACGCGTACGAGGTTTTCGAGGAGGGCAACCGTGAGGCACGGGAGATCACCGCGGACTCGCCGGCCGTCGAGGGTCTCGAGCCCGGGGAGCACACCCTCAACATCTCGTTGCGCAACGCCGACCACTCACCGGCGGGAGCCGAGACCGAGATCACGGTCAACGTCGAGGACGTCGGCTCCTCACCGTCGGACGACTCGCCGTCGCCGGAGGAGTCCGATTCAGGCCCGTATGAATACTGACCTGAGTGGCGCGACGAGGACGGTCGAGCGGAACAACCGGCGAACCCGATGGTTCCACGCCGGCGTGTACCTGACCGTGCTCGTCCTGCTGTTCACCGGCTGGTGGCTCACGCTGGGCCAGGAAGGCGACGCGAGCCCCCTCGCAGAGCTGTTCAGCACCTCCGACACGGATCTGCACAACGTCATCGGCTGGGTGTTCGTGGGCCTGGCAGCGCTCGGGCTGTTGCTGGGCTGGCGCGCGGCCTGGACCCTTGCGGCAGACTCGGTGCGCTTCAGACGGTTGGAGCTGCGCTGGTTCGCACGCTGGCCGGCTGCGCTCATCACGGGACGGTTCGGCCGCCACGAGGGTCACTTCGACCCCGGGCAGCGGATTGCCAACGTCGTGATGATCCTGCTGCTCGCGGCGCTCATCGTCAGCGGTGTGGGGCTCTACGTGGTCTCCGGCGGTCCGGCTTTCGTCTGGTTCAACCGGATTCACCGATGGTCGACGTACCTGTTCACGCCGGTGATCGTCGGACATGTGGTCGTGGCGGGCGGTCTCTTGCCGGGATACCGCGGCGTGTGGCGTGCCATGCACCTCGGCGGCAGGCTGCGGGCCACGGTCGCCGAGCGTGTATGGCCGGCGTGGTCCGAACGCCGCCAAGGGCCCTCGGCGTCCGGGAACGGAGCGCCGGAGAACGGGGCGCCGGGTAACGGGGTGCCGGGGAACGGGGCGCCGGCTGCAGGGGCCGGCGCCCCGCCGCACCCTCGCACAGGTGGCTGAGATGGCCGGCGCCACACTCAGCCGGCCCACTCCACCCACCTGCCGTCTGGTGGCGGGTTGTGCACGCCACAGGGCGTGCATTGACGTGCGAAGGCCGCCACAAGCCGGAAGGGGACGTCGCAAAGACGCGAGCGGCGGTGGGCATGACCGTTCGCCCGTGGCGTACGCGGGCGACTTGCCGGAACGCGGTCGGGTAGGACGGATGTTGTGCAGTCACGTCCCCCTCCCGGTTACCGTCGTGTGACGACCGCCTACGGCCGCCGGGAGCGGGTTAGCATGCGGGTACGGGCGGACCGGGAGAGCCCCGGGCACACCCAGACCGCTCGGTGAGGAGTGCCGCTGATGTTCGA
>Ga0126304_10000613_pt1 | contig 15118 bp, 12 predicted proteins | sample Plot25_FD_92538 | JGI IMG/M metagenome (GOLD analysis project Ga0126304, IMG submission 92538) | Serpentine soil microbial communities from UC McLaughlin Reserve, CA, USA - Plot25 | ecosystem: Environmental > Terrestrial > Soil > Grasslands | place: USA: UC McLaughlin Reserve, Lake County... | reverse complement strand
CTCGCACTGAACGCCCTCGATGGGCAGGAACACCGCCGACGAGATGGACAAAGCCCTGAAGCAGTAGCTCAGTGGTGTCAAGAGCTCCCGGCGATGAACCGGCTGCTTCCAATATTTAGATAATGTCGCTTATCTAAGCCGATTCGGGCGACATGGCCCTCTTCAACGAGCGACCGCTGGAGCGCCTCGACGCCAAGCTTATCCTCGCCTGCCTCGACGAGCCGCGAGAAGACTTCGGGACCCTCCGAGTGCTCCCAGGGGGAACCTGGTGCCCAAACCAGCGAATCAATACAAACGCACACCGCTGTCAGTCCGCTTACGGCCTGCCGCCACTACGACAGGCTCACCCAGATCGTCTCGAAAGTGCCCGAGTTGCCAGCTTTTCAGGCGCAAGTTTACAGGCGAGTTCTCGGGGGTCGCTCATTCCCAGGATATTGGTTTCGTCACCGATGCCCAGCGCCTGGTTCGAAAAACACCCGTAAACCGAATTCAAGACGGTGACGGGCGGCCTTGCTTGTCGTTCATCACCGCGCCAAGTGACCATCAGAGAGCTGCATGGTCACGTTCTAAAGTCCTTCACGAGAACGCCCGAAGGCCCGTTATCTCGCGTCCCACTATGAGGGAGTTGATGCTGTCTGTGCCCTCGTAGGTGTAGACGGCCTCCATGTCCGCCCAGTGGCGCGCCACGTGGTACTCATAAAGGATGCCGTTACCTCCCATGATGTCTCGTGCGTCGAGGCAGATCTTGCGGGTCTTGCGGGCATTGTCCATCTTGGCGAGCGAGGCGGCCACGTCCGTCATCTTGCCAGCGTCGGCGAGTCGGCCGAGCTGTATGCAGAGCAGGTACATGGTTGTGATGTCTGCGAGCATCTTTGCGAGCTTGTCCTGCACGAGCTGGAAAGATGCGATGGGCTTGCCGAACTGCTTGCGCTCCTTTGCGTAAGCAAGCGCCGCCTCGTACGCAGCGATAGCGTGTCCTAGAGCCTCCCAAGCTACGCCACAGCGGACAACAGCCAGGGCTTTCGTCGTGTCCTTAAAGGTCCTCGCCTTGGGTAGGCGGTTCGCTACCGGTACCCTGACGCCCTCCAGCGAAATGTCCGCCTGAATGCCGGGCCGCTTCGAAGACTTGCCCGTGATCTCAGTCGCCGTGAGTCCGGGCGTTCCCTGCTCGACGAGGAACCCGCCCAGTCCACCATCCTCGTGCTTCGCCCAGACGATGATCACGTCGGCCACCGTACCATTGCCGATCCAGCGCTTCTGACCGTTGAGAACGTACTCGTCGCCCTCACGGCGCGCGCTGGTCTCAAGCATCACCACGTCGGAGCCGTGGTTGGGCTCCGTTAGCGCGAACGCCCCAAGCTTCTCCATCCTCGCCATCGGCGGGAGCCACCTCTCCTTTTGCTCTTCGCTACCCAGCGCGTGGATGGAGTTCATAGCAAACCCAGAGTGCGCGCCGAAGAAGGTGTAGACGCTGCCGTCCCCACGGGCGAGCTCCATCGCGACCAGCCCCGAGGCGACCGCGCTCAGGCCCGCGCATCCGTACCCCCGAATCGTGTCGCCGCAGATCCCGAGACCCGCAATCTTGGGGACCAGGCCGAAGGGGAACTCGGCCTTCTCCCAGCAGTCGGCCATGATGGGGATGACCTCCTCGTCGGAGAAGGTCCGCACTCGGTCGCGTACCGACCGCTCCTCCTCCGAGAAGTGCGCGTCCACGAAGAAAGGGTCCGCCCACACGCCCTCCTTCACCTCGGCTGCCATTGGTCCTTCCTCCCTACCTCGGCGCCATCCGTATCGCCCCATCCAGCCGTATCACCTCGCCGTTGAGCATCTCGTTCTCGATGATATGCTTCGCGAGGGCGGCGTACTCCTCGGGCTTGCCCAGGCGCGGCGGGAAGGGAACCTGCTTGCCCAAAGAGTCCAGCGCCTCCTCGGGGAGGGCCGCCAGCATCGGCGTCTCGAAGATGCCCGGGGCTATGGTTATCACGCGGATGCCAAGCGCCGCGAGTTCCCGGGCTACGGGCAGCGTCATGGAGACGACGCCGCCCTTCGAGGCGGCGTAGGCGGCCTGCCCGATCTGGCCGTCGAAGGCAGCCACAGATGCGGTGTTGATTATTACCCCGCGCTCCCCGTCACCAGTTGGCTCGTTCTCGGCCATCACGGCGGCGGCGAGCCGTATGACGTTGAAGGTGCCGATCAGGTTGATCTCGACGGTCTTCGCGAAGTCCTCCAGCGGGTGCGGCCCCTTTCTGCCCAACACCTTCATGGCCGGTCCTACCCCTGCGCAGTTGACGACGCCGCGCAGCTCGCCAAAGAGCTCCCTCGCCTCGTCCACGGCATGCCGCACGCTGTCCTCGTCGCTGACGTCGGTGTAGGCGAAGCGAGCCTTACTTCCGATCTCGGAGGCCGTGCTCTCGCCGGCCTCCTTGTTGACGTCGGCCAGAAAGACGCTGGCCCCGGACTCAGCCAGCAACCGAGCGGTCGCCGCCCCGAGGCCCGAGCCGCCGCCGCTGATGAAGAACGCACCGTTCTCTACCTGCAAGATAAGCTCCTCCCTGTCCCTATGTATCTGGGGTCGTCCTAGTCCTCGACCCGCAGCGTCAGCGCCGCCCCCGAATCTCCGGCGGCGCAGCCGGTGAAGAGCCCCGTCCCCCCGCCCCTTAACCTAAGCTGCTCGATCAGCTCCGCAATGAGCCTTGCGCCCGTAGGTCCCTGCGGATGGCCGAAAATGAGGCTGCTTCCGTAGTCGTTCATCTCCTCTAGAGAGACGCCCGTCTGCCGCGAGAAGTAGACGTCGTTGACGGCGAAAGGGTTGTGCGTCTTGATCGCGTCTATGTTTTCAATCTTGAGTCCGGCATCCGCGAGTGCGGCCTGCGCTGCGGGAACGGGGGCCTTCGGCATCCTCGCCTTCTCTACCCGCGCGAACCCGACAGCGAGCAGACGCACGATCCCTCCGTCCTGGCCCAGCTCCCGGGCGCGCTCCTCGCTCGTTACGACCAAGCCCGCCGCCCCGTCCGCCGGGTGCGTCTGGTTACCGTAGGTGACCACCCCGTCAGGGGCGACCGGCCTGAGCTTCGCGAGGCCTTCCCGCGTCGTCGGAAACACGCCAGAGTCTTCCTCGACGACGGTCGGTTCCTTACGCCTTTTCGGGACCTCGACCGAGACCATGTAGCTCCGCTGGAACTCGCGGCCGTTCTTGAGGGACTTCTGGTACTGCTCGTGGCGCAGGGCCGTAACCTCGTCGAGCTCCTCGCGAGTAATCTTGGCCTCCGCAGCGACGTTCTCGCCGGTGGTGTACATTGCCGCGCCGGCCCAGGGGTCTCTGGCGAAGCTATCGAGTACCCAGTTCTCTACCTGCGGCGAGCCGCCCGGACCGGAGGGAGACGGGTATGTGACTAGGGGTCCGTTGCTGGTGCGGTCGGTGGTGACCACCAGCGTGACGCCAGCGCCGCTGGCGTTCGCCTCGTGGTTCGCCGCAGCGGCCCCCACGCAGGCGACCGAGGTGGCGCACGCCTGCGAGACCATCGGCCCGGTGACGCCCTCGGCCCCCAGGCGGGCGGCAAGCGTTGGAGCTCCGTAGAAGATCTCCTTCTGCGGCACGGTCCATCCCAGAACCAGGTTCGTGACTTCCTCTGGCGACAGCCCCCTTTCCTTAAGCGCCCTGTTCGTAACGTCCACGGCGAGGTCTATGCTGTTGACCTCCGCCAGCGGCCCCTGCCACCGCGCGAACGGGGACGACCAAGCAAACCCCAAAGGTACGAAAGAGTGCTCTAGTTTCACTGGCCCTCCACGCCTTTTCCGGTCTTCGACGGCACCCCAGCCTTCTCGCGCTCCTCCTCGGCCAGCACTCGCTTGAGGATCTTACCGACTGCGCTCTTGGGCAACTCGTCGCGGAACTCCAGGATCTTGGGCACCTTGTACGGCGCCAGGTTCTCCTTGCAGTAGGAGACCAAATCTTCCTCGGTCACCGCGCTGCCTGCCTTGCGCACCGCGAAGACCTTGACAGTCTCGCCACTGTACTCGTCGGGGACGCCCACCGCCACAACCTCGACCACCTCCGGGTGCTGGTAGAGGACTTCCTCCACCTCTCTAGGGTAGACTTTGTAGCCGCTGGTGTTGATCACTTCTTTCTTCCTGTCCACGATGTAGAGGTAGCCGTCCTCTTCCATCCTGGCGATGTCCCCTGTGTACAGCCAGCCGTCGCGCAAGGTGTTAGCCGTCTCCTCCGGCATCCGCCAGTAGCCCTTCATCACCTGCGGCCCCTTGACGATGAGCTCTCCCGGCTCGCCCAAAGGCATCTCTTTATCTCCGGTCTCTATGTCCACTATCTTGACGTCGGTACCGGGTATCGGGACCCCGATGCTGCCCCCCACGGATCCGCGGAGGTACGTGTTGAACGAGACTGGGGCTCCCTCGGAGAGCCCGTAGCCTTCCCAGATCGGGCGTCTCGTCCGCCGCTCGAACGAGCGCAAGAGGCCAACAGGCACGCTCGCTCCGCCCGAGGTGTAGAGCAAGACCTCATCCAGGCCGTACTCCTCCATGTCCGGGTAGGCGTGGAGCGCCGTGTAGAGTGTCGCCACGCCTGCGAGCATGATCGGCTTCTCTTGCTTGATGAGCTGCATCATCTCGTCAGGCTGGAACCTGCGGACGAGCAGGAGGTTCCACCCGTGCCGGAGGCTGAACAAGAGCACCATCGTCATCCCGAAGATGTGAAAGAAGGGCGCCACGGCGACCACCTTGCCGTTGTGCGGGAAATCCTCCGGATCTTCTATGAGCAGGTCTATTGTTTGCTGCACACCCCCGAGCAGGTTGCGATGGGTCAGCATCGCCCCCTTCGAGACGCCGGTGGTCCCGCCCGTGTACTGGATGGACGCGAGAACTTCTTGGGGATCTAGGTCCACTTCCGGCGCGCCGCCTGAGGGTGTCCCTAAGAATTCGTCGAAGGTACTATCGTCATCCTTGAGGCCGCTTTCCGGCTGGCCGACGCAGATCACCCTCTTCAGCGGGGTGCGTGACTGGATGTCTTTCACCTTCTCGTACATCATTTCGTGCACGATCACGGTCTCCGAGCCCGAGTTGTTGAAGATATGCTCGAGCTCGCGCCCGACGTAGATCGGGTTGACCTGCGTCGCCGTCGCCCCCATCCTCATTGCCCCGAAGAACCCGATGACGTACTCCGGGCAATTGGGTAGCATCAGACCTACCCGGTCGCCCTTTTTCACCCCGGCTTCGGACAGCGCGGCGGCCATCTTCTCCGTCAGTTCCAGCAACTCGCCGTAGGTGATCGGGCTCTCACCCTGTGTAAGTGCAACGTTGTCTCGATGCTTATCCACCGCTTCCTCGAGAAACGCCGTGAGCGAGCCCTCTATGGGCCGTTCCGAGAGCTTGCCCTCGTAGACCGAGAGCCAGGGCTCCTTCCCCTGCGACATGGCTTCTACCTCCTTGTTTTCTCTATCCCGCGAAGGCCACCTTCGACAGCTCGCCGGACCGGATGAGATCCACGGCCTTCCGGATGTCCTCATCCATCCGGCGGTCGCCATCGAGGAACGGCACGCGGGAGCGCACCAGAGTTCGGGCCGCTCTCGTCCTCGGGCTCGCTTTCTCTATACCGCGCAGGTCGAGGGCCTGGCAGACGGCGAGGAGATGGATCGCCGCGACGTTCTGCGCGAGCTCGACCATGGTGCGAGCGTCGCGGGCGGCTAATGCTCCCATGCTCACCTTGTCCTGGTTGTGCGCCTCAGTGGAGCGCGAGAAGACGCTCGCCGGGTTGGAGAGTCTGAGCGCCTCGGCGGTCATCGCCGAGCAGCAGAGCTGCATCCCCTTGAAGCCGTGGTGCAGGCCCGCCTCCGGGCTGTCCTCGTCAAAGAACGGGATCAGGTTCGGTGTCAGGCCCGCGTTAAACTTCTCGTCCACGACCAGCTCCAGCTGCCGGTCCATCAGGTCGCAGAGGTTGGCGAGGGCGATCTTGAGGGCGTCCATCGCCTGGGTGATGTGGCTCCCGTAGAAGTTACCGCCGCTCTGCACCCGGCCACTCGCGGCGTCGAAGAGGGGGTTGTCGTCGGAGCTGTTGATCTCCACTTCCACCCAGCGCCTCACCCACGCGAGCGTGTCGCGCAAAGCGCCGTTCACGTGCGGCGCGCAGCGGATGGAGTACTTGTCCTGCACCTGCCGCTCGAGCTCCAGGAAATTCCTCCCACCGAGGGTGCTGCCAGCGAAGATGTCCTCGCTGTCCAGCGAGAGCCCGGACTCCGCCAGCAACTCGCGGATGACGCCTGCGCTCTCGACCTGACCTGGGTGTGGCTTCTGCTCGTGGATGAAGGCGTTGAAGTGTCCGCGGTTGCCGAGCAACGCCTCCGAAGCCATCGCCGTGCACAGGTCCGAGACGAGGGCCAGCTCATCCGCGTCCCACACCGCCAGGGCGGCGAACGCGCTCATAAACGAGGTCCCGTTGGTCAGAGCGAGCCCCTCCTTCGCCTCGAGTTCTATAGGCTCCAGGCCAAGCTCGTACAAGACCTCACTCGAGGACTTCACCTCGTCGACGTGCAGCACCTCCACTTCGCCAACGAGAGCGGCGCCCACATAAGAAAGCGGCACCAGGTCTCCGCTGGCGCCACAGGAACCCCGCTCGGGGATAAGCGGGAGTATGTCGTTGTTCAGGTAGAAGAGTAGGCGCTCCACCAGTTCGAGGCGAACACCTGAGTTGCCCTTGGCGAGGCAGTTGGCACGCAGGAGCATCGCGGCCCTTGTGACCTCTGGGGAGGCGAGTGGACCCGTACCGCTGCCCAGGAAGCGCAGCAAGTTCTGCTGCAGGCGGGCGGTCTTGGACGGGGAGATCTGGCGGTGCGCGCTGTCTCCGAAGCCGGTTGTGACACCGTAGATCGGCATCTCACGTGAGATCAGGTCTTGCTTCAGCCTGCGCGTCGCCTCGATCTTCTCGGCAGATTCCGCAGATAGGGCGCACTCCGCGTCCCCACTCCTGCGGGCGAACGCCACCACATCCTCGATAGTCAAGGACCGGCCATCGAGCTCCAACCGAAGGCCGGTCTTCGGCAAGACATCTTTCATCCCGTATCACCCCTTGTCCCTGCGATGCTCCCCCACGTTGCAGTCTCCTACTGAACGGGGGGTCGGACCGTATTGTAACCGGGATCGTCTTAAGGAGTCGGCTCACGACGAGCTGCAGTTTCGAGATCCACGATCCTGAGGTCGGTGCAGGAGCTACCGGAAGGGCGGCGGGCCACGACAGAGTCGCGCAGCCGAGCCTCCGACCGGTGCATGATGGCGGGGCTCTCTGGGCTCGTGTTGCGCAATACGTGCTCAGCGTAGTTCAGCTCCGCCCCCGTAATCCACTCCGCGCCTGGCATCCGCCGACCAGCGAGCACTTCGGAATACGGCTCCGAGGTCTTAACGTCGAAGTACTCCCACATGGAGGCCCAGGACTTCTCCGGCTCAGTCACCGACCACTACCAGAGCGTAGCGAGCCGGGGTCATTACGGCGTTTCTCCATAAGATCCGGGGCGCGAACGCCGATGCCGGGACAGGTCGCCGGGGCGTAGCCGCCGAAGAGTGGTTGTGGTGGCGTAGTGGTGTACGCCTCGGACACCGAATCGCCTTAGCATTCGTGCATTCCGTGGGAACTACTGGGCCTCCTGCGCCGTCGGGAACACGCCGAAGTCACCACCCACTACGGTCGGCTCCCCGCGCCGCTTCAACGTTGCCCACCGTCAGCCTATCCTGTGGACACAGGCGCCTCGACGGGACTCAGGCCGAGCATCTCGCGTGCCTCCGAAGGGGTAGCCGGCTCGTGCCCCAGTTCCCGGATGATGCGCACCGTGCGCTCCACAAGCTGTTCGTTGGTGGCCAGCTCGCCCCTGGCGTAGTAGAGGTTGTCCTCCAGGCCGACCCGTACGTGGCCTCCGAGGATGAGCGCGTGGGTTGTCGCCGGCAGCTGAGCCGTGCCGATCGCGGAGACGTTGAAGACGCAGTTCTCCGGCAGTGCCTCGACCATCATCTGGAGGATCTTGGGTGTGTAGGGCAGCGCACCCTGGAAGCCGAGGTGGCCGTTCAGAACTATGTTCACGTAGTGGGGGGGTTGATCGTAGCCAGCCTCTATCAGGCGCGTCATGTCCTGCAATATATGCGGCAGGTCGAAGACCTCCCATTCGGGCTTGATACCCTTCTCGCGCATGCGCTCGGCCAGAATGTCGCACTTGCTTGGTGTCGTGTTGACGAGGGTCTCCCGGCCGCCGAACAGCGCCACTATAGTTTGGCAGTCAAAGGTCGCCATCTCCGCGCCGGCCTCCAGCCCTTTAAGGCGCTCCTCAAAGGAGATCTCCTCCAGCCCGCTTCCCAGCTCGTGCGTCATGTCGCCGCCTACACCACCCCCGGTGCTGTTGTTTATGATGATGTCGCAGCGCTCACGGACGAGTTCGTTGATCCGGCGGTAGATCTTCGGGTCGCAGGTCGGGGCGTCGTCCGGCCGGCGGGCGTGGATGGCGACGATACTTGCTCCGAGTTCGCAACAGCGCGCGACCTGCTCGGCGATCTCCTCCGGCTGCGTGGGGATGTTGGGGTTCTGCTGTTTGGTGCCCATCCCCCCGGTTGGAGCGATGGTCACGATCACCTTGCGCGGACTCACGAGAGATCCTCCTTCTTTTGACCCAGAGTGGGAAGCTCGCCCGGTCGGCGGCCTCCCGCTCGGGGTCGTAGTGTTTGCGGCACTTCTCGCGCCTGAGCAGCCCCCTTGCTACCGGACCGCGCTTCGCAGGGCCGACACGGTCTTGCGAAGGTCTCTAGCGGCCACGACACCCGCGAGCTCGGCGTCGTTGGTCAGGAGGACACACCGTCCGGTGGAGGCAAGCGCCCTCGCGGCCTCTCCCGGTTGGCCGGGAGGCAGGGCCAGCCCGAAGCCACCGGAAGTGCCGTAGCGTCCTGCGAGACCCGGCGACACCTCCGGGTCAAAGCACATCAGGTACCGACCACCCGAGGAGACCACCGGTTCCCAGCCGTCGGCGGATCCGGCGACGTGCAGGGCGCCCGTCCCCTGGTAGAAGGCTATGCTCTGCCACACGGGCACCATCGCGTCGGCTAAAGCCTCCGGCTCCTCGGGGGGCTCCGGGTCTTCCACGACCCAGATAAGCTTCGTCCCGGCCTCGCACAGAAGCCGGACGGCGGACATCACCAGATCGACGGCCTCCACCGCGCTCAGGTTTCCGCCGGAGAGCCGCGAGAGCCGTACCGGTCCGGTAACCCCGGCGCTGACGATCACCCGTTCACCGAGCAGACTCGAGAGCCGACGAACGGCCTCGATCACGACCGGACCGCGCCCCGAGTTCGCCAAGTCCGACACCGGAGGGACGGGGAGCTCGCCATCGGGTTCCGGCGGGAAGCCGCCCGTCCAGTCGAGGGGTAAGCCCATCGCCTCGGCGTCCCAGAGGGTGCCGAACTCGGCGACGGCCACGTCCACGTTCAGGGAGCGGGCGAGGTCGCGGATTGCGTTGCTTAACTTCGTCGTATCGCGCAAGAACTCCTCCGGCTGCAATCCCTGCAGCTCGCCGGCCACGGCGGAGACTAGGGGGGCGAGGAGGGGACGCTGTACCGTCCCCCCCATCGCCGCCGTCTGGAGGACCTGCGCGGGAGATCCCGGCTGCAAGCTACATCCTTATGAGCGGGGCGACCGGCTGACCCTCCGGCCACGACCCGAAGAACGTGAGGATCTCGTCGGCGGGCTTCTTCTCCGACCACTCCGCGTGGAAGTCGTCCCAACGCCTGCCGCGCTCCAGACGCGCCTGGCGCTCGGCGTCGCGCAGGCGCTGCGTCTCCTCGAGGTCGGCCCTGCGGGCTTCCAAGTCGTAGGCAACCTTGTAGACGTTAGTCGCCACCCATTCGGAAATAAGGTCGCCCAGCACGTCCTCGACAACGCCCTCGGGGTCGGCTTCGAGCGGGTCGCCGTAGCCCGCGCCGCCGGCGGAGAAGCCGAAGGTCATGATGTCGCCCGCCTCGTAGGGGCGAATGGAGCGACCCATGAACTCGATCTGCCACTGCCCCCCGATGGAGCCTTCTGCGATGATCCTGGAGAAGTCCAGGTCTATCGAGCCGGGGTCGTTACGGAGTTTCTCCATAAGACCCGGAGCGCGAACGCCGATGCCGGGACAGGTCGCCGGGGCGTAGCCGCCGAAGAGTGGTTGCGGGGTCTGGAGCTTGGAGTTATCGGCGATGCACATGAGCAGGACCATCGGGGCCTGGTGGGCGATCCACATCTGCACCGTGCCGGCGCCGCCGCGGTACTTACCCGCGCCGGGGCTGTCCTTCCAATGCTGGGAGAGCGGGATCAGGAGCGGGAACTCGTTCTCCATCAGCTCCACGTTGGGGGCGCGGCCGAAGGGGCACCAGGGGAAGCCGAAGGCGTTCATGCCCTTCATCGTCGGACGCCCGCCCATGCCTTCGGTGTTGATCTGGTAGGCGATCATGTCCGCGAACGGCAGCCCCCACTGCGACTGCCCGGCGATGACGTGCGCGTTCCCGGCGTTGGAGGCCGAGGCCGCGACGCGGTCCCACTCGGGGCTCGCGAACATCATCTTCGCGAACACGTTCGCGCACGCGCTCATCACACCCGTGGCGATCATGACCGAGCAAGACGTCGCCGCCCGGTCGTCGGGGTTGAGGACAGTGCCTTTGGGTATCTCGAAGGTGAACGGCTGGAAGGTGGCGCTGCTTATGGGGAGGTCGTAGAAGACGTAGGAGTAGACGTAGTTCGCGACGTGCCCGACCACGGCCTGGACGTGGGCGTGATACGGGGAGAGGTTCTCCGGGGAGGTGCCGGCGAAGTCGAAGGTGATCTCATCCCCGCTCTTGATGAGCGCCAAGTTAGCATTCCTGATGAGCCCGTAAGATTCGCCCGCCGCGTCCGAGAAGGTCGCGCAGCGGTACGTCCCGTCGAGCCACGAAGAGATCTTCTTCCGTGCGCCTTCCTCGGCGACCTGGAGCATCCGGCGCATCAAGCCCGTCACGAAGTCCTTGCCCTCGCGCTCGCACAGCTCGATGACGCGGGTGCGAACCCGGTCGGCCGCCGTCGCGCGGGCTTTGGCGTCCGTGACGATCATCTGCGGAGCGCGGATGCCGAAAGCGGTGAGCACCTCCTGCCAGTCGTTTCGGATCTCGTGGTTCTCGCCGATCTTGGAGGGCGGAAGATTCATCCCTTCGAGGAAGCGCGAGGTCGCGGAGACGGGCATCCCTCCCGGTTCGCTCGCCCCCGTTTCGGTGGTGTGGTTCGCGGCCCCGGCCCAGCCGATCAGCTCTCCCTCGTAGAAGATCGGCACGATGATAACCTGGTCGGGGTTGTGGATCCCGCCGTAGAGGGCGTCGTTCGCCATCCAGATGTCGCCGTCCTTGACGCCGGGGTTCTCGCTGTAGTACTTCAGGATGTACTTGATGATGATCGGCTGGATGATCGCGTGCAGGTAAGTACCCGCAGCGGCGTTCACCAGGTCGCCCTTCGCCGAGAAGATCGCGACCATCACGTCGCCGGCGATGCCCATGCTGCTCCGGGACGACCGCTGGAACACTTCGAGCGCCTCGTCGAGGATGTCGTTGGTGCGCTGGAAGCCTATCTCGTAGTCGCCCTGCTTGAGCGTCTCGACGGCCCTCAGTTCGTCTTCGGTAGCTTCGGCCAGCTTGATCGCGGCCAGCTTCTCTTCGGCCGTAGGTATCGGCATTTCCTACCTCCTTTATTCCTTCGCCTCGAGAATACTGATCGCGTACTCGTTCATCCGGAGTTGTTTTGTGGGCGGCACCACGACCGTGGTGTACTCGGACTCGAGGAGAGCCGGTCCCGCCACCACGTTACCCGGCTTCAACGCGTCGAGGTCGTACACGTCGGTTTCGACCTGGCCGTTCGACGACTCCGGCCAATACGCCTCGCGGCTGCCCTTGCGAGCCGAAGACGGGTCCTCACCCTGCAACTCGTGCTTCTCGAGCTGCAACTCCTGCCCCGGTACTGCTACCCGCAGCACGAACGTGTCTATGTAGACGCCGCCGGGGAGGTTGACGGCCAGCGGCGAAAATGCCTCGCTGAACTCCTGCTCGAACTGCTTGTAGAAGCGCCAGACGTCCTCTTCGCTGTTAATAAGGAGGTCTGGAGCGGAGGCCCTCTTCGAGTGGATCTGGCCGCCGTAGAGCATGTCCAGCTCCAGGCCGAAGACTGCCTTGTCCAACGGCAGACCCTCGGCCTCCAACTCCTGCTTGGCCCCCTCCATCATCTCGTTGACGATGTTGTTGAAGGTCTCGTAGTGCGTCGTCGGCTGCTGGGTTATCGGCTCGATGAAGGTCATGCGCTGGGAGCGCTCGTAAAGGTGCATGACGTCCATCACTGACGAGCCGTAGGCGGAGAACACGGGCGAGAACGGGAAGATCGCCGCCCGCGGGATCTCGTCCATGTAGCCCGCCACGTGGGTTGGGCCGCCGCCGCCGAAGGCGAAGAGCAGGAAGTCCGTCGGCCGGTACCCTCGCAGCACGACCTCCTTACGGATCGCCGACGCCATCTTTTCGTCCACGATGCGCCGGATCAGGGCCGCGGCCTCCACAGTGCTCACCCCGAGCGGCTCGGCGATCTTGGTCCGTATCGCCCTCTCGGCGGCGTCCTTGTTCAGCTTCATCTTGCCGCCGAAGTAGTTGTCCGGGTTGATGTAGCCGAGCACGAGGTCGGCATCGGTGGTGGTCGGTTCGGTGCCGCCCATGTTGTAGGAGACCGGCCCCGGGTAGGAGCCCGCGCTCTGCGGCCCGACCTCGAGCCTGCCTCCGAGGCTACGGTTGATCCAGGCGATGGAGCCCCCGCCCGCTCCTATGGAGACGGACTGGAGCATGGTAGTGGCGACCATCCAGGTGTCCACGATCGGGTTGAACTCGTAGTTTCGGACCGAGTCGTGCATGACCAGCCCGAGGTCGAAGCTTGTGCCGCCCACGTCGGAACAGACCACGTTCCCGACCCCTATGTGGTGGGCTATGTCCCGCGCCCCGATCAGGCCCGCGACCGGCCCACCGTTGTAGGTGCGGCTGGCGGTGGTCTTGAACACGTCGGCGCAACCGCCAGTATTGTGGACCATGAAGAACGGCCCCGCGTAGCCCCGATCACGCAGCGCGTCCCAGGCGCTCGAGAGTTCTATCTGCATCAGGCGCTGGAGGTATGCGTCGAGGATCGCCGTCATCGTACGCTCGTACTCCCCGAGCTTGCTCACGACCTGGTGCGACAAGATGACCGGGAGGTAGCCTACGTGGTACTCGCGGTACTCCTCGCGGATGATCTCCTTTACCCTGCGCTCGTGCTCGGGGTTGATGTACGACCAGAGGAGCGAGACGACGAACGCCCGCGCCCCGTTGTCCACGAGCTGGCGCACCTTCCGGCGCACGTCCTCCTCGTCGAGCGGGCGCAGAACCGTTCCTGTCCCGTCTATGCGCTCCTTGACGCCGACGATCATCTCGCGGGGGACGAGCGGCTCAGGCTTGGACATATGGGGCAGGGCACGGCGCTCGTCGAGGCGGGTGCCGTCGATCCATTGGGCTCCCTTGCCGATCAGGACGGCGTCCTCGTGGCCCTCAGTTGTGATCAGACCGATGCGCGGGCCCTTGCGCTCGATCAGGCGGTTCATCGCCACCGTCGTCGAGTAGCGGACCATCTCCATCCGCGGCATCAGGTCCTCGACGGTGGTATCGAAGGCCTGAGCGCCCGCCTCGATTACCTGCATGAAGCAGACGGAGAGGTCGTAAGGGGTGGTCGGAACCTTCCGGTATATCGTCTCCCTGTCCAGAACCATCACCATGTCGGTGAAGGTCCCACCCACGTCGATGTCTATGGTGTTGCGGACGGCCTCTGGGGCCTCCAGGATCTCGTCGTGGTGGCTATCTGTTGTAGACAAGGCGGTTCTCCTTGATGCTCAACTCGCCGTCGGCGATTCGCTGCTGAAGGCGGTCTATGTCAATCTCGATGTCGTGAGTGATCGGGTGTCCCGGCGGCAGGTATTCCGTCTCGATCTGGGTACCGCACCCGGGGCAGTAGAACTCGACAATACGCACCCACTCCGGGTCCGGGGCGAAGGTGTACTCGCCCTCGATTATGGGCCGGTGGATCTCGCGCGGGTCGCGCTCGTGGATGAGGCAACCTTCCTTGTAGTTGCCGCGAGCCGAGCCGAAACCATTCCCACACACGTGGCAGTACCAGCTCTCGTCTTCGAGGTCGAGATCGAGATACTCCGTTACGCGAAGCCGTTCCATCAAGTGAAACTCCTTTCCCTTTGCTCGTCCCATTTGGCGAGCGCGCAACCGTCGGCGGGCGCGAGCATCTGGCCCGTCATGCACGTCGAGGCCGCAGAGGCGAGGAAGACTCCGCGCCGCGGATCTCCTTTGCCTCCGCCATCCGCTTCATCGGTGCGAACTCGGTGGCTGCCGAGCCTGCGCACACACTCTGGCGCCTCATCGCACGCGCCCTCTCTGACGTCGGAGCACACCACGTCGGTGCCCGTCTCGGTCATCGCCCCGGAGAGCTCGATGCCGAGCTCGCTAGCGGCTCCCGTCGCGGCGGCCACCGTGCCGTCAAGATTGAGGGGTTGGGGTAACGGCATCTACTCCTCTTTTCGCAGCAGGGCGTTGCCGAACCCGTCCATCTCGAGCTCCCAGCCTGCGGGGACAGTGCAGGTATTGGTCTCGGACTCGAGCACCGCCGGGCCGGAGATCACTGCTCCCGCCGAGAGGTCGTCCCAGTCATAGATCCGGGCGGGTTGGCCGAGGACCTTACGCTTCTCACGTGACTGTACGTGATGCCTCTCGCCGGGCGAGGCCTCTATCTCCACCCTGGGCACTGGAGACACGCCCCGTACTGCCACCTGCTCTATCACGCTACCGCCCTCAGAACGAGCATGGGCCAGCATCGCCCGGACTCGACTGGGATCCAGCTCGACCGTCCAGTTGCGCGTGTGCCCGTTGGCGACGGTAAACTCCGCGCTTAGGGTCGCCTCGGTCTCGGTCAGTCCCTCGCCTTCGAGATCTCGCAGCACCCGCTCGCGCCCCGCCTCAACCAGCTCCCAGACCTGCCAGTGGGCGTCCTTCGAGAGGTTGACGAACGGCCACTCCT
>Ga0126304_10000611_pt1 | contig 15129 bp, 11 predicted proteins | sample Plot25_FD_92538 | JGI IMG/M metagenome (GOLD analysis project Ga0126304, IMG submission 92538) | Serpentine soil microbial communities from UC McLaughlin Reserve, CA, USA - Plot25 | ecosystem: Environmental > Terrestrial > Soil > Grasslands | place: USA: UC McLaughlin Reserve, Lake County... | reverse complement strand
TGATTTGAAAATTTGAAAATTTGAAAATGAGACCCGTTTTAAATGCTCAGATTAGTTTTGCGGCTACCCCTGAACAATCAATTTTGACACCTTCTAATTTGCTAATTATTTATTTTCAAATCCCAAATCTTCAAATTTTCAAATTAACCACTCGCCCTAGTCTTTCAGCGTGCTTTTGTACTTATCATTAAGGCCTGCAATGACATCGGGGGTTACATCATAAAGGGTGTCCTTATAATAGAGCATGAAGCCCGGTTCATATGAGAGAATAAATGCGTAACCTTTTTCTTTATTATATTCTTTGAGATAATCTTCCACTTTCTTTCTGAGATCAGTCATCAAGTCTACTTTCTGTTTTTGCAGCTCCTGTTCCAGATCCATTTGACGTTTCTGGTACCGTTGCTGCATCTGCGCATATTCGCGCTGGGCAGCTTCGCCTTCCGCCTGGCTCATATTAGCTCCCTTCTCCTGCCATTCCTTGATCTTTTTCTGATAAGAATTTTCGAGGGTTCTCAATTCAACGGTCATTGCATTTTCCCTTGCCTTCATTTCGTTGGATACTTTTTTGAAATAGTCGAAATGTGCCTGGAGAGAATCAATGTCAAAATAAGCGATCCGAAAATCTGAACCCTGGGTTTTAGTTATGGACGGCGGCGTGGCTTTTACGACCGGCTTTTGTGAAAAGTGTAAATAAAATAGAACCGCGATCAGAGCCAAAGAAAGAACGCTAAGAAATGTAGAGAGATGTTTCATTAATGGTATTTGTTTCCCTTAAATATGCAATCCACTATTAGACCAGACTGTGCAAGGTAAAAGGTTACGTGGTAAGAGAATTGTTAAATGTAAGTTGTTTCACCGGGTGGCAAGATTCATTATACTCGCTCTGGTACTGCATCTTGTGGATCGGATGTTTACTTGTATTCGGCTTGGAAAAGTGGGTTATTGTCCTAAGTATATACCACACTGTGGTAATGTAAAAAAAGGCCGAAATACTTGCATCGCATTTATATTTGTTTATTTTTGTGAGTATTAAACCCTTTTTATGAAAAACGGCTTAATACATACATAATGTATTAGGAATAAACTTACTATTCAAAATTCAATATATTGGGTAATAGAAAAAAAACTTTTTTTATTACCTTTTTTTATGCCTTGTACTTAGCTCCGTGTGACTGAGGTGGCGAAGCTGTAAAACGAAACGGACGGTGATAGTTCTTTTTCTTGAAACTGATCAAACCTATTCAACTTTGAATAGTCATTATTTCCTGATAGACCCGAATCCTGCAAACGCAAAGGATCTACATTACCCATTTGAAAAAAATGCCAATGTATCAGCAACCCTACCACAGAAACGATTTAAGCAGCTCCCATTTTTTAGTAACCGGAGGAGCAGGTTTTATTGGATCTAATATCGTTGAGTACCTGCTTAAATTTAGTGCGGGAAAAGTACGAGTGCTCGACAATTTCAGTACCGGCTCGGTCAATAACATCCACCAGTTTTTAGACAATCCTGCCTTCGAACTAATAGAAGGCGACATCCGTGACCTGAGTACCTGTCAGCGAGCCGTAGAAGGGATCGACTATGTTTCTCATCAGGCAGCCCTCGGCTCTGTTCCACGATCAATCGATGATCCTATCACAAGCAACGAGGTAAATGTAAGCGGTTTCCTGAACATGCTTGTAGCGGCGCAAAAATCTGGAGTAAAGAAGATGGTATACGCTGCAAGTTCAAGCACTTACGGGGACAGTCCTGATCTTCCAAAAGTTGAGAGCAAGATTGGTAATCCTTTGTCGCCGTATGCCATTACAAAATACGTAAACGAGCTATATGCGAGTGTTTTCTCCAGGCAATATGGCTTTCATACAATAGGTTTACGATACTTCAATGTTTTTGGCCCGCGCCAGAATCCCCAAGGCCCGTATGCGGCCGTTATTCCACTATTTATTACAGCAGCTTTAAAGCACGACACAACTTATATCAACGGCGACGGGGAAACGAGTCGGGACTTTACGTTTGTGGAAAATGCCGTTCAGGCCAATGTAAAAGCCTTATTAAGCACAAATATCGAAGAACACCAGGTAGTAAACATCGCATTCGGCGAGCGGACAACCCTCAATCAACTGTGGGAAAGTATTACAGGGTTGCTCGAAACGAATATCAAACCAAAGTACCGTGACTTTCGTGCGGGCGATGTAAAACATAGCCTGGCTTCAATCAGCAAAGCAAAAGATCTTATAGGATATGAACCCCGAGTATCTGTAAAAGAAGGTTTGAAAACATCTGTAGAATGGTATAAACGTTCGAACGCAACCGCCAAAGTTCCGGAACTGTGATTTGCTTTACAGATTGGTTAAGGCGTTTTGGTTATATTATCACAGATGAAATAAAGACCCATTAGCTTCATATCATGAAAATATTAGTTACCGGTGCCGCAGGATTTATAGGTTTTCATCTGTGCCTCTCATTACTGAGCAGGGGCGACCAGGTAATCGGCCTGGACAATATAAATGATTATTATGACCCTTCCCTGAAGCTTGCCCGTTTAAAGGAACTTGGAATTACAAATATTGTTGATGGTGAGAAGGTAGCTTCGGCATCGTATCCGGGTTTCAGTTTTATTAAAACAAGTATCGACCAAAAGGAACAGCTCTTTTCATTATTCAGAGAAAGTAGTTTCGATGCAGTGGTCAACCTGGCAGCACAGGCCGGGGTAAGGTATTCCCTGGTAAACCCAGACGCTTATATACTCGCCAATATTGTCGGTTTTTTGAATGTGCTTGAAGCTTGCCGTCATTTCCCGGTCAAGCATCTTGTGTATGCTTCTACAAGTTCCGTATACGGCTCCAATACGGCAATGCCCTTCTCCGAAAGTCAAGCCACCAATCACCCCATATCACTATACGCAGCCACAAAGAAGTCGAACGAATTGATGGCTCATAGTTACAGTCACCTATATAACATTCCGACAACAGGTTTGAGGTTTTTTACCGTGTATGGCCCGTGGGGCCGGCCCGATATGGCTTTATTTCTTTTCACAAAAGCCATCATTCAGGGCGAGCCGATAAAGGTTTTCAATGACGGAAGGATGCAAAGGGACTTTACTTATATCGAGGATATCGTCCAGGGCGTGGTCAGGGTGCTGGATAACCCGGCAATGCCTTCCACCGAATGGAGAGGAGATCATCCCGACGCTGCAACTTCTTATGCACCTTATAGAGTCTATAACATCGGCAATAACCAACCCGCGGAGCTGATTGAATTCATTGAAGCAATTGAGACCGAACTGGGAAAAAAGGCAATTAAGGAATATTTGCCCATGCAAGCGGGTGATGTACCCGCGACGCATGCCGATATAACTAATTTGGCAACGGATACCGGTTATTCACCACAATTTTCGGTTCAACACGGAGTTAAGAATTTTATTAGCTGGTATAAAGATTATTTTAAGGTTGGATAGTAGGATTCCTGTGAGTCATTATATCTTTACAGAACAAAAAGGGCGATCCCCGAATTGCGATTCACCCTAATTCCACTCTGAAAAATTGAGTCGCATTCACGAGCAGGCAGAGCTAAGTGTATATCCATCCATTCTATGATTTTACTCTAAAATCAACGCTTACAATTACTTACCGCAAATAATCAAACATGAAAGTTAGTCGTTCAGATTCCAGGTCTTATTTAATAATTGGAATTGCTGTCGCTTTTCTGATCAGTTTCTCGTCTTGCGCAGGTGTCAAACAACTACATTATTTCAATGATTTGCCCGACTCTACACACGTTTTTCTTCCCCCTATGAGTAAAGAAGAGCGGGTCGTTGAATATGGTGATCAGCTAAATATTATGATCACAGCTGCAGAAAAGGAAGCTGTTGCCTATTTTAATGCACAAGGCGCGGTTATGACAGGTGGCCAAAGTACGTCATCCGGCAGCGGGGGCAGCGGAAGTAGTAATAGCGGCGGAACAGCGGCTCCAGGTGGGTATGTTGTAAATTCCATGGGTTATGTGGAATTTCCGATCATTGGAAAGATAAAGGTCCTGGGTTTAACCGAGCGACAACTGAAAGAGAACTTAACTAAATTGATAGGAAAATATGTAAAAGACCCGTTGGTTGAAGTTCGGTTTACCAGCTTCAGGGTTACCATACTGGGTGAGGTTGAAGAAGCCGGAACATTTACATTAGACATGCAAAACCCAACCCTTTTCCAGGCACTTGCCGTAGCTGGCGATTTACCTAACACAGCAAAAAGAAGTGACATTCAGCTATACCGTGATTATAATGGAGAACGGGTAATGATTCGATTCGATTTGAGAAAAAAGGATGTATTGTATAATCCCGAGATTTTTCAATTGAGGCATAATGATGTGATATATGTGAAACCTTTCAAGAAGGAAGTATTTATGCAGAACTTTACGTTTATAGCATCGATAGTTGCGTCACTTACAAGTCTCCTATCGATCGCCTATATATTAGTAAACGATTAACTAAACAAGATCCGTAATGGAACAGACACCTATACCTGTCGAGGAAAAGCAAACCAGTTCTAGTTTTGATATCTCAAGATTTTTTTCAAAGCTGTTAAGTAATTATTACTGGTTTATACTAACAATTGCCATCGCTGGTACATCAGCCTATTTATATTTGCGTTACACGCAGCCGCTTTACGAGGTTTCCACTTTTATATTGGTAAGCCGGCCTAATGATGCGATGGCATCCACCTTAGGCGGTTCTACCTTTGCGGGCGGCGGAGCCCCGATGCCTGCATCGGGACCCATGCTTGTGACAGATGCCAACAACGAAATTTTCAAGCTTCAGTCTGAAGTATTATTTGGACAGGTGGTGGATTCGCTTCAACTGTATGTGTCAGCGGTAAAATTTGGGAGGGTAAGAAGCAAAGCAGAGGATATTGAAAATTTACCTTTCACGATAAAAGTTATTAAGAGTTCTCCTGAAAGCTACTTACCTGTTCACAAGTTATTCCTGACTGAAACTTCCTTCTCTCTTCAATCAGATAAAAAAAATATAAAGGGATATTACGGTCAACCGTTGGTGATAAAAGGGGACACAATAACCATCACTTTAAAATCATATGCTCCGCAGGATTTCAGTACAATATTTGGGTTAACGTTCGAACGGAGATCATCCGCTATTTCACAATTGAGTTCACGTATCACAGTCCAACCGGCAGCGAAGGCTGGTCCGGGTATGCTTCAGATCATGGTACGGGATGAATTACCCTATAGAGCAAAAAAGATTATCGATGTATTAATTGATAAATACGACATCTCCAATCTTGAATTCAAAAATCAATCTCTAAGAAAAGAAATCGAGTTCCTAACGGACAGGGTAGGTACTGTGGGTAATGAACTCCTTCACCAGGAGAATATGATCAGGGACTTCAAGGTAAGTAACAAGGTGACCGATGTTTCAGCCTCAGCGTCTCAGTTACTTACGAATCTTACAGCGCTTGACACCAAGAGAAGTGATAACGAGTCCAAGAAACAAATGGCCGATCTTGTAGAATCAAATATTCGAAACTTTTCAGGCCAGGAACAGGTGATATCTAATGCAGCTACTTTGGCAGATCCTGTTATGGCAGGACTTGTTGCCAAATACAATGACAAGGTACTCGAGAAAAATCGCATTTTGGACAGGGGAACAACTTTAGATCCCCGTTTGGGAGGAGTTAACAGGGAACTGCAAGATCTAAGAACAAGCATTCTTAGCAGCGTTGAAAATATCAAGCGTGAGATCAGGTCAAGTAACGAATTCCTGGCATCACAGGAAAGAACTACAACAAGCCGCTTTCAAACGATGCCAGAGAAAGAAAAGGATTACGTTCAGGTGAACAGGTTACTTGCTTTAAAGCAGACACAGTACATGTTTCTGTTACAGAAAAAGGAAGACAAGGCTATCCAGCTCGTATCGTCACAGATTGGAGAATCCCGCATTATTGATTCAAGAACCAACAACGATATTTTATATCCTAAGCCATGGCTCATTTATGCGATAGCCCTTGGTATTGCTATTGCCTTTCCTGCATTCATTATATTGTTAAGAATGTTGCTCAATAAGAGGATAGAGACGAGAAAGGATATTGAAAATGCAACCTTCTTGCCTATCGCGGGAGAGATAGAAATGGAGCCGCGCACAGCAAGGGAAATAATTGTATCGGCGGGCTATCAATCGGATATAGCAGAACAGTTCAGAAGCCTTCGTACGAATTTGATCTACCTCAAGCAGGAAACTGCAGGAAAAGTGTTGATGATAACTTCGGCTATGCCTGGAGAGGGCAAGAGCTTTGTATCGATCAACCTCGCCAGTACCCTGGCCTCAACCGGGAAAAAAGTTATTTTGGTTGAATTGGACTTGCGCAGGCCACAACTCGCGAAAACCTTAGGGTTGAATACAAGACCTGGAATGACGGATTTCCTGATTACTGGCGACATGCAGCCATATGATGTTATCCAGACAAACCGGGAATATGATAATCTTTCATTCGTTACCTGCGGACCTGTGCCACCAAACCCGGGAGAATTAATTTTAACTAAGAAATTCCAAAACTTTTTCGAATATCTGCGGAGTAATTATGAAATCATAGTGGTAGATACTCCGCCTGTCGGAGTTGTGTCGGATGCCATTATTGTAGGCAAAGAGGTTGATTTGACATTGTTCATATTGCGTCATAGGTATTCTTTTCGCTCGTCCATTCAATTGTTGAATGATCTACATGATGAAAAGAAGCTTCCGCATCTTTCAATTGTGATCAATTCTATCAAAAGGAATAAGGGCTTTCAAAAAGAAATCCAGGGCTCCTACAATTATTATCTCAGAGAGGACAAAAAAGATAGAAAGAAAAATGGAGTGCCAAAAACCTCAAAAAAAGAATCAACAACTATTTAAATAAATAATTACTGTTAACATCTCATCATGGTAACAAGAAAGCAGGTACTCACGCTTGTTAAAATGATTGATATTTCATACCCTGTTTTAATCTAAAATGGTAAATCTAACTTTAACAAAGGACTCTTTCTGGGGTTACTTCAATTTCTATTACCGGATCACCGGTAAAAAATTACTGATATATTTTGCACTTAGCATTCTTGTGAGTTTACTCGACGGCCTTGGACTTGCGATGTTTATTCCTTTGTTAGAATTCGTAGGCAATCCTGATAAAAATGTAAACAGCAAGGAATCTCTCGGTCAACTTCATTATATCATTGATTTTGTCAGCAGTCTTGGTTTTGAATTAACTGTAACAACGGTGCTGATAATGTTGATTGGGCTGTTTAGCTTTAAAGGATTGCTCAGGTTCATCCAGATCAACTACTATTCCAAAATGCGACAGTTCTTTTTTGTGAAGGTTCGTAATGAGTTGTTGAAAAGGTTAGAACGGTTGTCATACAGCGGCTTTTTAGAACTTGATGCAGGTAAAATACAAAATACATTCACGACGGAGGTCGGCCGGTTATTCGGCGGAATGACTGGATTTTTTAATACTACTCAGTATTTTTTCATGTTGCTGACCTATATTACTCTTGCGTTCCTGGCGAACTACCAATTTGCAGTACTTGTTTTGGCAGGTTCTTTCTTATCAAACGCTATCTATAAAAAAATTTATAAGAAAACCAAACGCGCTTCACTTGATGTGACAAAGAGAAGTGTTTCCGCAAGTAACTATTTGCTACAGGCAGTCCACAATTTCAAATATTTAAAATCAACCAATTCATTTTCCGAATATGGTAGACGCCTTCAGACAATAATTTTGAAATTTGAACGCCTTAACAGGAGTATGGGCAGATTGAAGGCTATCGCTACAAGTATCAGAGAGCCGATTATTATCGCGATTGTCAGCGTTGTGATTATGGTACAGATAAATGTGATGGGGACTGGCCTGAACACAATCATTTTAAGTTTATTCCTTTTCTATAGGGCCTTGACTTTCCTGGGACAAATTCAAGCCGACTGGCAGATGTTTATCGAGAATATCGGCGGCATGTATGCGATTTCAGCCAACGCCCAACTCATGTCGGACTTAGAAGAAAAGATGGGCTCAACGGAATTTCCGGGCGTAAAGAACCAGATCTTACTCCGAAATGTGCATCTTTCATATGACCGGGTAAAAGCATTAGATAATATAATGGTCGAGATACCTGTAAACCGGACTATAGCACTCATCGGGGAAAGTGGCTCGGGAAAGACAACGATTGCTAATGTAATTGCCGGATTATTTACTCCTGATTCCGGGGAAGTTCTTATTGACGATGTGCCCTTATCGCACTATGATCTGAACAGTTACAGATCAAAAATTGGATATATATCGCAGGAGTCCGTCATTTTTAACGACAATATCTTTAACAACATCACTTTTTGGGCCGAAGCCACTCCAGAGAATGTGGCGCGTTTCCATGAGGTGCTCGAGCGAGCTTCACTGACAGAATTTGTTAGTTCACTGCCCGATAAAGAATTGACGAGTCTGGGTGATAATGGGCTATTAATTTCCGGCGGACAAAAGCAAAGAATTTCCATTGCGCGAGAACTTTATAAACGCTGCGACATCTTGATACTTGATGAAGCAACATCCGCATTGGATTCCGAAACAGAAAGAATAATTCAGGAAAATATTGAAAAGCTGCATGGCAGCTACACAATAATTGTCATAGCTCACAGATTGTCGACGATAAAGGAAGCAGACATCATTTACCTGTTGGAAAACGGTAAAATTTCTGATTCAGGAACGTTCCATGAAATGATGAATAGCTCGAGCCGGTTTAAGAAAATGGTTTCATTCCAATCTGTGTAGGTTTATTTAAACATCGATGTATTTTTATAAGAAAGTGCTAAGTTCTTATACATTCTAAAGTACCAGTTATGAAATTTACAATCATCACCCCCACTTTCAATCGTGAGGACATGCTTCAAACCACGATCAAAAGTGTCCAGGCCCAGACATTTACTGATTGGGAAATGATTATTGTTGATGACGGCTCAACGGATAATACGGAGCAAATTGTCAAAGAATTATTTCTGAACGATGAGCGCATAAAGTATTTCAAAAAACCAAATACCGGGCAGGCAGATAGCTTAAATGTCGGGGCGTCTAAAGCATCCGGTGAGTTTCTGACTTTTCTTGATAGCGATGATGAGGCATATCCCAACTGGTTGGAAATAGTCAATAAGAATATTAAAGAAGACACTGCCGTCCTTTGCATAGCGGCAATGAGAAAGATGATGAACGGCAGGATGGTCAGGGAACACATGTGCCGATGGAAATTTTTCGGGGAAATGGTTAGATATAAATTTACCTGCGGGTCATTGTTCCTGAAAAAACATATACTCTTTGATATCGGTGGTTACGATCCTGAGATGAGGTGTAATATTCAGACAGACCTGGGATATCGCTTATTGACCTACCTGAAGAAAACAAACCAAAAGATAGTGGCAGTAGACGAGTACCTTGTACAGATCAATCTTCACGATGGCCCCCGCATCCGAACTAATTGGGAAAAGCGACGGGATGGAACGAAACAGTTTTTAAATAAGCATTACAAGTTTATCGCTGAAAACATGCCTGGAGATATCATCAGTAGTTATGCGATTATAGCCTTTTCCAATTATAAGTTGAGGAAAAGAAAAGAATCACTTCAATACCTGCTCAAAGTGATTAAACTTAATCCATTGGTTCCTGCTAATTACTTCAGGGTAATAAAATACGCTTTCCTTTGAGCCACATCAATGATAACATTGAGAAAGTAAATGAATTTTACGAAATTGTGTCGGAGGAAAACCTCTTGCAAATGAACCCTTCCATAAATAAGACTGTCTGTGCAATTATGGTGACCTATAACAGACTTAACACCCTGAAAACTGCACTTTCCCACATTTTCGATCAAGCTCTTCAACCTGCTTCTTTAATTATTGTCGATAATAATAGTTCTGACGGTACAAAGGACTATCTAAGTACCATAAATAAAACTAACAATATCCACTGCATTTTTTTGGCAACGAATATTGGTGCTGGCGGAGGTTATTACTACGCGATGAATTATGCGCTGGAGAACGGACTTGAGACCGACTATTTCTGGATGATAGAAGACGACACTTACTACGACAAAAACACCCTTTCAGAATTGATGCACAATATCGAGGCGTCTGATTATGATATGATAAGCTTCAAAGGCTTCAAGACCGGCTTTGGAGGTTCCAAAAAACTTTTCACGTACGATTCACTCAAACCCGTGACTTCTGTACTTCTCGACGGCTCGCTTATCAAGACGGATATCATCAAAAAAATAGGTCCTCCAAAAAAGGAATATTTTATGATGTGTGATGATTATGAATTCAGCCTTCGGCTAAAGAAGAATGGATATAAAGTTGCCCTAATGCCGAACCGGTCGGTTAATTATCTTCATCTTGGAGGCGATGGAAAGTTCACCAGGTCCACGCTGTGGCGCGGTTATTACACTGCGAGAAATCACCTTCTTATATTAAGAGAATATTTTTCATTTATCGAATTATTAAGTTACACAAATAAGCAGCTGAAATATTTAATTGCAGCGGCCCTGTATGCGCCAGATCGATCGAACAGGATAAAATTCCGAATACTCGGAATTTGGCACGGAATAAGAGGTATAAAAGGGAAGACTTTAGATCCTGCAACGTTGAAATTTATCAAAAACGAAGCGAAGGCTGCAATAGATTCCAATTATATGCTAAAGGAAAGAAGCGTATCTGTACCCGTTGAAAAGGTTCCAGTTAGGATTAAGGAAAAAAGTACCCGCAGCACACCGTTCATTTCCGTAATAACACCAACATATAACAGGGAAGTAATGGTGCAAAACACCATCAAAAGCGTAATTAGTCAAACTTTCCAGGACTGGGAGTTGATCATTATTGACGATGGCTCCATAGACAACACCGAAGCAGTAGTAGAGCCATTTTTAAAAGATCCGCGCATCCGTTATTATAAGAAACAAAATACTGGCCAGCCCGATAGTCTGAATGTCGCATCACGTCATGCTAATGGCGAATTTCTTACATTCCTGGATAGTGATGATGAAGCTTACCCCGATTGGCTTCAAACAATTGCAGAGAACGTGAACGGCAACACCGGAATTGTTTGTAATGGGGCAGTAAGAAGACTGATGGATGGAACAATGATCAATGAAGAACCGAAAGAAACAGTGATTTTTGGCAGGAAGGTGAAATTGAAATTTACCTGTGGATCGCTCTTCGTTAAGCGATCGATTTTTGTTGAAGTCGGAGGATATGATTCCGAGATGAAATCCAATATTCAAACAGACCTGGGATACCGGCTGCTTGCTTATTTGAAGGATACGGGCTATGATACGGTTGCCATCGACAGAAGCCTCGTACAACTAAACATACATGACGGGGAAAGGATAAGAACCAACTGGACAAAAGTGAGAGAAGGAGGACTTCAACTGATCAGGAAACATTACGACATCATAAAAAAAAGCAGCCCGGAAGAAATTTCCAATATGTATATGGTCGTTGCTTTTTCCAATTACAAACTGCGAAACCGGGGCGAGGCAATCCGTTTTGCCTTAAAGGCTATTAAACATAGCCCTTTTCAATGGAAGAATTATCTGAAATGCGTTAAATACGGCATTCTGTAATGTCTGCAATGAATAAGTCAGGAAAGAAAAAAGTGCTGTTTGTTATCGATACACTACAACTCGGAGGCGCTGAACAAAGCCTTCTCGAGAATACTTCACGTTTTAAGAATGTACATCCTATAGTGTGTCATCTCTATACCGGCGCGATTCTCGAGCCAAAGTTTAGAGAAAGAGGCATCAAGGTGTATTCATTAAACATTTCTAAGAAATACGGCTTTCTGGAAGCGTACAGCAGGCTTAAAAAAATTATCGAAACTGAACAGCCCGAGCTGATGGTCGCTTATCTGACTCGTTCCGAAATCGTTACCAGATTACTTGGAAAGTTCAATCACATTCCGGTTGTCGGAACTTTCGTGAACGACTTGTATTGCAAATCTTATAATCAGCATCTGTCATGGAAAGCGAAGAATGTCGTCTCTCTTTTCAAATATATCAATAGGGCAACCAGCAAAATCTGCGTAGGATTCGTATCCAATTCTCAGGCAATCAAAGAAGCAAACGCAAGACACCTGAATATCCGACCTGAAAAAATTGAAGTTATTAACAGGGGGCGCGATAGCTTTAAGTTCCGCAGAAAAAATCCAGACACGTATGGCAATGAAGGCTCAATTCGATTCTTAAATGTGAGTCGATTGTTTCCGGTTAAAGGACATCGGTTTATGATCCTGGGCTTTAAACAATTCCTTGCAAAATATCCCGACGCCACGTTATCGATCGTTGGTGACGGCCCGCTGCGTAACGAGCTTACAGCGCTTATTAACGATCATGATCTTGAAAACAAAGTCGTTCTTCTCGGATCAAGAAATGATGTACCTGCTCTGCTCGCGGAATACGATTGTTTTATATTTCCGTCGTTGGTAGAAGGGTTCAGCGGAGCGATTGTAGAGGCCATGTTTGCGGGTTTACCGATTCTTGCATCAGATATTGCTCAGAATAAAGAAGCCATCCTGCACTTACAAACGGGATACCTTTTTGGAAAAGAGTCTGCGGAAGAAGCGGCAAAGGCAATGCTTTGGTTTAGAGAAAATCGTGAGCTGGCAAATAAGCTTGCAATAAATGCGTATGAATACGCCAGGGAAAATTTCGAGCTCGATAAGATCGTGAACCGTTTTGAAACGTATTTACAAACTGTAATACCTGAGAAGAATTGAAAGTTCTGCACCTGATTCAACGTTCGCAACTACGGGGAGCGGAGATCTTTGCTTCACAGTTGGCATCGCATATAAACAGGTCGGGTAACACTGCAGTTATCGTGAGCCTGTTTCCGGGAAACGCTGATTTGCCATTTAACGGAAACATCATTCCACTAAATGGCAATTCAAAAGGCAGATTGCATGATATCAAAGCATGGAAGAAGCTTGCCAAAATCATAAAAGATGAAAAACCGGACGTTATTCAGGCCAATGCGGGCGATACGCTAAAATATGCCGTGTTTTCCAAGATACTCTACCGCTGGAAACAGCCAATCGTTTTCAGAAACGCAAGCACGATCAGTCTATACATTAAAACCTGGTCGCAAAGGATGTGGAACAGTTTTCTGTTTCATTTTGTCCATAAAATAATTTCAGTCAGCAATACATCAGCACTTGATTTTTCAAAATTATTTCCGGCTTATAAAACGAAGGTGATCACAATTCCAATTGGAATTGAACACTTAGAGATTTCAAGATCAATGAATGGGAAAGCACCCGAACGCGTTCAATTGAATGGCCAGGGACCCAGGATTGTGCATGTAGGAGGATTCACTTTTGAAAAAAATCACACCGGACTGCTCGAAATATTTCACCTGGTGTTAAGCAAGGAACCCGCCGCTTCACTTTATCTCGTCGGCGACGGTCCCTTGAAACAAAAGATGGAAGGAGATGCGCGGGCAAAGGGCCTTGGTTCAAATGTAAAATTTTGCGGATTTCAGACCAACGCGATGGAGTACATCAGAGGTGCTGATGTTTTGGTTTTACCAAGCATCATTGAAGGATTACCCGGCGTTCTACTGGAGGCATTCTATTGCAAAATTCCAGTTGTCGCCTACGATGTTGGCGGGATAAAGGAGATAGTAAAGAATAATAAGACGGGAAGACTTATACCGAAGGGCGATATCCAGGCGTTCGCGGAAGCTATTCTTGAAGCTTTACAGAAAACTGACAAAAATCAAAGGCTGATTGATAACGCTTATGAACTCGTTATGTCAAATTATTTAAACACCCAAATCGCGAATCAGTTTATAAGCGTGTATAAATCGCTTTCATCCTAATTTAATTTCAGCATCGCACCTTCTGTTTCCACTATGAATAGTTTTGCAAAAAATGGCAATACCGTAACTGGTAAATCTATACCAGTGCTTCATATCATAAAATCATTAGGCCGCGGAGGTGCCGAAATGCTGTTGCCGGAAACATTGAACAAACATGACAAAAACAGGTACCAGTTTCATTATATTTATTTCATCCCCTGGAAATACCAGATGGTTGAAGCGATCGAAAAAGAAGGTGGACGGGTAACTTGTTTGTCGGCAAAGAATAATATCAGAATCTTGTTGAAGGCCCGTCAAATCGCTTCCTATGTAAGAAAGAACAATATTGAGCTGATTCATTGTCACCTTCCGTGGGCAGGCATTGTTGGACGCCTCGTCGGCAAAATGACTGGCGTTCCAGTGGTTTATACCGAACACAATACATGGGAGCGCTATCACAAACTGACGTATTACCTGAATAAAATAAGTTTTCCTGGCCAGGAAAAAGTTATCGCGGTTTCTGAAGACGTTGCAAATTCGATCAGGAAACATTATCACAAGAAAAAACCAGATGTCAGAGTTGTATCCAACGGCATAAATACTGAAAAGTACTCAACTGCTCACGAAATGGGCCGCGATATCCGCAAGGAGCTAAATATCCCTGATCGGTCTACAGTTATTGGGATCACCTGTGTCTTCCGCAAACAAAAACGGCTGGACATTTGGCTCGATATCGCAAGTGAATTGCACAAGAAACATCCTGATACTTTTTTTATCATTGTTGGCGACGGTGTTCTCAAAAAAGAGATTCACGAAAAAGCACAGTCACTGAAAATGGAGAAATATCTTCATTTTGCGGGTTTGCAATCGGAAACCCGGCCATATTTACAGGCGATGAATATTTTTATGATGACCTCTGGGTTTGAGGGATTGCCGATTGCACTACTCGAGGCAATGAGTATGGGTTGCACGCCAGCCTGTACGGCAGCAGGCGGCATTCCCGAATTAGTGAACGACAATCAGAATGGCATCCTTGTTCCGGTGGAGGACCCCATTTTGTTAGTAAGTCGCTTATCCGAATATCTTCAACAACCTGGTCGGTTGAAAGTTCTGGCTGAGTCCGCACGTGAAACGGTTACCACCTCATTTAGTTTGCAGAAAATGGTAAGTGAGCTTGAAACTATTTACGATGAAATATTAAATTGAGATCATGTTTGGCGCGATAGTTTTAATTGTTTTGTTGTATTTCATCTCTGTTCCT
>Ga0126304_10000610_pt1 | contig 15153 bp, 12 predicted proteins | sample Plot25_FD_92538 | JGI IMG/M metagenome (GOLD analysis project Ga0126304, IMG submission 92538) | Serpentine soil microbial communities from UC McLaughlin Reserve, CA, USA - Plot25 | ecosystem: Environmental > Terrestrial > Soil > Grasslands | place: USA: UC McLaughlin Reserve, Lake County... | reverse complement strand
GTGCACCAGAGTGGACACCTCGGGCTCCTCCATCGGAAGCAGCCGGTCCATCGCCTCGACCACCGTGACGGCCACGCCGAACCGGGCGTACGCCTGCGCCAGCTCCAGACCGACCGCCCCGCCGCCGAGCACGAGCATCGACGCCGGCAGCGTCTTGGCCTCGACCGCATCACGGTTGGTCCAGTACGGCGTCCCGGCCAGCCCATCGATCGGTGGAATCACCGGCACAGTTCCCGTGGCGAGCACGATCCCGCGGCGCGCCTCGTACGTCGCGCCATCAACCTCGACCGTGCTCACAGCGGTCAGCCGGCCTCGGCCACGGACGAACCGGCCGCCCTTGCCCTCGAACCGGTCCACGGCGACCTGGTCGTTCCAGTCGTCGGTGGCCTCATCGCGGATACGGGCGGCCACCGGCTCCCAGTCCGGCGCCACCTCCGCGTGGCCGGCCATGCCGTCGACCCGGCGGGCCTCGGCCACCAGGTTGGCCGCACGGATCATCATCTTGGTCGGTACGCAGCCCCAGTACGGGCACTCCCCACCGACGAGCGTGCTCTCGACGCCGACCACCGCCAGCCCGGCCTCGGCCAGCCGCCCGGCGACCTCCTCACCTCCCACACCCAGGCCGAGGACGACGACATCTACCTTCTCGGTCATCCGCTATCCCGTCCCTCATGTCGGTGCGGCCAGACGCTCGGCTTCGGTCTTGATCGAATCCAGCGAACCGGCGACCGTATGCTCCCACTTCGCGGCGACCAGGTCGCCCCAGCGCTCGCCGGCCCACCACAAGTCGGTGCCCAGCTTCCCGCGGTACTCCAACGTGGTCCCGCCTCCGGACGCCGGGGTCAGCTCGAACCGCTCCAAAACGTGGGGCACTGGGCCGCGGACCAGCCGGAAGTCGATCCGCTCCGGCCGGGTGAACCGCACCGTCTCTACCGTGGTCGCGACCAGCCGTCCGCACACCGGCGTGTGGTGCGCGGCGAGCACCATGTCTTTGCCACGCTCGAGCACCTGGACCTTCTCGGCCACCGCCCGCGGTTGTTTCCCCAGGTATGTAGCCGCGATGACGTCGAAGACCACTTCTGGCGGCGCGTCGATCGCGACGAGCTGCGGCCCGAGCTGACGAAACCGCCGGCCAACTCCCAGGTCGGGCGCGATCGCCCCGGTGACGAGGCCGACGTACCCGCCCAGCAGCGCGGCACCAGCGACCGTCGCCCCGGCGGCAATGGCGAACATTGTCCGACCCTACGGTCAGAGCGGCGTCGAGCCACTGTGTGCGAACACCAATCGTGACCAGTGACGCTGATCTGCCGCAATCGAACATGGCCGAGCGACCGCAGGTCATCGCGCTTGGCTGAAGCCCACAGGCCACCACACCTGCCGACAGGTCCAGTGTCAGCAGCAACTGGCCATCGATCAACGGACCTGCGGCCTCTGCAGTGTTGCGCAAGCAGGGCAGAATCGCGGGCTTGGCTTGTGCGAGGCCAACGGTGAGCGGCGGATTGCCGCACGGCCCCAAAGGCGGGCTCGCTCACGCGTCCCGTCTGCCAGTGATAGGTAATCGACGGCTGGTAATGGGGGAATGAATGGCATCGCCCATCGGCGTCGCTCAGGGGAGGTTTGCCGTGTTGGCGCCGCAGACCACGACTACTACGGTGTCGCCGGGGTGTGGCCTGAACGCGCCGGTGAGCAGACCGGCGCAGGCCACGGCCCCGCCGGGTTCGGCGGCGATGCGGCAGCGCTCCCACAGGACTCGCTGGGCTTTGACGATGGCGTCGTCGGTGACGCTGCGCACGCCGATGCCGGCTTCTCGCAGCACCTGAAGGCCGATCCGGCCGGCCCTGCGGGCGCCGGTACTGTCGGCCGCAATCCCGCCGACCTCGACCTCGACTGGGCCACCGGCACGGAGCGCGGCTGCGAGCGTAGGGCACGAGGTCGGCTCGATCGGTACGACGGAGGGCCCACCGTCGCGGCAGGCAAGGGTCACCCCGGCAACCAGTCCTCCACCGCCCACGGTGACGAGCACCGCGGACGCGTCGGGCACCTGCTCGCGTAGTTCGAGTCCAAGGGTGCCTTGGCCGGCCACCACCGCCGGCTCGTCGTAGGCGTGCACGCTTGTCACGTCGCGGTGCGCCGCATACGTCCCCGCGGCGACCACGGCTTCGTCGTAGTAGCCGTCGATGACATGCACCTGCCCGCCGTAGGACGCGATGCGTGCCGCCTTGGTCGGCGGTGATGTCGCGGGCACGAAGATGGTCGCCGGGACACCCAGACGGGCCGCCGCCCACGCCACCGCGGCTCCGTGGTTGCCGCCCGACGCGGCCACCACACCGGCCGGCGGAATCTCCCGGGTCAGAAGCGCATTGAGCGCACCGCGCGGCTTGAACGAGCCGGTGTGCTGGGTGTGTTCCAACTTGAGGATGATCCGTCCAGCAACGCCGAACTCGCTGCCGCGCACCTCGAGGACCGGAGTACGGCGGACCTGGCCGGCCAGACGATCCGCCGCAGCCTGCAAATCGCCGGTGCTGGGAACCTCTCCCGACGACGAAGCCACGCTGACAGGCTGCCACGAGTCTGAAGGCCGGCCGTCTCCAGGTCCCGAACTTTGCCGCTGTCCGCTGCCGAGTCGACGCACTTCAGCCACGCTCGAGCAGGTGCATTTACTGGCTACAGACGACGGATTCGTCGTGCGGAGGCACCGGTTCCGGCCCGATCCGCGTACGCGACCCGGCAGCAGATGTCGGGCACGGACGCGGACCACGCTCGTGCGGGTGAGCACCTTCTGCGCCCTGGCCTCGGCGGCGACGTGCGGCTGGGCCGAGTACATGAGGTATGCCCAAGGTCGGGCTGCGTCGATGACATCCGCAGTGTTTCGACGAAGGCGCTGCGTCGCAAGATCGAGGCGCGAAACCCTCACCCGTCCGGGGCGCATTTCTCTCATACGAGGACACCCTGCGAGCTCCGCTGAACATCCGGAAGAGACTCATTCCAGGACGAGGACGCTGGACGGCCCGCATATTCAACGATTCAACCTGACCTGGCTCTCGCAATGGGGCTTGATGGTAATGACCATTACAGTGACACGCCAGAGGCCCACCCGGGCAGCATCCGTCCGTCGTCGGACATAGACTTGATCACGACTATTGGACCGCTCAACGACCGGAAGTTCGGCCCGAGCGAGTTTGACGAGGATGACCTCGGCTGGGCGGGGGCAGCTCTAAGGATGGGTCGATATGCTGATCCGCCTCTCGCGCGGCTGGAAACACATGACAACCGCGACCCCTTGTGCTGCGATCTTGGGCGGAGTTGACTAAGGGTCGAGGTTCAAGTGAACGGTTGGAGGCGATTGGTATGCGCCGGTCCATCACGGTTGGACTATTCACCCTAGGGCTGCTCAGCCTGGCAACGCCTGCGTGGGCGCAGGACGACCAAGCCGACGAGGCCTTCGTGGTCTTGTCGGGACGGGCCGACGTCCCCGAGGGCGAGGAGGTCGGCGACCTGGTCGTCTTCCACGGCTCTTCGGCCGTCGACGGCACTGTCAACGGATCGCTGGTCACCTTCGATGCCCCGGTCACCATCTCGGGCGAGGTGGACGGGGACGTGGTCGTCTTCAACGGCCGGGTGGAGCTGCAGGACGGCGCCAATGTGACCGGCGACGTGGTGTCCCGGAGCGAGCCAGTGGTGGCTGAGGGGGCGACCATCGGCGGGGAAACCGAGCGGATCCAGACCAACTACAACTGGGACGGGTTCGGCTGGGTCGGCCGTCTGGCCTGGTGGCTTGCCGTCTCTGTATCGACCCTGGTGGTGGGGTTGGTGCTGCTGTGGCTGGTCGGCCCTGGTGCTCGCAGAATCGCGGAGGCGGGTTGGACCGGCATCGGTCCCTCGATCGGATGGGGGCTGCTCGCGTTCTTCGGCCTTCCCATTCTCGGCATCGTCGCGCTGGTCACGATCGTCGGGATCCCACTCGGCCTCGGCGTCTTGGCCGCACTGGGACTCATCTATGCGCTCGGGTACAGCGCGGCGGCGTGGATTGTCGGCCGAAGGATTGTGCGCGAGCCAACCGCCTGGATACTGGCATTCCTGGCCGGATGGGGGATTCTGCGCGTTCTGGCACTGATCCCCGTCCTCGGTGGATTGGTGGGGTTCGCTGCTGTCGTCTTCGGTCTTGGCGCACTCATCGTGGTCATCTGGCGGGCCCGGACCGTAAGCCGTGCCGCCCCGGCAACCGCCTGACGTGTCCGCCACCTGACCCCGCTGCCCAAACACGACGGGTCAGTGGTCTTCCAGTCGACGGAACCGCCGGCATCGTGGAGATGTCGTGACCACCCGCGCAGATGCGCGGTTCGGCGTCCCGGAGGGCACCGAGCGGTGACATCGCGACGGCTGCCTGCGGCGCGCCCGGTGACGCCAGATCCTGGCCTTTCGAGCGCGCCGCGGGTATCGGCTCCGTCAGTCTGGGATGTAGTTGAGGTCCTGTGCCGACGGCGTCCAGTCAGGCGACGCCGGACCGCGTCCGAGCCCGCAGGCACTGTCGGGCAACGGGACTCGTTCGTCCGTGGGCGGACCATACAGTCGCTCCGCGGCGACCCACGGCTCTGCGGCCTGGCCGTCGAGGAGCAGCGGAATGAGACCCCGTTCGGGCTGGGTCAGGGGGACCATGTAACCACTCGGCCTCGTCTGGACTCTCCAGCCGTGTGCCTCGATGCGCTCGGCCAGCGTGGTGGTCATCCCTGCCGGACCGTCCGTGCGCGGGACGCTGTACTGCTCCTCGGTGAGGAGATACCCGCACGGCGGATCATCGAGGATCTGATCCGCGGTCGGAACCTCGGGTGGCGGTGGGCTCTCACCGGGATGCGGAGGTGGAAATGCCGGGACGTCATACGAACCCCTGAACACGATCCGACCCAGGTTCAAGGTTTGGAGCTTGGCCCCGTCCTCGGTTGCCTGAATGATGTCGGCCTGATTCGCCCGGAAGTAGTCCAGGAACTCGTGGTAGTTGTAGAGAGCGGAGTATCCCTTGCGCTTTCGGCTGTTCGGCGTGTTGGACCCATCGTCGGACGGGCGTGTCGCCCCGCCTGCGCTGCGCGCCTCGAGCAGGGCACCGACCACGTTCTTTAGACCCATTGTGTTGCGCAGGATGGTCTCCTGGCTGAGGCCGACCGCACCGCCGCCCTCGCAGCCGTACGGGCAGTACCACCAGCCGTCGACGGAGCCCTGTTCGTAGAGCCAACCCTCGATCAGGTCCTTCGCCTGGCCGAAGACCGGCCCGGCGACATTGAGGTGCCGTGGGTAGAGCACCGGCAGATCTCCGGCCAGGTTGTTGCCGAACTCGTGACCATCGAATCCCGCTTCGGGCCGATAGTCGCGCAGCATCTCCACGAACGCGAACGTCTCCGGCTGGCGAATCAGCGAGAAGTCACGGTTCAGGTCCTGGCCGGTTGAGTTGCCCCGAGTGTTCGCCGCGCGTCCGTCCCCATTGATCGCAGGAACGATCAGGACGGTGGTATTCGACAGGATGTCGATGGTGCGAGCGTCGTCACCGAACGCCAACTGCCGGGCCAGGATGAGGCAGGCTTCTCGCGATGACGGCTCGTTGCCGTGCACATTGCAATTGACGAGCGTCGCCGAGGAATGGGCGATCTTCTTGGCGGTTCCCGGCGGTGTCGGGTAACCGATGATGAACATGTTGATCGGACGGCCGAGAACCGTCCGCCCTATCTCCACGACCTGCACCCGTTCGCTCGCTGCGTCGAGCGCAGCCGTATAGGAATACTCGTTCACGTCGCTGGTGAACTGCGCAGCCTGGGTCATTTCCCACTGGGTGCGAAGGTTCTCTCCCGGCACGCCGGGATCGCCCCACTGCGGCAGGGTGGTGTCGTACACCGGATCGGAGAACGGCTCCCCAGGCACAGCGACGCGCCAGCGGAACCGATCGCCCGGGTTGAAGTTGGCATCGGCGAAGGCCGGCGAGTCCTGGTTCACCTGCCGGTTGGGTCGCCAGATACCTGTGATCACCGGTTCGCCGATGGGATTGTTGTCGGCGTCCACGGGGGTGCGCTCTATCTGGTACTCGGTTGCCCCCTCGACGGGATCCCAGCTCAGCGTGGCATATCCCAGCTGCTGCTCGACGGTGAGGGCGGTGACTTGATCCTGCTCCTGTGCCCGGGAGGTTCCCGTGGAAATCAGGGAAACGATGAGCACAATTCCGACAATGGCCGCCAGGAGCACCCGGCTCCGGTGACCTCTGGCCCCCCGCCAAGCAGTGGCTTCCTCTGTCTGCATGTGTATTGTCCTCTTCTCCTCGGTATTGCTCATCACCGCGGACACTGGTCGCTCGACGTACTCACCTCCTGATTCCGATGGCGAAAATCTCCTCCCCGAAGAGGATGTCGCGTGTCGGTGTCGGCCAGGCCGACGTAGCCGAGCGACGGCTCGATGTATGTGTCAGAAAGCGCCAGCATGACGGGATGCGCTCACGCCCCTACGGGACCGACAGCTGAGGTCTGCAGCGAGGCGGGACGCCTCACGGGGTTGAAAAGCGGCCAACACTATACCACAGCGACGAGTTGCCGTCAATTATTGGTGACTTTTTGAAGATTGTCCAAATAGCGGGGGCTGGGTGAAGGGAATGGACCCTGAATTTGCCTTTCCAAAGGCGCTCGCCTCCATTTGTCCGCAAGGTGCATCGGCGGACCTGCCCGAGGTCAAAAGTCCAGGCTCGCTCACCTGCTGCACCTTCCAACCTGGTGCCGCGGGATGTACCGGTGGCTCGTGCCGCGGCTGCCAGACGCTCTCGCTGTCGTTCAGCGCTTGATCAAGCTGAGCCGATCGTGGTCGTCTCGCTGTCGGCGTTGTTGGTTGTGTCCGGGTCGAACTCGGCGGCGGACACCTGCGCTTGGTCGCCGATGGACCCGGCCCCCCGCGGCCGCAGCCGGATTGGCACGGCGGCGGTGGCACTGTTCGCCAGTACTCCCAGCTGGCAGTCGATGCTCCTGTCGACCGTCTGCGCGCACTGGCCCTGGGTGGCGTCGAAAGACAGAAGCTGTACGCCGCCGAGGACTGTCGTGCTCCAGGAATCGGCGAGGGTGACCGCAGTCGCCGGTGATGGGCCCAGGTTGGTGATCGTCACCGTGTAGGTGAAGGCTTCTCCCGGGGTGGATGGGTCGGCCGACTCGGCAATCTGGACGGACAGGTCGGCGGCGGGGCTCGCGTTGACAACCGTCGAATCAGTGTTGTTCGACAACACAGGATCCCGATCCGCGGTGACCGAGCCTTGCAACGTGTAAGCGCCCGCCTCCGAGGCCGTGACCCCGAGAATTCCGACACTTCCAGCGCCCGGCGGTAGCGATCCCCAAGAGTACGAACAGCTCAGCCCGCTCTCGGTCTTGGTGCACAGACCACCGAAGTCGCCGGGCCGCACGCCGGGCGGGAACTCAAGGATGACGGTCAGGCCGGTCGCGGTCGCCGGGCCGGCGTTTCGGACCTCGACGCCCAACAAGATGTTCTGCCCGGCGTGGCCCTCAACCGAGCTGGGGAGGTTGATCGACACGTCCGCCTCGGTCGGCTCGACGACCAACGTGTCTTCGGTGTCGGAGTTGTTCGACAGATCTCGGTCGTGCTCGGTCGCGATCACCGTGGAGGTGAACTGAACGAGACCTGGAAGGGAAGGAGTGACGGTGAGGAGAACTATGCCGGCCGCGTTGGCGTCCCACGAGGCGAAGCTGCACGTCACGATCCCGGCCGACTCGGAGCATGCGGGGTCCGACTGGAAGGGCTCGAACCGCACGCCGGCGGGAAGAGTGGCGGTCACCTCGACCCCAGTCGCCTGGCTCGGCCCGTGGTTCGCCACGTCCAGCCGGTAGCGCAGAGCGTGATTCGTGAGGACGGGGCCTGGGCTGTCGCTGACCATGATGGACATGTCTGCTCTTGCCGGCGCTCGAGCAGAGGCGCTGCCGCCGGCGAAGGTCGGAACGAGACTCAGCAGGACAGCCAGAACAAGGAGTGCGGATCTACGCCGGGTTCCCCACCCTCGTCGGCGACTCGTGCTGGTTGCGCGACCTCAGCATCGGGACCGTTCCTCCCCGACATCGACGAGGCGTGTCCGTCGACGTCACCTCGCCAGCTCAGCCAAGCACGCCTGTCCACGCTGAGCGTCGGACGAGACAGCGGACTCATCAAGCCCCGGCGGCGTCGTCCTCGACAAGCACACCTTGGCACCATCTGCGCGCCATGCACAGGTCGGAACCCACACCTGAGTGCTTCCGACATGGAGGCTACTAGCGCCGCCGCCTACCGCTGTCTTGACGCTCGAGCGGGGTTCGCCAGGTCCAGGTGCCGGTCGTCTCCGCCGGGCTGTTCAGCGCCGGAACCACGGGGGGTACCGGGTCCTCGTCCATGGGCGAGACCGCGATCATGACGGACGTGATGCACAGGAAGGCCGCCATGCCGATGGTCAGCGGGAGGATGAACTGCAAGGCGGTCGCACCGGACAGCGCAGTGTGCTCAGCGTGGACATCGACCCGCAGCGCCGCCATGGCGGTGTAGTGCATGCTGCTGACCGCGAGGCCCATGACCAACGCCGCGATCAGGGCACCGAAAAGGTCCTGAACACGGGTCACGATCCAGAGGGCGGCTGTGGCCGCAACGATGGCGATCATCACCGAGGCAGCCACCAGCAGCGTGCTGTAGCCGACCGTCCCATTGACGCGCACGGCCGCCATGCCCGTGTAATGCATGGTGGCGACACCCAAGCCGGTGCCGACACCACCCAGGAGCAGGGAGCGCGTGGTCGCCTCGCCGTACCCGACGGTGAAAACCCCGGCGCCGACCACGACGATGGCGACTCCCAGGCTGATCAAGGTCAGCGGGACGTCGTACCGGATGACGGAGCCGGACACTCCGAAGCCGAGCATCGCGATGAAGTGCATCGTCCAGATGCCGGAGCCGATGGCCGTTGCGCCCAGCATCAACCAGTTGCGTCGGGATCGGCCGGTCTCTCTCAACGCCCGGACCGTGCAGCGTAGCCCGACGGCGGCACCGGTGCACGCCATCAGGTACGAGAGCACCGGGGTCAGCAGGCCGTAGCTGAAGTGTTGCATGTGTCCCATGACGGTTCCTTCCGCGCGGCCGGGAGTGCGGCGGCGGTCAGGATACGTCCATCGACGGTTGACGTGGCAACAACCGGCCCACCTCAGGGGTCGGTGAAGACGCAGAACTCGTTCCCCTCCGGGTCGGCCATCACGTGCCAGGCGGTGTCGTCGCCCGGCGGCCGTAGCACGGTCGCTCCGGCGTCGACAAGGAGGTCGACGTCGGCCGCGCTCATGTCCCAGTGGATGCGGTTCTTGACCGACTTGGGTTCTGGCACGGGGGTGAAGTCCATGGTCTCGATCGCCATGCCGGGTACCTCCATGACCGTGGAGAATCCGCTGTCGTCGTGCACGACCCGAGCGCCGTAGACCTCGGCCCACCACCGGGCCTGTGCCCGCGGGTGGGTGCTGTCCACCACAAGGCCGTGCAGGCGACGCTCGGGCAGGTCCGTACGCAGGAACGCGCAGTACTCGCCGCCCTCGGGATCGGCCATGACCGTCCAGCGGCGGCCGTCGCCTTCGGGGAGCAGGATCCGGGAGCCCAGCGTTTCCAAGCGCTCCAGGTCGGTCGTGTAGACGTCGAGATGAACACGATGCTTGGCCGACTTGGGCTCGGGAACCCGGTTGACCCAGATCCGCGGATGTGGTGCGGGGCCTGAGACCAGGCCCTCGCCGTTGTCGTGTGGCGTCCATGACAAACCCAGGACGGCCGCCCAGAAAGCGCCGAGCCGGGACGGGTCGTTGGCATCGATGCACAGCTTCTTGAAGCGGGCGAGAGCCATGAACTGGACACTAGAGCCCGCCCAGCTGGATGTCCGGCCGGGGCACCGCCGAACGCTCCCGAGTGGCCGCTCGCGGCGGAGCTGTGGACGTGCCCCGATCGGAGCGCCGCGCAGCCCAGCTCACGAGCGTCGCAGCGGAACGGTGACGCAGTTCCCTGATAGGTGGCATGCTCCGGCGCAATAGACCTACGGACAGCGTGGTCTCGGTTCCCGCTCGACATCGTCGTGTCGCGGGCCGTCGGGACCGGGACGGCAAGGTATGGCACGACACCGGGCACGAAAGCGTCGTTCCGTTGGCCTTCTCCTGGGGGTCCTGGTCCTAGGGGCCGGGGTCTATGCAGGCGCCGTCGCGCTCGTACCGACTGACTCCGACAGGCAGTCGATCGACCAATCCGCGACGCCGGCACCGTGCACGTCTGCGCTGCACGTCGTCACGGCCAGTTCGTTCGCACCGGTGCTCACCCACATCGCACCGACCCTGGAGTCGGCGAAGAACTGCGTGCACCTCGAGGTGGACGTCGCCGATGGGCGCGCCGCCGCCCGGCGCGCACTGGAACTCGGTGCCGACGTCTGGATTCCCGACGACGCCGCCTGGGCGGGAGTTGCCGACCCGGCGACGTTTGCAGAGCCATCGGCTGGTGGCCCGGGAACCGTCGTGGCGGCCAGTCCGATCTACATCGTCAGCGACGAGGCGACGGCCGGTCGGCTGGAGCAAGCCGGTGGTGGCTGGCGTGGCCTCGCCGACCTGGTGACGGGAGACCCCGGCGTTCGCCTGGTCGTGCGCGACCCGGCGGGCTCGGGGGACGGCCTGGTCGCGGTCGGAGCCGTCGGCGAGGCGGTGTGGCTCGACGACGGGATGGACGCGTCGGCAGAGGCGCTGGCGACCGCACTCCCCGCGACGCGGACTGTGCCCGGCCATGCGCTCCCGAGAGAGAACGGGGAGGTCGGTCTCGTCGCCGAGTACGCGCTGATCCCGCGGTTGGCCGGCGAAGGCAGTGACGCAGCGAGCCGCCGCGTCCAGGCATCCGCCGTCCTGGCAGCCACCGACTACACCGCACTCTTGCGGTACACCTGGCTACCGACGGCTCAGGCCATCGAGGATCCGGCTCTCCGCGAGCCGATGGAACGGGTGTTGTCGGTGCTCACCGGTCCCGAGGTCGACGATGCGCTCGCCGCTGCCGGGCTGCGACGTCCCGACATCGCTCCGCCGCCCGGAGTCACGGGGCTGCCGGATGTCGAGGCGCCCGCCTTCGACGTCCTGGGTCGGCACCAGGTCGACCACGTCTTCGCCACGTGGTACGCAGCCGACCGGCGGGCAGACCTGCTGCTCGTCGTCGATGTGTCCGGGTCCATGGCCGAGCCCGCGGAGGGCTCCACCCGTGCGCTCATCGGCCTCGTCCGCGATGGCATGCTCGCGCTGGCAAAGCTTCTGCCGGACGACTCCGAGCTCTCGATCTGGGCGTTCGGATCGCTGCTCGACCCGCCGCGCGACTACCAGGTGCTGCTGCCCCGCGCACCACTCGACGCCGGGCAGCGACAGCGCCTCGGCGACGCCGCAGCCGCGCTCACCGCGCGCGACACAGGAACCGGTCTCTACGACACGATCCTGGCTGGGTACGTGGCGGCCCGCGAGGGCTACCGCGACGGGGTAGCCAACCAAGTCGTGGTGTTCACCGATGGACACGACCAGGACGATCCTGGATCGATCTCGGCCGAGCAATTGAGCCGGCAACTCGTTGCCGCGGCGGATCCGCAGCGGCCGGTGCAGCTCACCGTCATCACTTTCGGCTCGAAGCCCGAGGCGCAAATACTCGAGGGTGTCCTGGAGCCGGTCGAAGGCTATGTAGACCCGCTCACCACGGCCGCCGAAGTTCGGGCGGTGTTCATCCACGTTGCTGCCGGAGGTGTGCACCACTGACGACGCGCACACTTACAATCGTCGCGGTCGCTGGTTCTGCGGCTGCCGATCCCCCGATGCTGAGGACGCCGTTCCCGTTGCCCGCCTTGTTGACCGGATCCGCGTCTGCTCTGAAGGCTGTCGACGACGGTCTCACCGGCCTGTCCGGAATGGCCGCGGACGTAATCGACGCCCTCGGCGAGGTGGGTGTCGGCGTCCTTACCTTCGTCGAGACCGTCTTTCCACCGATCCCCAGCGAGATCGTGCTCGCGCTGTCCGGATACCTCGCCGAGCGGGGGCAGCTGAACATCGTGTGGGTCGTCCTTGCCGCGACGCTCGGAGCCCTACTCGGTGCGCTCGTCCTCTACGGCCTGGCAGCCGTCTTCGGCGAGGACCGGGCCAGGCGCTGGCTGACCAGGCTGCCGCTCGTGGAGGCGTCCGACTTCGACAACGCGTCGGCATGGTTCCACCGGCATGGCCACGGGGTTGTCTTCTTCGGACGGTTCGTGCCGATCGTGAGAAGCCTGGTCTCGCTGCCCGCGGGTGCACAGCGGATGCCGCTGACGCAATTCGTGTTGCTGACGGGGCTGGGTAGCCTGCTGTGGAACTGCGCTCTGGTCGGTGCCGGCTACGCGTTCGGCACGCAGTACGACCGGGTCGAGCAGTACATGGGGTACCTCGACTACGTGATATACCTGGCGGTCGCCGCGATAGTGGCCTGGTTCGTGGCGCGCAAGCTTCGACAGCGCCGGGCCGCCGCGGCTGCTGGCGGCCGTCACCGAGCCTGACATTCTCGCTGGAGCGTGCAGATTTGCGACGTGGGCGCTGGCCGGGCTTCCGGGAGGCTGCCTCAGGCGGGCGTGCCCTGCGCCTGCAGGGTCTTCGCCAGGCCGGCCTCGGTGAGGCGCTGGAGCACGTCGAGCATGTGCTGCAGGCGGTTCAGCTCGCTCCGGTGGAACGTCGGGCCGTTCTCGCGTGCGACGGTGAGCACCAGGTGACCGGGAAGCGGTGTCCGAGCCAGGCGCGCACCCTCGGTGACCGCGTTGGCCCGGGTCGGGATTCTTTCGGGCGGCCGAGGATGCTCGGTGGCGTCAACCCCTCAACCCTCGAGCGCGGCCAGGACGGCAACGAGGAGGCTCACACCGGCCGGGAGCCGGCCGTCCGGAGGTGGCGGATCCTCCTGTGTCGTGGCGCGGTACCGACGGCCGGCGCCGATGAGAACCGCGGCGGCGAGCGGCAGTGCCACCAGCGTGACCGCGACTGCAAGAGCACCGAGCCGATCCACGCTCAGCCGGGCCGCGAGAAGTACCGCACCGAGCAGGGCGAGCGCAGTGCGGATCCACGCCAGTGCCGTGCGCTCGGTGTGCAGTCCTCGACCGTCCACAGCTCAGCCGGCCAGAACCGACACCACGACGACGGCGGCCACCACGACCAGCCCGAATGCCAGCAGCGGCGCCAGCGCGGGGGACGGCAGGGGCCGGGACTGCCGAAGCGCCCGCTCGGCACGTGTCCACCGTGCGAAGGCCGCGCCGCTCGCGGCCGCACCGAGAACGACGAGCGCGGTGACCAACACCCGCCGAGCACCGTCGGACGCGGGGACGTCGAGACCCTCGAGCGCGACGCCGGTAGCGAGCAGCGCAAGTCCGGTTCTGATCCACGCCAGGAACGTGCGCTCGTTTGCGAAGCTGAAACGGGGATCGGGTTCGTCGCCGACACCGTAGACCTGCTGAGGCCACCGCGGCCTCGGTGGATCGCCCTGGCTGCCGCTCAGCGCGGCACCTCCTGGTCCGACCGCCGATGCCGCCCGGGCATGGGCGGCCCGGGAACGCCGCCGCTGTCACGTGCTGCGCCCGGCTGAGTATCGACGGTCGGATCGGATGCTGAGCCGGGTTGCCGGGGATGTCCGTTGAAGAAGCCAGAACGGGACCTGCCGACCGCCTCCACGTCGCCCACCGGCTCGGCGGCTTCCGAGCGTGCCGCGGCGCCACCACCTGCCTCGGCTGTGCCCTCGGATGGCGAGTGAGGTCGCGCCCCCACGTTGCTGGAATCGATGGCCGCGATCGTCCCCGCCGACTGGCTGGCGCGCACCGCCGCACGCCGCCGCGCACGGCGCCCGGTTCCGGACGTGCCGGGCAGCTCCTCCAGGTCACGGACCGGGGCGTCGATCCACTGGATGCTGGTTGCCTCGCCATGGCCGTGAACGGCCAGCATGTGTTCCAGCGACTCCCAGATGCTGGTTGCCGGGTGGGTGGAGCACCAACGCAACGCCACGTGGCCGTCGGAGAAGGTGATGCCGTACGCGACGACGCCGATCCCCGACACCCCGGTGTAGTCGATGTGCCGGACGAGAGCGAACCTGCGAGGGAGCACCGTCGTCACCAGATGTCACTCGACCGCCGGGCCACCGGGCCCTCGGCGGCGAGCGTTGGCCGGTTCACCCGGTCATCCTGCTGGACGCGCCCACCCGGTGTCACCACTCCACGCCGCACCGACGGATCTCGGTCGTGGCATCGACGTAACTTGCGGCGGTCGTCGTGATTCCACGACGTCCGAACGGCGCTGGCATGAGGTGGACGATAGCCTCAGCGTGCGACCTCTGGCCGCCGGTCACCCCAGAGATAGCGCGGTCCGCTGCCGAGAGCCGCTGCCCGGTCGCCCGGGTTGTAGAGGTTGCACGTATTGAGCGACAGGCAACCGCAGCCGATGCATTCGCCGAGCTCGTCCCGCAGGCGCTGCAGTTCGGCGATCCGCTGGTCGAGTCGCGACTGCCAGGCGCGCGACAGCCGACCCCAGTCGGCCGCGGTGGGCGTGCGTGCACTCGGGAGCGTGTCCAGGGCCTCCCGGATCTCGTCCAAAGTCAACCCGCACCGCTGAGCTGCGCGGACGAACGCCACCCGACGCAGTATGGAACGCGGGTACGCCCGATGTCCGCCGGACGTCCGTTCCGACGAGAGCAGGCCGCGCGCCTCGTAGAACCGAAGCGCCGATGTCGCGGCCCCACTGCGTTCCGCCAACTCACCGATCGTCAGACGTGCACCCATCTACGCCCTCAACTTCAATCTAACTTGAGCCTGCACTCTAACCGATGATCTGGGCCGTGGTCTGGCCGGGACTCCCCGGTGCGGCGCGACCGCACCGCACGCTACTGTGCGGGACCGCCGCAGAGCATCGAGGAGGGTCGCATGGAGCCCAGTGCCGACGTCGACGCGATGATCGTCGACGCCGTGAGGACCGTCCGTGACCGGTTCGGGTCCGACGGACTGCGCGAGATGATCGCGCTCGCCACCCTGGAGATCAACGGTGCGGAGCGTGCCGTTGCCGGCCTCGGCGCCGACACGCCGGCGAGCGGCTCGGCCGCGGTGTACGACTCGGCGGACACGCAGGCGTGGAT
>Ga0126304_10000608_pt1 | contig 15163 bp, 15 predicted proteins | sample Plot25_FD_92538 | JGI IMG/M metagenome (GOLD analysis project Ga0126304, IMG submission 92538) | Serpentine soil microbial communities from UC McLaughlin Reserve, CA, USA - Plot25 | ecosystem: Environmental > Terrestrial > Soil > Grasslands | place: USA: UC McLaughlin Reserve, Lake County... | reverse complement strand
TCGAACACCTTGAGCGTGCCGATAGTGATCGTGGTCAGCACGACTCGACGGTCTGGCCGGCCCGAAGATGTTCCGCTACATCACCGTGCCGAGCATCCGCCCCGCTCTGATCGTCGTGCTGACCACGATCACTATCGGCACGCTCAAGGTGTTCGACATCGTGCGCACCATGACCGGCGGCCAGTTCGACACCAGCGTCGTCGCCAACGAGTTCTACGTGCAGAGCTTCCGGCAGGGCGAACGCGGTCTTGGCTCGGCGCTCGCCGTCGTCCTGTTCATCCTGGTGATCCCGATCATCGTGTACAACGTCCGACAGTTGCGGAAGGCGGGGGAGTACCGATGAGCGCCGCGATCACCACTCCGGAGGCCCGCGCCGAACTGTCCGGCGTCGGCGCAGCGACGATCGGGGGCCGGGCCAAGAAGCGGCTGACCTCGCCGTGGGCATCGTTCTTCGCGATCGTGATCGCCGTCCTCTGGACGATCCCGACGTTCGGCCTGTTCCTCTCGTCGTTCCGGCCGGAGATCGCCATCAAGACGACGGGCTGGTGGACCTTCTTCAGCGACCCCGAGCTCACCCTGGCGAACTACGAAGAGGTGCTCACCGGAGGCGGCGTGGAGCTGTCGACGTACTTCGTCAACTCGTTCGTCATCACGATCCCGTCGGTGATCATCCCACTGACGATCGCCAGCCTGGCCGCATACGGCTTCGCCTGGATGCGGTTCCCGTTCCGCGACACGATCTTCGTGGCCGTGTTCGCGCTGCAGATCGTTCCGCTTCAGGTTGCCCTCATCCCGCTGCTGCAGATGTACGTCAGCGGTGGCCTCAACGGCACGTTCTGGGCGATCTGGCTCTCGCACTCGATCTTCGCGCTTCCGTTGGCCATCTTCCTGCTGCACAACTTCATGAAGGAGGTACCGCGCGAGCTGATCGAGGCGGCGCGGGTCGACGGCGCCGGCCACGTCACGATCTTCGCCCGGATCATGCTGCCTCTGGTCATGCCGGCGATCGCGGCGTTCGGCATCTTCCAGTTCCTCTGGGTCTGGAACGATCTACTGGTCGGTCTGGTGTTCGGGTCCGCACAGACGACGGCTCCGTTGACGGTCCGGCTGGCCGAGCTTCAGGGCAACCGAGGCGGCGACTGGCACCTGTTGTCAGCCGGGGCGTTCGTCTCGATGGTCGTACCCGTCCTCGTGTTTATCGCCCTGCAGCGGTACTTCGTCCGCGGCCTGCTGGCCGGGAGCGTGAAGGGTTAGTCACGCGGGCGATGGTTCTTCACGGCGGTCGTGGATGGCGCGCAGCAGGTGTTCGTCGATCATGGGTACGACGTCCTGCTCTACGAAATCGGCGGCGAGGCCGACCGTCGTGAACTCGATACGAGGCTGCTGAGCAAGCGGGTCGATGCCCTGCTGGTGATGAGCCTTCCGCTCGCGGCGCCCGAGGGGGCCCGCCCTGGGGAAGCTGCATCGCCCGGTCGCGATGGTGGGTCCGGCCGTGCCCGGGCTCTCCGGCGTCCGCATCGACGACCACCTCGGGTTCCCGGTCGCGGCGAACCGGCAGCTGGGTTACGAACGGGCACTGTTCGACGCCGGCGTGATGGTCGACCCGAACCTGGCCGGGCCTGCCGAGTTCAGCGTCGATGGCGGGCACTCGCTGCGGCGGCCGACCTGTTGAGGCGCTCGGATCTGCCGGCGTGCGGATACCCGGCGAGCTCTCCGGTGTCGGTGTCGACGACCACGACCTGTCGCGTCTGTTCGACCTCACGACCGTCGCGCAGCCGGTCCGCGAACGGGGCCGGATCGCCGCCCGCCGACTGGTCGCCTGGGCGATCTCCGAGCAGCCACCAGAGACCAACGTCGTCACCGTCCCGACGCACCTCCTGGTGCGAGGAACCACCGCGCCGCCGGACCCCTGCCCCCGATGACGTCAGGACGTGAGCGTCATGGTGGACAGAAACCGGGCGGCCAGGTCGGGGTTACCGGCGATCTCGACGGAGAGCTCCGCCGGTGGCCGGCGCCCGGCCCCGAGCATCGCGAAGGTCTCGGTGTCCGTCCGCAGGATCGCATCGACACGATCCGGAGCTTCGGGCAACGCGACCGCACGTCCGTCGTCACCGACGCGAATCGCGGCCGTGAACGCTACCGGGCCGACGACGTCCCACACCACGGTCGTCCCGCGGGCGGGCTTCACCCGCTTGCCCAGCACGTACGGCAGCGCGAAGGCGAACGAGCCGACGGTCACGCGCGCGCCCGGACCGTCGAGGTTGCCCGGCCTGCCCAGGGCACGGCGGATGTCCTGCTCGTGCGTCCAGACGTCGATGGCCCGGTTGCGGAGCATGGTGCGCCAGTCCCAGTCGAGGCCACCGGGCGTGCCCGGCGGTGTGCCGCTCGGATCTTCGGGTGGATCGGTCGAGAGCTGCGCCGAGCGGGTCTCGACGTGTCTCGCGAACTCCTCTACCACGTCGGACGTAGGCACGCCTCGACGCGCCCCGACTCCTCGGGCGGTGTAGGCCGGAGGGACCGCGCGCAGCTCAGACGGGGGAAGTGGGTCGCCGGGCGGATCGGGTTCCCCGGCCAGCGCCGCCTCGAGGGCGGCGAGGTGCGCGAACACGTCATGGACGGTCCATCCCGGCAGATCCGTCGGCCGGCCGCCCTCCTCCACGGAGACCTCGCGGCCGAGCTCCAGCACGTTTCCGGCGGAGTGCCGCCACGCGTCGACGTACGCCGCCAGTTCGCTGTGCATGGCCGGAGCCTAGGCCGGAGCAGCCGTGATAGGCATGACGGGTGACGGATCCGACTGACACCTCCGACTCCACGGCCGATGCCTCGCCGACGCCGTTCCACGACCTCGACGCCTACGTCGCCATCGGCCGCGCGGCCGGGCTGGCCCTTTCACCGGACGGCAGCCGCCTGGTCACGTCGGTCTCGTCCCTCGACAGCGAGAAGACCGGGTATGTCACGGCCGTGTGGGAGATCGACCCGGCCGGCGAGCGGCCGGCCCGGCGCCTGACCCGCAGCGCGAAGGGTGAGGCCTCGGCGGCGTTCCTGCCCGACGGCTCGCTGCTGTTCGCCTCGGCCCGTCCGGACCCGCTGTCTCCCGGGAACGATGCCGACGACGACGTTCCTCTGTTGTGGCTACTGCCGGCCGGACCCGGGGAGGCCCGCGTCGTCGGCAAGCGGCCCGGCGGTGTCGGCGGGATCGTCGTCGCGCGCGATGCCGGAACGGTGCTCCTCGCCTCCGACACGCTTCCGTCCTCCGACGACGCCAAGGCCGACGAGGACAGGCGCAAGGAGCGCAAGGACAAGAAGGTCTCCGCGATCCTGCACGAGCGCTACCCGGTGCGGTACTGGGACCACGACCTCGGCCCCGACGCGCCCAGGCTGTTCTCCGGCGAGGTCACCGACGACGAGAGGGCCGCCGAGCTGCGTGACCTCACTCACGACGCCGGCCGTGCCCTCGACAACGCCGAATACGACATCAGCGCCGACGGAACGACCATCGTGACGACGTGGAACGTGCTCCATCGCGGCGGCTACCGGCCGGGGCTGGCCGTCATAGACGTTGTCAGCGCAGCGCGCCGGATGCTGGTCGACGACCCGTCCGCGGAGTTCCACTGCCCCCGCATTTCCCCCGACGGCACGCGCGTCGTTGCGATCCGCGAACGGCTCTCCACGCCTACCGAACCGATCGACCTCACGCTCGTGACCGTATCGGTTGCCGATGGGACCGTTCGTGAGGTGACGACGACCTGGGACCGCTGGCCTGACGCCCCGCGGTGGACGTCCGATGGTTCTGCACTGGTCGTGGTCGCCGACGACGACGGCCGTGCGCCGCTGTTCCGGTTCGACGCGGACACCGGAGCCGTCGTGCGACTCACGGCCGACGACGCCGCCTACTCCGACCCGGTGGTGTCGCCCGACGGCCGGTACGTCTATGCACTGAGATCGTCCTGCCTGGCCCCACCGGCACCTGTGCGCCTCGAAGCCGCGACGCCTGAGCAGCAGCCGGTCATGCTGCCGGCCCCAGAGACCGAGCCGCCGCTTCCGGGCACGCTCGCCGAGGTCGAGACGGCCGCACCCGACGGGGTCCGGGTCCGAGGCTGGCTCGCAGTGCCGGCCGGTGCCGATGCCGAACACCCGGCGCCGTTGCTGCTGTGGGTGCACGGTGGACCGCTGGACTCATGGAATGCCTGGTCGTGGCGGTGGAACCCGTGGCTCGCCGTGGCCCGCGGCTACGCAGTCCTGCTGCCGGATCCGGCGCTGTCGACCGGCTACGGCCGCGACTTCATCCGGCGCGGCTGGGGCGCCTGGGGCTCTGCTCCCTTCAGCGACCTGATGGCCATCACCGATGCCGTCGTGAAGCGCGAGGACGTCGACGACGAGCGCACCGCCGCGATGGGAGGCTCCTTCGGCGGATACATGGCCAACTGGATCGCCGGCCACAGCGACCGGTTCCGGGCGATCGTAAGCCACGCCGGCTTGTGGTCGCTGGACCAGTTCGGTCCGACGACCGACGCGGCTTGGTACTGGGAGCGTGAGATGACCCCGGAGATGACCTCGGTCAACTCACCGAGCCTGCACGCCGACGCGATCACGACGCCGACCCTGGTGATCCACGGCGACAAGGACTACCGCGTGCCGATCGGAGAAGCACTGCGATTCTGGCGCGACCTGGCCGCTCGATCCGCGGCGGACGACGGCGAGGTGCCGCACAAGTTCCTGTACTTCCCCGACGAGCACCACTGGATCCTCACGCCTCAGCACGTGAAGGTCTGGTACCAGACGGTGTTCGCGTTCCTGGCTCACCACGTGCACGGCGAGGACTGGCAGGCGCCTGCGATCCTGCGCTGATTCCGGCCGCCAGAGGCCACTCCGCCTACCCTGTGGGCGTGTTGTTCCTGGTCCGGCACGGACAGACGGCGGCGAATGCCGCAGGACTGCTTCTCGGCCGGGCCGATCCACCCCTGACCGAGCTTGGCAGACGGCAGGCGACAGCCCTCGTGGCCGCGCTGCCTGTGCCGTCCCGGGTGGTCGCAAGCTCGCTGGGCCGGGCCCGCGAGACGGCGGCTGCCTTCGGACAACCGGTCGAGATCGACGATCGCTGGCTGGAGATGGACTACGGGGAGCTCGACGGCCGGCCGGTGGGTTCCGTGGACGACGCGTACTGGGCTCGGTGGCGGGCGGACCCGGCGTTCGCCCCTCCGGGTGGCGAGTCGCTGGCCATGGTCGGAGACCGGGTGCGCTCGGCCTGTGCGGAGCTCGCCGCCTCGGCACAGGGCAGCGACGTCGTGGTGGTCAGCCACGTGTCACCGATCAAGGTGGCGATCGCCTGGGCGCTCGGCGTGCCCGATGGCGTGGCGTGGCGGATGTTCGTCGCGGATGCCGCCGTGGCGCGAATCCGGACCGGGCCGCCGGCGCCGATGCTCATGTCGTTCAACGAGGTCTTTTCGAGCCGATAGGCCACTGCTCAGCGGCTTGCGACCTCGCGAAGCTCCCCGAAGAACCGCTCGGCCGTCTGCGCCCAGGTCGGGAACGTCTGCGCGCGCTGGGCCGCCGCGGCCGCGAGCCGGTGCCGGTAGGCGTCGTCGGTCGCCAGCCGCTCGAGGGCGCGGCTGAGGCCCTCGGTGTCGCCAGGGGCGAGGATCAGGCCCTCGCGGCCGTGGGTGGCCAGGTGCGGGAGGTTGCCGGCGCGCCAGCCGACGACCGGCAGTCCGGCCGCCATGGCCTCGCCGTACACGGTCCCGTACGGTTCGCGCAGGCTGGGAAGCACGAACATGTCGGTGTCGCGGTAGAAGGCTGCGACCCGCTCCTTGGTCACCGGTCCGTGAACCCGCACCCGCCCAGCCAGGTCACTGCGGCTCAGCCGTGCGCGCACTCTGCTGGCATACGCCGCGTCGGCGGTGTCGTCCCCGACCAGATGCAGGACCGCGGTCTCCGGTGGCAATGCGGCAACGGCCTCGAGCAGGTCGAGAATTCCCTTGCGTGGGACCCAGTTGCCGACACACAGCAGCGCGGCACGCCGGCCCTCCCGCAGGTCCCGGGGTCGGATCGGCTCCGGCGCGGCGGCAACGTCGCGACCGGGTGCCACGACGCGAACTTGCCGGTCGGGGAATCCGGCCGCCACCAACGCCTCCGCCAGGGCATCGCTGGCCACGAGCAGCCGGCCGGCTCGGCGGTAGACGGCACGGTCCAGATGCGCCTGGACAGGCGTGCGCAGCTGGCCGTGGTCGATTCCGCCGGGGCTCTGGTGGACGCTCGCGGCGAGCGGCAACGGGAGCCGGTGCGCGGCCAGCCACGGCGCCAGGTAGGCGGCAGCAATGCTGTCGATCACCAGGACGCCAGCCCCGCTCGCCTGTGCCTCGTGCAGCACGGCCGAGGCCCGAAGCGCAGGTAGCGGAAACGGGTACATGGGGAAGGACGAGAACAACAGCTGGGCGTCGTGGTCACCTGCGACCTCGGCCATCCGTCGGTGGTACAGGTAGCCGCCGGTCAGCTGTCCCGGATCGCCCAAAGTGAGCAGGCTGATCGTGAGCATGCGCGTCATCCACGTGGCACCGACGCCGTTCGGGGACGCCGGCCTGTTCGGCGGCGGTGAACGTTACCCGCTCGAGTTGGCCCGGTCCATGGCGGGACATGTCGACTGTGAACTGATCACGTTCGGGCCGAGATCCCGGGTCGTCCGCGAGCCCAGCGGGCTGACCGTTCGCGTCCTTCGGCCGGTGGCCACGTTGTTCGGGCATCCGGCGCACCCGCTGGCGACGGGCCTTCCGCGGGCACTGCGAGACGCCGACATCGTCCACACCCACCACCTGCGAAGCACTCCCAGCCGCATCGCCGCGCTGACCGCGCGGCGGGGGCGCCAGCGACTCGTCACCACCGACCACGGGCTCGGTGGCGGCGACTGGCTGGGACTGCTGCCGCGCCTGTTCGACGGGTTCCTGACCGTGTCCGAGTACTCGGCCCGCACCCTGCGAGCATCGCCGGACCGGACCCGGGTGATCTACGGCGGAGCCGATACAGACCGGTTCAGTCCAGGCCGGGCGATCGACCGGCACGGCGTCCTGTTCGTCGGACGGATGACGCCGCACAAGGGGATCGACCGGCTCGTCCGGGCGCTGCCCGCCGGCGCCACCCTGACGGTGGCCGGCTCGGCGAGCCACGCGGGGCGGTCACCGGAGGCCGGCTACTCCGCGCTTCTGAGCCGGCTCGCCGCGGACCGGGCGGTGCGTTTCACCGGACCGGTGCCCGACCGCGATCTCCCGGCGCTGTACCGGGGCGCTGCGGTCTTGGCCTTCCCGTCGGTCGAGACGACGTGCTACGGGCGGCACGTCGCGGTTTCCGAACTGCTGGGACTTTCCGTTCTCGAGGCCATGGCGAGCGGGCTGCCAGTGGTCGCCAGCCGGCTCGGTGGCGTACCCGAGATCGTCGCCGATGGTGAGACCGGCTTCCTGGTCGAGCCCGGCGACGTCGACGAGCTGCACGACCGGCTTGCGCAGCTGCTCGGTCAACCGGCCCTCGCCGCGCGCATGGGACGACGAGCCCGGGAGCTGGTCGTCGAGCGCTTCACCTGGGAGCACTGCGTACGGCGGTGCCTGGCCGCGTACCGGGAACTACAGTCCGCTGGGCGGGGTCAGGCCACGGGTGCCCGATAGCCTCCGAACGCCACAGGTGACTCCCACACCCGTACGTCGAGTACCTCGCCGCCAGCACGTCGAACAGCGTCGGCCAGCACGTCGTGCAGCCACCGGGCGAAGACCTCGACGGTGACCGCCTCGGCCGTCTCCGGCCGGATGATCTCCAGGTCCTGGTCGGCGACTCGCCCGACGGCCTCCGCAAGCGCGGCGTCGAGCACGTCGAGATCGCAGACCCACCCCTTGCCGCGTAACTGTGCGCTCTCGACCACGAGCTCGAGGCGGTAGTCGTGGGTGTGCAGCTGCCCTTCGGGCCCTGACATGCCGGGCATCACGTGCCAGGCGGTCACTTTGGATGCGGTGCCGACGGAGTACATGGGCCATCGGTAGCACACCGCCCATCAATAGCCCAGCGCCGCATGTATCAACCCCGCTGCACCCCGATCGACCGCGCTGAAGGCCTCGGCCGCATCCGCGAAGGGAAACGTGTGTGTGGTCAACGCCGTCAGCGGCAGCTCGTCGAGGAGCGCCCGAGCGGCGTCCCGGCGGCGCGCCACGGACCAGTGGGACTGTTGGTTGGCGGGGATCGTGGATACCTGGCTGGAGCGGATCGACAGCCGTCGGCGGTGGAACTCGGCACCCAGAGGCAGCGGTACCGGCTTCACGCCGTACCAGGAGGCGACGAGCGCGGTCCCCTCGTGTGCCAGGAGCGCCAGGCCCGAGGTGAGCGCCGTAGGATTGCCGCTGGCCTCGACGAGAAGCCGGGCACCGCGTCCCTGCGTCAGCGCGGATACCTCGGAGTGCAGGTCCTCCGGAGCGACCGCCGTCACGGCGAAGGGCAACGCCGCTTCGCGCCGCCACTCGAGCGGCTCACTGGCCAGCACCCGTGCGCCAGCCCGCACGAGCAGCGCCGCGGTCAACAGCCCGACCACGCCGAGGCCGGCCACGACGACCACCTCGCCCTCGACCGGCCCGGCGTCGCGCGACAACTGCAGCGCGGTCTCCACCAGCGGAAAGAGCGTCGCCACGCGTGCTTGCGTGTCACCGAGCGTGATCGCGTCATCTGCGGGGACGACGAAGTGGTCCTGATGCGGATGGAAGGCGAAGACCAGATCACCCTCGGCGACGGCGTCACTGCCGTGCTCCACCCGTCCCACACAGCTGTAGCCGAATCGAAACGGGTAGCTGAATGTGCCGCCGAGAGCCCCGATGGTCTCGTCCACCAGGAGCCCCGGGTCGATCTCGCCGCGGTAGGCGAGCAGCTCGGATCCGGCGCTGATCCCCGAGTAGAGGGTGCGTACGAGCACATCCCGGGTACCCGGCTCGGGAAGCCGCACCGGTGCCACCTCGATCCGGCCGGGTCCTACGAAGAAGATCGCCTTCGCATCCATCGAGGTAGCATCGCGTCTGCGGCGAGCCATCAACGAAAGGTACTCCGGTGGACAAACCCCGGCAGGTGGCGACCGTCGCGTTGCCGACTCCCTACGGCGACTTCGCCGGCCATGCGTACGAATCCGAGACCGGATTCGTCCACTTCGCGCTCGTCCGTGGCGAGGTGGCGACCGGTCCGGCGGTGCTGACCAGGCTGCACTCGGAATGCCTGACCGGCGATGCCTTGGGTTCGCTGCGCTGTGACTGCGGCATCCAACTGCGATCCGCGCTGAGGGCCATCGCCGCGGAGGGGCGCGGTGTTCTGGTCTACGCAACCGGCCAGGAGGGGCGGGGCATCGGGCTGATCAACAAACTCCGGGCGTACGTGGAGCAGGACAACGGAGCGGACACCGTCGATGCCAACCTGCGCCTGGGGTTGCCTGTCGATCTACGCGACTACAGCACCGCCGCCGCGGTACTCCTCGACCTCGGAGTGCGGTCGGTGCGGCTGATGACGAACAACCCGGCGAAGGTCACCGGTCTGGAGGCTGCCGGAGTGCATGTCGCGCAGGTCCAGCCGATCCCGATCGCGTCGCATACCCGTAACAACGGCTACCTGCGCACCAAGCAGCAGCGACTCGGACACCACGCCGCGACGGCCCCGCTGAACGGCTGGGACGAGCCGGTAGCCGACGTCACGGAGCTCCTCGGTGCCGTCCTCGAGCATCCGGACCGGCCGCACGTGGTCCTGAAGTACGCCCAGACCCTCGACGGGCGGATCGCGACCTCGAGTGGCGATTCGAAGTGGATCAGCGGAGAGAGCGAACGTGCCATCTCCCATGCCCTGCGCGCCGCCTGCGATGCCGTGCTCGTCGGGGTCGGCACCGTCGTGACCGACGACCCGCAACTCACCGTGCGCATGGTGGCGGGAGCCTCACCCGTGCGCGTGGTCCTCGACTCGACCCTGCGTACGCCACCCACGGCCCGGGTCCTCGACGACGATGCCACGACGATCATCTTCGCCACGGACCAGGCCAGCCCCGAACGGCGGGAAGAGCTGCGATCCCGCCAGGTGGCCGTTCGCACCGTCCCAGCCGGCCCGAGCGGCGTCGACCTCGAAGCGGTGTTGAAGGACCTGCGGGTCGGCGGTGTGCGGTCACTGTTGGTGGAGGGCGGTGCGCGCGTGATCACGGCCATGTTGGCAGCCGGCGTAGCCGACCGGCTGGTCGTCGCAGTGGCACCGACGATCGTCGGATCGGGCACCGAGGCGGTGGGTGACCTGGGAATCGCCACCGTGGCCTCCGGGCTGCGGCTGACAAACCGTTCGCTGCACGTCCTGGCCGACGACATGCTCATCGCGTGGGACGTCGCCGCCGACGAGCAGGTCGACCAACCGCTCCGGGAAGCCACGGTCGACCCCCAGGGTTGACTGCTGCCGTGAACTCCCTTCAGAAGACGCGCGGACGCGTGCGGGCACCCGAGCTGCACGGACGAGGTGGCTGGCTCAACACCGGGGGCCATGGGCTGTCGCTGGGGGCGCTGCGCGGACGTTTCGTCCTCGTGGACTTCTGGACCTTCTGCTGCGTGAACTGTCTGCACGTGCTCGACGAACTGCGGTCGGTGGAAGAGCAGTACGCCGACGTCCTGACGGTGATCGGCGTCCACTCGCCGAAGTTCGCGCACGAGGCGGATCACCGCGCCGTCAGCGCTGCCGTCGAGCGCCATGACGCGCGCCATCCCGTCCTCGACGACCCGGACCTGACGACCTGGCAGGCCTACGCGGTGCGGGCCTGGCCGACCCTGACGCTGGTCGACCCCGAGGGTTACGTCGCCGCGCAGTTCTCCGGCGAAGGTCACGCACATGCGTTGAGGGCCCTGCTCGATGAGTTGGTCACCGAGCACGCCGCCAAGGGAACGCTTCGCCGGGGCGATTCGCCGTACGTTCCGCCCCGGCCCGAGCCGACCACGCTGCGCTTTCCCGGCAAGGTCGTCCGACTGCCGGCGGGGACGGTCCTCGTCAGCGACACCCGTAACCACGGCCTCGTCGAGCTGGCCGACGACCTCGAGACAGTCGTGCGCCGCATGGGCACCGGCGACCGGGGATTCACGGACGGGACGCCGGACCGGGCGCAGTTGAGCGAACCGCAGGGCCTGACGTTGCTCCCGAGCGAGATCGCGGAACGGGCTGGGTACGACGTCGTGGTCGCCGACACCGTCAACCATGCCCTACGCGGAGTGCGCCTCGACGACGGTTCTGTGACCACCTTGGCAGGCGACGGACGGCAGTGGATGCAGGGCGACGGCGTCGGGGCCCTCTCCTCGCCGTGGGACGTCGCCTGGTGGAACGGGCGGGTCTGGATCGCCATGGCGGGGATCCATCAGATCTGGACGTACGACCCGCTCAGCCGTGTCGTCGAAGTGGCGGCGGGAACCACGAACGAGGGACTAATGGACGGAGCGATGCGCGACGCCTGGTTCGCGCAGACCTCGGGCTTGGCGCCCGTTGACGACGTCCTCTGGCTGGCCGACTCGGAGACATCGGCACTGCGACGGATCACGGACGGCGAGGTCGAGACGGTCGTCGGAACGGGTCTGTTCGACTTCGGCCTGCGCGACGGGCCGGCCGGACAGGCGCTGCTCCAGCATCCGCTGGGCGTAACCGCGCTGCCGGACGGGTCGGTCGCCGTCTGCGACACGTACAACGACGCCGTCCGTCGTTACGACCCGGCCACCGGTGAGGTGACGACGTTGGCGACCGGTCTTCGCGAACCGAGCGGCGCCGTGGTCGACGGCGAGCACCTGGTGGTCGTCGAATCCGCGGCCCACCGGCTGACCCGCCTTCCGCTCGGATCGGCCGCGGTGGCCGTCGAGGCGTTCGCGCTGCGGACCCAGCGTCCCGTTACCGAGATCGCTGCCGGTGACGTGGAGGTCATCGTCTCGTTCGAGCCACCGCCGGGGCAGAAGCTCGACGACCGGTTCGGCCCTGCCACGCGACTCGTGGTTTCGGCGACGCCGGGAGCGCTGCTGCACGCCGGGGACGGCCGCGGCACGGCATTGACGCGGAACGTCGAGATCGACCCGGGCACCGGCGAAGGCATCCTGCACGTCGCCGCCATGGCAGCGTCCTGCGAGGACGAGGCAGATCACGCCGCCTGCCACATGCACCAGCAGGACTGGGGTGTCCCGGTACGCGTCGTCGACGGCGGCGCCCGTCGCCTGGAGCTGGTCCTGTCCGGCTGATCGTCGGCTCGTTCTGAACCGGGCCCGCCATCGACTGCCGACGAGGGTGAAGCGCGTCCCGTCGGCCGATTCGTCGCCGGCGCCGGTCAGCCGGTAAGCTTGGCTTCAGCCGCGGCCTCGCTGCCATCGCAGTGTGGCCGTCTCGGTGCCCGGTGTCCGGACGTGGAACGTCCAGGGGATGGTCGGGTACGCGCTCCTCTGGCTCACCGTGTGCCGCACCTGCGGCCTGCGTCCGGGCGCGCCCCGCACCTGATCACCGGAGCACCACCTTGTCGTTCGACCAGTCCAGCATGCCCACCGACCGCCGCAGTCGCCGCGGTTCGCGGCGATCCGACCGCCGCTACGAGAAGCGCGGACGACGTCCGGCCGGCGGTCCTCGCGACCGCCGTACCTTCGACCCGGTTCTACGCGCCGCCGTCGACGCGTTCGACCTCACCCGATCGGCCTTCCCGGCCCTCGGCGTCCCCGACCGGGTCGCCAGGCTGCTCGGTGTCGACGGCATCACGATTCCCACGCCGGTCCAGGCCGCCGTCATCCCCGATGCGACAGCCCGCCGTGACATTCTCGGCCGGGCCCGCACCGGCTCGGGCAAGACCCTTGCGTTCGGCCTGCCGATGCTGACGCGCCTCGCCGGCGCCCGAAGCCGTCCCAACCATCCCCGCGGCCTGATCATCGTGCCCACCCGCGAGCTGGCCAACCAGGTCACGTCCGTGCTCGAGCCGCTTGCCGAGGCGCTCAACCTGCGCATGGTCACCGTCTACGGCGGCGCACCGTACGACCGGCAGATTCGCCGGCTGTCCCAGGGCGTCGACCTCGTCGTCGCCACACCGGGCCGTCTGGACGACTTGGTCGGTCGCGGCATCTGCCGTCTCGAGGACATCGAGGTGGTCACCCTGGATGAGGCCGACCACCTGTGCGACCTCGGCTTCTACCCGGTCGTGTCGGAACTGCTGGCGGCCACGCCGGGCGGTGGGCAGCGGCTGCTGCTCTCGGCAACGCTCGACGGCGACGTCGACCGGCTGGTCCGCAGGTACCTTGTCGACCCCGCCCGCCACGAGATCGACCCCGATCAGGGCTCGGTCACGGAGATGGACCATCACGTGCTCGTCGTCGGCTTGCACAACAAGCTCGAGGTGACGACCGAACTGGTGCGGGCGAATCCACGAAGCATCGTCTTCACCCGGACCAAGCACGGCGCCTCCCGGCTGGCCGAGGACCTCGAGGGTGCTGGTGTCGCCGCTGTGGATCTGCACGGCGACCTGTCCCAGCGCGTGCGTGAGCGCAACCTTGACCGGTTCCGCTCAGGCCGAGCCCAGGTGGTCGTGGCGACGGACGTCGCGGCCCGGGGCATCCATGTCGACGGCGTGGGGCTGGTGGTTCACTACGACCCGGCCAGGGAGGCGAAGGCGTACCTGCACCGCTCCGGTCGTACGGCGCGTGCGGGTGCGTCCGGTGCCGTGGTCACCATCGCCAGCGCCGGTCAGGCACGCCAGATGGCGGGCCTGCACAAGCGCGCCGGCGTCGACGCCAAGCATGTCGACGCCCGGCACCTCGACGGCCCGCCCACGGCCGAGGCGCTCGCGGGCGCACCCGCCATGGCGATCGCTGCGCCTCCCGGTGGCGGTAACTCGCGTGGTGGCGCACGTCGTTCGGTTGGCAGCTCGTACGCCGGCGGATTCCGCGGCGGATCCGGCCGGGGATATGGCGGCGGCTCGCGTGGCCAGGGCCGCAACGGGGGTCGTAGTTACGGTGGTTCCCGCGATGACGGACGCGGCGGAGCTCGTGGTCAGGCTGGCGGCGGCGGCCGTGGCTATGGCGGCTCGTTCGGCGAGCGTCGCCGCGAGGCCGCCCGGACGTACCGTTGAGGATCTAGCCCGGACTACGCGTTGTCGTCGGCCCTCGGGCCGTGCGCGACCTTGTAGTGGCGGGCCAGGAGATCCTCGCCGAAGTCCGCGCCGGGTTCCCGCACCACGGTGTGCACGTGGTTGGCGCCGTTCTGAGTGTTGTCGAACTCGACCAACATGTGGCGCCCGGCCAGCCGGTAGTAGTGGCCGATCCCGGGCTCGGCCGCGCCGGCCCAGGCAAAGCGGAGCTCAGCCGCCTCGGCCCGGAGAACTCCGTCGGCGAATCGGCTCAGATACAGCTGAACCAGCCGCTCGGCGGTGGACGCCGCCTCCGTCGTCAGAGCCGACAGCGGCACGCCGTCGAGCTGTAGCCGGTCGATCCGGGGACGGTTACGCGTGACGATGTCGTTCGGCGCGACGTCGGCCACGATGGCGGACGAGCGCTGTTCGGCGGTCAACGCGTCGAGCAGCTCGAAACCCAGGCGCTCTTCACTCGCCAGCGGCCTCGAGACCACGCCCGCCGCATCGCTGACCACGGCCGGATTGGCACCCAGGAACAGCGGCGTGGACTGCACCTGACTGCCGGCCACGGTAAGGTGTACCGACACGTGGTGGCCCTCGAAGCGAAGGCCCCACGGCTCGGCATCCGGACTTCCGAACACGGTGGTCCAGTAGTCACCGCTGTGCCGGTGGTCGGAGCGGCCGCCCTCGGCTTGGTCCAGCACCTCCTCGAGGGCGATGATCGCCATTGCCCGTGCGAAGGCGGGCGCTGCCACCAGCTGTGAGAGCAGGCGGAAGGCCGCCTTGGTCTGGTCCCGCGAGAGGGACGAGAGCGGCAGGCCGCGCCGGCTGGTCGGCCAGTAGGCCCAGGTCCGGCGCTCGTCGTCGTCGAACGGCAACAGCGCCTGCTCTCGCTGCGCCCCGTCAAGCCGGTCGAGGAACGCCGAGGACGCGACGACGAGTTCGTCCGCCAGGCCCATTGGCTCACCCTACGAGGCCGCGATCATGAGACAGGTCCACCGGTCCGACCGCCGTGTGTGTATCAAGATCACAGCAGCACGGGCGTCAGAAGGCGGCCTC
>Ga0126304_10000607_pt1 | contig 15170 bp, 12 predicted proteins | sample Plot25_FD_92538 | JGI IMG/M metagenome (GOLD analysis project Ga0126304, IMG submission 92538) | Serpentine soil microbial communities from UC McLaughlin Reserve, CA, USA - Plot25 | ecosystem: Environmental > Terrestrial > Soil > Grasslands | place: USA: UC McLaughlin Reserve, Lake County... | reverse complement strand
GCTGACCGGATTCAGCGCTTTCCGGCGCGAAGGCATCGAGCTCACCGGCTCGTTCACGGCCACGATCAACGCCGAGATGAAGGTCGGCGCGCTCGAAGAGACCGTCACCGTGACCGGCGAGAGTCCGATCGTGGACGTGCAGAGCGCGCGGCGAGAGACTGTGCTCAACAACGACGTGCTGAAAGCCATTCCAACGGTGCGCAGCTACAACGCGCTGGTCGCTGTAGTACCGGGGGTGGTGACCAACACCAACGATGTCGTCACCGGAACGGCAACGACACAGTTTCCGATTCACGGCGGCCGCAACAATGAAGGCCGCATGACGATCGATGGCCTCAATGTGGGAAACCCTCCGGGAGGCAATCAGCCGCCGGGGTTTTCAGTTGATGTCGGCAATTCCGAGGAGATCTCCTTCACGACCTCGGGCGGGCTGGGTGAGTCCGAGACCGCCGGTATGGTGATGAATGTTGTTCCGAAGACGGGTGGCAACGCGATCCACGGCTCCGCGTTCTACAGTGGCAGCGGCAAGCACCTGCAGGCCGACAACTCGGCGGGCACAGGTCTCGCCGCGCCCACGCCGCTGACGAAGATCTATGACGTCAACGGATCGTTCGGGGGACCGATCAAGAGGGATCGGCTGTGGTACTTCGTGACAGCACGAACACAGGGCAGCACGCGAGTAAACGCGAACCAGTTCTACAACGCGAACGCCGGCAATCCGGGTGCGTGGCTCTACGCACCAATCCTGGACAAGCCAGGCTTCTCCGATCGGACCTGGGAGAACATCAGTGGCCGCATCACCTGGCAGGCGACCGCACGCAACAAGATCGGCGCGTATTGGGACGAGCAGTGGGTCTGCCGCAAGTGCGAGGGCAATACGATCGGCATTACGACGCCGGCTGTGGTGTCACCCGAAGCCAACGGTCCTAATCAGACGCTGCCCTTGCGAGTGCCGCAGGTGACGTGGACCTCGCCGTTGACCAATCGGCTGCTGCTCGACGCCGGCTTCGGCGGCACGTATTACGGCTGGGGCAACTTCGAGCGTGATCCCAATCCGACTCACGATCTGATCAAGGTGACCGAACAGTGCTCGACCGGCTGCGCCGCCAACGGCAACCGCCCGGGCATCGTCTATCGCTCGCAGGACTGGGGCGACAACCGCACTGGGTCGTACATCTGGAAGGCGAATCTCTCGTACGTCACCGGTCAGCACAGCTTCAAGGTCGGCTATCAGCACACGCTGATGACTGACGATCGCACCTGGTCAACCAACAGCACCGATCTCTGGTATCGGGTCAGCAACGGTGTCCCCAACCAGCTCACGCAGACGATCTCGCCGTGGATCAACAACGCGCGCGCCGGATGGGACGCGGTGTTCGCGCAGGAACAGTTCACGATGAAACGGCTGACACTTCAGGGCGCACTGCGCTTCGACGTCGCCAAGAGCTGGTTCCCGGAGCAGAACATCGGGCCCGATCGCTTCCTGCCGGTGGCGTATCACTTCGACGAATCGAAGGGCATCGACAGCTACAAGGACATCACGCCGCGCTTTGGTCTGGCCTATGACGTGTTCGGCAACGGCAAGACGGCGGTGAAGATGAACTTCGGCCGTTACCTCGAAGGCGTAGGCGTGCAGCTCAATTACGCCAACACGAATCCGACGACCCGGATTCCGACCTCCACCGGTCCGTTCGGCGTGCCCGGCGTGACGCGGACGTGGATCGATGCAAACTCCGATTTCGTGCCGGACTGCGATCTGTCGAACCCGCAGGCGAACGGCAACCCTGCGGCCACGCCCGGTGGCGGCGGACCTGACTTCTGCGGCGTGATCTCGAATCTCCGCTTCGGCCAGCCCGTCCTGACAGGCAACTACGATCCGGACGTGCTGAGCGGATGGGGCGTGCGGGCGGGCGATTGGAGCTTCGGTCTTTCCGTGCAGCAACAGCTCCTGCGGCGGATGTCGGTCGAGGTCGGCTACTACCGCCGGTCATTCGACGGCTTCACCATGAACGACAACATGGCACTGGCCGCGACCGACTTGACGCCGTACTCGATCACGGCGCCGTCCGACTCACGGCTTCCGAACGGTGGCGGCTACACGATCGGGACGCTCTACGACGTTGTTCCGACCAAGACGGGACAGATAGAGAACCTGCAGACGCTCGCCGACAATTACGGGAAGTGGTACCAATACTTCAATGGTTTCGACTTCACCGTCAGCTTGAGAGCGAGCGGCCTCACCGTCCAGGGCGGCACCAGCACCGGGCAGAACGTGGCCGACAACTGCGACGTTCGCGCAAACCTTCCCGAGCTGAACGCCGGCATCGGCGCCGGGCTCGTCGGCTCGACAGTGAGCCCGACCAGTCCGTATTGCCACGTGGCATACGGATGGTTGACGCAATTGCGCGGGCTGGCGTCGTACACGGTTCCGAAGATCGACACGCAGGTGAGCGCCGTGTTCCAGAGCAAGCCGGGGCAGTTGCTCGCGGCCAACTGGAACGCGCCGGCCGCCACGGTCGCGCAATTCCTCGGACGTGCGCCGTCGGGGAACGTGCCGAACGTTTCGATTAATCTCATTGAACCGGGATCGCTCTACGGCGATCGCATCAATCAGCTCGACTTCCGGTTTGCGAAGAACTTCCGGTTCGGCGGTCAGCGCGCGCAGCTGGCGCTCGATCTCTACAATGCGTTGAATGCGAATCCGATCATCAGCTACAACAACAGCTTCACGCCCGGCGGGCCCTGGCTGCAGCCGAACGCGATCCTGACGGGCAGGCTGGCGCGCATCAGCGCCGAGTGGAATTTCTAAACGTCCGGGAGGGCCCGGGTAGGGCGGGTCCTGTTCTGTGGACCCGCCTCCCTATCGGTTCGTCTGCCGGATCCAGGCTTTCAGCGGATCAATCCACTCAGCCCGTGGCTGAAAGAATGCCCCGTGCTTCTTGCCGGTCGTGATCGCGACTTCTTTGAACGACGTGAGATGGCTGCGTTTGGCCAGGACACCGCACTCGCGCACCGCGTCAGTGGTCTCGTAAATGTTCAGCAGATCGCCGCCCAGCACGAGCGGCGCGCCGCTCGTCGGGAGGTCGCCATTCGAGCACGACCCTAGCAGCGCGGTATGGATTCCTGTCTCCCGGAGGCGGTCCGCGGCATGGGCCGTGATGTAGCTGCCCCGTGAGAAACCCACAATCGTGATGCGCGACGCCGGCACGCCAGCCGCGACCAGCTGCCTGACCCAGTGTTCGAGCATCGCCGTGTAGGTCCCGATGTCGGCGTTCTTCGGTCGCTGCTGTGCGATCAAATTGAAGCCACCGTTCTGGAAGATGGCCTGCTTGATGGCCGCGAAATCGTACACACCATTTTCAGGATGCACGGGCCTCGGATCAGTGCCCTCGGCGATCAGTCCATGCAGAAAGATCACGTACCGTTGGTCGGCGTGGATCTTCGCGGGGAACTGATCGTGCACGTGCACGGATCCGCCGGCGGCTTGAGCCAGCAGCACACTGAAGATCAGCGCGAGTCCCAGCTTCACGCTAAGTCGCCCCGGGACGCACGACGAAGCTGCGCACGGCCATTGCTTCGTCGTCGAACGCCTCGAAGGTGGAGCGCAGCTTGAGGAGGCTGAGCAGTCGCTGGCCGCGCGAGTTCAGACGCAAAAGCCGCATGTCGCCGCCACGCTGCCGCACCATCTTGAGCTGCGCGACCAACATGCCCACTCCGGAGCTGTCGACGTAGGTGACTCCGTCGAGATCGACGAGGATCTTGACCCGGTTGTCATTGAGGAGTGTGACGACGTGGCGGCGAAACGCCAAATCGCCGTCATCGAGCAGCATCTGGCCACTGAGCACGACGACAGTCACGTCATCGACGCGACGTTCTTCGATCTGCAGCTTCGACATTGGGAGCCACTGAATTGTAGGCCGCTTTCTTCCCGGTGGTGCCGTTAAACCGTATACGCAGGGCTGTGCTAGCCTCGCGAGTTGCACGCACACACACAACACGATTCTACGGCGCAGGCTAGGGGCCTGAGCGTCGCGTCACGATCGGAGAGGACGTTTATGTTCACGTACACACGATTGATTGCAGGTGTCATCATGGCTGGCTCGCTGATGGCCACGACCGCGGCAGCGCAGCAGGAGCGCAGCGCCTGCCAGGGCCTGCCGTCCCACCAGGAACTGCGTGACGCGCTCACGGCGGCCCAAGGACAACCCAACGGAGGATTTGCCTTGGAGATGTGGGCCACCGTCGTCAACCGCGATGGCGTCGTGTGCGCGGTCGCGTTTAGCGGTCAGTCGCGCGGCGATCAGTGGCCCGGCAGCCGGGTGATCTCGGCGCAGAAGGCCAACACCGCAAACGCGTTCAGCTTGCCGGGCCTGGCACTGTCCACCGCAAATCTGTACAGCGCGGTGCAGCCTGGCGGCAGCCTGTTCGGTCTGCAGGAGAGCAACCCCGTCAACGTGGACGTCGCCTATGGCGGCAACCCCGCCAACAGCGGCCGCGCCAACGACCCGATGGTCGGCGGGCGCATCGGCGGCATCAACGTGTTTGGCGGCGGGCTCGCGCTCTACAACGCGGAAGGACGGCTCCTCGGCGGAATCGGCGTCAGCGGCGATTCGTCATGCGCCGATCACAACATCGCGTGGCGCACGCGGCATTCGCTGGCTCTCGACAACGTGCCTGGAGGCGTGAGCGGTGACGCGTCGCGTCCGGACAATATCGTCTATGACATCACACCGCAGCCGGGACAGATGCCCGGCGTGAGCGCCAGCGGGTGGGGACATCCGGTGTGCAGCGGAGCGGCGACGGCGATCGCAGCGACCCTCGCGCCGGTGCCGTAACCAAGCTGAGTAGGAAGCAGGTAGGGCCGGTCTTCCGGACCGGCCGCTCTTTGCTGGTGATGGCGCGCTAGGAGGCTTTCTGTCCCTGGGTGAGGCGTCGCTGCGAATTGATCGCGTAGTTCGCCTCGAGGAACTCGACCCCTTCAGCCGTGATCACCAGCTCCGCGCCGTCCGAGCGCGTGACCAACTTCTTTGACGACAGATACCAGACGGTGAACTCCAGTTGCTCGCGGGCACGGCCAATCAAGCTCTCGAGCTCCCACATCGACACGCCAGAGAGGCTCGGCTCGGTCCGCCGGCGCGTATACAGCACTTCCAGCACGGTCAACCGGACGAGCTGTTCGGCCTCGAAGTCATTCGCGGTGTGCGACCCGTTCTCGACCAGACGCCAGCGGGCCTGTTTGAGCGCCGCATGCCGGATGTCGTACTTCGCGCGGCGCTCCGGGTCGCTGAGCACGTGATAGGCGGCGGATAAATGCCGGAATTGCGCCTCGTTGCCGGTCTCCTTGTTATCTGGATGACACCGCTGGGCCAGCAGACGATAGACCTTGTGGACCGTCTCGGGCTCGGCCGTCGGGCTGATTTGGAGAACTTCGTAATAATCGGGCGTTTCGGTGGCCATATCGAAGTTATCGGATCTGTACCCTCTTCGGTATACGCTATTGGGCGCTTTGCAACACTTTCATCCCTCCTGGAGAAGAGCTGTCATGAGTGCACGTCGCGCGACTGGATTGCTCGTTGTCACTGCCGTCGTCTCCATGGCCTGGGTCGCGGCGCACGCGCAGGCCACGACGAAGCCGTTCGAACCCACGGTCGGGCAGGCCGGAAAAGATGTCGTTTGGGTGCCCACGCCCCAGGCGTTGGTCGAGAAGATGCTCGACCTCGCCAAAGTCACCCCGCAGGATTTCGTCATGGATCTCGGCTCGGGCGACGGCCGCACGGTGATTACCGCTGCCAAACGCGGGGCTCAGGCGCAGGGTATCGAATACAACCCTGACATGGTCGAGCTGTCGAAGAAGAATGCCGCTGCGGCCGGCGTCACCGGCAAGGCCAACTTCGTGAAGGCCGATCTCTTCGAGACCGACTTCTCGAAGGCGCAGGTGATCACGATGTTCCTGCTGCCGTCGATCAACATGCGGCTGCGTCCGCAGATCCTGAAGATGCGTCCCGGCACGCGCATCGTCTCCAACACGTTCACGATGGAAGACTGGGAGCCGGATACGAGCGAGACCATTGGCGGCGACTGCACCAGCTGGTGCACAGCGCACCTGTGGATCGTTCCGGCGCAGGTCCAGGGCACATGGCAGGCGGGCCAGAACGCGCTGACCGTGACGCAGAAGTTCCAGAAGATCGAAGGCACCCTCGGGTCGACGGCGATCACCGGCGGCAAGCTGCGGGGCGATGAGATCACGTTCAGCGCCGGCGGTACCAAGTACACCGGTAAGGTCAACGGCAACTCGATCTCAGGAACGATGAGCGGCGGCAGCAGCGGTTCCTGGTCGGCGACGAAGAAGTAACGCCTTCGCGGGAGGAGACGTGTCGGGCTGGTCGCACCTGCTGGTGAGCGCCCTGCTGCTCGTGGCAACACCCGGGCAGCAGGTGACGCCTGCCCCGCCGAAGCCCGGCGAAGGCGGGCCGTCTTCCGCCGATACTCGCTTCTACGCAGTGTCCTATGTGGAAGCGATGGCCTCCTCCACCGGGAAGGCCATCGCGCTCCTCAAGCAGTATCGCGACACCAGCGCAAAGCAGGACGGCTTCGTCAGCATCGAGCTGTTCGAGCAACTCGGACGGCCCGGACACTTCACGATCTTCGAAGTGTGGCGCGATCAGAAAACGTTCGACGCCCGCGACGCCTCGGTGCAGAAGCAGCTCCGCGACGCGCTGCAACCAATCCGCGTCAGCGACGTCGACCAGCGTCCCTACAAGACAATCAGTGTCGACGATCGGCGCGGCGACCGTCCGCAAGGCTCGCAGGTCGTGGTCGTCTCGCATGTGGATGTCGCGCCGAACCCACAGGTCGCGGTGATGTTGAAGGACCTCGCCGAGGCGAGCCGCAAAGAGCCCGGCAGCGTGCGCTTCGACGTCGTCCAGCACACGATGCGCGCCAACCATTTCACAGTCGTCGAGATCTGGCGCGACCAGAAAGCGCTCGACGCACATGTTGCGACTCCCCATACCAGGCAGTATCGCGACACACTGCAGCCGATGACCGGCAGCCCGCTGGACGAGCGTGTGTACAAGTCAATCGATTAATACTGGCCCCGAGGGGCCGGGGTACGTTTGTAAGCCGGAGGCGTTTCATGACTGATTCCACCGTTGCCACGTTGAAAGCCAGCCTGCGAGGCGGCCTCATTACCCCGAGCGATTCGGGTTACGACGAGGCTCGCAAGGTCTACAACGGCATGATCGATCGCCGTCCAAAACTGATCGCGCGCTGCGCCGACGTGGCTGACGTCGTTGCTGCGGTAAATTTCGCACGCGACAACAAGCTGGTCGTTTCGATTCGCGGCGGGGGTCATAATGCCGGCGGCCTCGGCGTCTGCGACGGCGGACTGGTGATCGATCTTTCCCCGATGCGCTACGTGCGCGTCGATCCCAAAAAGAAAACCGTCATCGCCGGCGGCGGCTCGCTGTGGGGCGATGTCGATCACGCGACGCATGCGTTCGGCCTCGCCGTACCATCCGGGATCATTTCAACGACCGGTGTCGCGGGTCTCACGCTTGGCGGCGGCATCGGGCACCTCACCCGGCAGTGCGGGCTCACCATCGACAATCTGCTCGGCGTCGAGATGGTGCTGGCCAACGGCAAATTCGTCACCGCGACGGCCAGGGAGAACCCCGATCTGTACTGGGCGGTGCGCGGCGGCGGCGGCAACTTCGGCGTCGTGACGTCGTTTCTGTTCAAGGCGCACGACATCCATACCAACTATGCCGGCCCGATGCTGTGGCATATCGAAGAGAGCGTCGACATCCTGAAGTGGTATCGCACGTTCATCACCAAGGCGCCGCGCGACATCAACGGGTTCTTCGCCTTCCTCGTCGTCCCGCCGGGACCACCGTTCCCGGAGCACCTTCACAACAAGAAGATGTGCGGCATTGTGTGGAACTACACGGGACCGCTGAAGAAGGCCGAGAAGGTGTTCAAACCGATCCGCGGGTTCCGCAAGCCGGCGCTCGACATGGTGGGACCGATTCCGCATCCGATGCTGCAGAGCATGTTCGACGCGCTCTACGTGCCAGGACTGCAGTGGTACTGGAAGGCCGACTTCGTCCACGAATTGAGCGATGAGGCGATCACGCAGCACGTCATGCATGGCGCGCGCCTGCCGACGATGTTCTCGACGATGCACCTGTATCCGATCGATGGCGCAGCGAGCCGCGTGAAAGCCAACGCGACGCCGTGGGCGTATCGTGACGCGAAGTGGGCCGAAGTCATCGTTGGCGTCGATCCCGATCCGGCGAACAAGGACAAGATTACCAACTGGGCCAAGGACTACTGGAACGCCCTGCACCCGTACTCGGCGCCCGGCGCCTACGTGAATTTCATGATGGATACCGAGGGCGACGAGCGCGTCAAGGCGAGCTACGGGAAGAACTATTCGAGGCTGGCCAAAATCAAGAAGAGATACGACCCGAGCAACTTCTTCCGGGTGAATCAGAACATCAGGCCAAAGTAGGGCGGGTCCTTTGGACCCGCCTGAAACATCAGGCCCGCCGCGTGGTCGTCGCGCGGATCTCCGGCGGCTGGCGGAGCGTCTGATACACGACGCAGTAACGCTCCGTCAGCTTCAGCAGCGTCGCAATCTGCTCGGCCGATGCATCGGTATCGATGTCGAAGTTCAACCGGATCGCGCCGAACCCGACACGAGCGTCCCTGGCCACACCTAGCGTTCCGCGAAAATCCAAATCGCCTTCGGCGGTGATCGTCGCATCGCGCAACTCGACGCCGATGGCCGTCGCCACCGCGTTCAACGTTACGCCGGCGCAGGCCACGAGTGCTTCGAGGAGCATGTCGCCCGAACACGCCAACGTCCCATCACCGCCCGTCGCCGGGTGCAGTCCCGCTTTTATCAATGCGCGGCCGGTCTCGACGCTGCACGAAACGCCTTCGGACGCGCGCCCCGTCGCACGCAGCGTAATCATCGCCGCCGAGGGTTCCGCTTTGTAACGTTCTTTCAGGGGCGCTTGCAGCGCCTTGAGCTCATCTGTGTTCACGCGAATCAGTCTACCGAATCTGAATCCTGACTGATTCCTGATTCCCGATTCCTGATTCCTACTACGATCATCGAATGCAACTCGGAATGATTGGCCTTGGACGAATGGGCGGCAACATGGCGCGGCGGCTGATGCGCGGCGGCCACTCGTGCATCGTCTACGACCGCGCGGCGGACGCGATGCGTGCGCTCGCTGGCGAAGGGGCGGTCGCATCGACGACGCTCGATGACTTCATCGGAAAGCTCAGCGCACCTCGTGCGATCTGGCTGATGCTGCCGGCGGCGCTCGTCGATGCGACGATCGACGCGCTGGAGCCAAGGATCACGCCCGGCGACATCATTATCGACGGCGGCAATTCGTACTATCGCGATGACGTCGACCGCGCGAAACGACTGGCATCGCGTGGATTGCATTACGTCGACTGCGGCACGAGCGGCGGCGTGTGGGGACTCGAGCGCGGCTACTGCCTGATGATTGGCGGCGAGACGGATGTCGTGAAGCACCTCGATCCGATCTTCGCGACGCTTGCCCCGGGCGGTAATGTCCGCCTGAAGGCGGACACTACACCGGCGATGACCACCGCACAGCGCGGGTATCTGCACTGCGGTCCGCCCGGCGCCGGGCACTTCGTCAAGATGGTGCACAACGGCATCGAGTACGGCTTGATGGCCGCCTACGCCGAAGGCTTCAACATCCTCAAGCACGCCAACATCGGAAAGACCGAGGCGCAGGCCACCGCCGAGCACGCGCCGCTTCGCGACCCGCAGTACTACCAGTTCGATTTCAACCTGCCGGCGATCGCCGAAGTGTGGCGTCATGGCAGCGTCGTGTCGTCGTGGCTGCTCGATCTGACGGCTGCCGCGCTCAACCACAATCCCGATCTCTCGACATTTGCCGGCCGCGTCTCGGATTCGGGCGAAGGCCGCTGGACGATTGAAGCGGCGATCCAGGAAGGCGTACCCGCCGACGTCCTCTCCGCGGCGCTGTATGCCCGCTTCACCTCGCGCGGCGAGGCCGACTTCCAAAACCGCCTCCTGTCGGCGATGCGCTTCGCCTTTGGCGGCCACGTCGAGCAACACGCATGAGCACCGTGCGATCAGACGCCCTGGTCTTCCTGGGCATTACCGGCGACCTCGCGTTCAAAAAGATCTTCCCGGCGCTGCAGGCGATGATTCGCCGCGGCCATCTCGATGTGCCGATTATCGGGGTCGCCCGAGGCAGTAGTCTGGAGAAGCTGCGGCAACGGGCCCACGACAGCCTCGAACAGCATGGCGGAGGCGTGGACCAGGCCGCATTCGCCAAGCTCGTTGCGCTGCTTCGCTACGTCGATGGCGACTACCAGAACATCGACACCTTTCATCATCTGCGCGCCGAGCTCGGTCGTGCGGAGCATCCGTTGCACTACCTCGCCATTCCGCCGAGTCTGTTCCCGCTGATCGTTCGCTCGCTGGCCGAATCGAACTGCGCACGCGGAGCGCGCGTCGTCCTCGAGAAGCCGTTCGGGCGCGATCTCGAATCGGCGAAAGCGCTGAACGCGACCCTGCGCGCCGTCTTCGACGAGTCCGACATCTTCCGGATCGACCATTACCTCGGCAAGGAGCCGGTCCAGAACATGTTGTACTTCCGCTTCGCGAACACCTTTCTCGAGCCGATCTGGAATCGCAACTACGTCGAGAGCGTGCAAATCACGATGGCCGAACGGTTCGACGTGCAGGGCCGTGGCAAGTTCTACGAAGAGACCGGCGCAATCCGCGACGTCATCCAGAACCACATGCTGCAGGTCCTCGCCATCCTTGCCATGGAGGCGCCGGTACTGTCGCATCGCGAATCGATCCGCGACGAACAGGTCAAGGTGTTCCGCGTGATCCGGCCGCTCGATCCCGGCAGTCTCGTCCGCGGACAATACCGCGGCTACCGTCGCGAGGAAGGCGTCGCGCCGGCCTCGCAGGTGGAAACCTTTGCTGCGGTCCGGCTGACGATGGACTCGTGGCGATGGGAGGGCGTGCCGTTTTTCATTCGCGCCGGCAAGTGCCTGCCGGTGACGACCACTGAAGTCGTCGTGAACTTGAAGCGGCCACCACTGTCGATGCTGGCGGCCGGACAAGGGAACTACGTGCGCTTCCGTCTGAGCCCGGAGGTCACGATCGCCGTCGGCGCGCGCGTCAAGAAGCCTGGTGAAACGCTCGAGGGCGAAGAGACTGAGTTGTCGTTCGTGGACAAACCGGAAGGCGACGAGATGGATGCCTACGAGCGGCTGCTCGGCGATGCGATGGAAGGAGACCCGGGACTCTTCGCGCGCCAGGATGCCGTCGAGTCGTCGTGGGCGATCGTCGATCGGGTGCTGCACATCTCCACGCCAGTATTCGAATACGAACCGGGCACCTGGGGACCGGCCGAGGCGGAACGTCTCGTCGCCGACGCCGGTGGATGGCATTGCCCTGCGGCCTCCGTCGCCGTTCACACGTGATGCGTGAGCGATTCCTGAATTCCTAGCTCAAAGGAGCGCGCCGGAGTATCGTCATGGCGCTCACGGGTGGCGCTCGCTCCGCACGTTCGGCTTGGTCCCTACGAGATTCAGTCACCGCTCGGCGCAGGCGGAATGGGCGAGGTCTACCGAACGATACACGGCTCAACCGGGTGGTCGCGATCAAGGTGCTGCACGGGCACATGGCCACCGACCTACAACTGCGGGAGCGGTTCGACCGTGAAGCCAAGGCAATCTCCAGCCTGAACCATCCGCACATCTGCGCCCTCTATGACGTCGGCTCCCAGGACGGCATCGACTTCCTGGTCATGGAATACCTGGACGGCGAGACTCTGGCCGATCGCATCGCACGCGATCGGTTGAGCGTCGCCGAGTCGCTGCACTCCGACCGGCGATGAGGACGACCGCTGGAGTGATCTCGGGACCGCGGCGTACATGTCGCCGGAGCAGACCAACGGAAAGGAAGCGGATCGCGCGTCCGACGTGTGGGCGTTCGGATGCGTCTTGTACGAAAGCTGACCGGCCGTCGCGCATTCATCGGCGACACGATCAGCGAAATTATCGCCAGTGTCTTGAGGAATGAACCCGACTGGCATCAGCTGCCTGCCGAGACGCCCGAAGGCATTCGGCGCTTATTGCGACGGAGTCTGCAGAACGATCAGAAGCTGCGGTTCCGTGACATGCACGACGCACGCCTTGACGATGAGGCTCGTCGATCGACATCCGATCATGACGCGGCGATCGCTGTCCGCACGGAACGGCCCCGCAGACGAGCCACGTGGATCGCATGGACATCCGCGTTGGCGACGATGCTGGTGGTCGCCGCCGTGCTGGGTGCACGGGCGCTGCGACAAAGTCCGCTGCCTCCACAGCTCTTCCTCGAGATCAATACGCCTCCGGGTCGCGATACATCGGTGGCGATTTCGCCTGACGGACTCAAGGTTGTCTTTGCCGCCAGTGCCGAAGGCGAGTCTCAGTTGTGGCTGCGCTCGCTTGATTCCCCAATCGCCCGCCCGCTGCCCGGGACCGACCGCGGATCACGCCCGTTCTGGTCGCCCAACAGCCGATCGATCGGATTCCTCGCGGATAGCAGGCTGAAACTCGTAGACATCGACGGAGGCTCGGCTCGCACACTGGCCTCCGGCATCCCGGTCGCTCTCGGGGGCACGTGGAACGATGCGGGCACGATCGTGTTCGGCAACAATCCGGACGGGCCGCTCTTCCGCGTGTCCGACACAGGTCGCGAGGTTTCGACCATCACTCGAGTCGAGACGCCACAACAACGGGGACACCAATCCCCGCATTTCCTACCCGACGTCCGGCACTTCCTCTTCTTCGTCACCGGCACTCCCGAGGCACGCGGGGTCTACGTCGGACAGCTTGTTGGGTCCGACACGAAGCGGTTATTCGATTCGGATGTGCCGGCGGTCTATGACGGTCGCGGTCACCTGCTGCTGATCCGAGGTGGAAAGCTGCTGGCACAGGGCTTCGAGCCCGAACGACTGGAACTCAGGAGCGACACGTACGCGATCGCCGATCACGTGACTGAGTACACCATGTTGTCCGCGTCGGCTGCCGGATCCATTGCGTATCGCACGGCTTCAGCCGACATCGGCCAACGGCAGTTCGTGTGGGTCGATCGGTCCGGGAGGGAAACGGACAAGATCGTCTATGCCGATACGGCGGCGCTCGGTCCGGCACTCTCACACGACGGGCGCCGCATCGCCATCTACTCGTTTCGGAACGGCAACATGGACATCTGGTCGTACGAAACGAGCCGTCGCGCATGGGACCGGATCACGTTCGGCGCCGGCGACGACATCTTCCCACTCTGGTCTGCAGACGACTCCAGCCTCGTGTCCGGATCAGTCAGAACAACCAACATCGTGGATCTCTATCGCCGGCAACTCCGCGCCCCGGAGACCAGCGAGGAGCTCCTGCTCGCCACATCCGAAGCGAAGTTTCCAACTGACTGGTCCGCGGACGGGCGATTTCTGCTCTATGAGGCGCTCTCGCAAAAGCGAGGACTCGACCTCTGGGCGCTGCCGATGGACGGAAGCCGAAGGCCTTCGCGGTGGTCCTGACGGACTTCAACGAAGGCCTCGGGCAGTTTTCTCCGGACGGCAAATGGGTGGCGTATCAATCAGACAGGACGGGTCGCGCTGAGATCTATCTCCGGCGTTTCCGGGGCCCGGCCCCGACGTCCGAGTGTCCGTCGATGGCAGCGCTCAAGTGCGTTGGAACTCCAACGGCAACGAATTGTTCTATGTCGCGACGATTACCGCCTGATGGCAGTTCCGATCCGCTTCCTCGCTGATGGCATCACCGCAGAATCCGGGACGCCAGTGCCGTTGTTCGCGACGACTCTTGGGAATCCGGGGGGCCCTGTGAACAGGTCACTTTACGTCGTCGCGCCGGGCGGTCAATCGTTCGTGATGAACTCCGCGACTGGCGAGGCCAACGCCTCGCCGATCACCGTCATCCTGAATTGGTATCCACAGCCTGGCGGCACACCGCGATCAGCGCGCTGACGGCTGCGTCGCGCCAGTCAGCTCTTCGTAGGTGCCCTTGAAGTCGGCGATCCTGCCGTGCTCGAAGTGCCACACGCGGGTGCCGACTTCTTCGAGCAGGTCTTCGTCATGTGTGACGAGCAGCACGGTGCCCTCGTACTTCTGAAGCGCGATGTTGAGCGCATTGATCGCCTCGAGGTCGAGGTGATTGGTCGGTTCGTCCAGGACGAGCACGTTTGGCTTGAGCAGCATCAGACGGCAGAACAACAGACGTGCCGTCTCGCCGCCTGACAGCGCATCGGTAGGCTTGAGCCCTTCCTCGCCGCTGAAGAGCATCTGACCGAGCAGGCCGTGGATGTCCTGGCGCGAGGCGTCGGGATCGAAGCGATGCAGCCACTCGACCGCGGTCATCCCCTTCTCGATAGCGCCGGTGTGGTCCTGCGGAAAATACCCGACCGACACTTCGTGTCCCCATCGCAGCGTTCCGCCGTCAACGTCGCCGGGCGACGCCGGCTGATCGGGCGCGTCCGATAGCAGCGCTCTTAGAAGCGTCGTCTTGCCGACGCCGTTGCGCCCGACGAGCACGATCTTCTCGCCGCGGTTGACGACGCAGCTGAAGCCCGGCACGACAGTGACACCGCCGAAGGCTTTGCGAACCCCGTCGAATTCGAGCGGCACTTTGCCGGATGGCCGCCGCGTCGTGAACTTGATGTACGGGCGTTGGATGTTGGAGCGCGCCAGCTCGGTCGTCTGCAGCCGCTCGACTTCTTTGCGTCGAGACGTCGTCTGACTGGCGCGCGTGCCGGCCCCGAAGCGGGCGATGAAGTCGTTCAGCTGCGCGATCTTCTTCTCGCGCTGCTCGTTGTCGGCTTCAATTTTCGTTCGAATCTGAGTCTTGGCGACGACCATGTCGTCGTAGCCGCCGGTGTAAGTGATGATCGTCTGGTAGTCGATGTCGGCGGTGTGGGTGCAGACGTCGTTCAGGAAGTGCCGATCGTGAGAAATCACGATTAACGTTCCTTCGTAGCGGAGCAGGAACTCGCGGAGCCAGTGGATCGAGTCGAGGTCGAGGTGGTTCGTGGGCTCGTCGAGGAGCAGCGCGCGAGGCTGGCCGAACAGCGCCTG
>Ga0126304_10000606_pt1 | contig 15174 bp, 11 predicted proteins | sample Plot25_FD_92538 | JGI IMG/M metagenome (GOLD analysis project Ga0126304, IMG submission 92538) | Serpentine soil microbial communities from UC McLaughlin Reserve, CA, USA - Plot25 | ecosystem: Environmental > Terrestrial > Soil > Grasslands | place: USA: UC McLaughlin Reserve, Lake County... | reverse complement strand
GTAGTGACCTTCTGGTTACTTACCAGGCGTACAAGATAATTACCCGGAATTAAAGATGGCAGTGCATACTGCATGCTACCTGTTCTACCCTGAAGATCCTGGCTCCAAACTTCTTTTCCTTCCATACTGATCATCTGAATATGACTATATGATCCCTGTATCACTATTTCTATAACCTTGCTATTAATGACAGAAGGCCTGACAAAATTCGCGGCGTCATTTGCGGATGAATTAAGCTGGATGATCTTAGAGTATTCAAACAGTCCATCGATGTCCAGTATTCTCAGCCGGTAATACATTCTATTAGCGGAAGCACCGTTATGGTTGAACTTATAGATACTGCTATTGTTGGCTGCAACAATCCCAACCTGATTAAAGCTTGTTCCATTCAGGCTGTACTCAATTTCGTATTGATGCACTTTGATTTCGTTTTTGGTTTGCCAGGTTAATTCAATAACACCGTTCTTCTGCAGTCCTGAAAAACTTGTTATATCCACCGGAGTCACGACGTTGATGGACGCTACAACCTGAAACAGCCGTCCGTTTAAAGTAGTGGCAAATAATTCGCCGGCTGCGTTTTCGCCGAATGACGTAATCGAATCCCGGAGATTTCTGTACATGATCGTATCTGCTGCTGTTCCGTTCGGAGGAAGTAACCAGACATTTGCGCTTATATGATCTGCAAAAATATAATGGCCAGCAAGTGCGGGATAAGCGGTACCCCGGTAAATATAACCACCGGTGATTGAGAATCCACCGTTAGCTAGGGTATGATCATATTCTGCAACCGGATTCACGTATGTTCCGGCACACGGTAGCCGCGGGGAGGGATCAGTATAAGGATGAGTGCCCTCAAAGCAATCCCACCCAAAATTTAAGTTAGGAGGTGTAATGCCACCGGGGGTAACAGTACTTACAAAGTTCACTTCCTCCCATAGATTTTGACCAACATCTGCTATCCACATATTTCCATTCGCACGGTCGAAGCTCCAGCGGAAAGGATTCCGCAGGCCCAGAGCCCAGATCAATTCACTGGTGGGTGTTCCGAAATATGGGTTGTCTGGCGGCACCGTGTAATATGGAGCTATATCATCGGTGGTTACGTTAATTCTGATCATTTTGCCCAATAATGAACCGATATCCTGTGCATTGTCGGGCGGATCCCCTGCGCCTCCACCATCGCCGGTTGCAAAGTATAGATAGTTATCCCGTCCAAATGCCAAATGTCCACCATTATGATTGGCATTGGCCGTATGCGATATTGTGATAAGGATTTTCCCCGTAGCCGGGTCGGCGACATTTGCGTTCGCAGGATCCGTTTTGAAGCGTTCAACTGTAATGTCTCCGTTGCTCCCGGTATAATAGACATAAAAGAAACCGTTAGTAGAATACTGGGGATGGAAGGCAAGACTTAGCAATCCTCTTTCTCCACAGCATAAAATCCTTCCGGCGAGATTTATGAAAGGTGTTGTCTCGAGAACACCGTTGTTATAAATCCGGATAGCGCCAGTTTGCTCAACAATAAAAAGACGGCTGCTGCCATCGTTGGCAATTTCAACAGGGGCACTAAGACCTGTATTGACAAGGTCTGTGAAACCAAGATTAATCTGAGAAAATGCGTTTGAAATCGTAATGAAAAAGAGCAGGAAAATCATTCTTATCTTCGGAAGACAAGCAGGCAGGTAAAGTTTTGGCATAGTAAATCGATTTGGACAATCAATTTCTACACAAAAAAAATGCCCCATAAAAAAAGGTGCCGGATGAAGCACCTTATTTAGAGACCATCTTTACGGTAAACTACAGTGTTTTTAATACGTCGTTCATACCACGAACCGCTTCTGCACTCTTATTAAAGAGCGCCTGTTCATCGGCACTTAAATCGAAGCTCACAATTTTTTCCCACCCCTCTCTTCCAATAACAACAGGAACTCCGAGGCAAATATCGTTTTGTCCATACTCGTTCTCCAGTGCCACACAACATGTAAACAATTTCTTTTCGTCTCGTACAATGCTTTCTACCAGCGCAGCCCCGGCAGCTCCTGGAGCGTACCATGCCGAAGTACCGATTAGCTTTGTAAGCGTTGCCCCTCCAACCATCGTATCATTTACGATTTGTTTTTGCTGCTCATCACTTAGGAAACGGCTGACCGGGATGCTGTTCCATGTCGCGAGCCTGATCAGCGTAATCATGGTTGTGTCTCCGTGACCGCCAACTACAACAGCATTTAAGTCGCCCGGACTGCATCCAAGGTGCTGACTGAGCTGGTATCTAAATCTTGCACTATCAAGCGCGCCACCCATTCCGATAATACGGTTCTTTGGGAGGCCCGTCGATTTAAGTGCGAGATAGGTCATTGTATCCATAGGGTTACTGATAATAATCACGATCGTTGCCGGAGAATGCTTCAGTAGATTTTCGCAAACGCCTCTGACTATCCCCGCGTTTGTTCCAATAAGTTCCTCCCGTGTCATGCCTGGTTTGCGGGGTAACCCGGAAGTAATCACCACAACGTCCGATCCGGCTGTCTTCGAGTAGTCATTTGTGCTACCAGTGATACGGGTGTCGAAGCCAAGCAGGGCGGAGGTTTGCATCATATCCTGCGCCTTTCCTTCTGCGAGACCTTCCTTAATATCGAGCAATACCAGTTCATCGCAAAGTTCTTTTCGTGCAATATTATCGGCACAGGTAGCCCCTACAGCACCGGCACCTACTACAGTAACTTTCATTAATAAAAGTTTATAATTAGGTAATTAATTTGGCCAGCAAAGGTAGGGGAGGGAATTCGAAGTACGAAGTATGAAGTTAGAGGTACGAAGTCTGAGCATCCCACATTATTTGAGTTCCTCGATTAGCCGATCTACGCTCACATTTCCTTCAAAAGTGGTAATGAGTTTTCCTTTTTTATCGTAAAGCGCGAGGTAGGGAAGGTTTTTAATTCGATAGAAAGGTTGTATGAAATATTTTGTATCTCTCCCTGCCTGGATATTTGGATGCTTTTGGAGCTGGTATTTGTTTGCAAACGCAATGAGCTCCTCCATCGGTCGGTACGTGGCCAAAACGATTTGCACTTTTTTTAAATCATCCATTCTCGCTAACATATCTTCCATCTGGCGCTGGCAATGATGACACTCCGGACTGAAGTACATCAGAATGACAGGATAGTTTTTTCTCAAAGCTTCTTTTGTAATCAATCCACTATCCGATTTCAGTAATGTGATCGGCGGCACATCAGGAAATCGCTGATATAGAGCCGAGGTATCCTGTTGTGCAAAAACACATTGATAGCAACTAAAACATGCAAAAAAAATGATCAGCTTTTTCAAAAATTGTGATTTGCTTCAAAAGTACCTGAATCCCTGGCAAGAGTCTGCGCTTCCAATTAACAAAATATTTCATCGAAAAATTTGGTATGCTACGAAACTTCCGTAGATTTACGAAAATTTCGTAGAGATGGAAAAATTAACCCCCCAGGAAGAAGATGCTATGCGCGCTGTTTGGAAAACCGGTGAAGGCAATGTGAAATTGTTTCTCGAGAATATGGATGAACCCAAGCCGCCCTATACCACGCTGGCATCTACCATCAAAAATCTTGAAAAGAAAGGATTGTTGAATAGCCGCCTTATCGGTAATGCATACCTGTACACTCCGGCATTAACCGAAGGGGACTACAAGAAGAATTTTATGAACGGAGTAGTGAAAAATTATTTTGATAACTCTTATAAAGAACTCGTGAACTTTTTCATTCAGCAGAAAAAACTCAGTCCAAAAGAGTTGAAGGATCTGATTGATTTGATCGAAGGAAAGAAGTGAGCGAAAGTTAGGTAAAATAATATGTGGGATTGTGAAATGTGAGATGTTAAAACCACGGTTGGCTTACGTGTAACAAGAAAACGAAGACGTTGATTGATTATACCTAACTACAAGCTGTAAACTGCAACTATGCCGCTATTAATTCAATATTTAATAAAGCTTTCCCTCACTCTCGGATTTGTGTGGGCGTTTTATCAACTTCTTTTGCGGAGACTGACATTTTACAACTGGAACCGGGCGTTTTTGATTAGTTATTCTTTGATTGCATTTTTCATTCCTTTCATAAATATTTCGCCGGTAATTGAGAAAAATGAATTGTCTGCAAATAGACTCGTTCAGCTCATTCCACTGGTGCAGACGTTTGCAAGTGGAAATGAAAGATCCTCAATAGGTGTTTGGGACTGGGTTCTTATTGTTTTCTTAGTTGGTTGTGTTGTATTGCTTGTGCGCTTAGTGATCCTTCATGTATCCTTTGTGAAATTAAGGCGATCTGCAAAACTTCTTCTTGAAACACCGGTTAAATTGTATCAGATTGATAAAGACATCATTCCATTTTCATTTGGAGATTCCATTTTTATCAACCAAGACCAACATAAAGAAGAGGATCTCCCTAAAATTATAAGGCATGAATTCGTTCACGTAAAACAAAAACATTCTATTGACATGCTATGGGCAGAGTGGCTTTGTGTCTTAAACTGGTACAATCCATTTGCCTGGCTTGTCAGAAACGCTATTCGCCAGAATCTTGAATTCATAGCCGATAACAACGTTATCCAAAACGGCATCGACAAAAAGCAGTATCAATATCTGCTGTTAAAAGTAATGGGAGCTCCACAATATAGTATAGCCGCCAATTTCAATTTCACTTCACTCAAAAAACGTATAGCCATGATGAATAAGATGAGAACTGCCAAAGTGCACCTGATGAAATTTCTTTTTGTATTGCCGCTCATCGGCGTACTGCTTCTGTCATTTAGGGATAAAATGTCCCGACAAAAAAAGGTACCTGTAATTCAGTATGTGTCACTTGTACAGGATACGATTCCAACCCGTCCTGCTCCGCCCGCAAAACCTGTTCTTCCGAAAAATGTAAGAAGTCTGGTCTCAGTAAATAATAAAGTATCTGTGACCTTGAAAGACGGAACTGTAGAGAAATACGATCTCAATAACGCCGAAGAAAAAGCACTCTTCGAAAAAAAGTTTGGACCATTGCCAGAACCACCTGCACCACCGGAGCCGCTGACAGCGATCGAGGCCACTCCACCGGCACCCCCAGTTCCCCCCGTTGTTCCCAGTTTGCCTGCAAATGTGTCGAGCATCAATATCAATAACAACAAGGCGACAATAAAACATAAGGACGGTAATGTTGAAACCTACGACCTTAATAAGCCTGACGACAAAACCCATTTTGAGAAAAAATATGGAGAGGTAGTTCCCGTCGTGCCGAAAGCACCTAAAACACCGAAGGCACCTGCTCCAATGATTGCTCCTGTGTCAATTTCGACAACGACTGTTGTAGGACTTGACCCTGTTGTTGCGACCGAGGTGACCGCCCCTGTATCGCTTGCAGTGTCTCCTCTCAAAGTCAACACCACGGTATCTGCTGATATAATTGATGTGCAGCCGGTGATTCATGAATTGTCTGGTTGGGAAAGTGACGAAATCATAGCAGAGATCAGCAAGGGAATCACACCGACAGAACTAGCACAAAAGGCGAAACAATTGCTTGATGTAGGGTACGTGTTAGGAATAACAAAAACTAACTACACAAATGGTATGTTGCAATCGATAGAAGGGACGATCGCTGATGCTAAAAATAAGTCGCGGTTTGTTGCCTACGATTTTAGCAAAATAGTTATATCAAAAATTCGGTACAGGGATGGTAAATCCGCCTTTAATATTCGAATTCATAACGGTGCGATAAGGTTGTAATCATTCAAACCAAATGTATGGAGGAGCTTATTGATTACCTGATTAAGTTATCAGGAACACTCATGGTTGTGCATCTGTTCTATTGGCTCGTATTGCGACGGCTGACTTTTTACATGTCGAACCGATGGTACCTGCTGGGATATTCAATAGGTTCCTTCCTGATCCCTTTTGTCAATGTGAATCCTTTGCTCCGGAGCGCTCAGTTAGAAGATGATCAATTCGTAAAGTTGGTGCCGGTTTTTAATACGCAGGGTTTCGATCAGAATACCCCTGGCCAGGTAAGTAAGTTTTTTTGGGATGTAAACGATGTGGTGTTTGCATTCTTCGCTGCGGGGATCGTGGTGATGCTCATTCGGTTCATTGTTCAGTATTTTTCTGTTCGCTCCGTCCGTAATGCATCCCAGTTAATATCCGCGGGATATGTCAACGTGTACCATATTGATAAAAATATCGTTCCGTTTTCTTTTGGTAACTCAATCTTCATTAATAAGCATAAACACAGCGAGGACGATCTCCGCAACATAATAAAGCACGAGTTTATTCACGTGAAGCAAAAACATACCATTGATATCTTGTGGAGTGAATTGCTTTGTATACTTAACTGGTACAACCCCTTCGCCTGGCTAATTAGAAATGCCATTCGGCAGAATCTCGAATTTATCGCCGATAGTAAGGTGTTACAAAACGGAATCGACAAAAAACAATATCAATACTTATTATTAAAAGTGGTTGGAGTGCATCAAAACGATATAGCCACCAGTTTCAATTTCACTTCACTTAAAAAACGTATAGCTATGATGAACAAAATGCGCAGTGCAAAACTGCACGTCATAAAGTTTCTTTTTGTGTTGCCTCTGCTTGCAGTTATTCTGTTGGCGTTCAGGGACAAGGTGACTGGTAAAACCTTGCATTCAGAGAGTATTTCGAGGGCGTTCATTCTGATCGATCAGCCTTCCGATGATGTGCTGGGTGTTGATACAGTACCAGCACCAAAAAAGCCGACGGTAAGAGATCGACCGCCGCATATTGTGAGGCCGAATGACAAAGGATATATTATCACAGTGGCCGATAACCATGGGGAATGCATTGTTATCATAAGAGATAAGACGCAAAAAATAGTAAAGGCATTGAGCCTGGTGGAATGGGATGAAAAAGAAAAGGAATATACAAGTTTGTATGGTGAAATTCCTCCGCCTCCTTCGGCAAAACCACCAGTTCCATCTCCTGTGCCAGAAGCACCTGCGATACCTGAGAACATTTCATCCATCCATGTAAAAGATAAAAAGCTGACAATAGTGACAAACACTGGTGAAACGGAGATATATGAGCTCGATAAGCCGGAACAAAAAGCGAGTTTTCAAAAGAAATATGGTCCGGTACCGGCATCGCCGCGAAATCCGCAATCCGCTCCGAACCCGGCAAATCAGCGTCAGGCCCCGGTAATCATTGATAGAAAAGAAAATAAGCCAACGACTTTGTTGCCCGTAGAACGAGAGAGCGACTCAATATTGGTCGCTAAGATTAAGAGGCATGACTTTGTTAAGGTGGATAATGAGGCGAAGGTAACTATCAAGACTCCTGAAGATTTCGAGGGGCTGATCATCCTGAATGATAAAGAGTATGATAGAAAGTCGTTCGAGAGAGAGGTGAAGCTTGATGCGAATGCTATCCAGTACGTGGAGGTATACAAAAACGAAAAAGCCGTGCAGTTATATGGTGAAAAAGGCAAAAACGGAGTTATCCGGATTGTCACCAAAATATAGCCTTATAATTTCTGATTCCTTTGCCCTCAGACTATTTTCATGTAGATTTGCCGCCTCAAATCTTATAAAATCATTTATGGCAACTACAGCAGACATCAGCAGAGGCATGATCATTAAGTTAGATGGAAGTTTATACTCTGTGGTAGAATTTGGCGAAAACAAAACGGCCCGTGCTGCCGCCAAAGTTTGGGCAAAATTGAAAGGCGTTGATAACGCCCGGAGCATCGAAAAGACATGGAATTCTGGCGACTCCATACATCCGGTGCGTGTTGAGAGAAAGGATTATCAATTTCTTTACAAAGATGAAAGCGGATATAATTTCATGGACGTCGAAACCTTCGAGCAGTTTGCTTTACAGGAAGCAATGATAGATGCACCGCAGTTCCTAAAAGATGGACAGGAGGTTACCATGCTAATTAACACTGAAACGGAGCAACCAATGAGTGTTGAGCTTCCCGACAAAATTGTTTTGATGGTTACCTATTCCGAGCCTGGACTGCGGGGTGATACAGCAACCCGCACACTAAAACCTGCAACCGTAGAAACAGGTGCTACCGTTAACGTCCCTTTGTTTGTAAACGAAGGTGAATTGATAAAAATCAACACGAAAACAGGAGAATATGTTGAGCGTGTGAAGTAACCGAAATAAATTAAATTCTTAGATGCCGCAAGAAAGGCTAAAATTGTGAACCCGAAATCTATTCGGGTTTTTTGTTAGACGTTTCTTTCGTAAACCTCTAATTGATAACCATCAGCGTTCCGCCAAAATCCGATTAATCAAATAAATCGTGGTACAGATTTCCTTATCTTAGCCGCCTGTTTCACCAAACTAATTCTCATTAAAACTCTTTGCACATGGATTTCAAACAAATACAGGAGCTGATCAAGATGATCAATAAATCCAATATTGGTGAAGTAACGATTGAAGAAAAGGGATTTAAAGTAACGATCAAACAAAAAGAAGAACCGGCTCAACATGTGTTTGCGGCACCGGTGAATCAACCCGTATCTATACCCCAGCAGCATCAGCCAATGCTGCCTGCATCCGGTTCATCAGGATCACAACCAACTATCGAAAAGGCGAAACCTACAGAAGCTACAGCCGATAATTACATAACGATTAAAAGCCCAATGATCGGCACATTCTATCGCAGCCAGGGTCCCGGAAAGCCGGCTTTTGTGGAAGTCGGAGATGAGATCAGTCCGGGTAAGGTTGTATGCATCATAGAAGCCATGAAATTATTCAATGAAATTGAAAGTGAAGTAAGGGGCCGTATCGTAAAAGTATTAGCGGAAGATGCATCTCCCGTTGAATACGACCAGCCTTTGTTTTTGGTGGAACCTTCGTAACCAGCAAATATGCTAATGTGCTAATTATTCAGTTTTATTGATTTCAATATATCCATCATGCAAAAGAACCTGCTAGAGAATAATGCGATACTAAGGCTATCTTTTGATTTTTCCCTGATGTTCATTAACTACTGTGAATTACTTGATCAAGAGAAGAAGTTTATAATCAGTAAACAACTCTTATGTTCAGCCACATCAATTGGCGCCAACGCAATGGAAGCCCAAAATGCTGAAGGCAAGTCTGATTTTATACACAAAATTAAAATATCACCGAAAGAAGCCGACAAGACCAGTACTGGCTTTTATTATGTGACTGCACAAAAAATATCCGGATTGTAGTCACTTATTTTTCAAGCTTGAAGAGATCCAAAAGATCTTGAATAAGAATAATTGGAAGTGCAAAACGCAAAAATCCAATTGGTTATTTACTTAGTTTTTTTATTTTCTCAAAACCGCCGGTATGTTTATGATTAGCACATTAGCATATCAGCACATTAGCTAACTAAAAAAGAATGTTTAAAAAAATATTAATTGCCAATAGAGGGGAAATAGCGTTACGGGTTATTCGTACTTGTAGGGAGATGGGCATCAAGACAATTGCGGTTTATTCAACTGCGGATAAGGAAAGTCTGCATGTAAAATTTGCTGATGAAGCGGTATGTATCGGTAAGCCATCGAGTACTGATTCCTATTTGAATATTCCGCATATTATGGCTGCTGCAGAAATTACTAATGCAGATGCTATCCATCCCGGGTACGGGTTCCTGGCGGAGAATGCAAAGTTTGCGGAGATATGTGGCGAGCATAACATCAAGTTTATTGGTCCAACACCTGACCAGATCCGTGGAATGGGGGATAAGATGACCGCCAAGGAAACAATGATCAAAGCAGGCGTGCCTGTAGTTCCCGGGGGCGAAGGTTTACTAAGCAGTATCGACGAAGCAAAAGGACTCGCCAGGGAAGTTGGTTATCCTGTCATTCTTAAAGCAACCGCCGGCGGCGGTGGAAAGGGTATGAGAGTGGTATGGGAAGAAAATGAAATGGAACGTGCTTACAACACAGCTAAAGCTGAAGCCGCGGCGTCGTTTAAGAATGACGGCATATATATGGAGAAATTTGTAGAGGAACCCCGGCATATTGAAATTCAGATTGCAGGTGACCGTTATGGTAAGGTATGCCATTTGAGTGAGCGCGATTGTTCAATTCAGCGTCGTCATCAAAAGCTGGTGGAAGAATCTCCGTCTCCCTTTATGACGCCTGAACTTCGCTATAAAATGGGAGAAGCCGCAAAAAAAGCCGCCGGTGCCATTGGATACGAAAGTGTGGGAACCATAGAGTTCCTGGTTGACAAACACCGGAATTTTTTTTTCATGGAGATGAATACGCGGATACAGGTTGAGCACTGTGTAACAGAAGAAGTAACGAACTTCGATCTTATAAAGGAACAGATCAAGATAGCTGGCGGAGAGCCCATCAGCGGACAGGATTATGAGCCGCAGGGTCACGCAATAGAATGTCGAATAAACGCCGAAGACCCTTATAGTGACTTCCGGCCAAGCCCGGGAAAGATCGAAGTCCTTCATCAGCCGGGTGGTCATGGTATCCGTATAGATTCTCATGCCTACGCAGGTTACGTTATATCACCATATTATGATTCAATGATTGGGAAGATCATTGCGGTTGCAAGAACACGTGAGGAAGCAATCAACACAATGAGCCGTGCACTGAGTGAATATGTAGTCGAAGGAGTGAAAACCACGATTCCCTTTCACCAGCAATTAATGCGAAATGAATCTTTCCGAGACGGGAACTTTAATACAAAGTTCCTGGAAAGCTTTAAAATGTTGTAAAAAATACTACGAAAATTGCTGAATCAAATCGTCGATCTTTTCTTCTGCATTGTAAAATGAAGCGAGCTTTCGAATAACGGCTTCCACTACAGCATCAGGGCAGGAGGCTCCGCTTGTCAGCAAAACCGTAACCGGTTGCCGATCGGTCAAAAAGCCGCTGGTTAATAATTCCTGCTTCGTATCGAAGTTATAATGCAGGACATTTTCTTTTGAGATCAGTTTTTCTTCGGACTGTATAAAGTAAGTGGGGAGTCTCTCTTCACACAACTCAACCAGGTGAGTGGTGTTGGAGGAATTATATCCGCCAACAACGATGGCAAGGTCTGCAGGTGTTTCCAACAATCCGATGGCGGCGGATTGATTGTCATTGGTTGCATAACAAAGCGTGTCCCTGGTGTCAGCAAAACGTTCACCAATATTTTCATCAGTCAACGAATAATGCTCTTTCATCGTGAGCCGTAAAAAATCAGCTATCGCCTGGGTATCGGTGGCGAGTTGTGTCGTCTGGTTCACTACGCCGATCCTTTGTAAATGTGTGGTGACATCAAAACCGCTTGAAAACCTGCCATTAAATTCTGCATAAAATTGCGCTGCGGGCTTTTCACCCTTGATATACTTTGCCAGTTCACTCGCTTCCTTCATATCATTTACTATCACGGCGGGAGCGTTCAAAGATGCATGCGAGAAAGTGGCCCTTGTTTCTTCGTGCCGGGGTTTGCCATGAATAATAATGCTGTATCCTTTGCCCGCGATCTGATCGCTTCGATTCCATACTTTTTCAACAAACGGGCAGGTCGTGTTATATTTTTCAGTGGTGATTCCGATGGAGTTAAGCTCTTTTTCTATTTCAAGTGTGGTACCAAAGGCCGGTATTACGACGAGATCATCGCGGTTAAGGTCGGTGAAAGGAATGATTTGCCTGCCTTGGGTATCCTGTAAAAATTGAACGCCCCTTTCGCGTAGATCAGCGTTAACCTGGGGATTATGTATCATCTCGCTCAAAAGAAAAATTCGCTTGTCAGGGTTTTCCTCAATCGTTCTGAAAGAGATTTCGATCGCGTTTTCTACACCATAACAAAATCCAAAATGACGCGCTAAGCAAATTCTTAAAGATCCAAAATCGAGCAGGGTAGGCGTATAATCCCTTTTCATTTTATCCTGCTGCTTTCGTTTGCTCTTTATCGCATTGATCAGCGGACTCCGGTATATAATTGGAACGTTGAATGTCTTCATTTTGTGACTAGTTCAGCCTGAAATTCCATTCTGCGAAGATACTTTCTCGTATTCATCTTTTGCCCGACGGATGGTCTAAATTCGTGCTAATTTCAAAGTATGGCGTATAAATTCTCACCTGTAGCATGGAGCCGAAATACAAATATGTACGAAGTGAATCTTCGGCAGTACACACCCGAAGCGACCTTTGAAGCTTTCGCAAAACATCTTCCACGATTAAAGGACATGGGCATTAAGACCCTGTGGTTTATGCCTGTAACTCCTATCAGTCTTGAAAAGCGACTGGGAACCCTGGGTAGTTATTACGCCTGTTCTGACTATGTGGATACGAATCCCGAGTTTGGCACTGTTGGTGACTTCCGGGATCTGGTTAAAAAAGCTCACCTGGCCGGTTTTAAAGTAATTATAGACTGGGTCGCAAATCATACCGGTTACGACCATATCTGGACCAAAACCAATCCGGAATTTTATAAAAAAAACGCAGCAGGCGAATTTTACGACAGCAACAATTGGCAGGATGTGATTGACCTGAACTATTACGATCATGCGATGCGCCGGCAAATGATTAAATCAATGAGCTTTTGGGTAACTGAATGCGACATCGATGGATTCCGCTGTGATATGGCCCACCTGGTCCCACTTGACTTCTGGCGCGACGCGCGAACAGCATTGGATGCGATTAAACCACTCTTCTGGCTGGCAGAAACAGAGCATGTCAATTACCAGGACGTTTTTGATTGCAGCTACGCGTGGCACTGGATGCATGAAACAGAAAAATTTTCGAAAGACCAGATTGGAGTTCCCGATCTTGGGAATACATTGAAAGCGTACGAAGAAAAATCAAGGCCGGGCACTACGCATCTATTTTTTACAAGCAATCATGACGAAAACAGTTGGAATGGTACCGAATATGAGAAATATGGTCCAGCAGCAAAATCATTTGCTGTTTTAAGCTGTACCTGGCATGGCATTCCTTTAATTTACAGCGGACAGGAGATCCCTAATATGGAGCGATTAAAGTTCTTTGAAAAGGACACAATTGAATGGCCAGAAAAAATTTTACTCCAGGATTTCTACAGAACACTTTTACAATTGAAGCAAAGAAATCCAGCGCTATCAACAGGTGATCCAAATGTGACCACTGAGCTTATTAAGACTGATAAGGAGCAATCAGTTCTGGCATGGCGAAGGAAATTATTGGAAAAGGAAGTTATAGTAATGTTGAACCTTTCCTCCCACGAGCATGAAGTGACGATAACAGATGAAGGTACCGGTGGCAGTTATTTAAACGTGTTTGACAAAAACAGCATTGACTTATCGCCGAACGGTTCTATAAATTCTATAAAAATGAGTCCATGGGAATCCGTCGTTTTGGAGAAATAATAAACCTAAACTGATAAAACAACAAAGCCTGAACAATTTGTCCAGGCTTTGTTGTTTTATCGCGATAAAATTAATTTCCACTATTCAAATTCAGAACGAAATTATACACACCTTCATAACCGGGGTAAATTCCTTCCACCTTCACGCTTGATGCGCCTTCCAAAGCCTTTCTAAAATCATCCACCGTAGCTACGGTTTGATTATTTGCTTTCAGAATTACAAAACCTTCCTGCACACGAACCTTACTCATCAACCCACGCCCACTAATTGAACGAATTTCCACTCCACCGCTAACGCCATATTCTTTCGCGCGTTCTTTGCTAAGAGTTTGAAGGTCTGCCCCTAGCTTATCTAAAACTGATGTTTTCACAATGTCCATGGTACCGGTACTATTGCGAAGGGTTACTGGAGCAGTAATTTCTTTACCATCACGTAGATAACTGATATTGATCTTGTCGCCAGGACGATAAGTCGCAATTTGTCCAACCATTTCCGCACCGCTTATAACCGACACTCCATTGATCTTGGTGATGACATCGCCTTTTTTTACACCTGCTGCGTAGGCCGCACCATCTTTTGGAACATCAATCACATATACTCCGCTTTCATCGCCTTTGATGCCTTCGCGGGCTTTTACTTCATCGCTAAGATTTTCTCTGGGGTATTGTATACCGAGGTAAGCCCTTTGCACTGTGCCATGCTTCATCAGGTCGGCGATGATTTTCTTAACGATGTTTACCGGGATTGTGAAACTATATCCCGCATATGCTCCCGTAGGTGAAGCGATAGCAGAATTTATTCCGATAAGCTTTCCGTCTGTGGTTACGAGCGGACCACCGCTATTGCCGGGATTAACCGCAGCATCTGTTTGCATGAAAGATTCTACAGGAGTATTACTTTGACGCCTGTTGATCTCAAGAGTTCTTCCCTTTGCACTGATGATACCGGCTGTTACGGTTGCTTCCAGGTTAAGCGGATATCCAACAGCCAGGACCCATTGGCCAATCTTGATTTCATCTGAATTTCCATACAACATGAAAGGCAATCCCTTAGCGTCCACTTTTAAAACAGCAATATCGCTGCTGGGATCAGCGCCCACTAATTTCGCTTTGAAAGATCTCTTATTACTTAGTGTGACATTTATTTCATCGGCGCCATCAATAACGTGGTTGTTGGTTACGATATATCCATCTTCGCTGATAATTGCACCTGAACCGGATGCCATCTGTGGTTGAGAACGGAGACGGTCACCAAAAAAATCATCTAGATCCAGGTCGAACATATCGCCGAATGGACTCCTTCTTGGCAGATTGTTGCTGGCTGTACGATTTGTTTTCGTTTTTATATGCACGGTGGCAGGAATCGCGGCTGAGGCGGCAGGCACGAAATCTATACTCGCGGTAGCACCTGTTATGCCATTAAAACCCGCGTAATTGATTGGAATTTTTCCTGAGTCAGTTGCTCCAGTTTTATAAACATAAGTATCATCAACGGCAAATCTCCGATATCCCACGAGGGTCACCAAGGTTGTAACGGCACTTATCAGTACCATTGCTAATATCTGCTTCAATTTCATATTTTGTAAAGGTTTAATCGGTTTATTGTTTCAAATTACATGCCTGACACAGACAAATAAACGACACAAAAATTGATAGGGTCTTACCGTAAATCCGGTTTAACATATAATTTACTAAGACCTTCGTAGTTGTTAGCAAATTTACAAAAGTTCATTCCAGTACTGCCGGAATTTCCTGACAATAATGAAACCAATTGGTTTTTCCTTGCCAAGTTTTCATAACGTCCGCAAAAATAGCATGGTATCGACGCCATCCGCGTAATCATTCAACCCAGG
>Ga0126304_10000605_pt1 | contig 15176 bp, 14 predicted proteins | sample Plot25_FD_92538 | JGI IMG/M metagenome (GOLD analysis project Ga0126304, IMG submission 92538) | Serpentine soil microbial communities from UC McLaughlin Reserve, CA, USA - Plot25 | ecosystem: Environmental > Terrestrial > Soil > Grasslands | place: USA: UC McLaughlin Reserve, Lake County... | reverse complement strand
CTTCTCGATCACGGTCGCCTCGACGCCGATGAGGGATTCGACGAGCTCGCCCGGGTTGGCGATCGTGGCCGATGCGAGAAGGAACTGCGGCTCGGCTCCGTAGATCGAGGCCGCGCGCCGAAGCCGGCGTAGGACATTTGCGACATGCGAGCCGAAGACACCGCGGTAGACGTGTGCCTCGTCCACGACCACGTAGCGGAGGTTCTGGAGGACGTCTCCCCAGCGGTCGTGGTGCGGGAGGACCCCGACGTGGAGCATGTCCGGGTTCGTGAGGATGACGTTGGCCCATTTGCGGATCTGCCAGCGCCGCTCGGTCTCCGTGTCGCCGTCGTAGATCGCCGGGCGCAGGCGCGGGAGCTTGAAGGCCGCGAGCGCACGGGCCTGGTCCTGGGCGAGGGCCTTGGTCGGATAGAGGTAGAGCGCGCGGAGCTTCGGCTCCTCGGCGAGCGCGTTCAGCACGGGGAGGTTGAAGGCCAGCGTCTTGCCGCTCGCCGTCCCGGTCGAGACGACGAGGTGCTCGCCGCGCTCGGCGGCGAGGAAGGCTTCGGCCTGGTGGCGGTAGAGGCCGTTGAGGCCGAGGCTTGCGAGCGAGTCGATGACGCGGGGATGCAGCCCGTCCGAAATGGGAACGACGTCGGCCCGCCGGGCCGGGATTTCGGTTCGATATGCGAGCTCCTCGCCCTGAAGGAGCTCGTCCCAGGTCACGATCGCCACAGGGGCGATGCTAGCCTCATCGCCCGTGGTACCCAGGTGCCTCACGATTGCGGGCTCGGACTCCGGCGGCGGCGCGGGCATCCAGGCCGACCTGAAGGCCTTCGCCGCGCTCGGCTGTCACGGCATGAGTGCGATCGTGGCTTTGACGGCCCAGTCGACCACCGAGGTGCGCTCGGTGCACGAGGCCCCGCCCGAGTTCGTCCGAGACGAGCTCGAGGTCTTGATCGACGACATCGGCGTGGACGCGGCGAAGACCGGGATGCTGTTCTCGAAGCGGATCATCGAGACCGTTGCGGACTTTCTCGCTGACCACCCGGTGCCGCTCGTCGTCGATCCCGTGATGGTGGCCGCTTCCGGCGCCAAGCTCCTCCAGGAGGATGCGGTGGAGGTGCTCGTCGGCAGGCTTTTGCCGCTCGCCACTGTGGTGACGCCGAACCTGCACGAGGCCTGCGCGCTTGCGGGCGTGCCGTATTCCGACGACGCGAACCGCGAGGGGCTGGCCGAGAAGCTCCACGGGCTCGGAGCTCCAGCCGTGGTCGTGACCGGCGGGCACGGGATCGAGTCGGTGGACTGGCTCTACGACGGCGAGCAGCACGTTCCGATTCCCGTCGAACGGCATGAGTCGGACGCAACCCACGGCGCCGGCTGCACCCACTCGGCGAGCCTCACGGCCCTCCTTGCCCGCGGTGAGAGCCTGGAGGACGCCGCGAGGGGTGCCGCCCGCATCGCCTCCGAGGCCGTGCGCTCCGGGCTGAACGGGATCGGATCCGGCTCGGGGCCTGTCGACGTCCTGAACCTTGAAGCTGTCCGCAGCCGGTGAGCTCGCGCTCCTGCGGGAGCTCGAACGGCGCGGCCTGGCGACGGGTCAGGACGCGGAGGGCGCAATCCTCGGCGTAGGGCGCGTGGCGACCTTGGACGTGCTCGCCGAGGGGATCCACTTTCGCCTCGACTGCACGTCCTTCCGCGATCTTGGCTACAAGGCCGCTGCGGTCAACCTGAGCGACCTCGCGGCGATGGGGGCGGAGGGGGAGGGATTGCTCGTCGGGCTCGGCGCGCCCGCGGACGCGGAGGTCGAGCAGGTGGTCGAGCTCTACGAGGGGCTGAACGAGGCGGGTGTGCCGGTCGTCGGGGGTGACACCACGCGGGCGGCGTCCTGGTTCCTGTCGGTGGCCGCCTTCGGCACGAGCGCGCGTGTGCCGGGCAGAGCGGGTGCCCGACCCGGAGACGCGCTCGTCGTCACCGGTCCGCTCGGCGGCTCGGCCGCGGGCCTGTATGTCCTCGAGCATGACCTCGAGGGCTTCGACGAGCTTGTTGCCGCCCATCGCCGGCCTCCCCTTCGCCTGGAGGAGGGACGAGCGTTGGCCCACGTCGCACATGCGATGGTCGACCTGAGCGACGGGATCGGTGCCGACGCGATGCGGATCGCCGAGCGCTCGGGCTGCAAGGTCGTCCTCGACGTCGAGGCCATTCCCCGCGCGCCGCGTATCGAGGACGTAGCCGGCCTGCCGTTCTGGACGCTCGGCGAGGACTACGAGCTTTTGGCTGCTCTCGCTCGGGAGGATGCCGACGCGAGCGGCTTCACCGTCGTCGGCCGCGCCGAGGAGGGATCAGGAGTCGAGCCCGACTTGCCAGGCTGGGATTCCTTCCAGGCCTAGGCGGCTTTGCCGAGCCAGCGTTCCCAGGCCGACTCGTAGTGGCTCTTGGAGCGTGCGCCGATGACGATCTCTTGCGGCTCGCCGCGCTCGAAGAGGATGACCGTGGGGATCGAGAGCACGTTGTAGCGAGACTGCGTCTGCAGGTTCTCGTCCACGTTCATCTTGAAAAACTTGACGCGCTCGCCGTGCTGCTCGGCCAGGTCGTCGATGATCGGGCTGACGACCCGGCAGGGCCCGCACCAGGGAGCCCAGAAATCGACCACCACGGGCCGATCGGAGTCGAGCACCTCGGCCTGGAAGTCCGCGTCGTTGACGTCGCCCACCATGTTCCCACTATAGCCGTGACTACAGACGCTTCAGGACAGCGCGCAGGCGGAGCTCGGGCACCTTCCACATCGCCTCGAGAACGATGCCGCGCGTCATCTTCGAACCGCCGGAGCGGCGCTCAGCGAAGACGATCGGAATCTCGACGACCTCGAAGCCGCCGCGGAGCGCGCGATAGGTCGTCTCGATCTGGAAGGCGTAGCCCTTGGTCCGAATCCGGTCGAGGGGCAGCGCCTCGAGGGCCTCCCGGCGCCAGCACTTGAACCCGCCCGTGAGGTCGCGGACAGGGACGCCGAGGATCCTCCGGGCATAGAAAGAGCCAAAGCGGCTGATGGCCTGCCTTCCCTTGCCCCAGTTCTCCGTACCGCCGCCCTCGACGTAGCGGGATCCGAGCGAGAGGACGGCGCCCTCGGCCGCGGCGAGAAGGCGAGGTACGTCGGCAGGGTCGTGCGAGAGGTCCGCGTCCATCTGAACGATTCGGTTGGCCCCGTGCTCCAGCGCCCAGCGGAAGCCCGCGATGTATGCCGGACCGAGCCCCTCCTTGCGCGTTCGATGGAGCACGGAGAGGAAGGGCAGCTCCCCGCTGAGGCGGTCGGCAAGCTCGCCAGTGCCGTCCGGGGAGGAGTCGTCGATGACGAGCACGCGCGCCTCGGCCCCGACGTTTGCGAGCACGTCGCCGAGCCGGCGGGCAATGGGCTCGAGGTTCGCTCGCTCGTTGTATGTCGGCAGGCAGATGACCAGGCGCACCCGCGTATCATCGCCCGCGTGGCCCAGACGCTGCCGTCCAACGCCCAGCTCGCCGAGCAGTTCGAGCTCCTGGCCGACCTGCTCGAGCTCGACGGCGCCGACGCGTTCCGCCTGAGCGCCTACCGCCGCGCTGCGACGCGCATCCGAGAGTCGGCTGTTCCCGTCGCCCAGCTCGCGCTCGACAAGAAAGCGACGCGGCTTTCCGGCATCGGCGCGACGATCGAGGGGAAGATCGTCGAGTACGCGCAGACGGGCGACCTGGCTGCGCTCGCCAAGCTCCGAGACAAGCTACCGACCGGGCTTGTCGACGTCATGCACGTCCCCGGCCTCGGTCCGAAGACCGCCCGCAAGGTCTGGGTCGAGCTGGGCGTGCAGTCGGCAGACGATCTGCGGGCCGCCGCCGAGCAGGGCCGGCTCGCGGAGGTGCAGGGTCTCGGGCCGAAGACCCAGGAGAAGGTGCTCGCCTCCCTCGCGAAGCCGAAGAAGGCGATCGAGCAGAAGACCCTCCTCGGACGCGTGCTCCCGGCTGTGGACGAGGCCGTCGAGGAGCTACGCTCGCATCCGGCTGCGGTGCGGGTGTCCGAGGCGGGCAGCGTCCGCCGACGCTGCGAGACCGTGCGGGACCTCGACATCATCGCCACGGCCGACGATCCGGCCGCGTTGACCGCTCACTTCGTCGCGCAGCCCTGGGTCGCCGAGGTCGTTGCCCACGGAGGCACGAAGGCGAGCGTGGTCTCACACGACGGGCTTCGCTTCGATCTGCGCGTCGTCCCGCCGGAGAGCTACGGGAACCTTCTGCAGCATTTCAGCGGCTCGAAGGCGCACAACGTCGCGATGCGCGAGGAGGCGGTGACGCGCGGTCTTTCCATCTCCGAGTACGGCGTCAAGAACACGGAAACGGACGAGCTCTTCACGGCCGCCAGCGAGGAAGAGCTCTACGAGTTCCTCGGTTACAGCTGGATCCCGCCGGAGCTCCGCGAGAACCGTGGCGAGCTGCAGGCGGCACGTGAGGGCGCGCTGCCGAAGCTCGTCGAGTTGGACGACATCCGCGGCGACCTGCACTCGCACACGACCTGGTCGGACGGCCGCGCGTCCCTCGACGAGATGGTCTCGACAGCCAAGGGCCTCGGCCGCGCCTACCTCGCCGTCTGCGACCACGCGCGGCGGCTCCGCGACGGGCGGCTCGAGCAGCAGGCGGAGGAGATCGAGGAGGTCGGGGGCCGGATCAAGGGCCTGCAGATCCTGCGCGGAATCGAGGTCGACATCCGCGCGGACGGCTCCCTGGACATGCCCGACGACGTGCTCGCCGGGCTGGACTGGGTGATGGCCTCCGTTCACTCCGGGTTCGACCGCACACGCGAGGAGCTCACTCGGCGGATCGAGGCCGCGATGGAGAGCCCGCACGTGGACTGCATCGGGCATCCGACCGGGAGGAAGATCAACCGCCGCGACCCCTACGACGTCGACTTCGAGGCGCTGCTCGCGAAGGCTCTCGAGACCGGCACGTTCCTGGAGATCAACTGCCAGCCCGACCGGCTCGACCTGGACGACAACCACGCACGGGTGGCCGCGGAGGCCGGCGTCAAGCTTGTCGTCTCGACGGACGCGCACCGCACGCACGAGCTCGCAAACATGCGGCTCGGCGTCGCTCAGGCGAGGCGCGGTTGGATCGGCCGGGAGCAGATCGTGAACGCGCGGCCCTGGCGCGACGTCAAGAAACTGATGAAGAAGCAGTGAGCGACTTTCGGGGCGACGGCGAGGCGGCGGTCGACTGGGTCGCCGGGTACCTCGAACGCGTGGGCGAGCTGCCGGTCGCGTCGTCGGTCTCCCCGGGAGAGGTCCGCGCGAAGCTCGCACCCTCTCCGCCCGAGCACGGCGAGCCCTTCGAGGCGGTCTTACGCGATCTCGACGCGGCCATCCTCCCCGGGATCACCCACTGGAACCACCCGCGTTTCTTCGGCTACTTCGCGAACACGGGCTCCGAGCCGGGGATCCTCGCCGAGCTCGTCGTCGCTGCGCTGAACGTGAACGCAATGCTCTGGACGACGTCGCCGGCCGCGACCGAGGTGGAGGAGCTCGCGCTGGACTGGCTGGCGCAGCTGCTCGGCCTGCCGGAAGGGCTGCACGGCCACATCGACGACACCGCCTCGACCGCGACGATCGTCGCCCTCGCCGCCGCGCGCGAGCTGCGCCCGGGCGGGCACGTGCTCACCTCCGACCACGCGAACTTCTCCGTCGAGAAGGCCGCGCGGCTCCTCGGGCTCGAGTGCCGTTTCGTCCCTGTGGACGAGGAGTACCGGATGCGCGTCGACGCGCTCGCCGAGCAGATCGAGGACGCCGCTGCGGTCGTTCCGACTGCAGGCACGACGTCGACGACCTCGGTCGACCCGGTCCGCGAGATAGCCGCGCTCTGTGAGGACGCGGGCGCCTGGCTCCATCTCGACGCGGCCTACGGGGCTCGGCCGCGGTGTGCGAGGAGTTCCGCTGGACGCTCGACGGCGCCGAGCTCGCCGACTCCATCGTGATCAACCCACACAAATGGCTCTTCACGCCGATGGACTGCGCGTGCTTCTGGACCCGCCGGCCGGACGCTGTCTTCCGGGCCTTCAGCGCGAGCCCCGAGTACATGCCCGAGCGCGAGGGGACGGTCACCGACCTGAAGGACTACGGGCCGGCGCTCGGCCGCCGCTTCCGCGGGCTCAAGCTCTGGGCGGTACTTCGCTGCTACGGGCGGGAAGGGCTCCAGGCGCTCATCCGGGAGCACGTGCGGCTGGCGCAGCTCTTCGCATCGTGGGTCGAGGAGGAGCCGGGTTGGGAGATTGCGGCGCCGCACGCCCTCTCCGTCGTCTGCTTCCGGCGCGAGGGCCGAGACGAGGAGAACTCGGTGATCCTCGAGCGCGTGAACCGAAGCGGCGAGGCGTTCCTCAGTCAGACGCGTCTCGACGGCCGCCTCGTCTTGCGGCTCGCGATCGGCAACGCGCGGACGACCGAGGAGGACGTTCGCCGCGCCTGGGCTGCGTTGCAGGAAGCCGCAGCCTAGATCGAGCCTGTGAAGGTGTCGCAGGCGGCCGGCTTGCCGGTCTCGTAGCCGCGCGAGAACCAGCGGCGGCGCTGCTCCGAGGTGCCGTGCGTGAAGGTCTCGGGATTGACCTGTCCCTGGGTCTTCTCCTGGATCCGGTCGTCGCCGATGGACGCTGCGGCATCGAGGCCGCTGTTGACGTCCTGCTGGGTAAGGGGGACGATGAAGCCGGTCTCGGTCGCGTGCGCCGCCCAGACTCCGCCGTAGCAGTCCGCCTGCAGCTCCGAGCGTACGGAGGCGCTCTCCGGGCCCTGCGAGTCGCCCCGGACCCGGTCGAGCACGCCAAGGAGATCCTGGACGTGGTGGCCGTACTCGTGCGCGAGCACGTAGGCCTCGACGAACGGCGTGTCCTCTGCGCCGAACTGTGACAGCTCGTCGAAGAAGCCGAGGTCGATGTAGACGAGCTTGTCGGCCGGACAATAGAAGGGGCCGACCTGGGAGCTCGCGGTACCGCAGCCGGTGTCCACCTGGCCGGTAAAGAAGACCGTGTCGGAGGGCTGGTACTGCTGGTTGCTCTGCGTGAACACCTCGTCCCAGAACTTCTGAACGCTGTTGACGACGGCGACGATGCGGCAGTCCTCGCGCTGGTTCGCATCCTCGCCTGTCTTGCACTCCTGCGAGACCTGCGAGGGCGCCGAGTCCTCCCCCACGCGCTGGTTGTCGAGCGGGCCGAGCTGCCCAGGGAGCCCTCCGCCGCCTCCGGAGAGCGCGGACACGATCAGGTAGACGACGAGAATGACGACGCCGATCCCGCCGCCGCCCAGCGCGAGCCCGCCCGCGCCGCCGATTTGGCGCCCGCGAACGTCCCTTACTTGGCCCGGATCGAGCCGGGCGCCTTTCCGAAACCGCATGAACCGAGTATTACCGGGCTCCTTTCGGCGCAAAACTCCTAAAGCGTCGCCAGGAGCTGCCCCAGAGCCTCCGGACCGGGCACCGTCAGGTCCGCGGCGGCGACGAGCTCCTGAGGTCCCTCGTCGGACTCGACCGCGATTCTGACGGCATGGTCGAGGCCGGCGGCCGCCAGGCCCTGGAACGCATCGAGGTCGGTCGTGTCGTCCCCGGCGTAAAGGCCGCGTCGTGCCTCTACGGAGGCGAGCAGCGCCCGCACGGCGGTTCCCTTGTCGGCCGAGACAGCGGGTCTCACCTCCAGCACCTTGCGGCCCCAACGGGGGTCGAGCCCCGCCTCGCGGGCGCGTTCGGCGACCTGCTCCAGCTCGCCACGCGCTGCATCGTCATCGTCGGCTCCCCGGTAGTGGTAGGAAAGCGACAGCCCCTTGTCCTCGACCGGGAGCGCGACCGAGTCCCTGAAGGCTGCGACCTGTGCGGAGAGCTCGGCCGCCCGTTCGTCCAGCTCGAGGCCGTGGTTGCCCACGTAGCGGATGCCGTCCACGCCGACAAGCACCGCCGCCTCCCCGCCGGCGCGGCCGCTGATGCAGGCGAGGAGCAGGTAGGCGCCCGCCAGGCGCGCGAGCTCGGCCCGCGTCTCCGCCGGGACGCGGGCGAGCTCGGGACGCGGCGCGATGGGCGCAAGCGTGCCGTCCACATCGAAGAGGAGCGCCGTCTTTTCCGGCGCCTCGCGGAGCGGGGCCAGCAGATCCATCGCACTAGGATACGAGCGTGAGCAGGACCCGCCCGGTCGCCGCGTTGCCCGCGATCGGGCTCTCGGCGGGGTTCTTCAGCGCCCTCTTCGGCGTCGGAGGCGGGACGATCGTCGTGCCGCTCCTCGTCCTCCTGCTCGGCTACTCCACGCGCTGGGCCACGGGCACCTCGCTCGCGGCGATCGGCCTCACGTCGCTCTGCGGGATGGCGGCCTTCGGCGTGCTCGGGGAGGTGAGCTGGCCCGACGCGGCGCTGGTCGGTTTCCCGGCGATGCTCGGCACCTTCTTCGGGACTTGGGCGCAGCAGAAGGTGCCGGTTCGCGTCCTCACGATCCTCTTCAGCGTCCTGCTCTTCGGAGTCGCGGTCAGGCTTTTCATCGGATGACGGTCGTTTACGCCATTATCCTCGGCTTTGCCGCTGGGATCCTGTCGGGGATGTTCGGGGTCGGCGGCGGGATCCTGTTCGTGCCCACGCTCTCGCTCGTGGTCGGTCTCTCGCACCTTTCCGCGGAGGCGACGTCCCTCGCCGCGATCATCCCAGTGGTGGCGGTGGGCGCCTGGCAGCAGAACCGCTACGGCAACGTGCGCTGGCGGCCGGCCCTCGTCATCGGGGTGACTTCGGCCGGCGGGGTCGCCGGAGGCGTCGCGCTCGCGACCTGGCTCAGCGAAGGCGTCCTCGAAAGGCTGTTCGCCTGCCTGCTCCTCGTGGTCGCAGCGCGGCTGGCCTGGTCAGCGCGCGGCTAGTCCCTACTAAACTCTGAGCATGGCCGAGGAAGATTTCTGGCTTCCTCTCGTCGACGAGCCTATCGGGGAGCTCGTCGCCCGCCTGCAGGCGGAAGATCCTCAGATCGCCGCCCTGGTCGACTCGCCGCGCCGGCAGCTCGCCTTTCGCACCTTTGCCTACGTGCGCGCCGGGATCCTTCTGGGGTCGCTCCTCGTCGATCACGACGTCACGAACGAGGGATCGCGCACCTGGATCGACGAGCTGCTGGCCGACCCCGCGCCCCGGAAGGCGGTCGAGGACGAGATCCGCGCGGTGGCGCGCGACGTCGCTGCAGACCCCAAGCTCGCCGCCGACACCCCGCTCGGGCCCGACGAGGCCGCCCGCGAGCGGTTCCGCGCCTTCGCCCGCGGGCTGGACTCTTCTCCCTAGCCGCTTCGTCCGAGAGCCGCGTCGGCCTTCTGCTTGAGATCGTCGACTACGGCCGCGTCGCGGAGCGTCGTGGTGTCTCCGAGCTCGTGTCCCTCGGCGATGTCCTTCAGGAGGCGGCGCATGATCTTTCCGGAGCGGGTCTTCGGGAGATCGTCGCCGAAGAGGACCGCGGCGGGCCGGGCGATCTTGCCGATCTTCGCCGCGACGAACTGCCGTAGCTCCTCCGCGAGCTCGTCCGAGGGCTTATAGCCGCCCTTGAGGAGGACGAAGCAGACGATTCGCTGTCCGCGCTCCGGGTCGGCTGCGCCGGTGGCCGCTGCCTCGGCGACTGCCTCGTGCTCGACGAGCGTGGACTCGATCTCGGTTGTCGAGAGCCGGTGGCCGGCGACGTTGATGACGTCGTCGATCCGGCCCATGAGCCAGTAGTAGCCGTCGGAGTCCTGCTTCGCGCCGTCGCCGGTGAAGTACATCTCCGCGCCGTACTTGGAGAAGTAGTTGGCGACGTAGCGCTCGTCGTCTTCCCAGAGCGTGCGGAACATCCCCGGCCACGGGTGCTTCACGGTCAGGAAGCCGCCCTGACCCTGCGGAACCGGATTGCCCTGCTCATTCAGGATCGCGGGCTTGATCCCCGGGAACGGCACCGTCGCCGAACCGGGCTTGAGGGTGGTCAGGCCGGGCAGCGGGGTGATGAGGATGCCGCCGGTCTCCGTTTGCCACCATGTGTCCACGACCGGGCAGCGCTCCTGGCCGATCACCTTCCAGTACCAGACCCAGGCCTCGGGGTTGATCGGCTCGCCGACGGTGCCGAGAAGGCGGAGCGACGAGAGGTCGTGCCGGGCCGGGTAGTCGTCGCCCATCTTCACGAACGAGCGGATGAGGGTCGGCGCGGTGTAGTACGAGCTGACCTTGTAGCGCTCGACTATCTCCCAGTGGCGGTCCCAGTCGGGGTAGGCGGGGTCGCCCTCGTAGAGGACGCTCGTCGTCCCGTTCGCGAGCGGCCCGTAAACGATGTAGCTGTGCCCGGTCACCCAGCCGACGTCGGCGGCACACCACCAGATCGTGTCGTCGTGGATGTCGAAGATCCACTTGTGGGTGACGGCGACATGGAGGAGGTAGCCGGCGCTCGTGTGCTGGACACCCTTGGGCTTCGCCGTCGTCCCCGATGTGTGGAGGAGGAAGAGCGTGTCTTCGGCGCCCATTCGCTCGGGCTCGCACTCGTCGCCCTCGCCCTCGACGACGTCGTGCCACCAAAGGTCACGCTCGTTGTTCCAGGAGACTTCGTCGCCGGTGCGGCGGAAGACGACCAGGCGCTCGACGCTCGTCGCCGCATCGGCCGCCGCATCCGCGTTCTCCTTCAAAGGCACCTTGCCGCCCTTGCGCCAGCCCTCGTCCTGCGTGATCAGGAGCTTTGCGCCTGAGTCGCGGAGCCGCTCGGCCAGGGACTCCGACGAGAACCCGCCGAAGACCACCACGTGCGGCGCACCGATGCGGGCGCACGCGAGCATGGCGATCGGGAGCTCCGGGACCATGCCCATGTAGATGCCGACCCGGTCGCCCTTGGAGACGCCGAGGTTTCGGAGCGCGTTGGCAAGGCGGGAGACCTCGCGCAGCATCTCCGCGTACGTGAGATCGGCGCTTTCGCCGTCGGGCTCGCCGACCCAGTGGTAGGCGACCCGGTCTCCTCGGCCGTCCTCGACGTGACGGTCGAGACAGTTCCAGGCGACATTCAGCTCGCCGTCCGCGAACCAGGTGCAATGGGGTGGATCCCACTCGAGCCCCTTGGTCGGCTCCTTGAACCAGCCGATGAACTCGTCCGCGAGCTCGCGCCAGAAACCCTCGGGATCCTCGTCGGCGCGACGGTAGACGGAGTCCTCCGAGGCGACTGCCTGGGCGGCGAACTCCTCGGGCGGCGGAAAGGTGCGCTGCTCGTCCAGCAGGGCTTCAATGGCGGCTTGTGTGCTCTCGGTTTCCATGGCCGCAGAATATGACCGATAGCAATCGAGCCGCGTACCGCGCTAACCTCTGAGCCGTGCGCTTGCGGGTCGTCCTAGGGGCTCTCCTAGTTTTCTCGCTCGTCCTCGCCGGGTCCTCCGGAGCGGTGGTGCCCTCGCCCGCGTCCTCGGCGAGCGCGTTCGGCGTCAGGGTCGTCGTGCCGGGCAAAACGCCGGCGTCCGCGGGCTCGATCTGGTCGCCGCCACAATCGGCCGCCTCCCTCGTCGGCTGGTCGTACGGCGATGGGGCCGTGACCACGGGAGCGATCACGGGCGGGACGAACGCGACCGTCGACGACGACCGCGCCCTCGGGCGGGGGCTCGTCCGGGTCAGCTCGGTCTCGCTCTTCGGAGGCGAGGTGACGGCGGATGCGGTGACCTCCAAGTCCGTGTCGCACGCCTCCCCTTCGAGCGCCGGGGGGGACCTCTCTGGGTCAGGCGTTGCGAACCTGGTCGTCTTGGGCGCGAGCGTGACGGCAACCCCGAACGCGAAGGTCACGCTCGGCGACTGGGGCTACGCCATCGCGCTCGAGCAGGCGGTCACGGACCAGAACACGACCCAGCGGCGCGGTCATCGCGGCTTCGTCGTCGGCCTCCACGTCCACCTGACTGCTGCGCACGGCGGACTGCCCGCCGGAACGCAGATCTTCATCGGCTATGCCGAGGCCGCCGCGACCGCGCCGAAGACCGTGGCGCCTCCGCCGCCCGGCTCCCCGCCCACGAGCCCGCCGTCGACCCACCATCACCACGGGCCCGTGCCGCCTCCGGCCGGACCGTCCCCCACGACGCCTCCTCCTGTGCAGAGCCCGCCGGCCGGCGTCCGTCCGCACCTGACGGCGGGCGGCTACGTATTCCCGGTGTACGGGCCGGCGTCGTTTTCAGACGACTTCGCCGCCGCGCGCGCCGACACCGGCTGGCACCACGGGAACGACATCTTCGCGCCGCTCGGCGCACCGATCCTCGCTGTCACGGACGGGACGCTCTTCCTCGTGGGATGGAACACCATCGGCGGCAACCGCTTCTGGCTTCGCGATCTGCAGGGGAACGAATTCTACTACGCCCACCTGTCCGCGTTCACGCCGGCTGCCCGGGACGGGGCGCAGGTGAAGGCGGGCGACGTGATCGGATTCGTCGGCGCCACCGGTGATGCCGCCGGCACCCCGACGCACCTGCACTTCGAGGTTCACCCCGCCGCCCTCCTCGGCATGGGCTACGACGGAGTCATCGACCCGTATCCCTACCTGCTGGCCTGGCAGCGGCTCGACGACGCCAACTTCGACGCGACGGGCTGGACGCCGCCCGGGAAGAAGGCTCCGCCGCCGGCTGCAGTCCTGCTGCAGGCAGACGACATCTCGGCAGTCTCAGGCCTCGACTCTGCGGGGTTCGAAGGAGTGCTCACCGGCGAGCCGCTCTTTGGAGAGGGCCCGCCGGGGCCGAAGATCGTCTACGCCGCTCCGGGATTCAGCAAGAGCGACGCGGGTTAGGGCTAGCTGCCCGCTCCTCCGTTGTCCTCTGAGGGTACGGAATCGAAGGGCTGCTCGGGCCCGAAGAGCTTGTTCTTGAGCCAGCGGCGCGTGTCCGGGCCGGTCGCCGGGTTGAACAGGACGCCGAGCGCGATGCCGGCCATGAGCAGAGTCATGTTGCGGCCGGCGTGGGACTGCTTGCCCTGGGCGCGCTCGCCCGCCTTGCGGAGCTCCTCGACGGCTCTCTTGAGCTCGTTCTGGATGTCCTTGTCGCGCGCGACCTTGAACGCCATGCCGGTCGTCCCGCGGTCGCCCAGCAGATCGTCGTAGATCTTGCGGGCCGAGTCGTATGCCTTCTTGACGTGGTCGTGCAGCTCCTCGTCCTGAGCAAGCCGCTCGACGTACGGTCGTGCGGTGTCCACCGCGTCGCCCACCATGTCCTTTGCCTTGGTCATTAGTCGGTCCTTTCCTCTCTAGCGTCGTCCTTCAGACACTACTACCCGCGTGCTGCCGAGGAAAACTCGACCACGTCCGCGCCCGGGAACGCTGCTTCCATCACGTCATCGACGTGGTCGGCAAGTACGAACGTCATCTGCTTGCGCACATCGCGGGGCAAATCGTCGAGATCTGCCTCGTTCTCCTTCGGCAGGATCACCGTGCTGATGCCCGCGCGCTGAGCCGCGAGCACCTTGTCCCGAAGCCCGCCGATCGGGAGCACCTGGCCGGTGAGCGTGATCTCGCCGGTCATGGCGACCTCCTCGGAGACCGGCCGGCTCATCGCCAGCGAGGAAAGGGCCGTCGCCATGGCAATTCCGGCAGACGGGCCGTCCTTGGGCACCGCTCCCGCGGGCACGTGGATGTGGACGTCGCGATGTGTGAACCAGTCCTCGTCGAGCCCGAGATCCGTGGTGTGCCCCCGCACCCAGGAAAGGGCAGCCTGCGCGGACTCCCGCATGACCTCTCCGAGCTGGCCCGTGACGACCAAGCGACCCTCGCCGGGAACGGCTGTCGCCTCGATGAAGAGGATGTCGCCGCCGACCGGCGTGACGGCCAGGCCCGTGGCCACGCCGGGGTCGGACGTGCGCTTGCGGATCTCGTGGCGGAAACGCGGGCGGCCGAGCCAGATGCGGACGCGGCGCTCGTCGATGCGGGCGGTCTTCCGCTTCCCTGACGCGATCTCGGCGGCCGTCTTGCGGCAGATCGCAGCGATCTCGCGGTCGAGGTTCCGGACGCCGGCCTCACGCGTGTAGCCGCTCACGATCTCGTGCAGGGCCTCGTCGGTGACCTCGACCTCGCCCTCGCGCAGCCCGTTGCGGTCGCGCTGGCGGGCGAGGAGGTGGTCACGGGCGATGGCGACCTTCTCGTCCTCGGTGTAGCCGTCGAGGCGGATGACCTCCATCCGGTCGAGCAGCGGCCCGGGGATCTGCTCCAGCACGTTGGCCGTGGCCAGGAACAGGACGTCGGACAGGTCGAGATCGATCTCGAGGTAGTGGTCGCGGAACGTGTGGTTCTGCTCGGGGTCGAGGACCTCGAGCAGCGCCGCCGAGGGGTCGCCCCGCCAGTCGGCGCCGAGCTTGTCGACCTCGTCGAGCAGGATCACCGGGTTCATCGAGCCGGCCTCGGTGAGGGCCTTCACGATGCGGCCCGGCTGGGCGCCGACGTAGGTACGCCGGTGGCCGCGGACCTCGGCCTCGTCGCGCACGCCACCCAGGGACACCCGGGTGAACTTGCGGCCGAGCGCCCGGGCGATGGAGGCGCCGAGCGACGTCTTGCCCACGCCGGGAGGGCCGGCCAGGGCCACGATGGCGCCGGGCTTGCGCCCGCGGTCGCGCAGGACCACGGCGGCGTCGGACCGGCCGCCGGCGTCGTCGCCGTCGGCGTCACCGTCGGACGGGGTCTCGCCCGCGGCGCGGGCGGCCGCCTCGGCCTCGGCCCGCGCGGCCGCCCGCTCGGCGAGCAGCTTGCGGACGGCCAGCAGCTCGACGATGCGCTCCTTGACCTCGTCCAGGCCCGTGTGGTCCTCGTCGAGGACCTGGCGGGCGCCGGCGATGTCGAGGTCGTCGGTCGTGCGGACGGTCCACGGCAGCTCGAACACGGTGTCGAGCCAGTTGCGGATCCACCCGTGCTCGGTGTTCTGCTCGGGCGTGCGCTCCAGGCGGTCGACCTCGCGGGCGATCGCCTTGTGGGCGTCGTCGGTCAGCGCGCCGGCCTCGAACAGCGTGGCCAGCTTGTCGCGGTAGTCGCCGACGAGGTCGCCGTCGCCGTCCTCGCCGAGCTCCTTGCGGATGGCGTCCATCTGCTGGCGCAGGAGGAACTCGCGCTGGCGGGCCTCCACGTCGATCGTCTCCAGCAGCTCGACCTTGCGCTCCAGCGAGAGGTCGGGCCACCAGCCGGCCGCGTCGGCCAGCTCGGAGGGGTCGTCGAGGCCCCGCAGGGCCTCGCTCAGGCGGCG
>Ga0126304_10000604_pt1 | contig 15184 bp, 16 predicted proteins | sample Plot25_FD_92538 | JGI IMG/M metagenome (GOLD analysis project Ga0126304, IMG submission 92538) | Serpentine soil microbial communities from UC McLaughlin Reserve, CA, USA - Plot25 | ecosystem: Environmental > Terrestrial > Soil > Grasslands | place: USA: UC McLaughlin Reserve, Lake County... | reverse complement strand
ATAGAACATCTACTATTGTAGTTATGTACTCTTTGTATTTGTACTTTCTTGGTCTCAGTTTACGGAATACTTCCAAGGCGTTAGTAATCTTTAGAGATAAGAAAAGAAGTTATGTTTCTGTTTGGAACTGGATTCAGAGATTCGGATCCTGTCAAATCTATAAAAGAAAAAGAGTATCTGCCTTCATAATAGATGAAACTGTTATTCAAATCGGCAGCCAACACTTTTGGTTATGGATTTGTATAGAACCAGTACATAGTTCTGTGCTTGGAATCTATATTTCTGAGGATAGAAATATGCTTGTTGCTGAAAAATTCATTAGATCTCTTGTTGAGAGTTATGGAAGACATACTGTATATACAGATGGAGGCACATGGTATGATGAAGCATGCAATATACTGAAATTGAAACACTATTTACATTCTTCTTTAGAGAAGAGTTTGATGGAAAGAGTCAACCAATATTTTAAAGACAGAATAGAAAGTTTTGATGACTATTATCCATGCATGCAAAAAGAGGAATGCAACCTATTTCATGTGTATAACTGGATACAATTCTTTGTATCTATGTATAATGATACAACATCTAAGAAGAATTATTTTATTAACAAATTAAATCATAGAGGTGAATATATCTTAAATTAACAGAGCCGTATTTTACATATAATTACAATAAAATACACGTATCATAGCAATAATATATCTTTTTAACATATACACTACTATGGCACAAATTGCAAAAACAAAATATGTCCATCCAGAAGTTCTTGTTGATACCCAATGGGTAGATGAACACTCAGAAGACAATAACGTAAGAATTGTTGAAGTAGATTATGATTCAAAATCAAATTATGAATTAGGACACATACCACAGTCAGTATTAGTAGATTGGAAAAAGGATATTAATGATCCTATAACTCGAGATATACTAAGTATAACAGATTTTGAAAAATTACTTCAAAAAATAGGAATTAATAACGATACTACAATTATATTATATGGAGATTTTAATAACTGGTTTGCAGCATTTGCATTCTGGGTATTTAAATACTATAGATACAATGATGTCAGACTTTTAGATGGAGGAAGAAAGAAATGGCTAGAAGAGGATAGGCAAATTAGCAAAGAAATTATAAAATATCCTGAAGGAATTTATAAATTATCTGAAGGAATTGAGCCTAATAATGAGATAAGAGCTTTTCTCGGTAATGTCAAAGATTCATTAGTCAGCAGAAGAAGCTTTCAATTATCATTAGTGGATGTAAGAAGTATATTAGAATACAGTGGAGAAATTACAGCTCCTCCAGAATATCCGTCGGAACATGCACAAAGAGGAGGGCATATTCCAGGAGCAAAGAATGTTCCATGGTCTCAAGTAATAAACGGTGATGGCACCTTTAAAAGTTTAGAAGAAATACGAAAAATATACGATGAAAAAGGAATTACACAAGATAAAGACATTATTACATACTGTAGAATTGGTGAGCGTTCTTCTCACACATGGTTTGTATTAAAATATTTGTTAGGGTATCCAAATGTTAAAAATTATGACGGTTCATGGACAGAATGGGGTAATCTTGTTGGTAATCCTATTGAAAAAGGAGGAGTATAACATAGAAAAAAATGTTTTAGTATAAAAAAAATTAAGATAAAGCTAAAAATTAAGTTTTTTTATATTATCATTTACCAGGATATCTACAATACTATATAGTAAAGACTACTTGGAACTTCATAATATTAGTATATGCAAAATTTGCATAATAGATGAAAATTCATCCATAATTACCATTTCTTTAAGCGAAAAATGAATATACCAAAATACCAATATATGTATAACATTAATCAAATCTATTGTGCTCGATCAATTATCTGACAAACGTATTGATGATACAAAGCCCAGAAAACAGGGAATTACCTACATAATAGATAAATTACAAGGATTTGATAAGGAAAACTTTATTATTATTTCTCCAATGATAGATATAGTCAAAATATATGGTGCATATCCTATGCTTATAACAAACGAGCAATTACTTGATAGAATAAAGTTTTATCATGAAAATAATGTTTTAGTATCAGCTGGTAGTACATTGACAGAATATGCTATTAGAGAGAATATGTTTGAACAATTTGTAAAAGAAGCATCTTCTCTTGGATTTGACGTAATAGAAATCGGAGAAAATAATATCCAATTAAATACAGAACAAAAGAAAAAAACATCTACTATTATCAAGTCATATGGATTAAAACATCATTGGAAAATAGGTAAAAAAGATCCTAGTAGACAATTGAATACAGAAAAAACAATTGATAAGATTAATGAAGCTTTGAGTGTACATCAAGATAAAATTATTTTAGAGGCAAATTTAGGCTACAGTGTTGGCATATATGATGAAAAAGGTAATATTAAATGGAGTATATTAAGTGCTATAACATCGACTGTACCTCCTGATAATATTATATTTGAAGCTCCTTTAGAAGTTCAACAAGCAGCGTTGATTGCAGAATTTGGCCAAAGAGTCAACCTAGGAGAGATAAAATTGGAGAATGTTGCCTCAATTGAATCACAAAGAAGAGGATTTTTATCAAAAGCAAGTTTTAGTATATCATCTCTTAAAAAGAATCCTAATGGTGGCCCAGCTACAAAATTTATTTATTTTATCCTACAAAATAAAAGTCCCCTTGAGCAAAGCGATTTAATGCATCTTACTGGGCTACCAAGAAGAACGATTCAAGCATCAATTGAGGATTTGAAAGAACAAGGGTTAATCTATGAGAAAAGCAATCTTGAAGATATAAGAAGGAAGGTATATCATCTTGCTAAAGAGGGATGGGTTTAATTTATACCATATACAGATAATAATCTACTATTACTAATAATAATAATAATAATATTGATATTGATAGTTAAATGAATGAAGTAAAATACAAATAATTTAAAAATAAATTATGGTAATTATTTAACATTATTTATTATATATATGTTTAATTATATATTAATAATTTATTATATCTTGTTCTTTATATATGTAATGTGTCTAAAATAAGAAAAGATTTTGTTATTAGAAACAAATCATGTAATCATTATTATGTTAGATATCAATAAAATTTTTTAATTTATTTGATCCAATAATAAGAAATATGTTAAATATGATATTTCTTAATACAAGTAGATTTCAAAATCTTTTCGATATTTGACTTTTTAGCCTTATTCTTCCTTTTTTACAATTAGGACAACTAATATCATTATCTACAATAAGATATTTAGATGCTTCATAATAGGATATTTCCCAGGAGCAAGATAAACAACTAATAGAATATTTATGATAAGGTAAAGATATTTTAGAAAGATGTTCTTCTAAATATATCATTTCTTCAAGCCAGTTATCTATTTGTGTTTTGTTTGAAACTTGGGTTGCCATTAATTATAAAATACATCTCACTCATTTAATTAATTCTAAATATGCTATTTAATCTTTATAGGTGCATTAAATGCATTAATAATAAATATATAGAAATATAAAAATACAATTCTGTATTAATGGATGGTAACATCTTTTAAAAATAAATTACTATAATGCAAAATTGTTATGATTTATAAAATTAAGTTAGTAGGGAATTTTTAAAAATCATTATTTTCTGCTTTCTCCCTACTAACTTAAGGAAGATGATTGGATTCATGCCAGTTTGTTTGTGTCTTTTATGAATGACAGTATTTTTGCATATTGTTATATAGTAACATAAGATATATAATTGATTGCACAGATGCAAAAAAATAGAATAATGTGTAAATTATGCATAATATATAGTAATTGATATGACAATAAAATTAAATACCATTTGTTATATACTTCTCTAAAGTATATAAATTAAAAATTATTTAGATGTTAATATCATTCATTTTTGTATTAGCTTTAATTGCAGTAGAAATACTAATAACATTTGAATGTGCGTTAGCATAACAAAATGAAGACGCTGAATAATAAAAAATATCTTTTATTTCCATACGATGAAATGTGCCAGGGTTTGGAAAGACTTGTAGACCATCCATTTCACTTCTAATTAGTCTGCTTTAATTAGATGTAATAGTCTTTGACAATTTTAAGATAAGAATAAAAGTAGAAAAAAAATTATTATTCCTTATCCATATTGAGGATATTTCGATGAATCAATCTTTCCATCTCTACATACAGGACAGCATACAACTTCCTGTGTTATATCTAATCGTCCGGAAGGCTCACAATATGATACATTCCATGAACAAGAATTACATTTTAAATGATATTTATGAAAAGATATATTCTCTTTATAAAGAAGAAATTCTTGTTTTCCTTCATTTGTCAAATTATTTACTATTTCAATTCCTTTTGGTTCAGAGATAGTAGTCATATCTATATGTATAATATTTAGAAGATAATATAATTAAATCTAAATATGCTCTTTAGAAATGATATATGCACTTATTGCATATTAATAGAAATATATTATAATAATACTCTATAACTATAATTTTTATAAGAAGAAATTTCAAGAACATGTATGAAAAAATTGTCATTTTTTTGTAATTGTTTCTCTCTAAATGATACTTATTTCAGCACAAACTATAAAATAAAAGATGCTTCAGCAATGGCTTACACCTTTCAATCTTTAAGTTTAAGTATTTTTTATTGTTCTTATTATTCTACTAAAAATAACTGTATTTTACATATAATTACAATAAAATACACACATCATAGCAATAATATATCTTTTTAACATATACACTACTATGGCACAAATTGCAAAAACAAAATATGTCCAGCCAGAAGTTCTTGTTGATACCCAATGGGTAGATGAACACTCAGAAGACAATAACGTAAGAATTGGTGTAAAACCTATAATGAATAAAGATTATTATGATACAAACAATTTTAAATTTGCATTATGTGAATCATGTTATTGGATTGCTTCTATTTTAAAAGATGTTTTTAAAATTAGTCAATGTCCAAGATGTGAGAAAAAGAAAATCTTTATCGAAAGAATATCAAAATAAATAATAATACTAAAAATAAAAATTCTCTTTATTCAGTTGTTTACTGTCCATGAAATCTAAAAACAAATTTATAATATTAATTTTTTATTCCATTCAATTTCATCATCCTAGATAAACAATATATAGCTATATTTTATATCCCTATTTTATTGCTAATTAATCTAGATACATTATAAGAGAAATTTAACACATCTTAGTACAATGGAGATATAAAACATTCTAGATAATAAATTTTTTGGGACTTTTGAAATGTTATTCCACTTAATCCTATTATAACTACAAAATAATTTAAATTATATTATTATTATTGATTCAAAAAGTTGGTAAGTTTATTTAATTATGGTAATTAAATTCCCCTACCAACTACATGGTCATGGTGAAAACGGTGCTGTTGGTTAAAAATGGTTTTTCTTATTTATGGCAATATTTATGCATATTGTTATTTAGTAACATAAGATATATAATTGATTGCACAGATGCAAAAAAATAGATTAGTATGAAATATATACATATACATCCTATAACAATTCATAGAATATTGTAATGCATTTAGTTTTAATCAAGTCTTAAATCCAACATAACAACAAATATTATTTCTAGTTACAATAAATTATTGTTTAAGTAGATAGTAAAAAGTCTAATCATTAATTATTGCAAAAAGTAGATAATGCATATCATAATATGGCTAAGTTAATTTATCTAATGTTATACAATTAAACATAATACTTATTATTTTCCTTTTCAACTAAATAATATATGAAATTCTCATATATACAAAAGACTTCTTTTGGAATTACGACCATGAATTTCCTACTTATTTTGAGTCTTCCTACCTTAGCTATTGCAATTCCTAGCACTATTCTTGTTAATGCGCAAGTAGATTCTACTAATTTACTAAATAATACACTGTTTGTAACTGGATCAGCTACCACTAATACAAAAACAGATAAAGTTACTGTATCAATCGGTGTGGAAACAACCGATAAAACAGCAGAAAAAGCCTTGCTCTCTAATTCAAATTTGATGAACAAAGTTATTAATGCATTAAAAGAATCAGGAGTTCAAGAAAATGAGACAAGTACTTCCTCATTTACTATTAACCCTAATTACAATTATTCTGAATATGGTTCTAAAGGAGATTTAATTGGTTTCACTGTATCAAATTCTATTCATATTATTAGCTCTGATATTGATCGGATTTCTCAATGGATTGATAAGGCAGTGCAAACAGGTGCTAACACCATTAATGAAGTTTACTTTAGTATATCTCCGAATAAATTAGAAGAAATAGAGAATAGATTGTTAAAAGATGCAGTTGCAAATGCTAAATCTAAAGCAGACATTGTTGCTGCATCAGTTGGGTTAAATATTACTGGAATAAAATCAATTACCATTGGAGAAATAGGTTTGCCTCCAATTCCAGGGCCAGTGTACTCTAAATCTGTTGCTTTTGATGAAGCATCTCCAACGCCCATTCTTGCGGGTGAACAGCAAAGTTCTACAACAGTAAGTATTGCATACATTTTAGGTGAATAACTTATTTTATTGTTTAATAGTTTTTAATGAGTCCTAGTCCTAAATTTTTTTAATTAATTTTAGATACTCATAAACAATAGTTATTTATTTTACATTATATTATTTATAAAAATATTTAAATTATTAATTTCAACTATAATTAAAATATTTAGAATAAAAAATAAGATCATATTTAAATTCATATTAAGTTTTCATTTATAAGTATTAAATAAGTAAATATCTTTCATATTTGAATTATTAATTGTGTTTAACAGCTTAAATTTGAATTTTCTATTTCTAGATCTCATCTTAATGTACACACAACAAGGATACAATTTGCCTTCCCAATTAAGAAATATCTGACATACTTGACAATGCTTTTGTCCTATTATATAACGATATTAATTTTTTGGCTTTATTGCTTTATGATGGATACGTATTCCTTACAAACCAATTTTTATTATCAAGTCTATAGGTAACCTTATTGAAAAATTATTATAACAATAGAACAATTACTACTAATGCTATCATCTTACTATTACTATATCTTTTTTACTTGATTAATTTTTGCTAAAGTTGTATTACAATTGTTATTATTATATCTTGAAAGCTTGTTTATTTCTTTGAGATACGTATTATATCGGATATTGAATCCATCGTTATTTATATCAAAATAAATATCAATATTATTTGGTTCTGATAATAATGCTAAAAGTGTAAGTAGTTCTCTAACGTCATTATCTTTGTCTACAAGATTAAAGTCATTTATTATAGAAGATAGTAATATAACTAATTGTCTACGTAATCCTGTAAGATATAATGAATGTGTAAGGAATAATTTGGCATTAAAAGTATCACTTACTAATGCTGACAAACAAAAATCAAATAATAGATTTTTCAATGGAACACCTGAGCTATTTTTTTGTAATTCTCTATAACGTCTAGGATTCTCTACTAGTTCTTCAATATTTGCATCTTTGAGAAATTTATTTAAGAGCTTTATGATGTCTCTCAAGCTAACTGTATTTCTTCCTACTTCTAGTACTCCTAATCTTGTTGCAATTCTATCTATATCTTTAAAACTATATTTAGAATCTATAAATGTATTAGGAGCTAGTTTTCCTATTCCATAAGTGTCTATTTCAATAGGAATGTATTCTAAAAGTCTCTCTATTTCTCTAAAGATACCGTATGCCATTAGTTTTTATCTGAGCTATAATCGTGTGTATCATTTATTATCCTTTAGAAATATGTAAGTTTTGAAAGATATATGCAGTTTAGGATATATAAAATAATTATATAGTCTTATAATTAGACTTTATTTCAAGAGTTACAAGTGTATATAACTTAAGTATACTTTTTTCTAGGAGGAATAGTATGCGCTATTTTTGCATCTTTTATAATGCAAATTTTACATATTATTTTAAAAAATATATGTAAAATATGTTGGATATATGTAATAATCACATATACCTTGAATATTTTGTATAAATATTTATATATAGCAAGTAAGATAAGTAAAGTTATGAATACTTCAATTTTAAAAAATCAACAATACCAAACTTGTATAGATTCATGTAACAATTGTGCAGAATGTTGTGAAGCTTGTTGTACAGAATGTATGTCAAACACAGAGATGGCAGGAATGATGGGACGATGTATGATGATGTGCCGAGACTGTGCAGATATGTGTAGAATGGCCTCAATGATGATGGCAAGAGGTAGTGAATATGTAAAACAAATGTGTAACATGTGTGCTGACATGTGTGATGCCTGTGCAATGGAGTGTGACAAAATGGGCGGAAAAATGGAAATATGTAAAACATGTGCTGAAATGTGCAGACAATGTGCACAAGAATGTCGTAACATGACACGATAATAAAAATAGTATAAGGAAAATATTAAATAGAATGTCAAGATATCAAAATTTCTTTTTTATTAACATTTAAAACTCAAATCAGCATTTTTATATTATGCTATTTGCCTTCTTCTTTCATGTTATTAATAAGCAATTGTAGAGACTATAGAAAATATTATATAGTTATTACAGAAGTTTGAATATTATCTCCTGTAACTAAATGAGTTATTATTGCTTCTGAAATCGTAAGACTAATATGATAACTTATGTCTTTAATATCAAACATTAATTTAGTAAACTAAGAAACTATAAGAACAATAAATAAAAATGGATGACAATCTTATATTATATTATTCCTTTTATTATTATAATTGGCCGCAACATTTTTTCCCTCAGAATTTATCTATCTTCTAACTGTGTATTATACAGGTGCCTTAATTGTCTCAATTGTGGTATTGGTAGTTACTATTAAAAAGAACCGATTTGAAGGTGAGTATCAATTATATGCTAGAATGCTAGATGCTAGAACTAAACTTCAAAATACTGATATTTTTACTAGAATGGCGAAGGAGAGTTCACTTTATGCCGAGAGATTTAAGTTAGTTGAAGAACCAAAAGAATACTATACTATAATATCATTAATAGATACAATTGAATTTATTTATAGAATTAACAAGAAAAAAATGATTGATAAAGAATTATGGCAAAGATGGGAAAACCACGCAAAAAGTATGATGACTATTCCAAAGTTTCGAAATGTCTGGTCTGCAACAAGAGAATTTCATACTCGTGATTTTGTTAATTTTATGGATGGTTTATAATCTTATAAATTTAACAAATGGAAATTATATGGATAATAATAATGAATAAATTTTTTAATATTTTTATTTAACAAATGAAATCATGAATATGATTCATTTGTATATTTGTCTTATTGATATTTATCTTTTACCAAATTAAGAGGCTTTTGATTATTAATTTGGTGGATAAACCGCAAGATGAAGATAATATAATCAAGATAAAGAATAATTAATTTGGATTGTTGTGAATCATAAAAGATCAATTTCTTAAAAAGATGCTTATGCAAATAGTTATTGTCGTAGTATGATTTCTAATTGATCATTATCAATTCTACTCGAAACTATTCTCATGGTTGTAGCAGCAAAAGGTAAAGTTACAGTATTGGCAAGAATGCCTCTTTCATGTTCCAAAGTTATCATTAACTCATCATATGTTTTTTTAACATCTAAACGAGCGGTATTAGCAAAAGGGATCTTGAATCTAAGGATGATAGAATTATTGTCTTCCTCAATAGAATAAACTTTCTCTTGAAAGAAAATATTAGAAGGATCATCATGACCAAAGATGTTAAAACTATGTTCTTTTAACATTTCAATACCTTCAAGTTCTTCTTTTAGCTGTTTCGCTTCTCGACAGGGGAGAGGAAAAAAATTCAATTTAATTTTCTCTAAAAACAGTATATTATCTTTGTTAGTAAAATCAATTTTATTAATGATCACAAGATCAACATTTATTCCAAATAGGTTAGCGGACATTAACGCTCGTTTTGCATTTTTTACACTAAAATTATTCAAATTAGTGACCAGTCGCAAACTAGTAGTATCTTGGTTTGATATTATATTAAATAAATTATCAAGACGTTTTAGTATATCTGTTTGAGCTGTAAAAGAATCTAGGTAAGTATAATAACTAGACATTGGCTGAAACATCTTTGCAAAGCCGCTAAAAAAAGTAGTTAATCCTGTAATATGTTTACCCATTGATCCAATTAATTTTGGAAAATACAGAAATTTTAATGCCTCTCCTGAAGCAGGCATATCGAGGACAATTCTTTCATAATTATTTTCTCTTACTATTTCTTCAATTTTTATTAACGAAAAGAGCTGAGTCATTCCAGGCAACATTGCTATTTCATAAGCAAGATTTGAGTTCACTCCTTTACCAATAAATGAGGAGCTTATTGATGAAATAATATCCATATAGTTTTTACTTATTTCAAATAATGGATCAATCTCGATTGCTTCTAGTTTTGAACTAATTTTCTTGGTACAATGTCCTATTTCAATACAGAGAGCATCACTAATTGTATGTGCAGGATCAGCAGATATCAAGATTGTTTTATAACCTTTTTCTGCTAAATTAATTGCCGTTGCACAAGATGTTACAGTCTTTCCTGTACCTCCTTTTCCTGTGTATATAATTAACCTCAACTTGATTTAATAACGTATAATAATACTTATCAAGTTTTCAACTGAAAATACATTTCAAAAAACTAAGAATGTTGTCATTCAATTATTTTATTGTAAAAAATAGTAATACGTATAATATTTAGTAATGTAAATAACATAGTAAATTAAAAACTTAATATTAAATATATCAAGATCATTTGTCCTCAGAGAAACAGATAAAACACAAATCGACATTGCAGTATCTTTTACTAATAATGGTTATGGCTATAATTGCCATAAATTTTACAACACTATCACTCGAATCACATATTAGACATTATTTTGTACTTTTGGCTTTGAATATCACAGCTGCTATTGCTTCAACTTTAGGTATAATATCTATAATACGATATGGACTTTATGGAGTACATGGAAAGTCATATTTGTTCTTAACATTAGGAATTATATGTTGGTTTTTAGCAGATTTTATTGTTACTTATTATTATGTAATGGGTGATGAAGAACTCGAAGTTGTTTCTATTGTGGATGGTTTTTGGTTTATTGGGTATGTATTTCTATCTGTGCATTTATTTTTTATTATAAAACATTTAGAAAGAAAAATAAATTATAGAATTGTCATTATTATATCAATACTTACAATATTATTTGTTATTTATAATGTTATTACTATTCTCTTTTCTGAATTTATTCTCGATACAAATTTTATTTCTGTGCTAATAAGCCTTTTGTATCCTATTTTAGATTTAATATTAATTGCTCCTTCTGCAATAATATTGGTATGCTTAAGAAAAGATTATCAACAATCTATTCCTTGGATTCTTTCCTCTTTGTCTCTTTTTATAAATGCTACAGCGGATGATGGATATGTCATTGATTTTATTAACGGTAATTCACAAAATCTATGGGTATGGGAGCTATTCTATGTTGCAGATTTTATTATCATGTCAGGTGCATTATTTTGGTATAATAAATTCCATATCTCTCATCATCAAAATAATATGTACCTAAACAAATAATAAATTTGTTAACTTACTAATAAAACTAATTCATACATAAAAATAATTTTGAAATAATTGTAAAATATATCTTTTTGTAAATATTTTAACTGTAAATTCTCTATAGACATTGGAATTATACTTTTTTAATAAAAATTTGTGTATTATTTTATTTTTCTACGAATGTGCATAATTTTTGCTCAAAATACTTCAACTCGGTTAAAATCTTCATCATCATTTTTTTCATACTATAAATTCATAGCGACCAGAATGAACAGTAAAACTAAATCCTTTTTCTCCAGAGATGGCATTTTCTACACTTGATTATCTTTGAACGTAAAGGTTGGAGTACTATTCTATCCCAATTCTATATTATTGGACCAGTAGACAACACACACTCATATTGGAATGACTTTAGAAAAAATCATGAATTTGAAAAAGTTAATTTATTTTTTTCCTATAGAAAAAGATAAACTATTATACATACTTAAATCGTTCTACAACTATTTATCAAATAAATATGTCAGACCGGTCCTATTATTAATCCCAAAGATGTTATCAAAAAAGAGGCACGAGGTATAGATAATGCAGATTTAGGAGAAGTACAAGAAGTCGGTATAGAATATATTGTAACTCAAAAAGGTACTTTAGACAAAGATAAGTATTATATTCCAAAGAAGTTGGTATATCGTTTTGATGGTCATGATGTCTTTTTTAGAATAACAGAAGAAGAAGCAAAACAGTACAAAGAGCATGAGACAAACTTGATATAGTTTTTTATTATATTGTGAAGAGTATAAGAAATTAGAATAAATTTTTGCTTAATTCTCATTGTTACCTAAAACAAGCCTTTAAATCCTTTGATTTAAATCAGCAAGAATTTTCATTACAGAATTACGGCCTGGTGCCATAGATACACCTGGCCCAAGATGAATTTCCAGATCCACACAAATATACATTTGATAAAGATGGGATTCTGTAATTTGCTAATTCTGAGATTGGTCTCATTGGACACTGTGATAAGGTAAAACTGCTCCACAATATAGTGTTCCTCGTATACGTGTTGAAGGTTTATATTCAAAATCCCTTGGAGAATATGAAATAATCTTTAACATTTTAATGAATCTCTAATTCTAATAGATATATGACATCAATAGAAAATGAAGAAAGTTTCAAATTAGAGTAACAACAGGAAAAGGTCTTCTATCAAGGTAGATACCTCCTCTTTTATATGATAAAGTTAAGGACCTAGTCAAAGAGGCATTAAACGCATATAACAAATTGAAAAAAGAAGAATCAACAGAAACTGAGGAACAACAACAATATCAATAGGTACTTTATTAATTTTTTTTATCATTTTTGTTTAAAATTATTAATCGTAATTATCTTTGTTCAATATTAGTAATATTGCATATATTGAATTTGTTTAGAATTTTATTACTATTCTATAATGAACTTATATAATATTTTATTACTATTAAAAAGCATGAAGAAAATAATTATCACAACAATGCTCTTATTTAACATCTCAATAATTACGACAATTCCTATATCTGCCCAACTAAATCAGATATCAGAAACAACAACTGATGGCAATATAACTTCTTCTCTAAAACCACAAGGAGCATCAATTGGTGTACAAAATGAAAGTTCAAGCCCTGAAGATAAGCCCAACACAGACACCGTTGGCAATATAACTTCTTCTCTAAAACCACAAGGAGCATCAATAGATAATCCTACATAATTATTCTCATCTTTTTTGTCTTATTTGAACCTTTATTACTAAATAAATTGTAATCTCTTTATTTTATACTTTAAAATAGTCCAATTACTTTCAGAAATTTGAATTCATTATTTGAAATTTACAGTGTAGTAACAAAAAATTTAAAGAAATTGAAGTTTATAACGTTTCATAACATATTTTAATAATAAGAATTAGTATTGTCTAAGAAAAGTCATTAAATAAGAAATACACTAAAAGACTTATGACCTACAAATAGTTATAATTATAAGATGATGGCGCCCCATTTAACCAGCTACAAAAAGTTTTCCGAAGGTCATTATGTGGGTATTTCTTCACCATCGATCGCTCTAAGTAGCCATCTCTTTACAAATCATGCGGTTATATTATTTTCTACTTTTCTTGTATTTATCAAATCATTTCCTTATCCATATACATTAGAAATGTTACTGATTCTACTAAGGGGTTACCTATATTCTGTTATATTTCCACATATCATAAAGAAATATTATATTTTCACAAAATATTTAGATTATTTTTATACTAAAAAATTTAAGTATAATAATACATTATCTTTGTTGAATTATTAATTTGCAAGTTTGATAAGAAGGATAAAAAGATAATTACTACTACACTATTATGCATTCTTTTTTACCGATAATTGTATACCTATATCTTGTTTGTTTTACAAATATAATTGATATGAGCAAAAACGATAAAACTTCCAATAACACCAATACTAGTAAGAAGAAAAAGATAGAACAAAAAGAAAATAATCCAAATCAATTAAATAATAATACAAGTTCGAACACAAGCAATAGAATAACAGACCAGGAAAATGAAATAGAAAAAAATATTGTAATCAGAAGATCAACTGGAAGAGAAGAAAAATTCGATACAAATAGATTAGCACAGACTTCTAGTCGTTCAGGAATTCCATTTGCAATGGCAAAAGATATAGCCAATAAAACTGCTGAAAAAGTTCAAAATAGTATTAACAATAATAAATTGAATGAAAAAAATACAGATGATTACATAAACGATAGTCAAATATCAGATAATATAGAATCAGAAGATAAAGTAGTTGTAACAGCTGATCAAGTAAGAAATCTAGTTGCAGAAGAATTAAAAGAAAGAAATAGGCCAGAGGTTGCATCGTCCTTTATAGGTGAACCCACAACTAATAATTCAATATCAAACAAACCATCTGTTGATGATAGAGAACCTATGCTAGATAATATCGCTGCAAATAAGAATAGGCTTCGTTTTGACCATGGTAAAGTACATAAAGATGAAAGAGCAGCATAAAGAAAAGAAAAAATAAAGGCCAATACACCTCAAAATCGTCGCTTACCTTTCATTATTTTAACTATATACATTTTTTATACTTCTTACAAAATTTAAACAATAATTTTTTAAAACCTACAGAAAAATATCAAGATTAATCATACTAAATATTATTATAATTCTTGAATGAAATTATATTCCTTTAAAAGTAGATGATTTTTCTGAATCTTATAAGTTCATTATTTGAATAGTAAAAGATATTGATATGAAAATGGATTAATAAAAAGTTTGAATTTGAACTTTACAAAAACTGTTTTTACGTTCTCAAAACTAAATGAATTTTGGAATCATTTTTTTTATCCCTGGATAATTAGAGGATGTATTAGATTAGTTAAAATAAAAGATATTCTATCAATTTACTATAATTGGATTTTCCTCTTTTTTCTCTTCATTTTTCTCTATTAAAAGTTTATTATACTTAATTTTAATTTTTTCTGGTATTTTATAGCAGTCACACATATGCTATATATCTATAAATAGTGCAACT
>Ga0126304_10000603_pt1 | contig 15192 bp, 13 predicted proteins | sample Plot25_FD_92538 | JGI IMG/M metagenome (GOLD analysis project Ga0126304, IMG submission 92538) | Serpentine soil microbial communities from UC McLaughlin Reserve, CA, USA - Plot25 | ecosystem: Environmental > Terrestrial > Soil > Grasslands | place: USA: UC McLaughlin Reserve, Lake County... | reverse complement strand
GTCTGCGATCAGCGTGAACTGGCTGACCACGAGGGCGTCCTCGTCGACCTCGAGCAGCGAGCGGTCGAACTTGCCGTACTCGTTCTCGAAGATCCGAAGCTTCGCCACTTTGTCGGCCAACCGCGCCGCCTCGTCCTCGCCGTCCTCGCGCGAGACTCCAAGGAGTACGCAGAGGCCCTGCCCGATCTCCCCCACCACCTCGCCATCCACGCGCACGCGCGCCTCGGATACGCGCTGGACGACCGCTCGCACGCAGCGATTATCCGAGGTCTTTGATTCGCTCGGCGTACTGCTCGCTGCCGGGCCTCAAGGAGCTCGCGAGCTTGTAGTGGCCGTTCGCCTCCTGCTCCCTGCCGAGCTTCTCCAGGCTGCGGCCGAGCGCGTAGTGCGCGTAGTCGTCGGTCGGCGCGAGCTCGAGCATGGCGCGGAACTCACGCTCGGCCTCGTCGTACCGCTGGATCCGGAAGTACGCGATGCCCAGCGCCTCGCGGATGGAGGCCTTGTCCGGCTCCCGTTTCTTCGCCTTCTCGAGGGCCACGGTCGCCTGGGCAGCACGGCCCTTCCGGAGATGGCTTCGGCCCTGCTGGAAGAGATCGTAGGTCTCGCTCATCTCGGTCCTCAAGGTAGACGATGCCCCGCGGGTCAAGCCGAGCCCAGGCCGAGCGAGCGGAGGGAGACCAGGCCCCGCAGCCGCCGCCGGGCACCGAGCCGGCGCCGCATCGTCCTGAGCACGCCCCGAAGCTCCCGGCGAGCGACTCGTGCGGCTCGCTCGGCCTCCTCGGCTGGCCCGAATCGGGCCTGGCCGAGCGCGTCTGCGAGCCTGTCGGCATCGACATGGAGCCGCCGGCGCTCCGTTTCGCTCAGGTCGGTGGGAGTCGCGCTCGGCGGCAGTCCGACCCGCTGGTCAGCGAGGTAGTCCTCGAGCTCGGCCCGGACGGCTCCGGCGATCCGCCGGGGATCGTCCGAGAGGTAGCGCACGCGACGGCGGCCCCACTTCAGGAGCCAGAACGCCGCCAGGAGGGCGGCGGCCGAGCCCAGGAGGATCGCCAGGAGGCGCACGTCGTCCCGCTCCTCGGCGACCTGGGTCGTCGCCGCGGCATCCGAGCCGGGGACGATGCCCGTGTCGGGGCCGCGGAGCCGGTCGCGGTCGTCGGGCGACTGCGAGGCGCCCCCGAGACGGTTGCGGAGGATGTCCAGGCCGAGCGCCGCGGCACCGCCGGCGAATGCCGCGGTCGCGCCGGTGGCGTCGAAGAAGAGCGAGGACGCCGTGTACTCCGCGCGGAGGCGCCCGCGGCCGGGCGTCGGGTCGAACGGCAGCCACCCGTAGCCGTCGAACCAGACCTCGACCCACGTGTGCGCATTCGTGTCGGCGACCGTCCAGCGGCCCTCGTCCTCGTCAAAGAGTCCGCTGGTGAAGCCCGCCGCGACACGGGACGGGATCCCGAGATACCTCAGCATCAGCGCCATCGCGCCCGCGAAATGCTGGCAGTAGCCGCGCCGGTCCCTGGTCACGAAGGAGACGAGCGGCGGCGTGCCTTCGCGCACCGGCGGCGACTCGTCATAGGAGAAGTCTCCGCTCGAGCGGAACCACGCCTCGAGCGCGACCGCCGCGGCATAGGGGTTCCGCGGTCTCCCCACCACCTGGCGAGCCTGGCGGTAGATCGGCTCGTACTGCGCCTGTTCGTCGTCCTCGTCGAAGAGCTGCTGCAGCGCCGCCTGGCGCGCCGCGTCGCGCGCCGGGCCGACGAACGGCGGAGCCCTGAAGAAGCCCCCGATGGTCAGGAACGGGCTGTCGGACAGGATCGCTTCCGGATACTCCGGCCGTGAGCGCGCGAGCTGAGCAGGCGTCGGCTCGGCGGCGTAGCTCCAGACCGAGTACCGCTGATCTCGCTCCAGCCGGCCGACGTAGGCGATTCCGGATCCGTACTCCCCGCCTCGTCCCTCCTCGTATGCCACGGGCACGCTCGCGCCCACGAGATGCGAATCCCGGAGAGCCTCGATCGTGACTTCCTGCCTGAGCCAGTTCTCGGGATCGCGTGCCGCCTTGGGAAGCAACGGATCGTTGGTGAGCGAATCGAGGCCGCGCCCTCCCACCGGCTCGAGGAACGGTGCGTCCTCCTGCCAGTTGTCGTCGAGGAAGACGTCCAGCGTGGTCGCCCGCCAGTACGGCGCGCGACGGTCGGCCTCGACCGTGAAGACTGTCGTCGCGGTTTTGGGGAAATTGATGCCGTCGTAGTCCGAGTCCCAGACGTACTGGACGCTGACCGCTTTGTCCTCACGCTTGTACGGCTCCCACTGCTGCCAGTCGAGGAAGCCGCCCTTGGCCACGGACGGCGAGCTGACAGCGACGAGCGCGGCGAACACGACCGCGGCACCCACGAGCAGCGCCTGGCTCGACCCCGGCCTCGCCCCCGGGCGCAGCGCCGCCAGGAGCAGGAGCGCCGCGGCGAGAATGAGGACGCCGCGAAGGGTCGAAGCGCCCTCCGGCACGAGCGTGACCGGCCAGGCGGCGCCGGCGAACGTCGTGGCGGCGGCAAGGATCGGTCGGCGCGCCGTGATCGCCAGCGTGGCGACGAGCGTGAACGCGAAGACGGCGAGCACGACCACGCCGTGCATGAGCGGACGCTCGGCGGGGTTGAACGGCAACGAGACCTCGTAAAAATCGGCGAGGCCGCCCCCGAACCCGTTCAGGACGGGATCGAGGAAGTCGTGCTCGGCGTCGAACGGCCGCGCCTCGAGCGGCGAGACGTCGAAGGCGAACGAGGCGACGGCCACGCCCGAGACCAGGATCGCGCCGATCCGCAGCGAGCGACGCGGGAGGACCGCCGCGACGACGGCGAGGGCCGCCGCCACCGCGAACTCGCCGCCGCGAACGGGCTCCTCGAGCGTCTGCCACCCGGTGGTGATCAGCAACGCCGGCAGGAGCGCGAGCAGAGCCGACCTACCCATGAGCCACCACGCTTTCGGCGCCGCCGAGCACTGCCTCCAGATCGTCGCCGCGACGAAGCACTGCGACGGCGATTCCAGCGGCCTCGAGACGGAGGACGGCGGCATCGGTGCCCACCGAAGCCCGGCGGCGGCCGGCGAAGCTGCCTGCGTCGACATATACGACGGAGACCTGCTGTCTGGCGGCGGCGCGGGCGACGAGGGTCTCGACGAGCGCGGGCCGGAGCGCCGCGGTGACAACCGCCAGGTCTCGCGCGTGTGTAGCGGCGCCGGCCTGGTCGGAGAGGATGGTCTCCACGGGCCGGCGCCCGTCCTGCTCCGCGACGGCGAGGATCTCGAGCGCCCGCGGCCAGTCCCGCTCGTAGTTCCGGACGGACATCGCATCGACGCCGGCGCCCGTCGTCACCTCGAGACGGGCATGGCGTCCCCGACGCGCGTGCGCCCACATGAGCGACCCGGCGGCACGGACCTGAGCGTCGAAGCTCGAGGCGCCCGGCGGGCCCGTGCCGTGACCAGCCTCGGCGTCGAGCACGATGACGATCTCGTCCCGTGGCGCGTCCTCGAGCTCCTTGACCATCAGCTGGTGCCGGCGCGCGGTCGAGGGCCAGTGGACACGGCGGAGCGACTCGCCGCTCTGGTACTCGCGCACGCTGTGCAACTCGAATCCGGCGGAGCGCCGGAGGAGGATCCTTCCAGCCCCGTGCGCACGAAGCCCCCGCTCGCCGAAGAGGACGTTCAGGCGAGCCAGGCGCGGGTAGACGAGCAGCGGCGAGGCGTCGGCGAACGGCTGGACACGCTGCGCAAGGCCGAACGGGTCCTCGACGACGGCGCGGGCGCCGATGAAGCGGTACCGGCCGCGCGGGACACGCGACAGGCGGTAGACGGCTCGGAGGAACCGTCCGTCGCGGGCAACCACGACCTCCTGGTCTCCAAGCCTTCCGACCGGCTCGTGGAGCAGTACCGTCGCCGGCACGATCCCGCCGTTGGGCTCGAGCTCGACCCTGACGACGACATCGTCTCCCTCGATCGGCCGGTCACGGTCGAGCTGGCGGTGGAGGCTGAGCGTCCGGGCGAGGGCTTGCGTCCAGACCAGTGCGGCCCCGACAGCGAGCAGGAGGCCGATTGCGGGCGCGTAGAGCACGTGCGCGCCGAAGGCCCAGGCGCCGAGGTAGGTTCCTGCCCCGAGCGCCAGCGTGAACCGGCCGCGGCTCGTCAGCATCAGTGCTCCATCGCCTTGAGGGGCACTGCTAGACGGGAACGGGCGTGCGCTCGACCGCGTCCGCGATCAGCTCGGCCGGGCCGAGACCGGCGGCGCGCGCCTCGGGACCGAGGATCAGCCGGTGGCCGAGCACGGGTTCCGCGACTGCCTTCACGTCGTCCGGCAGGACGTATTCGCGGCCCTCGGAGATCGCCCGGGCCTTCGCCACCCGCAGCAATGCGATCCCAGCCCGCGGGCTCGCGCCCAGGTAGAGGCGCTCGTCGCCCCGCGTGTGGCGGAGGAGGGCGACGACGTAGCGGTTGACGCTCTCCTCGACGAAGACGCGTTTGGCGTCGTCGATCAGCGCCACGATCTCACTCGTGCTCGAGACAGGCTCCAGTGAGTCGAGGGGAGGCTCGCTCGTCTGCTCGTTGAGCATGCGCGCCTCGTCCGCGAGCGGCGGATAGCCGATCGAGAGCCGCATCGTGAAGCGGTCGAGCTGCGCCTCCGGCAGCGGGTACGTGCCCTCGTACTCGATCGGATTCTGGGTGGCGAGCACCATGAACGGCCGACCGAGCGGATAGCTGACCCCGTCGACGGTGACCTGGTTCTCCTGCATGCACTCGAGCAGCGCGGCCTGCGTCTTGGGAGAGGCACGGTTGATCTCGTCGACGAGGAGCAGGTTCGCGAAGACAGGCCCCGGCCGGAACTCGAACTCGTTCGTCCGCTGGTCGAAGACGTTGACGCCGGTGACATCCGACGGGAGCAGGTCGGGCGTGAACTGGATGCGCGAGAACGAGCAGTCGAGCGAGCGCGCGAGCGCCTTGGCGAGCATCGTCTTCCCGACGCCGGGAAAGTCCTCGATGATCAGGTGCCCCTCGCTGACGAGCGAGAGGACCGCGAGCCGCAGCGTGTCCTGCGGGGCGTGAACCACCTGACCGATGTTGCCGGTGATGCGCTCGAGGATCTCGCCGGAGATCTCGATCGACTGCGGGCGCTCCTCAGCCCGCCGCTCGGCCACCGTTCTCCTCGAGCAGCCGCTCGACCTCGTCCCAGAGCTCGGCTGCGATTCGGCTCTTCGGAGCCTTGCTCACGGTTCGCTCCCCTGCCTCGGAAATCAGCACGACCTCGTTCTCCCCCGCCTCGAACCCCACGTCGGACCTGGCCACATCGTTGTAGACGACCAGATCGGCATTCTTGCCGGTCCGCTTCGCCCTCGCGCGGTCGAGGCCGCCCTCTCCCGTCTCGGCCGCGAACCCGACCAGCACCCGGCCGTTTGCGGATTGCTCTCCCAGCGTACGGAGCACGTCGTCCGTCGGTTCGAGCTCGAGGCGCCACGGCTCGCCGTCCTTCGACCGCTTTTCCGTTCTCGGGTCTGCCGGCCGGTAGTCGGCGACGGCGGCGGCCATGACGACGACGTCGGCGTCCCCACGGGACAGCGTCTCGCGGGCCATGTCCGCCGCGGTCGGGGCCTGGACGACCTCGACTCCCGTGGGCGGATCCACACTCAGGTGAGACGCGATCAGCGTCACTTCGGCCCCTCGGCGCCGCGCTTCCTCGGCCACGGCTGCGCCCATGCGGCCCGACGAGCGGTTGCCCACGAAGCGGACCGCGTCGATCGGCTCCCTCGTCCCACCGGCCGTAACGACCACCGTCTTTCCTCGTAACAGACTGTTACTTGCCTTGAGGAGCTGCCGGGCGCGCTCGAAGATCTCCACAGGCTCCGCCATGCGGCCGACGCCCTCCTCGCCTTCGGCGAGCTCTCCCTCGAGCGGCCCGACAAACTCGACACCCCGCCCGCGAAGGAGGTCGGCGTTCGCTTGAGTGGCGGGGTGACGCCACATGCGGGTGTTCATGGCGGGCGCGACGAGCACAGGGCCGTCGTGAGCAAGCGCGGCCTGCCCCACCAGGTTGTCCGCCAGCCCGTGAGCAAGCTGGGCCAACGAGTTCGCCGTGAGCGGAGCGACGACTAGGACATCGCCGCGCTCAAGGTGCTGGTAGGGGTCCTCGCTGGGAGGACGTCGGGCCAGTGCGAAAAAGGTCTCGGCGCGCACGAAGCGCTCGGCTCCCGGCGTCACGAGCGGAAAGACATCGTGCCCCGCACGCACGAACATTCGAACGAGGCTGCACGCCTTGTAGGCGGCGATCCCCCCGGTGACACCGACCAGGACGCGCGCCATGGGGACTACCTACTTCTTGTATTCGTGCTTGATCTTGCCCTCGGCGACTTCCTCGAGGGCGATCGTGAGGTAGTTCTTGGAGCGGGATTCGACCAGCGGCGGCGGGAAATCCTCGAAGGTGCCCTCGCCGAGCTGGTGGTGGTAGTTGTTGATCTGGCGGGCCCGCTTGGCGGCCACGAGCACGAGGCCGTAGCGGTCGGGGACCTGGTTGAGCAGCTTGTCGACTCTGGGGTAGATCACGTGGCCATGGTAGCTGCGATCCGCTCCTGGACGATCTGCTGGACCTCGTCCGCGGCCCGCTGGAGATCGTCGTTGACGATCACGTGGTCGAAATGCTCGGCCTCGTCGAGCTGACGGCGCGCGAGCGCGAGCCGTTCGCCGATCTCGCCCGCGCTCTCTGTCGCCCTCGCCCGCAGCCGCCGCTCGAGCTCTTCGAACGTCGGCGCGGTCACGAACACGGTCACGGCCTCGGACACCTTCTCCTGGACGTAGCGGGCGCCGTCCGTCTCGAGGTCGAGCATTGGGATCTTTCCCTTCTCGAGGATCCGGTCGATCTCGGAGCGCAACGTGCCGGATCGCTGCCCCCAGGGGAAGGTGATGTACTCGAGAAAGCCCTTCTCCTCGAGCTTGCGGTCGAACTCCTGGTCGGAGACGAACCAGTAGTGAACCCCGTCCACCTCGGACGAGCGCCGAGGGCGAGTCGTGGCGGACACGGCGAGCTCCAGCTCGGGCATGCGCGAAAGCAGGATGCGCTCGATCGAGCCCTTTCCGGCGCCCGACGTCCCGGTGACGACGATGACCGGCGTGGCTGCTGCTCTAGCGCCGGAAGAGGCCAATGAGCTCGGCCCGCTGGCGGTCCGAGAGACCTCCCACCGTCTTCGACTGGCTGATCCGCGCCTGGGTGAGGAACCTCGTGGCCTTGACTCGACCGAACTTCGGCACGGCCATGAGGATGTCGAAGACCTTCGCCGTGGCCACGTACTCCGGCGGTTTCTCGAGGATCTTCTCGATGTCGGCGTCCCCGTTCTTGAGGTCGCGCTTCAGCTGGGCGCGCTTCACGCGGATGTCGTTCGCGCGCTGCAGAGCCTCCATGCGCTGATCGCGTGACCGGGCCGGCGCCTGCGCCTGAGTCTTCACGGAGGCCACGGCGCGGGATACTAACAGCTTGTCGAGAGCGATCAATTCGCCTGAAATGCAGGAGTTTTGCCCGTTGTCAATGCTGGCGGCAAGGGCTCGAAGTCGGGTTCGTGAGCGATTCCGCACAGGTCCTTCGGAGCGGCGGCGCCCAGGGACTCGGCCTTCTCGGCCAACTCTCGCCTGATCCGAACCGGCGCGCCGGGGTCCGCGAAGAGGGCCGTTCCGACGGCGATCGCGCTCGCTCCCGCGGCAAGGAACTCGGCCGCATCGCGCCCGCTGCATACGCCTCCCATGCCGACGATGGGCAGGCTGACGGCGCGGAATGCGGTGTAGACGGCTGCGAGTGCTACCGGCTTGAGCGCCGGCCCGGAGTAGCCGCCGACCCCCCGAGCTAGATGGGGACGAAGGGTGGCCGGTTCGAGCTCGAGCCCGCGGATCGTGTTCACGAGCGAGAGGCCGTCCGCGCCTGCCGCCTGGACTGCGCGGGCCGCCTCGCCGATGTCCGGCTGGGCCGGTGAGAGCTTCGCGTAGATCGGGAGCGGGGTCGCCGCGCGGCACGCGGCGACGATCTCGGCGGCCGATTCGGGCGCTTCGTCGACGTTCGGGCAGGACAGATTGAGCTCGATCGTGACGTTGTGCAGCCGCGCGCACGTCGCCGCGTACTCGTCCGCCGCAAACCCTCCGACCGAGACCCACAGCGGGATGCCGAGCTCGCGCAGCCGCGGAAGCACCTCGTCCAGGAATCGCTCGCGGCCGGGGTTCTGGAGCCCGATCGAGTTGAGCATCCCGTGGTCGGTCTCGGCGATGCGCGTGGGGTCGTTGCCCTCGCGCGGCTCAGGGGTGACGGTCTTTGTGACGAAGACGTCCAGAGAGCGGGCCACGTCGGGCGCGGCCAGGGCATCGAGGCATCCCGACGCGTTAAGCAGCAAGGACGGGGCCCTCCAGGCACAGGCGCTTGTAGTGCCCGCCGACCTCGACGACGCAGCCGTAGCAGGAGCCGTAGCCGCACGCCATCGGCGCCTCCCAGGCCAGCTGGGCCTCGGGCGCCAGCTCCCGCACGGCCGAGAGCATCGGGGCCGGCCCACAGGCGAGCACGTCATAGCCCGGCTCGAGGAGCTCGGTCACCCGCGTCGGCTCGACGACGACCTCTGCGTTCGGGACGAGCTCCGAGGCTTCCGCGTGGTGCCTGGTTCGGAAGCCGAGGATCGCGTCCGGCCGGTCGAGCGTCTGGGACAGGTACGGGAAGGGCGCGACTCCGATCCCCCCGCCGACGAGCAGCGGCCGGTCGACGTCCAGCCGGAACCCGTTCCCGAGCGGGCCGAGGATCCCGATGCGGTCACCCGGGTCGAGCTCCGCGAGGGCGTTCGTGCCGGGCCCGATCGCCTCGAACAGGAAGCCGAGCTCACCGGGCGGCGCTAGCGAGAGGCTCATCGGCCGAGGCAGCACGCGGCCCGGCGCCTCGAGCATGAAGAACTGACCAGGCACGCCCGGCTCGAGGTCGCCCCGCTCGACGCGCAGGAGCGTGTACGGCCCGACGGGCTCGGTGGCGACGACGCTATGCCGGTCGCGCCTGAGCATCGATCCTCTCCTGGAGCGAAACCACCGCCTCTCCACGCGCATGGGCGATGGCATGCACGGCGGCCGCAGCACCGCTCACGGTCGTGATGCAGGCAATGCGGGCGACGAGTGCGGCCTCGCGGATCCGGTAGCCGTCGGTGCGGGCACCCGAGCCTTGCGGCGTGTTCACCACGAGATCGCACCGGCCGCGCCGCAGCAGGTCGACGACGGTCGCGCCCTCGCCACGCTCGGCCACCTTGCGAACGTGGTCGACCACGAGCCCTGCAGCGGCCAGGACACGGGCAGTGCCGCTGGTCGCCGCCAGTGCGAAGCCCAGGTCGGCCAGGGCCGCAGCGACCGGGATCACGGCGTCCTTGTCCCCGTCGCAGACCGACAAGAACGCCGTGCCGCTCGACGGAAGCGGCCTGCCCGCCGCTCGCTCGGCCTTTGCGAGGGCAGTCGGGTAGTCGGCGGCGCTAGCCATGACTTCGCCGGTCGACCGCATCTCTGGCCCGAGCACCGGATCGGAGCCGGGGAAGCGCTGGAACGGGAAGACGGCGGCCTTGACACTGACCTGTGACGGGCTCTGATCGCGTCTGAGGTCCAGGTCGGACAGGCGAGCGCCCGCCGCCAGCCGGCAGGCAGCCTCGACCAGGTTCACGCCGATCGCCTTGCTCGCGAAGGGGACGGTCCGTGACGCGCGGGGATTCGCTTCGATCACTGACACGCGCCCGTCCAGGACGGCGAGCTGCACGTTGACGAGGCCGATGACGCCCAGCGCAGGCGCTAGCGTCCTCACGATCTCCTCGATCTCCGCACGAATGTGCTCGTCCAGGCCAGGGGGCGGCAGGACGCAGCTCGAGTCTCCCGAGTGGACGCCGGCTTCCTCGACGTGCTGCATCACCGCGGCGACGAAGGTGTCGCGGCCGTCGCAGAGCGCGTCGACGTCGAGCTCGAGCGCACCCTCCAGGAACCGGTCGACGAGGACGCGCGAGCGCGGCGGGACGCTCGCAGCGACCGTCTCGGCGTCGTAGCAGACGACCATCTGGCGCCCGCCGAGCACGTAGGACGGCCGGACGAGAACCGGGTAGCCGATCCGCTCGGCGACGCCGATCGCCTCCGACTGCGCGCTCGCCATTCCCCACGCCGGCACCTCGATCCCGAGCTCGGCGCAGAGCGCGCCGAAGCGCTCACGGTCCTCGGCGAGGTCCACGGCGTCGAACGGCGTCCCGAGGATCCGGAAGCCGGCCTCCTCGATCGCATGCGCCAGCTTGAGCGGCGTCTGGCCGCCGAACTGGATCACGACGCCGGCCGGCTGCTCGCGCTCGCAGATCGCCAGCACCTCCTCCACGCCGAGGGGCTCGAAGTACAGCCGGTCGGACGTGTCGTAATCCGTCGAGACCGTCTCGGGGTTGCAGTTGACCATCACGGTCTCGAACCCGCGCTCGCGATAGCTGCGCGCCGCGTGCACGCAGCAGTAGTCGAACTCGATCCCCTGCCCGATCCGGTTGGGTCCGGAGCCGAGGATGACGACGCTCCTGCCTGATTCCAGGGCGGATGCCGTTGGAGCTTCATCCGCCTCGCCCCACGTCGAGTAGTAGTACGTCGACGCGGCCTCGACCTCCCCGGCGCACGAGTCGACCCGCCGGTATGCCGGCCGGACCCCCCACGACCGCCGCTTCGCGCGCACGAGCTCCTCGCTTGCGTTGCAGTGCTCGGCGATCGCGGCATCCGACCAGCCCGCCCGCTTCAGCCGAATCCAGTCGTCCGCGACGAGCGCGTCGAGCGAGTGGATGCGGCCTAGGATCCGGCGGGCCGACTCGAGCTCGCCTTCGAACCACGGATGGAGGTTGCGGGGCTCCCAGCCGTCGTCGAGCTCACGGGCCCGCTGCGCCTTGAGGAATGCCTCGCTGAAGGATCGGCCGATCCCCATTGCCTCACCCACGGACTTCATCTGTGTCCCGAGCGTCCGGTCGGCCCCCGGGAACTTCTCGAACGAGAACCGCGGAAACTTGACGACGACGTAGTCGAGCGTCGGCTCGAAGCTCGCTGGAGTCGTCCCCGTCAGGTCGTTGGGGATCTCGTCGAGCGTGTAGCCGACGGCGAGCTTCGCGGCCACCTTCGCGATCGGGTAGCCAGTCGCTTTCGAGGCGAGCGCAGAGGAGCGGGACACGCGCGGGTTCATCTCGATTATCCGCAGCGCGCCCGTCTCGCGGTCCCGCGCGAACTGGATGTTCGCGCCGCCCGTCTCGACGCCGACGGCGCGGACGATCGCCGCGGCGGCGTCGCGGAGCTCCTGGAAGGCCTCGTCGGAGAGCGTCATCTGCGGCGCCACGGTCACGGAGTCGCCGGTGTGGACGCCCATTGGGTCGAGGTTCTCGATCGAGCAGACGATGACGACGTTGTCGTTGCGGTCGCGCATGACCTCGAGCTCGAACTCGTCCCAGCCGATGAGCGACTCCTCCACGAGCACCTGGCCGACCGGGCTTTCCTGCAGGCCCCGGTCGAGCAGCTTGACGAGCTCGTCTTCGGTGTGAGCCGTCCCGCCGCCGTGGCCGCCGAGGGTGAACGCCGGCCTGAGCACGACAGGGAAGGTCAACTCCGGCGGGATGTCTCCCCAGCTCGTGACGACGGTCGAGGCCGGTACGCGGTAGCCCGAGAGGCGCACGGTATCGCGGAAGAGCTCGCGGTCCTCGGCCCGCCGGATCACGTCCAATCCGGCCCCGATCAACTCGACACCCAGGTCGTCGAGCACGCCGGCGTCGGCCAGCTCCAGCGCGAGGTTGAGCGCAGTCTGGCCGCCGAGTGTCGGGAGCAGCGCGTTGGGACGCTCTCGCTCGAGCACGCCCGTGACGCCTTCGAGGTCGAGCGGCTCGACATAGGTGCGGTCGGCGAATCCGGGGTCGGTCATGATCGTCGCCGGGTTCGAGTTGACGATGACGGTGCGGAAGCCGTCGTCCCGCAGAACCTTGAGCGCCTGGCAGCCGGAGTAGTCGAACTCGCACGCCTGCCCGATCACGATCGGCCCCGAGCCGATCACGCAGATCGACGACAGGTCAGGCCGCTTTGGCAAGGCCTGCGCACACCTCCTCGACCCAGGTCTCGAGCAGTGGCCGGGCGTCGTGCGGGCCGGGTCCGGCCTCGGGGTGAAACTGCACCGACCGAGCGCCCAGCTCGGGGTAGTCGAGCCCCTCGACGGTGCCGTCGTACAGCGAGACGTGGGTCGCCTCGCGGCCTGCCGCCGGCTTGACCGCGAAGCCGTGGTTCTGGGCGGTGACTAGGACCCGACCGGTCGCCTTCTCGAGCACCGGGTGGTTCGCGCCGCGGTGACCGAACGGAAGCTTGAAGGTCTCGAGGCCGGTGGCGAGCGCGAGCAGCTGGTGGCCGAGGCAGATGCCGAAGACCGGAAGCCGACCCAGGAGCAACCGCACCGTCTCGACCTGGGGGCTCAGCGGCTCGGGGTCGCCCGGGCCGTTCGAGAGGACGACGCCGTCGAAGCCATTGAGCTCGTCCGCTCCAGCCGCGGCGGGAACCACCGTGACACCGGCCCCGGTCTTCGCGAGCCTGCGGAGAATCGAGCGCTTGCAGCCGTAGTCGACGACCGCGATCCGGGCCCGGCCGCCGCGGGCGAACTCGTACCGCTCGTCACAGGAAACGGAAGCCGCGAGCGGGCGCCCGGCCATCGCAGGCTGCTCGCGGACAGCACGGAGCGTCTCCTCCACCGATGCCTCACCGGAGACGACCGCGGCCCGCATCGCGCCGACCTCCCGCAGCCGGAGGACGAGTGACCGCGTGTCGATGCCCGTCAGCGCCGGAATCCCTCGCTCGTGCAGCCAGTCCGTCCACGCCGGACCGCGCGCCTCGCGCATGAGAACGCCGCGCGCGTGGACCCGCCCGGACTCGGAGCGCTCCGGCTCGACGCCGTAGTTCCCGACCATCGGCGCCGTGAAGCAGACGATCTGCTCGGCGAAGCTCGGGTCGGTGACGACCTCCTGGTAGCCGGTCATCGCAGTGGTGAAGACGGCCTCGCCGAAGGCGAAGCACGGAGCACCGACCGACTCACCCCGGAAGACCATCCCGTCCTCGAGGACGAGGAAGCCGGTCACGCCTCGAACACCGTCCTGCCGGCCGCGACCGTCATGCGCACCTTGCCGGTGAGGCGCTGGCCGAGAAGCCAGGAATTCGACGAGCGGGAGCGGAAGCCGTCCTCTTGCACGCGCCACCCGGCCTTCGTGTCGAGCAGGACGAGGTTTGCCCGCTCGCCGACGGCGATTCGCGGTGTGGGCAGGCCGAAGATCGCCGCCGGCCCGGCCGACATGCGCTCCAGCAGCAGTTCCAGTTTGACAAGGCCCGGCTCCACCAGATGCGTGTAGAGCGCGGCAAACGCCGTTTCCAGCCCGGTGACGCCGAACGGGGCCGCTTCGAAGGGGACGTCCTTCTCGTGCCGCGCGTGGGGCGCATGGTCGGTTGCGATCGCCGCGATCGTCCCGTCGCGGATGCCCTCCACGAGCGCCGCCCGGTCGTCGACTGACCGCAGCGGCGGGTTCATCTTCAGGTTCGAGTCCAGCGACCGCACGGCCTCATCGGTCAGGCAGAGGTGGTGCGGCGTGACTTCCGCGGTGGCCTTGACCCCCGCGGCCCGCGCGGTGCGCACGGCCTCCACGGACTCCCGGGCCGAGAGGTGCAGCAGGTGCACGGGCCGGCCCTCGTAGGCGGCCAGCGACAGGTCGCGCTCGACCATCAGGCTCTCGGCGACCGACGGGTAACCCGCGAATCCCAGCTCGGCGGAGACGGCACCCTCGTGCATCTGGCCGCTGCGCGATAGCGTCGGCTCCTCACAGTGCAATGCCAGCGGCCGGTTTGCGACGGCACCGTACTGGAGCGCGCGCCGCATGAGCCCGGGCGTGGCGACCGGCCGGCCGTCGTCGCTGAACCCTGCCGCACCGGCATCTGCGAGCTCGGCCATCTCGGTCAGCTCGCCGCCCTCGAGGCCCTTGCTGATCGCTGCCAGGAACCCGACCGGAACCTCGGCCTGGGCCTCCGCGGTCTCGGCAAGGGAGCCAAGCACCGCAGCCGAGTCCACCACAGGATGGGTGTTCGGCATCGCGAGGATCGCGCAGTACCCGCCTGCAGCCGCCGCCTGCGTCCCGCTCGCGATCGTCTCCTCGTCCTCCCGACCCGGCGTCCTCAGGTGTACGTGCGGGTCGACGAACGCCGGCGCGAGCGTGAGCCCTTCCGCCTCGACGACGCGGTGGGAGTTCGGGTCGAGCCGTGAGCCGAGCTCCGCGATTGCGCCTCCGTCGACCCGGACGTCGAGGACGCCGTCGACCTTCCCGGCGGGATCCAGCACCCGCGCGCCCCGGACGACCAGGTTCTCGCCCGGCGCAGCCTTGGCGAACAGCATCAGCGGTCACCTCCAGCGCAGATCACGGTTCCCGGCCGCTTTGCAGCGTGCCGGGGACCCTGAGCTGTGGTGGAGGGGGCCGCCATTCAAGCCACCTCCGTTAGCTGCGCGGCTCTGACGCCGACCGGGCCGCTCGTCAGCAGGTCGTAAAGGACGGCCATCCTCGTCACGAGCCCGGCGCGCACCTGGGTCTCGATGAGCGCGTCCGCAGCGTCCGCCACCCGCGGGTCGATCTCGACCCCTCGGTTCATTGGCCCCGGGTGCATGACCTTCTGGCCGGCGCGCAGCCGCTCGGGCGTGACGCCCCATCGCTCGGTGTACTCGCGCAGGCTCGGGACGTAGTTCTCACCCTCGAGCATCCGCTCGCGCTGCATCCGGAGGACGTAGACGACGTCGGCAGCACCGATCGACGCGATGTCGGTGGAGGTGTCGCAGCCCATCGCCTCCACGCCGCGCGGAAGAAGCGTCGGTGGCCCGGCCAGCGTCGTCCGCGCGCCGACGAGGTCGAGCGCCTGGATCAGCGAGCGCGCGACCCGTGAATGGAGGACGTCGCCGACGATTGCAACGTGCAGGCCCTCGAGCCGGCCGAACTCCTCGCGGAGGGTGTAGAGGTCGAGGAGCGCCTGCGTCGGATGCTGGTGCTTCCCATCGCCAGCGTTCACGACGTGCGCGGCCGTCACCTTCGCAACGAAGTGCGAGGCGCCGATCTGCGGGTGGCGCATGACGATCACGTCCGGGTCGTAGGCGCCGAGCGTCAGGGCCGTGTCCTT
>Ga0126304_10000600_pt1 | contig 15232 bp, 10 predicted proteins | sample Plot25_FD_92538 | JGI IMG/M metagenome (GOLD analysis project Ga0126304, IMG submission 92538) | Serpentine soil microbial communities from UC McLaughlin Reserve, CA, USA - Plot25 | ecosystem: Environmental > Terrestrial > Soil > Grasslands | place: USA: UC McLaughlin Reserve, Lake County... | reverse complement strand
GTCGTCGCCGCGATCCTGACGATCACCGGCTATTCGGTAAACGACACCATCGTCATCTTCGACCGCGTGCGCGAGAACCTGCGATCGCGGCGGCGTGAGCCGCTCGACAAGATCGTCAACGAGAGCGTCAACCAGACGCTGTCGCGCACGATCATCACGGCGGGCACCACGTTCCTCTCGGTCCTGTCGATCTTCCTGTTTGGCGGCGAAGCGCTGCGCGGGTTCTCGTTCACGATGCTGGTCGGCATCGTCAGCGGCACCTACTCGACGATCTTCATCGCGTCAGCGATCGCGATCATCCTCAGTGGTGGCAAGGCGCGAGCCGGGTCGGCCACGGCTTCGTCAGGGGACGTCGTCCAGGGTGGAAAGAAACAGAAGCGAGCGAAGGCCTCCTAGCCGATTGGCCGGTCCACAAGGATCGGCCCCACGCTGCGTTTGACCTACCTTCTTGCCGCCGTTCTCGGGATCGTGCAGGGACTCACCGAGTTCCTGCCGATCTCGTCCACCGCACACCTGCTGCTGGTTGGCCAATCCCTCGGATTTCAGGACCCGGGCGGGGTGTTCACGGTCATGATCCAATTCGGATCGGTGCTGGCCGTGATGTGGTTGTACCGGCAAAAAATTCTCGACGCGTTTCTCGGACTCGGCTCTAATCCGGCGGCGCGGCGGTTTGCGTTGATGCTGATCATCGCGTCGATTCCGGCCGGTCTGGCAGGGGTGCTGCTGGCCGACTGGGTGAAGGGCCGGTTGTATCAGAGTCCCGCGGTGATTGCGTCCGCCTTTATCATCGGCGGCGTCGCCATTCTGATGATCGAGCGGTTCCGGCCGAGACCGGTTATCTTCGACGCGGATAAGACGCCCGTCCCCAGGGCGTTCGCGGTCGGCGTCTGCCAGATGCTGGCGCTGGTGCCTGGCGTGTCGCGCTCGGGCGCGACGATCATGGGTGGCCTGCTGGCCGGCCTGGAGCGGCCCGCGGCAGCGGAGTTTTCATTTTTTCTGGCGATGCCGGCCCTGGCCGGAGCGTTCCTGCACGATCTGTGGAAAGTGCGCGATCACCTGGCACCCGAGCGCGGGGCGGAGATCGCGATTGGGTTCGTGATGGCATTTTTCGCCGCCCTCGTCGTGGTGAAACCCTTTGTGCGCTACGTGGCGCGCCATGGGTTCGGCCCCTTTGCGTGGTACCGCATCGGGGCGGGCCTCATCATTCTGCTGGCGATAGGCGCGGGATGGCTCTGATTCAGTGGCTGCGCCGCAGTTTCCTGGCCGGCTTCTTCGTGACCGTTCCACTCGTGATCAGTGTGTACGCGCTGCTCACGATCTTCGGTATCATTGATGGTTTCACGGCCCCGCTCGCGAGGTGGACTCTCGGTTCAGGGGTGCCAGAGTACGTGGCGCGATTTGCCGGCGTCCTCGTGACGCTGCTCGTCGTGCTGGCAGTGGGGGCCGTGACGACGAATGTCATCGGCCGGCGAGTGCTGGCACGAGCCGAGAGCTGGCTGATGATGATCCCGGTATTCCGGACCATCTACGCGCCGGTGAAGCAGCTCGTGGTGGCGTTCTCGCCAGACAACGAGACGGGATTCAAACGTGTGGTGATGGTGGATGATCCCAGCCGGGGCTGGGTCATGGGATTTCTCACGAAGGAATTCGAGGTGGACCGCGGACGCGGTCCTGAAACGTTGATGGCCGTGTACGTGCCGACCAATCATCTGTATCTCGGCGACATCATGATCTATCCCCGTGCGCGCGCAATCTTTCCCAACCTCAGCGTTGAGGAAGGCGTGCGAATTTTCCTGACCGGCGGCATGTCCCTGCCCGGTCGCATCGAAGGCAAGTCGTAGGGGCGACACAGCGTCGCCCCTACAGGTCCACGAAGGCCAACTGATAGGTAACGAGAGGAGCTGACACAGTGATGACCGAGTCGTCCACAGGATTCGGCCGTGTGCGTGGTGCGATGATCGCACTCGCGATTGTCGTAATGACCGCGCTGATGGGTCCGGCAGCCGCCTGGGCGCAGCAGCCCGCGCCCGCTGCACCGGCCGCACAGGCGCAGGCCCCGGAAGGCGAGCGCCGGGGTGGAGAGGCCAATCTGGTCCTGCCTGATCTGAATCAGGTACCTGTCGGCGGATACCAGGGCCGCAGCCTGCTCATGATCGGCCTCGGGGTCTCCGCGCTCGGCATCCTGTTCGGTCTGGTGATCCTCAACCAGTTGAAGAACCTGCCGGTGCACCGTTCGATGCGCGAGATCTCGGAGCTGATTTACGAGACCTGCAAGACCTATCTGGTCACGCAGGGGCGCTTCCTGGCCATTCTCGAGATTTTCATCGCCGTCATCATCGTCTTGTATTTCGGCGTGCTCGAAGGCATGGCGTTTGGTCGCGTCGCCATCATCCTCCTGTTCAGCGTGGTCGGCATTCTCGGCAGCTACAGCGTGGCGTGGTTCGGTATTCGCGTGAACACCTATGCGAATTCGCGGACGGCATTCGCGAGCCTCGAAGGCAAGCCCTACCCGGTGTACGCGATTCCGCTCAGGGCGGGCATGAGCATCGGCATGCTGCTCATCAGCGTCGAACTGCTGATCATGCTGTTCATCCTGCTCTTCATTCCCGGCGATTACGCCGGCGCGTGTTTCATCGGCTTCGCCATTGGTGAGTCGCTCGGCGCGGCTGCCCTGCGTATCGCCGGCGGCATCTTCACCAAGATCGCCGACATCGGATCAGACTTGATGAAGATCGTCTTCAACATCAAGGAAGACGATGCGCGCAATCCTGGTGTGATCGCCGACTGCACGGGCGACAACGCCGGCGACTCGGTCGGTCCGAGTGCCGACGGATTCGAGACCTACGGCGTCACCGGCGTCGCGCTGATCACCTTCATCATGCTGGCAGTGCCGCAGGCGGCAACGCAGGTGCAGCTGCTCGTGTGGATCTTCGTCATGCGCATCATGATGATCATCGCCAGCGGCGTGTCGTACCTGCTGAACGAGGCGATCGCGAAGGGCCGCTACGGCAGCGCATCGAAGATGAACTTCGAGGCGCCGCTCACGTCGCTGGTGTGGCTGACATCGATCGTCTCAGTGTCTCTCACCTACCTCGTCTCCTATCTGCTCATCCCGACGCTCGGCGACGGCACGCTGTGGTGGAAGCTGTCGAGCATCATCACCTGCGGCACGCTGGCCGGGGCGATCATTCCCGAGCTGGTCAAGGTCTTCACGTCAGTGGAGTCCAGCCACGTCAAGGAAGTCGTAACCTCATCGCGTGAGGGCGGGGCGTCCTTGAACATCCTGTCGGGCTTTGTCGCCGGTAATTTCAGCGCCTACTGGATTGGCCTCAGCATCGCGGCGTTGATGGCGATCGCGTACTTGGTGGCCTCGTCGAGCGCGGCGATGTCCGATCCGTCCTTCATGCTGGCGCCGGCGGTGTTCGCGTTCGGTCTCGTGGCGTTCGGGTTCCTGGGCATGGGGCCGGTCACGATTGCCGTGGACTCATACGGGCCGGTGACGGACAACGCGCAGTCGGTCTTCGAGCTCTCGGTCATTGAAAGCATTCCGGGCATTCAGCAAGAGCTCAAGAAGGACTTCAACCTGAACGTCCACTTCGAGCATGCCAAGGCGCTGCTCGAAGAGAACGACGGCGCGGGCAACACCTTCAAGGCGACCGCGAAGCCGGTGCTCATCGGCACCGCCGTCGTCGGTGCGACGACGATGATCTTCTCGATCATCGTTGAGCTCACACGGGGCCTGACGGAGAACCTCGACAAGCTGTCTTTGCTGCATGCGCCCTTCCTGCTCGGGCTCGTCACCGGCGGCGCGATGATCTACTGGTTCACAGGTGCGTCAACGCAGGCAGTAACCACTGGTGCATATCGCGCGGTCGAGTTCATCAAGGCGAACATCAAGCTCGAGGGTGTGACGAAGGCTTCGGTGACCGACAGCAAGAAGGTCGTTGAGATCTGCACGCAGTACGCGCAGAAGGGAATGTTCAACATTTTCCTCGCGGTGTTCTTCGCCACGCTTGCGTTCGCGTTTCTCGAGCCGTTCTTCTTCATCGGCTACCTCATGTCGATCGCACTGTTCGGGCTGTATCAGGCGGTCTTCATGGCCAACGCCGGCGGCGCGTGGGACAACGCGAAGAAGATTGTCGAAACCGAGTTGAAGATGAAGAACACGCCGCTTCACGCCGCGACGGTGGTGGGCGACACCGTCGGCGATCCGTTCAAGGACACCTCGTCGGTGGCGCTGAACCCGGTTATCAAATTCACTACGCTGTTCGGCTTGCTGGCCGTCTCACTCGCGGTGCGGCTTGCCGAGGATCAAGGCCAGGGGCTGGCTCATGCGCTGGCGGCAGTGTTCTTTGTCGTCTCGGTGATCTTCGTGTATCGCTCGTTCTACGGCATGCGCATCGGGGGTGCCTAAGAGGACGGTCCGCCGATAGGCGCGCCTTTTTTGCACGAGTTTCCCCGTTCCTGAGTCACTTTTGTCGTTGCGGCTGAGTGTCGGATCCGGGATAGAATGCCCGCTCGCTGGGCCGGGAGCACTTTGGCATTGGCGGTGTCTAAGGCATTGCTGGTTGTTTGACGAGTGTCATAACGCCGCGTGAGGCGGCGCGAGAGAACAGAGAATGTTTCGTTGACACTAATTTTTGGGCCTAGCTATAATCGGCCGCTCCGCGCGGCTGCGTTGGCGGTTCCAGGGAGGTAGAGCACCCTTGCCACGTGATGAACGCATGTTCGGCGATATCGTCGATCCCTCGATTAAGCTTGGAAGCAAGCAGGGATACTCGGTGGGGGCGACGATCCTCATCGAGGCGACGGTGATCGCGGCGCTCGTCATCATTCCGTTGATGGCGTTCGAAGCGCTGCCGACTCCCCCCTCGATGATGGCGTTCGTTGCGGCACCGCCGCCGCCACCACCTCCTCCACCGCCGCCACCGCCGCCGAAGCCTGCGGAAGTGAAGCCGGTGGAAATTGTCAATCCGAACGCGGCGCCGACCGAGCCGCCGAAGGAAATCAAAGCGGAGCCGGTGGACACCAACTTCGAACGCGCGGGCGTTGAAGGTGGTGTGCCCGGAGGTGTCGTCGGAGGCGTCGTAGGCGGATTACCGGAAGCGCCGCCGCCACCGCCCCCGCCCACCCAGCCAGTTCGCGTCGGTGGTCAGATCAAGCAGCCGACGAAATTGAAGAATGTCGCGCCGGTCTATCCGCCGATCGCCCAGTCCGCTCGCGTCCAGGGCGTGGTGATCATCGAAGCGATCATCGGGCCGAACGGGAAGGTGCAGGACGCCAAAGTGCTCCGCTCGATTCCGCTGCTCGACCAGGCAGCGCTCGATGCAGTCAAACAATGGGAGTTCTCGCCGACCCTGCTGAATAACACACCGGTGCCTGTCATCATGACCGTCACCGTGCAGTTCACGCTGAGTTAATACGTCACGCGCACATAGACAGGCAGCCCCCAATGCCGGTCCGGCCGACGCCGGACACTACGGACAGGGAGATTGCGGAGGATGCAGTAATGGGAGCTCGGAAGATGCGTCAGGTAGGTCAGATCGCGTGTGGAGCCGTGGGCGCCCTGTTGCTCAGCACGCCGGCGTTCGCGCAGAGTGAAGGTGCAGGTCTCGACCTCATCGACATGTTCTCGCAGATGGGCCCGGTGGCGTGGGGCGTGGCCGTCGTGCTGTTCATCATGTCGTTCTGGTCGGTGGGTATCGCGATTGAGCGCATCTACACCTACAACCAGGCGCGCAAGCAGTCGAAGCTGTTCGCCCCGCAGGTGGCCAAGCACCTTCGCGACGGCCGGCTCAAGGAAGCGATCGCGCTGTCGGCGTCGAAAGACTATCGCTATAGCCACCTTGCGAAGGTCGTGCTCGCCGGCTTGCAGGAGTATCAGTTCCAGCAGGAGAGCGGTACCACCCTCCATCGCGATGACGTTCTGGACACGGTGCGCCGCTCGATTCAGCGCGCCTCGGCCCTCACGACCAACGACCTGAAGAAGGGCGTGAACACCCTCGCCACCATCGGCTCGACGGCACCGTTCGTCGGACTGCTCGGCACGGTCGTCGGCGTCATCAACGCGTTCGTCGGCATTGCCTCGACCGGATCGGGTGGTATCGCGGGCGTGTCAGCTGGTATCGCCGAAGCGCTCGTCGAAACCGCGCTCGGACTGTTCGTCGCGATTCCCGCCGTCTGGTTCTACAACTACCTGACCAGCCGCCTCGAGTACTTCAACGTCGAGATGGACAACTCCTCGTCGGAGCTCGTCGACTACTTCATCAAGAAGACGGCGTAAGAGACAGTCGGAAGGATCTGAATTATGGCTGTTCAACTAGGTGGAGGCGGCGGAGTCAAATCCGACATCAACGTCACGCCGCTCGTCGACGTGATGCTGGTGCTGCTCATCATCATGATGATCGTCGCGCCTCTGCTCCAGCAGGGTGTCAGCGTCAAGCTCCCCGTCGCCACCAACACGACCGAGAAGCCTGACACGCAGGAACAGACGGTGCTCGCGATCGACTCGAACCGCCGGCTCTACCTCAATGCGGTGCCGGTGCTGAAGGACGATCTGCAGCGCCGGGTCACTGACATCCTGGAGAACAAGAAAGACCGCATCGTGATCATCAAGGCCGACGAGGACGTCGAGTACAGTGCCGTGATGGACGCGATGGACGCGCTGCGTGCGAGCGGTATCGAGGACATGGGCCTCATCACCGATCCACGCCGCGGCGGGTCGTCAGCGACGCCGAATCGGGGAGGCGAATAATGGCCGCCCATCAACACCACGGCGCCGAGAAGGTCTTCAAAGGCAAGATTCCGCAGGCCAACGCGGACATGAACATCACGCCGATGATCGACGTGCTGCTCGTGCTTCTCGTCATCTTCATGGTTACCCTGCCGCTCAACCAGCGCGGGCTCGACGTGAACCTGCCGGCTGAAACGCAGCAGCCGAAGCAGGCCACCCCCGATATCAGCCAGATCGTGCTGAACTACACGGCTGACAAGAAGATCTCGATCAACAACATGGACGTCGCGCTGCGCGACCTCGAGTCCACGCTGCGCACGATCTTCGAAGAGCGCCAGCAGAAGACGATGTTCATCATGGGCGCGGGCAGCTTGCGCTATGGTGAAATCGTCGAGGTCATCGACGCCGCCAAGGGTGCCGGTGTCGAGAAGGTCGGCATCGTTACCGAAGGCATGCGCAAGGCGGGGTCTGGCGGCGAATAGGCGCGTCGTCTGTTTCAAGGCTTGAAAGGGCCGTCCTGACCGGGACGGCCTTTTTTCTGTACGGCGAATCAGCGAAGCATCGAGCGCGCGACCGCGGGGTCTCCGTCGTTGCGCACCGGCGTGACCCCGAGTACCTGCGCCAGAGCGTCGTAGATGTGAATGTTCTCGAAGGCCGGGAGCACCACGCCGTTCTTGAACGACGGGCCTGATGCGACGAAGATGCCTCGCATCGAGATCGCCTCGCCGGGATCGTAGCCGTGCTCGCCGCGCGGGCCGATCTGGCCTCTTGCAATGCGTTCCCTGAGCGTCGCCCGCGGCAGCACCTGCCAGCCCTCATCGACGACCCCAACAATTGGCGGGATCCGCGGGTGATCGCGATAGTGCCATCGTTCGGGCGTCTCCGCCTTGCGGTAGATCTTCAGCCGCGGATTGGCGTTCACCAGCGCTTTGTAGACAGCCTCTTCGCGGCCGGGTTTCGGAAAGAGTCCAACCGTCGGGTTGACGTCGATGACCTCGACATCGTCAACCGAGATGTAATCATCGAGCACGACGACACGGTCGGTGGACGTCTCCGCCATTCCATGATCCGAGACGATGACGATGTTGACTGTTTCGGTCAGGTGGCGCCGCTCGAGGCCGCGCATCAAACGTCCCATGTATCCGTCGGCCCGGCGCACGGCGGACCGCACTGCGTCGGAGTTCGGCCCATTGTTGTGGCCGGCGGCATCCACGTCGCTGAAATACAGCGTGAGCAGCGACGGTCGTCGTCCCACCGGCAGGTCAAGCCACGACAGCACCTGATCGACGCGGTTATTGCCCGGCAGGTCCGAGTTGAACGGCGCCCAGAAGTTCGGACGGTGGCCCTCAATCGGCGCCTCCGATCCTGGCCAAAACATCGCCGCCGACAACATGCCTGCGCGCTGAACCGTGACCCAGATCGGCTCGCCGCCCCACCACATCGCGTCGCCATTCTCGCGGCTGTTGCTCATCGACAGTCGGCGTCCGGTGGGCGGGTCCTTGATGGTGTTCGCGACGATGCCATGGTGACCGGGGTAAAGGCCGGTCACGATGGAGTAGTGGTTTGGAAAGGTCTTCGAGGGATAACTCGGAATCAGGTCCGCGCTCACGCCGCTTGCCGCCAGCCGGTTGATGTTCGCCGGTGAATACGTCGTTCGGTAATCCCACCGGAACCCGTCGAACGAAATGAGTATGAGGGTTGGGTGGGCGTCCTGTCCGACGAGGACCTGGCTGCGTCCCGCTCCAAAGAGAAGGCACAGGAGCAGGAGGAGAACTGCCCGGCGATTCATTCGCTGAGAGTGTAATCGAAGGCGGCCGACGCGGTAGGCCGGGTCCTGTTTCTCAGGACCCGGCGGGCGCAGGCGAGTCTACAAAGCAAGACCCGCCCCACGAGATCAATTGAACGAATAGCGGAAGCTGAGAAGGAACTGGTACACGTCGCTGTTCGTCGCCGAGACGCTCGTGTTCGATTGGAAGGTCTGTTTCACCAGATCGTTGTTGATGACGGCCAACCGGTAGGTTGCACGCCCCTCCGTGTCCACTGCCGGGTTGGTCAGAATCTGAGCGCCGTTTGCAGCCGTCGTTGGCAGAACCAGTCGCTGGCTGACGCCCCAGTCGTGGTTCAGCAGGTTGCCGAAGTTGGTGATGTCGAGGCGAATCTGCCCGGCGTTGCGCTTGCCGCCGATGTTCTTGAAGATGTCCTGCATGATGCTCAGGTCAACTCTGTTGAACATCGGCATGTATTGACCGTTGCGTTCGGCGTACTGGCCGCGGCGCTTGCTCAAGTAGCTGTCCTGCTGAATGTAGGCCTCGAAGGCGGCTGCCTGCTCGGCTGCCGTGAACGTGCGGGTGCCAAGCGTGAATGCCGAGAAATTCATCTCGGACGTATCGCGGGGGATGTAGATCAAGTCGTTGCCGCTGAAGCCATCGCTGTTCATGTCGCCGCTGAACACGTAGCTCATCTTCGTCGTGAAGTTCTGCGGCGCCGGGCGGGCTTCCCAGAACGCCGACACCGTGGTCGTGCCGAAGTTGAAGTACGAGCGCGAGTACGACGTCTGCACGAACACGCGATGACCCTGCGAGTACGCGGAGGAGGCCACACCTGGATTGTTGGGGTCGTGAGAGATCTGGTTGTTGGCGACCGACGAGAAGGCCGTCGATCCGGGATCGATTGTGCTGTTGCCCTCACCGTAGCTGTAGGCACCTCGGACAGAGAATCCGTGGTAGAGCGTTTTGGAAACGCTCCCGGACAGGTTCCACGCCGAGCCGACACTCTGGTTCCCCATCACCAACGCGCTGGTAATGATGTTCGGCGATGTGTTGTTGATCCGGTTCGCCGTCCAGCGTGGGCGGTTGTCGACGCCGGTGAACGCCGATTGCGCCGCCGGCAGATTGGCGTTGATGTACGAGACGCCGTTGATGTCCTTGCTATAGAGGAACTCGCCGGTCGCCGTGATACCGCCCGGCAGACGATGATCGACGCCGAAGTTGCTGCGCCACACCTGAGGGAACTTGAAATCGGATTCGGTGACGTTCAGCTCAAAGCTGTTTGCGCCCTGCCCGGTGACGTTGGTCGGCTTGTGGCGATTCGGATCGGGGCTGAACGGATAGATGCTCGGGTCGCAGGTCGGCTGGATGCACGAGATCTCTCCGATCAGTACGCCGGTGTTGCCCAGCTGATTCGAGATCCACACATAGAGCGGTGGACCGGTGAATGCGCCTGTGCCCACGCGCACCTGCGTCCGCTGCTGTCCGCCCACGTCCCAGTTCATCGCCACGCGCGGCGACCACAGGATCTTCGTCTCGGGCATCTCGCCTGTCTGGTACTGGACCGCGTTCCCGTCTTGGTCGCGGAAGGTCAGGGCGTCGGCCTTGGCATTTTGATAAGCGGTGTTCTTGAACGCGGAGAGATCGAACCTGAGCCCCGCGGTCACTGTGAGATCCCGGCGCGGCCGCCATTCGTCCTGGATGTAGCCACCGCTGTACCAGACCTCGAGCTGCTGGAGCGGCTTATCGAGGTTCGGCACGTTCGAGTACCGCACCTTGAAGCTGCGCAACGCTCCCGGAATGGCGGTCGTCCGATTCGGGTTCGCGGCAGCCGCGCCGGCTTCGGCGTAGAAGTCGGTCAACGAGTTGAAGGTGTAGTTGCTCTGCGGGCAGCAACTCCAGAACACGTTGTCTGAGTGGTATTTCTGCGTCGAGAAGCCAAGCGTCAGCGTGTGACGCGAGGTGAACTTCAAGAAACTGTCCTGCAGCTGAAACGTGTGATATTTCAGCTCGTTCTGAACAGTAAACGGTTCGGACCCGAACGAGACGTACGCCGTATTGTCCTGCAGAATATCGACGAAGGGGAACAGATCGCCGAGCGGCCGGCGGCTCTCGTCGTTCGTCGTGTAGCCGGTAATCAGGCTGTTGGACATGCTGGAGCCGATCACCGAATTCCACTCGCCAATGCCCGACTTGATGTTCTCGAGAATCGAATACGTTGTACTGCCGAAACCGAGAAATGACGTCGTGAACGGCGACCGTCCGACGCCGGCCGATGACGAGCTCGATGTGTAGTTGTCGGAACTCGAATCGAGCTGGTTGTAGCGGAAGCTGATTTTGTTGTTGGTGGTGAGGTTGAGATCGGTCCTGAGTAGGTAGCGCTTGGCCGGCGTCAGGTCGGTGAGACCGGAGAACGCGCCGGGGTCGAACCGAAAGCTCTGTTGAAGGAACGAACTCAGTGCTGTGAGATCCGACTCCAGCACGCGCGTCACTGTGCCCGCCACCGGTTCACCGCCGGTATTGGCGCGGTACGTCGTCAACGGCCGATTGTCTTCTTCGTTCTCGTAGTTGCCAAAGACGAACAGCCTGTTCTTGACGATCGGACCGCCTCCCCAGACGCCCGTGTCACGGAAGTTGAAGGTGCCGGGATTGACGGCCTGGCCGCGTGCCTCCGTGCCGACGAAATCTTCGTTGCGCATTCGGTGGTAGAACGACGCGGTCAGCTGATTGGTTCCACTTCGCGTGACAGTGTTGACGGCGGCGCCAATGAAACTGCCTTGCCTGACGTCGAACGGCGCGACGCTGACCTGTACCTGTTCGATCGACTCGAGTGAGATCGGCGCCACGTTGGTGCGCTCGCCGGGCGCTGATCCAAGGCCGAAGGAGTTGTTGAAGAACGAGCCGTCAACGGTCATGTTGTTGAGGCGATTGTCCTGGCCGGCGAAGGAACCGCTGGCGCCGGCCTGAGGAGTCAAACGGGTGATGTCACCAATGCGGCCGGTCAGGGTGGGCAGCGTAGCGATGTCGACGCGGCTTACCGCAGTCGCCGCTCCCGTGCGGCTCGAGCTGAACACCGGGTCCACCGTTGCGGAGACCGTGACCGTTTCCTGCACCGCGATCGCGCGAACGCGGAACGTGAGGTCGATCCCGATGCCCAGCGTCACCTGTACGTCTTCCTGCGTTTGTGGCTCGAACGCCGTCCCCGCAGTGCCGGAGTAGGTGACCGTGACGCTGTACGGGCCCCCGACGCGCATGCCGGGTATCGTGAAGCGGCCGTCGGAGCGGGTCACCGTCTCGTAGTTGGTGCCTGACGGCAGGTGGATGGCGATTACAGTCGCGCCCTGAATGGGCTGCTGCTGCTCGGTGGTGACGATGCCGTTCAAGGCGCCGGTCGTCACGCCCTGCGCGAATGCCGCGGCATTGGGCCACAGCGTCGCGAGCGAGAGCGCCACGAGTGCAAGGGTTCGAGTACGACGCACCATCAGGTTCAACACGCGCTTCATTGAGTCAACTCCAAGCACTGAACGTCCGAATCTCCGGCCCCGCGCCTCTATCCTCGAATGTGCAAAACGGTAGGCCCAACCATACTAAGCGGAAGTTACGGATCGGTAAAAGGACGGAAGGGCGTACGGGCGACGAACAAACAAAAAGGGCGGTTCTCGCGTGGAAAACCGCCCTCTTTTACAAAAACGTGAGGTCTTACTCGCCGGCGCCGGCGCGCTGCTTCTTCTGGATCTCGACTGCGCGGTCGCGGTACTGGTCGGCTTCCTTGAGTAGTGCCTGCTGTTTCGCAGGATCTTTCTCGAGGTTCGCCTGCACGCGGAGCAGGAGATTCTTGTAGGTCAGCGCTTCGGGATAATCGGCCTTCAGTTTGATGGCCTTGTCGATCGCCTCGTTGCCAGCCTGCACGAACTTGACCTTGTCCGCCTGGGACGTCGTGAAGTCGCGGTAGGCCTTTTCCCAGTAGTACGTCGCAATCGTATAGTAGGCCTCGGGATTGTTCGGCTCGCGCTCGGCGCGGGCGTGCAGCGCTTCCATCGTCTTGTCGAACTCGCCCTGGCGGTTGTAGAAGGCGGCCAGCGTGACATAGACGCCGGCGTCGTTCGGCTTCATATCGCGGGCCTTCACGAGGAGCTGCTCGGCCTGACCGTAGTCGCCGTTTTCCTCGTAGATGCGCGACAGATAGGTGTAGTTGCTCGGCTCGTTCGGCTCGAGCTCAATCATGCGGCGCAGAATGGGCTCGGCCTGCGACGGGTCGTTCAATTTGTCGGGACCGTAAGCGGCCACGAGATACTCCATCGCGAGCTTTTTGATCTTCGGGTCCTGCTCGACCTGGGTCGACTTCTTGTAGTTCTCAATGGCCTTGGTCAGCATCGCGTCGTTGGCGGCCTCACCCCGACGCGCTGGACGGAACTGGTTGTCGTAGCTGTTGGCGAGGAAGAAGTACGAGTAGGTGAGGTTCGGATCGGCTGCGATGGCTTCCTCATACTTTGCCGCGGCGGCCCGGTAGTCCTGCTGCTGGTACAGCTGATTCGCGTCCTTGAACGCCATTTTGGCCTTCAGCGCCGCGATCTGACTGCAGCCCGCCGTGGCCAGACCGAGCGTCGCGATCAACGCGCCAAGAGCCATCCGTGACGAAAACTTCCGCATCACTCAATCCCCCCTGCAATCCTTGCCATGCCGAAGCCGTGAGGCGAAGGCTAGCCGTCGAAGCCGCATGTTCAGGCCCTGCAAGCGGGCCAGTATAGTGATCCGTTTTCGGGCCAGTCAAGGCTTTCGGCCTTGCTGCCACAGCGCGACCCGCGAACAGCATGGCCGCCGCACCGCGGAGCGCGAATGCCTTGGCCGCCGTAGCGCGGAGCGCGAATAGCCTTGGCCGCCGTAGCGCAGAGCGCGAAGGCGGCTATCATGAAGATACCGCCCGTAACACGACGCGGATAGACCCGCGTCGGAATGGTTAGACACCACCTTTCATGATTCGATTCGAGACGCTCCTGGAGAAAGTCAGGAGTTACAGCCCGGAAGCGGACCTCGAGCTCCTCAGGCGGGCGTACGTCTTCTCGGCGCTCGAACACAAGGGTCAGGTGCGCCATTCCGGCGAGCCCTACCTGATTCACCCGCTCGAGGTCGCTGATTCGCTGGCGGACATGAAGCTCGACGTGGTCGCCGTCGCTGCCGGGCTGTTGCATGACGTCGTTGAAGACACGCTGACTACGCCGGAGCGCATCGCCGAGCTGTTCGGCCCGGAAATCGCTCACGTCGTCGAGGGCGTCACGAAGATCGGCGCCATTCCGTTCTCGTCCAGTGAAGAACGTCAGGCTGAGAACTTCCGCAAGATGCTGCTGGCCATGGTTGACGACATCCGCGTCATCCTGGTCAAGCTCGCTGACCGGCTCCACAACATGCGGACGCTCCAGCATCTGCCGGAAGAACGGCGAGTCAAGATCGCGCAGGAAACGCTCGACATTTACGCGCCGATCGCGAACCGCCTTGGGATGAGCAAAGTCAAGAACGAGCTCGAAGAGCTGTCGTTCAAATACCTCGAGCCGAAGGCGTACGATGCGCTCCGCGCGAAGGTCGAGGCCAAGCGCAAGAGCGCGGAGGCCGTGATCGACGAGCTGACACGCACGCTGCGTTCGAAGCTCGAGGACGCCCAAGTTCCGATCATCACGCTGGACGGCCGCATCAAACGCCTCTTCAGCATTCACAACAAGCTGAAGCGTCAGAAGATCGATCTCGAGCGGGTCTACGATTTCGTCGCCCTCCGTGTGACCACACAGTCGGTCAAGGACTGTTACGCGGCGCTTGGCATCATTCATCAGACGTGGTCGCCTGTACCGGGCCGCATCAAGGACTTCATTGCGATGCCGCGGCCCAACGGCTACCAGTCTCTGCACACGTCCGTCATCAGCGAACACGGCTTTCCGTTCGAAGTACAGATTCGCACCGACGAAATGCATCGTCGCGCCGAAGAAGGCGTCGCGGCGCACTGGAAGTACAAGGAAGGCCGCGTCGGCGACCACCGCGACGAACGCTATTTCCAGTGGATGCGTCAGCTCCTCGAGGTGCAGCAGGAGGTACGCGATCCCGCCGAGTTCCTGCAGAACCTGAAGATCGATCTCTATCCCGAGGAGGTCTACATCTTCACGCCCAAGGGCGAGGTGCGCTCGTTGCCGCGTGGGGCGACGGCGGTCGACTTTGCCTACACGGTACACACTGACGTCGGCCACCAGTGCGTTGGTGTCCGCATCAACGGCCGCATGGTGCCGCTGCGCACGCGACTGCAGAACGGTGACATCGTCGAGATCGTGACGCAGACGGGACACAAGCCAAGCCGCGACTGGCTGACGTTCGTGGCGACGTCGCGTGCCCGCAGCAAGATTCGGCACGTGCTGCTCACGGAGGAGCGGACGCGCAGTATCGAACTGGGGCGGCGTCTGTTCGATAAGGAGGCGCGGCGGTTCAGTCTCAATCCCGCGACGTTGCTCGGAAGTCCCGAGCTCAATAAGTTCGCGACCGAGTACGGCGCGAAGTCCCCCGAAGAAGTGCTCGCGCATATCGGTTACGGGAAGCTCTCGGCACGCACGGTGCTGCAGAAGTCCGTGCCGGCGGCCCAGTTGCACGAGGCGTCACCGGTCGTCTCGATGGTGCGGCGTGTGCTGCGTCCTGGCACGACCTCCGACAAGATTAAAGTCCGGGGCGCCGACGACGTGATGGTGTTCCGCGCGAAGTG
>Ga0126304_10000599_pt1 | contig 15233 bp, 15 predicted proteins | sample Plot25_FD_92538 | JGI IMG/M metagenome (GOLD analysis project Ga0126304, IMG submission 92538) | Serpentine soil microbial communities from UC McLaughlin Reserve, CA, USA - Plot25 | ecosystem: Environmental > Terrestrial > Soil > Grasslands | place: USA: UC McLaughlin Reserve, Lake County... | reverse complement strand
CATCTCGGTAAGCTCGGCGCCTTCCTGGCCGCGCGTGATCGCGGCGAGGAACCCGACCGGGATCTCGGCCTCGCGCTGCGCGTCCTCGATCAGCGAGCCGAGCACCGCAGCCGAGTCGACGACCGGGTCGGTGTTGGGCATCGCCAGGATCGCGCAGTAGCCGCCGGCCGCTGCCGCCGCGGTGCCAGAGGCGATCGTCTCCTCCTCCTCGCCCCCCGGGGCGCGCAGGTGCACGTGCGGGTCGATGAAGGCCGGCGCGAGGAGGAGGCCCGCGCCGTCGATCACACGGTGGCCATTGGCGTCGAGATCCGCGCCGATCGCGCTGATCGTTCCGCGGTCGACGCGCAGGTCGCAGACCGCGTCCAGGCCCTCCACCGGGTCGAGGACGCGCGCCCCGCGCACGACCACGTCGAGCTTCCGGCCCGTCTTCCCGAAGAGCATCACGCCACCTCCAGCGGCTGGGCCGCCTCGACGGGAACCGGGCCCGTCGTGAGCAGGTCGTAGAGCACGGCCATCCGCACCACGAGACCAGCGCGCACCTGGGTCTCGATCAGCGCGTCGGCCGCATCCGCGACCCTCGGGTCGATCTCGACACCGCGGTTCATCGGCCCGGGATGCATCACCTTCTGGCCGGGACGGATGCGCTCCGGGGTCACTCCCCAGCGCGCGGCGTACTCCCGCAGCGAAGGCACGTAGTTGGCGCCCTCGGCCATCCGTTCGCGCTGCATGCGCAGGACATAGACGACGTCAGCGGCACCGATCGCCTCGATCTCGTACGAGATCTCGCAACCCATCGCCTCGATCCCGCGCGGAATCAGCGGCGGCGGGCCGACCAGCGTCACCTTCGCGCCCATCAGCGCCAGCGCCTGGATGTTCGAGCGTGCCACCCGCGAGTGCAGAACGTCGCCGACGATCGCCACGTGGACGCCCTCGAGGCGGCCCAGCTCCTCGCGGATCGTGTAGAGGTCGAGCAACGCCTGCGTCGGATGCTGGTGCTTGCCATCGCCGGCGTTGACGATGTGTGCGTCGGTGTAGCGCGCGACCAGCTCGGGCGCGCCGATCTGCGGGTGCCTGAGCACGATCACGTCCGGGTCGTACGCCCCAAGCGTGAGCGCCGTATCCTTGAGCGACTCGCCCTTGTCCACCGACGATCCGGCGGCCTTGATCGACATCGTGTCCGCCGAGAGGCGCTTCGCCGCGAGCTCGAAACTCGACGAGGTGCGCGTGGAGGACTCGTAGAAGACGTTGACGACCGTGAAGCCGCGCAGTGTCGGGAGCTTCTTCACCTCTCGTTCGAGCGAGCGCGAGAAGCTGCCGGCGGTCGCGAGCAGCCGCTCGACGTCGTCGCGCTCGAGATCGGCGATCGAGATCAGGTGCCGGCGCGGCGGCGGCTTGGGCGGGAGGAAGCCCTCCCGCATGACGTGGATCTCACCCATGGTTGGCTGGCTCCTTCTGCACGAGCAGGACCTGGTCGATTTCGTCCACCTCGACGAGCTCGACCTTGATGCGCTCGTCGCGGGCGGTGGGCAGGTTCTTGCCGACGTAATCCGGGCGAATGGGGAGCTCCCGGTGGCCGCGGTCGGCGAGCACGGCCAGCTGCACGCGCTCGGGCCGGCCATAGCCGAAGAGCGCGTCGATGGCCGCGCGGATCGTGCGGCCGGTGTAGAGCACGTCGTCCACCAGGACGCAGGTCATGCCCTCGAGCGGGAAGTCGAGCATCGTCGAGCGCACGAGCGGCTGGGGATGCCTTGGCGCCTCGGCCGCGCGCACATGGACGTCGTCCCGGTGGAAGGTGATGTCGAGCTGGCCGAGAGCGACCTCGGCACCGGTCAGCTCGCCGATCCGGCGGCGCAGCCGCTGCGCAAGCGGCACGCCGCGCGTGTGGATGCCGACCAGTGCCACCCGCGCCAGGTCGGGATTGCCCTCGACGATCTCGTGTGCGATCCGGGTGAGCGCCCGCTCGATCGCCTCGCCGTCGAGGACGGTCTTCGCTGCGGAGGTCTGCGCGCTCATACGCTACGCGTCCTGGGATCCACGCGGGTACCCAGACGCGGGTACGAGATTTGGTCTCACCTTACGACTCCTTCTCGGCCTCTCGGGACCGGGTTAAAGGGGTGCGGATCGGTGTGTGACCTTACACCGTGCTCCGGACGGCGCTGGCGATGAGCCACTCGACCGAGTAGTCGGTGAGCCTCGGGAGCTCTGACTCGGCGCGTCCGAGCCCGGCTGCGTACTCCTCATCGCTGATCAGGTCGAAGGTGCCGATGTGCTTGCCGCGAAGCCGCTCGAGCGCGTCCTCACGCGCCAGCCGGCCGCGCTGGGTGAGCCGTACGAATCGCGGCGCCTCGAACCCCGCGGCGGGCAGCTCCGACTCCAGGTCGCCCGCGGAGGGGAAGCGCGCGAGATCTGCCTCCTTCATCGAGGGGAAGTAGTGGTTGAGCCAGAAGTCGTCGAAGTACGAAGGGTCGAAAGTGGCAATTGCGAGCCGCCCGCCGGGCGTGAGCACCCTGTGCGACTCGGCGAAGGCACGCGGCCGCTCGACGAGGTGGACGACGAGCCACATCGCCGCCCGCTCGAACCAGCCGTCCTTGAAGGGCAGCTCCTCGGCCGAGCCGAGCTTGAGCCCCGCGCCGCGGACGCGGCCGCGCGCCACCTCGAGCATCTCGGGCGAGGGATCGACCCCCCACGCCTTCGCGCGGCCGGCCAGCGCGGCGAGGAAGCGCCCGGTGCCGCAGCCGACCTCGAGCACGCGCCGGCCCGTGAGATCGCCCTCGCGCACCAGCGCCTCGCAGACCTCGCGCCAGTCGTCGTCGGCCGGCCGAAGCTCGTCATAGGTCGCCGCCCGGCGACCGAAGTCAGGCGTCGGCGTCGAGATCGTCGGGCTCGGTCATCGCCTCGATCGCGTCCCGGGCCGCCTCCAGCTCGGACTCCGGGACGAGCACCTTCACCGGTGCATCGTCGGTCTCGCTCGGGTGGTGGTCGACCGCAGTCTCGAGCTCGACCTCGATCGCGGCCTCTCGCAGGATCGCCTCGATCTCCTCCGCCTCGGCGACGGTCTCGGCCAGCGCGACCTGCACGAAGGCGGTCACGGCACGGTCTCCGGCTCGGGCTCCGGCACGGCTTCGTCGCGCCGGTGCACGACCCCGCCCTTGACCAGTCGCGGCATCCCGCGCTCGGGGAACGGCACGTCGATCACGTCGAAGTCCTTGGGCACCACGGTCTCGGCGAAGATCGTACGCGCCTCCCGGGCCACCTCGGGGCCGAAGTAGCGGTTGGAGAGATGCGTGAGGGCCAACAGACCCACCTCTGCGTCACGCGCCACCTCCGCCGCCTCGAGGGCCGTGGAGTGCGCGGTCTCCTGGGCCCGCTCGCGCTCCTCGTCGAGAAAGGTCGCCTCGTGGACGAGCACCTCCGCCCCGCGCGCGGCCTCCAGCACCGTCGCCGTCGAGGCGGTGTCACCGCTGAAGATGATCTTCCGCCCCGGCCGCGGCGGCCCGAGTACCTCGTCAGGCGTGATTACGCGCTCGTCAGCGGTCGTGACCGATTCGCCCGCCTGGAGCAGACCGCGCTCCGGCCCCGAGGGAACGCCGAGTGCGTCCGCGGCCTCGACGTCGAAGCGGCCCGGGCGAGGGTGCTCGATCAGCGCGAAGCCGAGCGACTGCACACCGTGCGCCACCGGGAAGGTGACCAGCTTGTAGTCGCCGCGGTCGAGCACGTCACCGGGCCGCAGCTCGACCAGCACGAGTTCGTAGGGCAACTTCCCGAAGACGCGGCGGAGCGCGCTGAAGAGTTCCTTCAACCCCGGCGGCCCGTAAATCGTCAGGGGCGCTTCGCGTCCGCGCAAGGCGAACGTCTTCAGCATCCCGGGCAACCCGAGGTAATGGTCGGCGTGGAAGTGAGAGACGAAGACTTCGCGCAGCTCGATTAGCCCGACCGACGAGCGCAGCATCTGCCGCTGGGTGCCCTCGCCGCAGTCGAACAGGAGACGCTCGCCGCCCCGGCGCACGAGCAGCGCGGAAGGCGCCCGCTGCGCGGTCGGCACCGAGCCGGACGTCCCGAAGAAGACGAGGTCGAGATCCACGGTTCGATTGTAGGGTTGGCTCCGCCGTGAACGGGTTCAAGAACGACGTGCTCGAGCTGATCCGACGGGATCCTGACCTCGGCGAGCATGAAGCGATCCGGGAGCTCTGGAAGCGGCATTCCAAGGCCGAGGACAACCGTGACGTGCCGGGCTTGATCTCGACGCTCGCCGACGACTGCGTCTACGAGCTGGTTCAGACCGGCCACCGCTGGGAGGGACACGAGGGCGCCGCGCGCTTCTACGGTGGCTTGCTCGGCGCCTTCCCCGACATCGACTTCAGGCTGACCAACATCGTGATCGGCCCTCAGGGCGTTTGCGAGGAAGCCGACGTCACCGGCACCCACGAGGCTGAGTGGCTCGGCATCCCACCGTCGCGCGAAAGCCTCGCCTGGACGGTGGTCATCTTCTTTCCATGGGATGCGGAGCGCCGGCTGTTTCGAGGCGAGCGCGTCTACACCGCCGGCCTGCCGCTACCCGGCTGACGGCAAGACAAGGCGCTGGCCGGGAACAAGCAGGCTCCCGGCCAGATGGTTGCGGCGGTCGATGCGGTAGATCGCGTCCCGGGGGTCGCCCGCGTAGTGGCTCGCCGCGATCGCCCAGAGCGTGTCGCCGGGCTTGACCGTGTATCGCACCTCGGCGCCGGCGCCGTGCGAGGCGCGGGCCACGACCGCCCAGGCGATGAGAGCCAGAGCTGTAATCAGGAGGATCTTCCCGAACATGTGTTCGCCATGCTAACGCGAACGTCTGTTCGTGTCAAGCCGGAGTAGCTTCCCCGGGCCGATGCGCACGATCTGGGCCCTGATCTCGCTGATCGCCGGTGCCACCATCGCTGCCGGGGCGGCTCACTACGCGGAGGCTACGCCGCTCCTGACCTTCGTGATCGCGACGCTCGCCCTCGCCGGATTGGCGTGGATCGTGTCGTTCGCGACGGAGCAGGTTGGCGAGCGCTTCGGCCCGGCCGTCACCGGTGTGCTGCAATCGACGCTCGGGAATCTGCCCGAGTTTTTCGTGGTGGTGTTCGCGCTCTCGGCGGGCGAGGTCGTCGTAGCCCGGACCTCGATCATCGGCTCGATCTTCGCCAACGCGCTGCTCGTGCTCGGCCTCGTGATCATCGCGGGCTGCCACCAGAGCACCGACCGCGTGATGCGCTTCCAGGCGCGCCTGCCCAAGGACAACGCGACCTTGCTGCTGCTTGCGAGCTTCTTGATCGTGATCCTGGGCATCTCCGCGGCCAGCGGCGACAAAGCCTCACACCACGTGAAGGCGATCTCGATCGTCGGAGCGGCGGCGCTGCTCGTGACCTACAGCGTCTGGCTGTTCGACTATCTCCGTTCCGACCCGAAGACCGAGCCAGCGCACGCTCCGCCGCGCATTTCGATGACGGTCGCGCTGGTGCTTCTCGGAGCGGCCGGGGTCGGGGCCGCGTTCGTCTCCGACTGGTTCGTAACGGCCTTGACGCCGGCGATGGACCGCATCGGAATCCCGAAGGCGTTTGCGGGCCTCGTGATCGTGGCGATCGCCGGCAACGCCGTCGAGAACACCGTCGGCGTGGTGCTTGCGCTCAAGGGCAATGCCGACCTGGCAATCTCCGTGGTCAAGAACTCCGTGGCCCAGATCACTGCGTTCCTCTTCCCCGCGCTCGTGCTCGTCTCGCTGCTGTTCGCGACCCAGCTCACCTTTGCGCTCGCCCCGGTCTACATCGGCGCGTTGCTTCTCACCGCACTCGCGCTGTGGCAGATCACCGGTGACGGCGAGGCGACCAGGTTCGAGGGTGTGGCGCTGATCGCGCTCTACGTGATCCTGGCCGTCCTGACCTTCTTCGAGTAGCGCCTTAGCCGAGCTCGACCAGGCGCGGCTCGACGCGCCCTGCTCGGACCTCCAGCACGAGCATCGAGCGCATCGGAGCCCTCCGGCGCTCGGTCGGGCTTCCCGGGTTGAGCACCCACAGCGCCTCGTGCCGCTCGACCTGCGGCGCGTGCGTATGGCCGTACACGACGGCCGCGCAACCGGGAAACCAAGCCGCCAGCCGCTTCTCCCGCCCCGTTCTCGGTCCGGGGATGTGCACAAGTCCGATTCGCGCGCCCTCCACCTCGATCACGAGCCGCTCTGGCAGCATCTCCTTCAGCGCGGGCTCGTCCATGTTCCCGTAGACGGCACTGACCGGCGCGATCGCCTCGAGCTCCTCGAGCACGCTCGCAGCCGTGAAATCGCCCGTGTGCACGATCAGGTCCGAACGCCGCAGCTCGCTGAGGCAGGCATCCGGGAGACGCCGCTCCCCGCGGGGGAGGTGCGTGTCCGCGATGGCCACGACCCGGATCAGGAGCCGTTCAGAAAGCGGCCGTCCTTGTAGATCAGCTCGCCGTCGGCGTAGATCTCGCTGCCCGAGCGGAGGTCGCAAATCATGTCCCAGTGCAGCGCGGAGCGGTTCGTGCCGCCGCACTCCGGATACGCGGTGCCGAGCGCGAGATGGACGGTGCCGCCGATTTTCTCGTCGAAGAGGATATTGCGCGTGAAGACGTCGACTGCCTCGTTCAGGCCGAAGGCAAACTCGCCGATTCGCCGTGCGCCCTCGTCCACGGCGATCATCTCGTGGAGGAAGTCCTGGCCGTGCGTGGCGGTCGCCTCGACCACCTCGCCCCCGTGGAACCGGAGCCGCACGTCGTCCACCTGGCGGCCTCGGAAGACCGCCGGGAAGGTGAAGCGAATCTCGCCCTCGGCGCTCGTCTCGAGCGGCGCCGTGAAGACTTCGCCGTCCGGGAAGTTCTCGTGGCCGTCGGCTGCGATCCACTGGCGGCCAGCCACCGTCATCGTCAGGTCGGTGTCCTCGGCGACGATGCGCAACTCCTGCTTGCCGGACAGGAAATCGGCCTTCGCGCGCAGCCCTTCGCCGAACTCCTGCCAGCGGGCGACCGGATCCCCGTTGTCGAGGAACGCAGCGCCATAGATGAAGTCCTCGTACTCGGAGAGCGACATCTCGGCGTCCTGCGCCGAAGCGTTCGTCGGGTAGGCGCTCAGCACCCAGCGCAACTCGCCGCTCAGGGCGCGCTCGAGGTACCGGTCGCGCAGCTCGGAACGGGAACGCTCGACCAACGCCTGGCGGGCGGGGTCGACACTCGTCATCGCCTTGGTGTTCGTGGCCGCCTCGATCACGATCCGCACATCGGCGCGCTCGATGTCCTCGCGCCGGGCCGGGTTCACCCACGCCACCTGATCGTCGTTGCCCTCGGTCAGGAGCACGTCAGCGAGGTCGAGGCCGATTCGCGTGACAGGTTGGGCACCCGCTTCGAGCACCGCGCGGTACATCTCGCTCAGGAGCGGCTCCACGACCACCGGCGCCTCCAGCAGCACGAGCTCCCCGGTCTTCACGCGTCCCGAGTAGCCGACGAGGACGTCAGCGAGCCGAGTGAGCCTGGAATCAGACACGGGCGGGCTCGGGCTGCTCGAGGAAGTGCCCAGCCCGCCAGACGAGCTCGCCGTCGGCGTAGACCTCGCCGTCCTCGCGCAGGTCGCAGACGAGGTCCCAGTGCAGCGCGGAGGTGTTCTCGCCGCCGAGCTCCTCGAACGACGAGCCGAGCGCAACGTGCATCGTGCCGCCGATCTTCTCGTCGAAGAGCGTGTTGTTGGTGAAGCGGTCGATCTCGTAGTTCAGGCCGAAGGCGACCTCCCCGAGCCGGCGGGCGCCCTCGTCCACGTCTAGCAGCGCCTCGAGGAACTCCAGGCCACGGGCGGCCTCGGCGCCTACGACCTTGCCGTCCTCGAAGCGGAGGCGGATGTCCTCGACCTCACGGCCTCGGAAGAGCGCGGGGAAGGTGAACCGAATGTCGCCCTCGGTCACCGTCTCGAGCGGGCTCGTGTAGACCTCGCCGTCGGGCATGTTGTGGCGGCCGTCGGCTGGCTGCCAGAGCCGGTCCTCGACTCCCAGGCGGAGGTCGGTGTCCGGCCCGAGGATCCGGATCTCGCGCGCCTCGGAAAGCGCGTCGGCGCGTCGGCGGAGGTCGTCGCGCACGGCGTTCCAGTGGGCAACCGGATCCTCGGCGCCCTCGACATGGCACGCGCGGAAGACGAAGTGCTCGTACTCCTCGAGCGACATCTCGGCGTCCTGCGCGTGCGCGTTCGTCGGGAAGACGACCCCGCACCAGCTCAGCTCTCCGGCGGCGATCCGCTCCCAGCGCCGCTTGACGAGCTTGCGGCTGGAGGCGATCAGGCGCTGGTGGCGGTCCGGGGGGACGGGGGTGAGGGCACGGGTGTTCTCTTCGGCCCAGATCGTCACGATCGCGTGCACGAACTCGATCTCCGCGGCGGCGATCGGAGAGAGGAATTCGAGCTGGTCGTCGTTCCCCTTGGTCACCAGGATCTCCGAGAGCTGCTCCGGCTCGACGTTCGCGTACGGGTGGGCGCCTGCCGCAAGGGCGGCGCGGTAGAGCGCGGTGGCGAGCGGCGCCGCCACGGGCGGCACGTCGACTCTTAGGATATGTCCCGGCGCGAGCCCAAGCGAATACGAGACGATCAGCTCGCCCAGACGGTCGACTCGAGGGTCTCTCATCTGCGGCGAGAGCCGACGCGGAACGTCTTGCTCGAAAACACGGTGACGCGCTGTGGGTTCATCGTCGAGACCATTCGGATCGCATAGACGTACCTGCCTGGCTTGAGCCTTCGTATCGGAAAGTATACGACTCTGCCTTTGGCCTTGATCTTCCCGGCTGCCGCCAGGACGGGCTTGGGCCGTCCCACCGCCAGCCGGCGTCCGAGAACAGCCTTGGCCGGGCCTGCCTTGAAGATTCCCGCCCGGAAGGTGGCCTCTTCGCCCGCACGCGTCAGGAAGCTCCAGCGCGCGCGAGTGGTCTTTCGCGGCTTGCCCATTCTCCCCCACGAGGCGAACGCAGAGACGACGCCCGTGGTATGGGACCAGGCTTTGCTCGGTGCCTGGCAGTTCCCGTGGGTCAGGGCGATCATGGCCTTGACCGCGTCATACGAAGGCCGGCGCGAGCCGTCGGCTCGCATGAGCCCGCTCTGCCAGGTCTTCAGGTCGAGCTCGTCGGTCAGGTGGAAGAAATTCAGCAGGCGCACGGTCGGATCGCAGGCCGCCTGCTTGATCAAGTCGCCGTAGATCTGCGCCTGAGTCGCCTCGTCGGTGGTCGGGCCGTTCTCGACGCCCGAATAGAGGCTCGCGAGCGCCGGCAGGATCCCCACCTGCCAGCCGACCTCGTCGAGGTCGAACAGGAGCGGCTTGACATAGGTCTTCCCAGGCTCGGCGAAGGGCGTCTGCGCGGTGCCGTGGAAAGCATCCCAGACCGCCTGCTTGATCCGGTCGAGATTGGGCATGCCCGCGTTGGGCCAAACGTAGCCCGTCGTGACCGAATCGCGGCTCGTGCTCGGGTATGGGTGGAAGGCGAGCTCGTCCATCAGCGGCTTCGTTCGCTTGCTGGCGCGGTACGCGGCGCCGAGGTCACGCAGGAAGCGCACCGGAGAGCGGGAGGCGTTGCTGCTCGCGTTCGGCATGTCATTCCCGCGCGGTGAGAGGCCGATGCCGATAACGGTGATAGCCGGGTCGATTGCCTTCAACGCGTCGTAGGACTCCGCCAGGAAGGGCAGGTAGGCGGCGGCCGAGAGCCCCTTTCCGGCCGGATCGAACTGCGGCAGCCAGAAGCGGGGCTGATTGGGCTCGTTGCCAATCACGTAGTCCTTGACCGTGGGGAAGGTCTGGGCCAGCCGGCGCACGAAGGCGGCGAACTGAGGCACCGCAGCGGGTGAGCTGGTCATGCCGCGCGCGTCCAGCGGCGAGACGGCGAAGATGATGCGCGTGTGTGCCGCCTGGGCCTGCGGTAGCCAGGCCTCGATCTCCGCCTGGCTGTGGATCGCGTTCGGGTTTGCGACGTCCCACGGGATCGAGACGCGGTTGGCCGTGAGCCCGATGTCGGTCAGCGAGGCGAAGAACGCGGCGCCGCCGTCGGCCTTGCCTGCATCCTCGGTCACGCCAAGTTCCAGGCGTGCCTGGGCTGCCCCCGCCAGCGCGAGCGCCAGCGCGGTGCAGCAGGCGAGACCTGAGATTGTCAGTCGCATTGCAGCTCCTGGAGTAGACCCATCGTTAGGTTCGCACGTTTTTCGTCAAACGTGTAGCGGCTCCTCGAGCCTAATGATCGGCGGAGACGGCGGAGGCTTGAGTCTCGAACGCGGCGAGCACCGCAGCGAGCAGCGGCCCGGCTCCGAAGCGGACGGGGTCGTCGGCCGGAAGGCCGATCTCCGCGGAGGCCGCTGCGATCGCCGCGCGGGCCGCGTCGTCGTCAAGCCCGTCCGTGTTCAGCGCCAGGCAGGCGACCCGCGCCGGCCGTAGCGGCAACGCGACTCGCTCGTGCAGCTCGATCAGCTCGGTCAGGCTCGGCAGGCGATGCCCCGGGTAGCCCTCGATCTCAGTCGAGCCCGTCTTGTGGCAGAGCATGAAGACGTGCGGCGCCGCGCCGTGGATCAGCCCGAGCGTGACGCCGGCGTACGCCGGATGGGAGAGCGAGCCCTGGCCCTCGACGAAAAGAAGCTCGCCGCCGCGACGACTGCCTTCGACCACGAGCTGCTCAGCGGCGCCTGCGAGGAAGTCGGAGACGACGGCATCCACGGCGATCCCCCAGCCTGCGATCACGATCCCGGTCTGGCCGGTCGGGACGAAGACGGAAGCGTGGCCCTGGCGGCGGGCTTCGAGATCGAGCTCGAGCGCGACCGTTTTCTTGCCGATCGCGCAGTCGGAGCCGACCGTGAGTGCGATCCGTGCCGGGATCAGGAGGTTCTCGCCGGTAGGGACGTTCAGCTCGGGAGGCGGCTTGCGCAGGTCGCGGAGCTCGACGTTGTGGCGGGCGGCAAGTTGGGCGAGCTCCGGGTCGTCGCTGATGAACTCGTGCAGGCCGCTCTCGACGTCCAGACCTTTTGAGATGGACGCCTTGAGCAGCTCGCGCCACTCCGGCGGGAAGCGGCCGCCCTGGGTCGCCACGCCCACGAGGGCGGTCGTCGGGTGGAAGCAGAGCGCATCGTTCACGCCCGCGACAATCGGGATGCCGTCCTGCAACTCGCCGGCCCGCGTGGAATCGACGATCGCCACGGTTGGGTCGGGCGCGTAGCGGATCACCCCGCGTGCGGTCTTGCCGTAATGAGGGTCACCGGAGTAACCCTCAGCGAGAATCAGATACCGCTTCTCTGACACCGAGGCCCGGGTCTTCCGAGGGAAGTTGCACCCCGTCCACGAGCTCCACTCCCGGCCAGGGATCTTCGGCCAGAAGGAGATTCCCGTCGAGGTCGACGTGGTCGAAGAGGCTCGCGACCTGAGCCCCCGCCGAGACGGCGAGGCCCGATTCGTTCATGCAACCGAGCATCAGACCGAGCCCGAGTGCACGACCGGCGTGGGCGATCCGCAGGGCCTCGCGGATCCCGCCTGACTTGGCGAGCTTGACCGTCAGGCCATGGGCCCGCTCGGCGCAGGCGGGCACGTCGGCGAGGGTGTGGAGATCCTCGTCGACGTAGATCGGGAGCGGTGAGCGGCCCTTCAGCTCCGGGCCACCTGGGTCGTCGGCCGGAAGCGGCTGCTCGCAGTACTCGACCCCGAGCTCGGCCAGCTGCGGCAGCGCCTCCAGCGCCTCGTCAAGGCTCCAGGCCTCGTTCACGTCCACCTGGAGCGGCACCTCCGAGACCCCGCGCACCGCCCGCACGCGCTCGACGTCGAGCCCGTCACCTCCGCCGATCTTGAGCTTCAGGCGCTTGAATCGGCCCCCCACGCGCTCGGCCCGCCGGGCCATGTCGTCGGGGTCTCCCAACCAGACCGTCCACGAAGTCGGCGGCCCCGCTCGCTCGAGCCCGAGCAGGCGCCAGACCGGCAGGCCGACCAGCTTGCCGCAGAGATCGTGCAGCGCCGCGTCGATGCCCGCCTTGGCCGCCTGCTCTCCCGGCCGCTCCCGCAATCGCCCCTCGATCGCCTCCAATGCAAAGGGATCGTCGCCCAGCAGCTCCTCGGCCTCCTCGATGAACGCCAGCGCGGAGGCGGCGGTCTCCTCGTAGCGGTCGACCGGCGTAGCCTCGCCGTGGCCGCTGACGCCGTCGTGGCGGAGCTCGACGAACACCACCTCGGCCTCGTCCTGGGCTCCGCGTGAGATGACGAAGGTCTCCGCCATGCGCAGGGTCGCGATCCGGGCCTCGAACTTCATCTCGATACCTTAAAGCCGCTCCGTGCGCTCGCTGGCCGCGTACCTCCGCAAGCTCGACCCGCACCTGCCGGGTCAGGTCTGGCTGGTCCAGGCGGGCGGGGTGGTCAACGCGCTCGGAAACGGGATCGTGTTCCCGTTCATCGTCATCTACCTGCATAACGTGCGCGGGATCTCGTTCGCCGAAGCGGGCCTGGCGCTTGCCTTCAGCGGGCTAGCGGCGCTGGCGGCGGGGCTGGTGGCGGGCCCGACCGTCGACCGTATCGGCGGGCGGAACACGCTTCTGCTCGGGCTCGCGCTGCAGGCTGCCGCGTTCGTGCTCTTTCCGCTGATCCGTGAGCCGTGGCATGCGTTCGCGCTGCTCGGCCTCGAAGGCGTCGGCACGGCCTGCTTTTGGCCGGGGCAGTCCACCCTGCTTTCGCGCCTGACCCCCTCGGCGGACCGCCACTCCGCCTACGCCCTCCAGCGCGTCAGCATGAACCTCGGCCTGGGCCTCGGCGGAGTCGTCGGCGGCCTGATCGCCACCACGCGCCACCCCAGTAGCTTCACGACGCTGTTCGTGGCCGACGCGGTCACGTTCGTCGTCTTCGTGCTCGTGCTCTCCGCGATCAAAGAGCCGCCTCCGGTCGAGGTCGAGGAAGGCCCGCAGGCGAAGACCGGCTACCGAGCGGTGCTGCGCGACCGGAACTTCGTCGCGCTCCTCGGTCTGAACGTGCTCTTCGTCGCCGTCGGCTACGAAGTGTTCGCGCTCCTGCCCCCGTTTGCCAAGAATTACGCGGGCGTGAGCGAGCGCTGGGTCGGGTTCATCTGGCTGGCGAACACGCTCCTGATCGTGCTGACCCAGCTGCCGGTCTCGAAGGCGCTCGAGGGACGACGCCGGATGGCGGCCCTGGCGTTGATGAACCTCCTCTGGGCTGTTGCGGCGCTGATCGTGCTCGCGGCTGGAGAGCTGCTGACCGCCACGTCGGCAGCGCTCGTCTTCGTCCTGGCGACGATGTTCTTCGGCGTCGGCGAGACGCTGCAGGGGCCGACGCAGGCCCCTCTCATTGCCGACCTCGCGCCGGAGCACCTGAGCGGCCGCTACTTCGCCCTCAGTGCGATGTCGTGGAGCGCGGGCAGCATCCTCGGCCCCGCGGTGGGCGGTGCGCTGCTCGGCTGGCATCCGCTCGCGGTCTGGCCCATCGCCGCTGCCGTCTGTGTGGCCGCGGCGGCCGGGTGCCTCGCGCTCGAGCGCAGACTCCCGGAGCGCCTCCGGAGAACGCCGAAGCGCGTCGAGCCCGCGACCGTGACTCCGCTCACCCCGCCGCTAGACTTGGCCTCCGAGCGCCTGTAGCTCAGGGGATAGAGCGCGCGCCTCCGGAGCGCGAGGTCGCAGGTTCGATTCCTGCCAGGCGCATCTACCGCTTGGTTGGGCCGATTCGGAGGCCTTGGCGGGACGCGCTGGCCGGCGGTGTGACGGACCTTGTGCATTCGCTCACCGCTGTCGTGCCGCGCTACAACGCCGGCCCGTTGCAGGCAGGCATACCACCACTTGTGCAGGCCGTGGACGGCCATCGGCTGGTCGCGGAACTCGGTGATGAACTCCTCCGGCTTGTGTCGGTTCGGGCGCACGCTGCGGCGGCAGAGCAGGTATTCGTCCGGCATCGCCTGCCAAGCGAGAATGTGACGCTTGAGCTCCTTCCAGAAAGCCGCGTCTACGACAGGAACGGTCTGAACCTTGCCGCCCTTCGTGAAGATGGTCAGCGGACACCGAGCGAGCGCAAGCGTCGACGAGACCTGATCCCGCTCACGTCCGAGTGCATGGCAAGCTCTGTCCTGGCTATGGAGTGCTGCCCCATCCTGCGAGTGACCTGACCTGCGGTTACATCGTCGCTGTTGCTAGAGGCGGCGACGAAGAAGGCGAGCTTCGCGTTCTCAGTCGCTCCTGGAGCTCCACACGCGGGACGGGGGCAGGGGGATCGTCTAGAACCGCAGGCTCAGCCACCCACTCCAGATTCCGCGAAACACACTTTCAGCCTTCGCGGGAACGAAAGCGGTGACGAGCCGTTGGTTGGGTTCCGCCCCTGGGCGTGCCCGGTCTCGACTCGCTGAGCGCGTTCGCGGCGACCGAACGCTTCAGCGGGGCTGCACCCAGTCGAGCGGGTCACCGCCGCCGGCGAACCAGGGCAGCGACCGCAGGCGGCTGCCGTCGGGCCGCACGACGTACCATTTCGGCATCGGCTCGTCGCCTTTGAAGTGGGCGAAGACGATCTGGCCGCTTCGCAGCCAGGTATTGGCGGAATCGCCCCCAGGCCAGGCGGTGAGACGGTAGGCGCCAGTGCCGTCGGCGTTCATCACCCAAAGCTCAAAGCCGTGGCCGTTGTCGCTGCTGTAGAGGAGCCGCTTGCCGTCCGGAGACCACGCGCCGATGTGGTCGCCGCCGCTCCCGCGCGGGAGGGCAGGCGTGGGGAAGGTGAGCTGCCGCCGGTCGCTGCCGTCGCGGTTCATCGTCCAGATCGCCCAGTTGCCGTCGCCGGAGTGGCCGCTGTATGCGATCCGCCGCGAGTCGGGCGACCAGCCGACGCCCTCTTGCGCCGCGTTGAAGGCCGGCTCGGCGAGATCGCGCAGGTTCTTACCGGCCGGGGTGACGAGGTGGATCGACTCGCCCTCCAGGTCGCGCTGCAGTGTGCTGAAGGCGATCACCTGGCCGTCGGGCGACCAGCTCGGGAAGAGCCCACCGCGCGGCGGATGGACCGGGTGCTCGCGCCTTGTCCGGATGTCGACAACGAAGATTCCTTCGGCGCCGATCCCTCCCGGGTCGCGGATGTAGCGGCCCCTCGAGGTGCGGAAGACGATCGAGCGGCCGTTGGGCGAGAGACTGGGATCGAAGTCGAACCCAGGGCCGGAGCGCGTGACGCGCCGCCGCCCAGAACCGTTCGCGTTCATCACCCAGATGTCGCCGTCGCGGGTGCTGTAGGCGACGCGGCCTCCTGAAT
>Ga0126304_10000598_pt1 | contig 15237 bp, 14 predicted proteins | sample Plot25_FD_92538 | JGI IMG/M metagenome (GOLD analysis project Ga0126304, IMG submission 92538) | Serpentine soil microbial communities from UC McLaughlin Reserve, CA, USA - Plot25 | ecosystem: Environmental > Terrestrial > Soil > Grasslands | place: USA: UC McLaughlin Reserve, Lake County... | reverse complement strand
GTTTCCACCGACAACGCGATAATTCACCTCACTACCCATCGCGTTGTAGATCTTGATGTTCTTGCGATTAACATCACTTGTTGTAACACCTTTCAATTGTACTTCGCTCCGGAAAGGATTCGGAAAGATCGAGAGCTTCCCGATGTTAGCAACGCCATTATTCAGGTAAATTATTTTGGTATAGTCCACTGAGCCATCCAGGTCTACAAGTTTCAACCGGTAATAGGCCCCGCCAGTCATCATTTGTCTGTCGCTAAAGGAGTAGTTGATGGTGTGAGGAGAATTTCCAGCAGCTTGTAAATCACCAACGTCTGAAAATGTTCGACCGTCTGAACTTCTTTGAACAACATATTTGTAACTGTTGATCTCAAACAGAGATGTCCAACGTAAAAGCACGGAGTTGTCTGTTTGGGCATGAGCCGTGAAGCTTTTTATTTTAATTGGAAGATTAGTGGGAGCCGCTACATTAGCGAAACAACCCGTATTTGTAGCTGTGGCGAGCGTTACAACATGAGTAGGTGTGGAATTACAATTATACAAAGGCAATCCCTCACCATTAGCATCCGTTTTTGGAAATGTGCCATCGGGATTGGGTAGGGTGATGTCAGTGGTATTGCTGAAAACCCGTATTAATGCGTTCGGAGGCATATTGAAAATAACAACCTGGCATATGTTACCAGGAAGAATGTAGGGAAAAGCAAAGCCGCCACCAGAAGGGCATTGAGCTTTCGCAGTAGATGCCCCCATGCTGAGCAAAACGACTGCAACGGAGTAGATTTTTTTCATTTGTGTAGTTTTATTTTGACGAAAGAATTACCTTTTTAAAATGGTGAAACACTATTTTAAATAGGATTGGTGGTTTGGGAGGTCTTTAATAGAGGAAAAAAGGATCAGTCTGTGAATGCCTGATAACAAGGTTAAAGTATCATTTCAGCGGTTGAATTGCTGTGGAGCTATGGCCGGCGCTGCCTTGTTTCTGAAATGATGAATATAAACCGCTGATTGATTAGGAATGTAGACTTCAATGTCATTGACGCTTCTTTTTGTGATTATAAACTAATTACGTTTAGGCTCAGGTTAGGGTAGAACCAAAGGCGGTGCTAAGCGAATATCGCTTATGTTAGCTTGAAGTCTTGTAAAGGATAGTTGGCCAGGGGTAGAAGTGCGAGATAAAAGTAAATAAAGTTTTTTAAAAACAAAATAGATTGAAAAAATTCTTTCCTTCTTTTCGCTTCCCAGAGCCGCTATCTCAATCTATTCAGGCTTTTTACCAGTTTATCATCTTTATAAATACCTCTGGCGGCAAGGACGAAAAAAATGATCATTACGACAGGCAACAAGGCTCCAATCTGATAGGAGCCACTAAGTATTTTGTTGGTTTCTTTGAATTCCTCAACCTTGACGTACTCGATAAATAGAAAAAGAATCGAGAAAATAATTCCCAGTACGGATAGCCGAAATTGCAATTTTCTATTCTTATATAAGAAAATACACAAAATTGCCAGCACTCCCAGCGCTATGATCAGAATGACGAGCAAGAAATTATCTGCTAACAAAAACGGTCTTTCGCTTCCATCAGCGAGTTTGCCAGTGTATAATGTCAGCGTATAAGTGGCAAAAGCAGTTAGAGCAACAATTAGCAGCCAGATTGATTGAATGCGTTGGATCATAAAACGTTTTTACCAGATAAAAGTAACAAATAGCTTGCGAATGCCTTCTGTACACTACGAGTTTAGAGTTTTTGCAGATTCGTATTAAGGGCGATAATAGGTACTATATTCGACGAAGTCAAATATGCAGAAATCGTTTCGGTAAAGAGGAATTTGATCTTCTTCATTCGTTTATTGGGTACAGCCTAACCTAGTTCGGGATACAAGGGAAACTGTTGCATAAAACTATTCACATTTTTAGCTAGCTTCTCGAGGAGTGCTTCATTACCCGCGCCCCGCAATGCCTCATCGATATAATTCACAACGGCACTCATATGCTCTTTTTTCATTCCTCGGGTGGTGATAGCCGGTACACCGACCCTAATCCCCGAAGTCACAAAGGCTGATTTGTCGTCAAAAGGCACCATGTTCTTATTTACAGTTATATCTGCTTTTCCTAATATCTGTTCTGCCTTCTTACCGCTTATATTCTTATTTCGAAGATCTATCAATAATAAGTGGTTGTCTGTTCCACCCGAGACGATTTCGTAGCCTTTCGACGTAAAGGACTGCGCCATTTCCTGTGCATTTTCAACGATCTGCTTCGCATATGCCGTGAATTCATCAGTAAGAATTTCTCCGAAAGCTATAGCCTTTGATGCAATCACATGTTCGAGAGGCCCACCCTGTATCCCGGGAAATACAGCCATATCTATCAGGTTACTCATCATCCTGGTATTCCCTTTGGTATCCTTTAGTCCCATGGGATTTTCACTATCATTTTTCATCATTATGATTCCACCCCTTGGTCCCCTCAGCGTTTTGTGCGTTGTCGACGTCACGAAGTGGCAATGTTCAAAGGGCGAACCAAGTAAGCCTTTTGCGATAAGTCCGGCAGGATGTGCCATGTCACACAAGACGAACGCGTTGATGGAATCGGCAATCTTTCTGATTCGCGCATAATCCCACTCCCGGCTATAGGCAGATGCCCCGCAAATGATTAGCCGCGGTTTTTCATCTCTGGCTACTTTTTCAAGCATGTCATAGTCTACCAGGCCGTTTTCCTTTTTTACTCCGTACGAAAGTGCCTGGTATAGTTTTCCCGAAAAGTTTACCGGAGACCCGTGGGTAAGATGTCCGCCCATACTTAGGTCAAGTCCAAGAATCTTTTCACCCGGCTGAAGGATCGCAAGCATCACGGCAGCATTCGCCTGTGCACCGGAATGGGGTTGGACGTTTGCATATTCGCAGTTAAAAACTTGTTTTATCCTATCGATAGCCAATTGCTCCGTCTGATCCACAATCTCGCAACCACCATAATATCTGCGGCCGGGATAACCTTCCGCGTATTTATTAGTCATCACATTTCCCATCGATTGAACAACCTGTAACGAAGCAAAATTTTCTGAAGCGATCAACTCAATTCCGCGTCGTTGTCTCTCTAATTCCTGCCTGATGAGATCAAAAACCAAAGCATCTTTTTGCATGTATGAATTTTACGTTGTTGTGTAAAGAATCGAAGTGTAAATGAGCCAGCCGCGCGGGAACTAAACTTATTAGTGAACTAGACTGGTCATAAAATCCCGGCAAAAATAAACATAGAGGACTTTCTTCCAAGTTTTTTATCGATCATTTAAAATTCCCTATTTTCACAACCGCTTTGTAAACACGTAGTGACCCTGTGTAGTTATGATTGGTAGCAACACCATGCTACCATAATGAGAGTGTCAAACACTAAAGAAATGAAAGCAATTATCCCGGTAGCTGGCGCTGGTACCAAGTTACGTCCCCATACTTATACACAACCCAAGGCCCTTATACCTTTAGCTGGAAAAACGATCTTAAGCATTATCGTTGACCAATTGAGAGAAGCCGGCATCCAGGATTTTATATTCATTGTGGGATATCTGGGAGATAAGATAAAAGATTACGTTGACGAAAAATATCCTGACCTGAATTCTCATTTTATCAATCAGAATGAGCGGCAGGGAATTGGCCATGCAATCCAGTTAACACGAAATATTGTAGGTGATGACGAAATCTTTATAGTTCTCGGGGACACTATTTGCGAATATAACGTTGCGGAAATCCTTGAGATGCCCCATTCAGTATTAGGCGTAAAACGCGTTGATGATCCACGGGACTTTGGTGTAGCAGAGATAGGTGATGACGGGTTTATCGCCCGCGTGGTGGAGAAGCCGCAGATTCCCAAGTCAAATATGGCATTGGTAGGAATCTACCGCATTAAGGAAACTTCAATGTTATTCGAATGCCTTGAAAATAATATCAAAAACCAGGTTAAGAGTCGGGGAGAGTTCAGTATCACCGATGCTTTGGAATGTATGATTGAAAAAGGGGCGTTCTTTAAATCCTTTAAGGTGTTGAATTGGTTCGATTGTGGCAAGAAGGATACCCTCCTGGTATCGAACGCAACATTGCTGAAAAAGTTTGGAGGAGTCATTTCACCCGAGCATAGCTTCGAGAATACTATCGTAATACCCCCGGTAAGCATTGCCACGGGATGCGATATTAAAAATTCAATCATCGGTCCCAACGTTACCATCGGTGAGCAAACAACCATTAATTATTCCATCATCAAGGATTCAATCATTGGATCATTTGCCGATCTGTACGACATCGTGCTAACCCAGTCCCTGATTGGAAGCGATACCGAAATTAAGGGCGAAAGCCGTAGCCTCAATATAGGAGATAACACCGAGATCGACCTTGGCGAATCATGATAAGTTCGCAAATATTTCCTCTCCGTTCCTTGTCGTGCGCAGTTTTTTACTGTAACTTTCTGCTGCAATGCAACATTTTTTATTACCGCGTTGTCCTTACTGATATTGCAGCAGTAAAAAATAGGTGATGAGTGAAGGAATTTTGAATCATTACTTTAAACCTGTGAAATGAGAATCTCAAAAAAACTCCTGGTAATGCTTACTGTATTACCCCTGGCGTTGATCACAAAAGCAAATCATGGTAAGGATGGGAAGACTGCGGAACCGGCTTTGCAAGGATCTGTTTCTGATGCAGTAACCAAAAAGCCTCTTCAGGGAGTTACAATTTCTATTACTTCATCTAAAATGCATGGCGAAAAAGAATTCGTTACTGACGCCTCTGGCACGTTCAAGGCTAACCAGATTCCCGCCGGCGAAGTCACGATTATTTTAGAAAAGAAGGGATATAAGACATACAGGCGTGAAGGAGTTATCCTGAAACCAGGTATGAGCATTAAATTGAATTTTGATATCAAATCCGAAGATGAAGACAGTGAGGTATTTCATCCTTTATTAAGAATGATGGAAGGAGGGTAAAACTAATTACTTATAGATTAAAAAAGCGATCCGCCAGCTGGCGGATCGCTTTTTTAATTAGCATTCCAAAATTGCAAGGCTGAGAACAACCCCGCGTTACACATAAGAAAAAATTGTTAGTCAGAATCAATATTGATGTCGCCGTTCTGTTTTTTAATTGTTAGCGTTTCTTTCCGGAAATACTTTTTATACTTTTTGGTTATTTCCTTTGATTGTATTTTCCCGTTTATAGAAAGTTCGCCGCCCCTATATTCGATGGTATAATCTTCCCTGGTATTCAGGAGATCTTCTTTTTCCAAGTTGGAGATCATCTCCTGGTAACGTTTCAATTCTTCTTTAGCTTTATCAATCTCACCATACGCTTTTGTCATCGTCTCATTCATATCAAACTTTTCAGCTTTTAGCTCATCTTCTATCTTAGCAATTTCCTTTTTTGCTTCTTCGAGTTCTGCATTAACTTCCTCATATCAATGTTCTTTACTTCTTCCATTTCCCTCCGCCAATCCTGCTTTTTCATTTGTTCGTCAACTATGTTCCGCGTCCTTTTCAGCTCTTCTTTTATTTTCTCCTTATCGATTTTCGAGATGTCGTTTCCTACAGCTCCAAGCTCACGCTCAATTTTATCGAAATCAATTTTGTTGAGCGAAGCCTGTATTTCTCTTGTGATTTTATCCATATCAACTTTGCTGATCCCTTGTTGCGCTTCCCTCCGGATTCTTTCAAGGTCAATGTTCTTCATCGCCTGTTGCAGGTCCTGCTGAACCTTATCCCAGTTGTTAGTCTTTAATTCGTCCAATTGTTTCATGGCATCGTCTAGCTGTCGTAGTTCTTTGTCGAGATCCTTCTCATTTTTTGTCTTTTCTTTCGCTGGAATAGTGTCATTTTTCTCGCCAATTTTATATGCCCCATTCGCCGAGCCCCCGACCCAGGAAATCAAACTAAAGGATGCGATCAAAATGCCAGCTCCTGCGACGAAAACGAGGGACCAGCTCGGGATGTAAATTTTCATGTCTATATTTTAAATGTGACTAATACGATGGCCTTCGTATAAAAATACGACGGATTTCGTAAAATGTTGCGCGGCCATTATTTTTTTGTAAGATTTTGTACAATTTCTTACGTGAGCGGAAAAAATGCTGTATATACGGGTTCCCATTTGATCCCACTATGTTTGAGTAGGGTTATCCCGTTCGCTACAAAACAGGCATGGTATGTTTTGCTCTTAAAATACTCCCACGCTTCGGTAAAATCCTTTTTATGTAGATCTCTATTGGCGATAGTAATGTGAGCATGAAAGAAACGCGGTTCGCCCTTGATAGGAAAAATGTTATTTTTTGACAAATGTCTTTCCAAATCAACCTGCAGCAAACGAAGAAGCTCGGAATCTTCAACGTGAACAAAAATTACGCGAGGCGTAAAACAGTCGAAATTTTTCAGATTTATAAGAACGCTTTCTCGCGTAGAAGTGAATTCATTGATCGTTTTTCCCAGGATCGATTCCAAATCCGTTTTCATCCAAAATGGACTGATCAAAGTAATATGAGCAGGTGATTTTAAAGCTACGGTGCAACCAAAACGATCTCTCATGAAATGCTTCCACTGCATCACGTCTTCATTGATTGCGTCGGGAGCCAGGAGGGCGATATAATACATCGCGTTATTCATTCGTCTTCAGGCTAGATGGTAATTGTTTGCAGCGAATTCCAGGACATGCCACGGCCGACAAAGGTGAGAGACAAATGCTGCAATGGTTTTTGATATTCCTTTGCTGCACGGCAAAAGTATCAGGAAGATCAGCTTCTTTTGAAAGCCCATTTCATCATTTCCTTCCAGGATCCTTTTTTACCATACATGAGTATTCCGGTGCGGTATATCCTTCCTGCAAGCCAGGTACAGAACAGGAAGAACAAAATCAGAAGTGCCATTGACAAAAGTAATTCTGACCATGGCACACCAAATGGGATCCTGCCCAACATTACGATAGGAGACGTAAGCGGAAACAGACTGCCGAACAGTGCCAGTCCGCTGTTTGGGTCCTGGATCGCCTTTGTAAGCATAACAAAACCAAGGATAATTGGCATCATCACAGGAAAAACCAGCTGTTGCGCTTCCTGCTGATCTTCGCTGACGCTGCCGATAGCTGCAAAAAGCGAAGCGTACATTAAGTATCCACCAAGAAAATAAAACAGAAAGCAAAAGAGCAACAAGCCTACTGGAATTGATTGAAGCCCTTCGGTTATTTTTACGATCATGTTTGAATCTGTCGACATAGGCACTCCCGTGGGACCTGTTTGGGGTATTTGTCCTGCCAGGGTTGGAAACAACAGCGGGATTGTGAACTGAAGCAAACCGATCAGAATAATCCAGATAATAAATTGGGTAATACCAACTGCTCCTATGCCAATGATTTTTCCCATCATCAACTGAAAAGGCTTCACCGAACTTATGACAACCTCAGAAATGCGATTTGTTTTTTCTTCCATCACGCCACGCATTACCATGCTTCCATAAATGAGCAATATCATATATATAAGTATGCCCGCTGCGAAGGCGACCGCGTAAGCCACCCCCTCAACGCTCTTTTTTTCGCCATCGCTCGAATCGAGGGTGTTTTCAATAGTCACATTTGAATTAATCGATTCATATTTCTGCGGATCGATATTTTCATTTGAAAGGCGTTTGCGCTCGATCGCCTTATCAACCTCGTCTTCAATTTTATTTTTAACATTCAGGCTTACTGCTGATTTGCTATGTAATTGTATGTTTTTAGGTTCGTTAATGTTAATTGGAGGTATATAAAGAAGCGCTGAGTATCCTTTATCGTGGTATTTTTTTTTGAAAGACGGTGCGGTTTCGTTTTTGATAAGATCGTATGTAACTGATTCTTTGTTATCGGATTCAAATCCACCATCAAAAAGATTGGCCTCATCAATTACCGCTATCGTTTCCTGATCACTTGTGTCGCTCACTGCCACCGCTATAATAGCAGCATAAAAGCCAATGATCACAAGAGGTACCAGTATGGTGGTCAACAAGAACGACCTTTTTCGTACCCTCGTTAGATATTCTCTTTGTATAATCAATAAAATCTTGTTCATAGTTACATTAGGAGTTTAGCGTTTGAAACTGCCTGCTTACAGAGGTCCCTTCTACCAGCCTTATGAAAATATCATTTAGCGAAGGGAGTATTTCATTGAAGGCAGTAACGTTAACGTCCTGCTCGATAAAAAATCTAAGTACGTCATTCGGCTTATAGCCTTCATTAATTTTCACAAGAAGTCCGCCATTTTGCTGACCAATAACCTCGAATAATGCAGATGAAATATGTTGAGGTGTTTCTTCAAGACCAACGTGAAACAAGTTCTCCTTGAACTGTTGTTTTACCTCGGCCACGCCGCCATCTAATATTTTTTGACCTTTGTTCATGAGGATGATATGATCACATATCTCCTCTACCTGCTCCATTCTGTGTGTACTAAAAATAATGCTGCAGCCTTTTTTCGCCAGATGATATATTTCATCTTTTATGAGATTTGCGTTTACCGGATCAAGTCCGCTGAACGGTTCATCAAGTATGATGAGCTTTGGCTCGTGCAGGACGGTGGTAACAAATTGTAACTTTTGACTCATCCCCTTACTAAGGTCTTCTACTTTCTTATTCCACCAACTCTCCATTCCGAATTTTATAAACCATTCTTTTACTTTCCTTGTTGCATCTTCTTTCCGTAGCCCTTTCAGTCTTGCGAGGTAAATAGCTTGCTCCCCGATTTTCATCTTCTTGTATAAACCCCTTTCTTCTGGCATATACCCGATGCGGGTGACATCATCTACGGGATCGAATCTTTTTCCATTCAAAAGAATCTCGCCGTCATCCGGGAAAAAAATACCGGTAATCATTCTTAATAAAGTGGTTTTGCCAGCTCCATTAGGTCCAAGTAAACCAAAGATGCTTCCCTGTTCCACGGTGAAGCTTATATCATCCACGGCCTTTTGGGTAGCATAGTACTTTTTAAGATGGTTAACCTCTAGAATTTTCATGTGCTCAATTTTTGTTGCGCTAATTGACGCTAATTGTAACGATTTAACACTAATGCGTTTTTGGCCTTGTCATTAGAGATATTAGTTACTGACCACGCTCCGTCGCAAGCGTTCAAGTTACTGATTTGTAAATATTCGCGAACGATATTATGGCAAATTGTATAAACCTGTCATTAGTATCAAAAAGATAGGATTTATTACAGAGTATTAGTAATCTCGTGCAAAGATTCAGATTTACTGTTATTTTGTCGATCTAAAAAAGATTACTATGCGGAAAGCGGCCTTTCCTGGAGCTTTGCTATTTGTGTGGGCGTTGCTAAGTAGTTGGGGCTTTTTGGTTCATCGGACGGTAAACCAACTTGCGGTATATGAATTGCCGAAAGATTTGAGAGTCTTTTTTTATGTCAACATGGATTACATCGTGCGGCATTCCGTTAGACCGGATCTTCGGCGAAATGAAGATTCAACTGAAGACAAGAAACACTTTATCGACTTTGAAGCTTTCGGAGATTCAGCCGCATGGAAAATGCCATTTGCCTGGAACGACGCTTTGAAACTGTATACAAGGGATACATTGTTAGAATACGGCTATGTACCCTATCATATTATGGCTGTAAAGGAACGATTGACGAACGCATTTAGAAATCACATTAAAGACAGCATTTTATTTTATGCGGCCGATATTGCACACTACATTGGTGACGCCCATGTTCCCCTTCATACAACTCTCAATTATGATGGTCAATTAACTAACCAGAAAGGATTGCATAGTTTATGGGAAAGTTTTGTACCGGAGATCGAACTTGACCAGTTTGATCTGCGAAGCAGACATACTGCAAACTATTTGAAATATCCGGAGCGGTCTGTTTGGAATGCTTTGAGGCAGGCTTACGATTTAACTGCAGATGTTTTTCTTCAGGAAAGGGAAGTTTCTAAACAATTCAACGATTCAACAAAGTATAGAATACAGATCCGCAGGGGCAAAGAAGTAAAAAGTTATAGCACTGAGTTTGCAAGAGCATATAGCAACCGTTTGGGCAAAACTATAAACGGGCAATTACTCAGATCAGCAGACCTTATTGCTGATTTTTGGTATACAAGCTGGGTAGACTCAGGCAAGCCCGACATCGGAACGTTACTTACAAGCCCTGTAACTGATTCGCAAAACAAATCTTTGAAATTGGAGTGCAAAGCCTTCCGCAAGAATAAACTTGTCACAGGGAAATTATTAATAGCAAAGAACAACTCAGGTGGAGCGACTCAGTGAAGATTTTCGATAATCTTTTGCGCCACTTTTTCTCCATCCATGGCAGCGCTGACAATTCCACCTGCATAGCCTGCTCCCTCGCCACATGGATAAAAGGCGTTTAAACCTGGATGCTGAAATGAATGATCCCTGGGAATGCGAACAGGCGACGATGTTCGGGACTCTGTTGCAACAACTACTGCTTCATTTGTAAAATATCCTTTCATTTTTTTGTCGAATTCTGCAAAGGCTTTGTTCAGGGCATTGTACACAAACGGAGGTAATACACTATCAAGGCATGTAGTATGAATTCCTGGAACATATGAACAATCTGGTAGTGTCGTAGAAATTTTTTTTTGAACAAAATCAATCATCCGTTGCGCTGGTGCTACAAATCGGCCTCCTCCAGCTTTATAGGCTTTTTTTTCAATGGCTTGCTGAAAATACATGCCGAGCAAAGGTTCATCATGCAGTACGTCCGAATATTGCGGATGTTTTTTTAAATATTGATATATTTCTTTTTGTGATATCGCCACCACAATGCCGGAATTAGCGTAAGGATTATTTCGTTTCGATGGAGACCATCCATTTACTACAAGCTCTTCGGGGGCGGTGGCAGCCGGTGCTATGATGCCACCCGGGCACATGCAAAAAGAAAAAACGCCTCTGTCATTCACTTGTTGAACAAGGTTGTATGATGCAGGAGGTAAGGATTCGCCTCTATTCAATCTATGATATTGGATGCTGTCAATGAGACTCTGCGGATGTTCAATTCGAACGCCTAATGCGAATGACTTCGACTCAATGGAAATCTTTTTGTTGTACAACAGGTGAAAAATATCCCGGGCCGAGTGACCAGTCGCAAGAATAGTAGAGTCTCCATAATAACTATCACTTGTTTGTGTTTTTACACCTTTTAAAACATTATTCTCAATAATAAAATCTACCACCTTTTGGTTAAAATGGCACTGCCCGCCACAACTTTCGATGGCATTACGCATCGAGGTAATGATATGCGGCAATTTGTTTGTGCCAATATGTGGGTGTGATTCAACTAAAATTTTTTCTTCTGCCCCAAATTGAACAAACAAGTTGAGAACTCGGTTGATATCGCCGCGTTTCGTGCTTCTTGTATATAATTTACCATCGCTATATGTTCCTGCACCGCCTTCTCCAAAGCAGTAGTTGCTTTCCGGATTAATAATGCCATTTTTATTTAATTCAGCCAGGTCTCTTCTTCTTGACCTGACATCTTTTCCTCTTTCAAGAATTACAGGCCGAATCCCATTCTCCAGGAGTTTCAAGGCAGCGAACAAGCCAGCCGGTCCTGAACCGATGATAATGACCTTGTGTTTGGCGTGTGTAACATCACGCAGATTAATTTTTTTTATCTCACCTCGAATAAATGGTTCATTAATAAATGCAACAACTGTAAGGACAACCCACGGCTGTTTGCTCCTTGCATCGATTGATTTTTTTAGAATGTTTAGTCCGGAGATTGATTGAACAGAAACATCGAGATGCGCCCCAACATACTCTTTTATCCGATCAATCGAACTGGCGTCGGAAGGTGGAAGCTTTAATATGAGTTGTTGTTGCATGGAGTCAGGCAGTTAACCCAAAGTCCTTGAATAAAATTTGAAGTACTCTGAAACTGGTGCAAAGTAATAAAATACAAGTAACGTATTTGTCGAAGAAATTTTTGCACTCCAGGACGATACAACTAAGTGCTATTTTTCTTTTCGCCGGAAGGTTTTTGGACAAAAATTTGATATGCAATGAGGAGGCTTAAGGTATGTTTATTTTGCGTATAAGTAAAACTCTGTACAAAAATTTTTTTTTGAATCTCGGGCAAAAAAATAAACCGGGCAATAAGTACATCGTATGAAATAATTTGTACCTTCAATTGCATCTCAAAATTTAAGTATGAAGAAACTGTTTTTGATAACCCGGTTATTTTTTTCAATCTTCATACAAGCTTCCCGCAAAATCGCATATCAACCACAAACAGCACAATTACCCGGTTTCAGCACCAGTTTAAATCAACAGCAGAATTTTGTACGTGGGTTACACACTTTTTTATTTCGAAAGCTGGTTACAGCGATTTAAAATTTTTATCGCTGTAGTAATTAAGAGTGGTATATGTCTAATATCGAGATCAAATCATGTGCAAAAACTGCATCATAATTTCTTTAATGCCTCAGAAAAAACATAATCAAAGTCACGTTTAATTATTAGTCGAATAAAGAGTGAATAAAAAATTTTTTTTTCAACAAAAAATTTTGATATTCGTCCCCCTGCGAAACTTTTGAGAGAGAAAAGGCAACTTCCGTGAATCTGGTCTAGCAAAAAATTTTAACTCAACGTAAATTGGTGATCTTATAAAATGGCAAAGTCTTTTGATAAAGTTTGGAGCAATTGTTTGGAAGTTATTAAGGACATTGTCGAGTGGCAACATTTCAAAACATGGTTTGAGCCAATTAAGCCGGTAGAATTAAAAGGTAATATCCTTGTCATTCAAGTTCCAAGTCAGTTTTTTTACGAATACCTCGAAGAACATTACGTCAATTTACTTGCAAAAACGTTGCGAAGAGTTTTAGGCAAGGACGCACAATTAGAATATCGGATCATGGTTGATAGTGGCAATCATCAAAGCAAACCCCTTACTATGGATGTTCCAGCCCACGGGTATAAAACTTTTTCAAACAATGAAATGGACTTTCCCCTTGTAATTAATAACCCTGTTAAGAATCCTTTCGTAATTCCTGGTCTGAAAAAAATGCAGATCGACTCCCAACTAAATCATATTTATTCTTTCGACAATTTTATAGAAGGCGACTGTAACCGGGTTGCTCGACGGGCTGGCAAGACGGTCGCTGAGAAACCGGGAGCGAGTTCGTTCAATCCATTGGTTCTTTATGGCGGCGTTGGGCTGGGTAAGACTCACTTAGGTCAGGCAATCGGAAATGAAACAAAGCGGATGCATCCAAATAAAGTGGTGTTGTATGTTAGTTCCGAAAAGTTTATCAATCAATTCCAGGATCATGGCCGTAATAATGCAATAAATGATTTTATTCATTTCTACCAGATGGTTGATGTGCTGATTATTGATGACGTTCAATTCTTCAATCGGGCTGAAAAGTCGCAAGATGCCTTGTTTGCTATCTTCAATCATTTACATCAAAGTGGAAAGCAATTAATACTGACATCTGATAAATCGCCCAAGGATCTTGAAGGCGTTCAGGAGAGGTTGCTAAGTCGTTTTCGATGGGGACTCAGTGCGGATTTGCAAATTCCAGACTATGAAACGCGCATAGATATACTCGAGAGGAAAATGAAGAACGATGGTTTGGAAATGCCAAGAGAAGTTGTAAAATATCTTGCGTATAATATCAATAGTAATGTGCGCGAACTGGAGGGTGCGCTGATATCATTGTTGGCACAATCTTCGCTGAATAAGCGCGAAATTGACCTCGATTTGGCAAAGAGAGTGCTACGTAATTTTGTGAAGACTAGCAGTAAGGAAATCACCATCGATACCATTCAAAAGATGGTATGCGAGTTCTTCGATGTGCCTTATGATAAACTATTGCAGAAAACCCGCAAGCGGGAAATCGTACAAGCACGACAAATCACGATGTACCTGGCTAAGGCATTCACTAAAAATTCACTCAAAACGATCGGTGAACACTTTGGCGGCCGTGACCACACAACGGTAATCCACTCCTGCCAAACCGTGAAAGATTTGATGGATACCGACAGCACCTTTCGCGAAAGTGTAGTAGAACTGCAACAAAAAGTTCAATTGGCCGCGATGTAACCTAACCCTGGACGAATAAATTATTATCCCATTCATTGAATGGGATTTTATTTTACTAGCAGTGCTAACCGGGCTTCGAATTTTTTATTCGCTTTCTTTTTTTATCTATAATGATATAAATCACCAGAGTAACAAGAGAGGCAGCAGCTATCCAGATCAGCGCTTTGAGTATTTTGCCATTTTTGCCATAGATCGAGAGTAGAATTATTAAAGGCGATATCCCACCAAGCGTTGCAAGAATATACTTCTTGTAACTCATTTTCAGGAGACCTGCAACAATACTGAGCGAATCGTTGGAAAATGATGAAATCCGTGTGATCGCAATTGCGGGGATTCCGTAATCCCTTACAAATGCGGTTGTTTTTTGTTGTGCTTTTTTGCTCAGAAGTTTGTTTACGGTTACTGGTCCAAGATATCTTCCTATCATGAATCCGACAGATGAAGAGGCGAAGACGCCAGCTAAAGAGATGACGGCCCCCCAAAACGGGCCATAGCTTATAATAGCAACAATCATCACAAATACATTCGGCACCACAAAAAGAAACATCTGAACTACCATCACCAAAATCAGAACAACGGGACCTGCTAACCTGAACTGGGCTACCCATCGTTGAATTCTCGCCTGATCATTACTGGTAAGCACATCAAAACCTACTTTCATAAAGTTCTGAAAAGACGGTATAAGGAAGTAACAGGCAACGACAACAGCCAGAAGAGAGAATGAAATGATAAGTGGTAATTTTTTCATCAGGTCTTTTGCATCGTTAAGGCTTGAAATTAAGAAGTATGTTTTTATTAGAACTGTAGTCTGCTTCACGTCAGATAAAATGATTCGGAAGTACGGAGAGTTATTATCAATTGCCCTGGTATTCCTGGCGGCAAGCTGTACTGTTTGCGAATTCATTTGTCATACCAGGGCAAAAAACAGCCCCTATAATTTTAATATGCGAGCCATTTTGTGTCGGGAAGACGTTAGAAAATTCGAACCTGTTTATCAAGGATTTAGAGGTAATTGTGAACTTTTCGAAGTAATTGGCTCGTTTTTGCGGGGTCAATGGTCCGATTAGTCCTCAAACAGGTTTTGAAACGCTATTTTTGTACCCTGCATTTTACCTTTTTTAAAACCCAACATTTCTACCATTGCTAAGTAATCAATAATTTGTTTAC
>Ga0126304_10000591_pt1 | contig 15257 bp, 12 predicted proteins | sample Plot25_FD_92538 | JGI IMG/M metagenome (GOLD analysis project Ga0126304, IMG submission 92538) | Serpentine soil microbial communities from UC McLaughlin Reserve, CA, USA - Plot25 | ecosystem: Environmental > Terrestrial > Soil > Grasslands | place: USA: UC McLaughlin Reserve, Lake County... | reverse complement strand
TCCTTGAGGTGCGCGAGTGCGGCTTCCTCGGCTGAGAGGCCGACGAACTCGTGGCGGTCCATGAAGAACGGCACACGATGAGCATGGCGCAGGTGCTACGTCGAGACAACGGCGTTGGCCGCGGGCGGTCACGCGACGGCCAGCATCCGGCCGACGGTGGGCAGGCGGTGGCCACGGCCCCATCACCGACGGGCCACGGACGCCAGGGGCGGTCAGGGCTCCAACCAACGTCAGGGCCGGCTTGCGGTTCACGCGGCACTGACCTGGTGCCTGCGGATGACGCGGAACGCTGACTGGGACGCAATACCGGTGGTGGAGGTCGAGCCGTCGAGCGCTGCGGATGGCGCCCGGTTTGGGCGGGTGTGCTGGTGTGGCGGCGGTGTGCTAGGTGGCCTTCACCCAGCACAGGCAGAATGGATGACCAGCGGGGTCGGCGTAGACCTGGTAGCTGTCGGCTGAGTCGGCGTCTGATGCTGGTTGCAGCAGCCTCCCGCCCGCCGACGTGACTTCGGCATGTGCCTCATCGAAGTCGTCGACCCACAAGTCGAGGTGAATCTGCTGCGGATTCCCGTCTGGCCATTCAGGCGGCACGTGGTCCGGTGCGAGCTGGACTCCGACGCGCGGCTGCCCGCTGACGAGCACCATGTGCCAGTCCTCCTCAGCGTCAACAGTGCCGCCCAGCAGTCGAGCCCAGAAGCTGCTCTCGGCGGCTAGGTCAGCGGCGTCGAAGACGACGACCTGATGCGTGATCTTCATGCCGACAGTTTTACAGCCGTCAGCTCGGCACGGCCTCTAGCCGGTGCCATAAGCCCTGGACTCCGCGGTCGGAGTGGTGGACGAGGCCGGTGGTGTCCTGCCCGGCTCGGCGGCGGGCCCACAGCCCCATCTCGAGCGCGTCGAGGGCCAGGTCGGTGTGCAGGCTGGTGGAGACCTGCCAGCCCACGATCCGGCGGGAGTAGACGTCGAGGACGAACGCGGCGTAGACCCAGCCGCTGTAGGTGCGGATGTAGGTCAGGTCGGCCACCCACAGCTGGTTCGGTGCGGTGGCGACGAACTGCCGGTTCACCTTGTCGGCCGGCCGCGGGGTCTCCGCCCCGTCGCCAATGGTGGTCTTTTCGGGTCTTCTCCCGCGGGATCCCGCGCAGCGCGGCGGCCCGCATCAGCCGCTCGACGGTGCAGCGGGCCACGCTGGTGCCTTCCCGCTTGAGTTCGTTCCAGCCTTTGCGGGCGCCGTAGACGCCCAGGTTGTCGGTGTGCACGCGGATGATCTCCTTGGTCAGCTTGGCGTCCCGCCGCTCGCGCGCGGACGGGGTGCGGTCCTTGGTGGCGTAGTAGGTGCTCGGGGCGATCTGGACGCCTGCTTCGCGCAGGACAGCGCAGATCGGCTCGGCCCCGAGCTCACGACCCTCCACGATCCGGTCACGATGGGTGTCGATGTAGTCGACGACCACCGCGACCGGCACCTGGCGGGCCGGAGCCTGCTCGGCTATTTGATCCTGCGGTCGAGCTCCGCGGCCGCGAAAAACGCGGCGGACGTCCGAAGAATGTCATTCGCTCGGCGCAGCTCACAGACCTCGCGTTCCAACTCGACTATCCGGCCTGCCTCGTCGCTGGAGGTGCCCCGACGCAGACCACCGTCGATCTCGGCCTGCCGGACCCAGGTTCGCAGGGCTTCGGGGTGGATCCCGAGCTGATCAGCGACCCGCTTGATCGCCCCCGTCGCCGTCGTCGGTTCCCGGCGGGCATCCAGCGCCATCCGGGTAGCGCGCTCCCTCAACTCGTCGCTGTACTTCTTCGGTGCTGCCGCGACTCTCATCCTTCCTGGAATGAGAGCCTCCACCAGACCCGGTGCGATTCAGACCGGCATACCGTCGGCCGGCTTGGATCGGCGGTATTCGGTCGATCGAGCAGCACCGCGGCGGCGGATAGGGTGGGCCAGATGAAGGTGCTTTGCATGCATGCCGCCGGCCTTGGGGAGTTGGTGGCGGCGTCGCTGGGCGCTGATGTGGATGGAAGGGTCGTGTACGCCGACGACAGTGCGGTGATGATCACTACGAAGGCCCCGAGGGGGAAGGTGGGCGGGTTGTCGTATGTGAGGAACTGTTTCGTTGTGATCGGGTCTGTTCCGCGGCGGCGCGAACTCGCGCAGGCGGTCCAGGACATCATCAGTCACATTCCTCGGTGGTCTCTGCTCCGCACGGGTCGGTCATACCGGCTGATGTTCTCTTTGGACGGTCAGTTGGCTGGCGTGCCGGGCGGCGTCCGGTCGCGTCTGGAGTCGGCCGTGAGCAGGGCAAGCGGAGGCCGGTTCACGCCTCGTGGCGGTGGGGATGAGTACTGGACGATAACCCGCCGGGAGCTGAGCGAGGTTCTCTTCTGCGAGCGGATCGCACGTCCTCGGCGTAGAGAGCCGCCCAAGGGTGGCCTTGCCCCTGACATCGCCGAGTTGGTCGTGAACACGGTGCGTTCCTGTCCGACCGACGTCGTTCTCGACCCGTTCGCTGGCAGCGGCGCGCTCGTCGCGGCGCGGATACGGAAGCCGTTCCAAGAAGCAATCTGCTCGGATCTTGGCTATGCGGACGGGTCCGCTCAGTTGCTGTCCGGGCTGGCAGGCAGAGCGGGCGTACGAAAGCTGGCCGAGGATGCGCGTCGGCTTCCCTCGATCCCCGATGACGCTGTTGATGTGGTGCTGACAGACCCTCCGTGGGGCGAGTTCGATCAGAACGATTCCACGCCTCAGACGGTAATTGCGGAGGCGCTCGGCAGCATTCGCCGAGTGCTGCGGCCGGGCGGGCAACTTGCCATGCTGGTCTCCCGGCGCCTGGCCGAGCAGGTCGAGGAGCAGTGGCGACAGATCGGCTTCCAACCCCGCCGGTCCTACGACCTCCTCGTCAACGGACATCCCGCAACCGTGCGGGTTGGTGCACTCGGCAGGCCAGGAGACTCGGCCAGGCGCAGCCCGGTTGACGACCAGTGAGCGACACGGTGACATTTGGAAACACCCTGTTCTTCCGGCACCCGGTGAACTGAGCACGGACGAGTCCTCCTGCGCGGCCGGTCAGCGCGCCCCATGACCTCGACGAGCGCCGACATGGTGAGCCGTTGGTGGGTTGCGGACATGCGCAGCGGTCCGATCGTGAAGTCTTGGTCGATCCACCATCGGAGCAGACCGACAGTGGCACTGGCGTAGCCGCAGCCACCGCGTCGAGGGGCACGTGTGGCTCACGGTCGACGGTCTGGGTGAGTGGGTGAGCCGGTCCCGGACGGCGTCGCCGCTCAGCCGCTCGAGGTGGTCGTGCACGTGTCCGCCGTTGCACCCGCACAAGGTCCGGTAGATCCGGCCGTGCTCGTTTGCGTGCCAGAAGAGGACCCCGGGTTGCGGGGCAGGCTGAAACGATCGCTTAAGGAACGGCTTGCGGTCGGCAAACAGCCGCTGCGTGCCGCCCGGCCGACGACGCCGGTGATCATGTGTCAGCTGCCGACGGCGAGCGGGACGCGGCTGGCAGCCCGTGCGGGCTGGAAACGATGGTGCTGCCAAGGACGTCTGGCCTGCCGGGTCAGCAAGAGGAGTGGTCCAAGCCGCGATGTGCTCAGCGACGGAACCGCAGCGTGACCAGCTGGAACGGACCCAGCTCAAGCTCTACCGAGGCACCCTCTGCTGACGCGCCGTTGGGCAGCGGGCGTTCGAGCAGGTCAACGGCTTCGACTGACCGGACGTAGGCGTCGGCGGTCACCGTTGCGGTCACCCGTCCACCCAGGGACTCGTAGAGCCGGACCACCAGGTCACCGCTAGGGTCCTCGGCCAGTTTGACGGACTCGACCACAACGGCCGGGTTGCTGACCAGAACCAGCGGCGTGACCTGATGATCACCGTGGACCTGCCGCAGTGGCAGGTTGGTCCGGTAGCCCTCCTCCACCGCCTCGGCGATGCCTGCCGCCGGCCGGACGGTGGTCCGCAGCACGTGCCGACCTTGATCAGCACGCGGATCGGGGTACAGGGGTGCCCGCAGCAACGACTGGCGGACCAGCGTGGTGGTCCCGCCGCCGACCCGGCTGTGCCGGGCGACGTCGTGGCCGTACGTCGAGTCGTTGGTCACCGCTACCCCGTAGCCCGGCTCGCCGACATGTAGGAATCGTTGGGCGCAGATTTCGAATTGGGCGAACTCCCATGACGTGTTGGTGTGGGTGGGCCGGAAGACGTGCCCGAATTGGATCTCGGCGGCCGACCGGTCGGCGTGCACGTCCAGCGCGAAGCCGAGCTTGAGCAGCTTCTGCTTCTCGTGCCAGTCGATCGTGTTGGTGATCTCCACCGAGGGCGAGCCGGCGGCCAGCGCCAGTCGCTGCTCGATCCGTGACCCGCCGAAGGAGCGAGCAACCACGACCGCCGCCTCCTCCGGCTTGCTCTCCAGCCGCATCTCATCGACGGAGTCGAGCTCATGAACGGTACGCCGATAGTGCTCATCGACGTCCCAGGCGTCCCATTTGTTCGGGATGTCGCGGTGCAGCTGCAGCCGGTTGCCCACCTCGCCCGGAGCGATCGACTCTCGACCGGTCGCTGCGTCCACCAGCGAGGAGATGTGCCCGGCGCTGTTGATGACGACCCGCACCACGCCGTTGTTCAAGACGTAGCCGCCGTCTTGCTCCTCGGCGGTCACCTCGCCATCGTCGGCAACGCGTGCCCCGATGCCGAGTGACGGTATCCCGACCCGCGGGTGCGGCGCGGCGTTCAGGACGAGCGTCCGCCCGCCTTCACCGACCAGCGCTCGGACGGCCTGCTCGATCACCGTCTCCGCTCGTTCGGCGATGGCAGCGTAGTTGCGCTCCGCGTCCTGATGCACCCACGCGATGGAGCTGCCGGGCAGAATGTCGTGGAACTGCTGCAGCAAAACGAGCTCCCAGAGCTGTCGGAGCTCGACTTGCGGGTACTCATAACCGACACGGACCGCCGCGGTCGCACTCCACAGCTCGGCTTCACGCAGCAGGTGCTCGCTGCGTCGATTGCCCTGTTTGGTCCTGGCCTGGCTGGTGTAGGTGCCACGGTGCAATTCCAGGTACATCTCGCCCCGCCACACCGGTGCGTCGGGGTACTCGGACTCGGCGTCGGCGAAGAAGGCCGCCGGCGAGTCGATCCGCAGGGTCGGCGACCCTTCCAGCGAGCGAAGCCGATGGGCTGCGGCCACCATGTCCCGGTTCGGCCCGCCGCCACCGTCGCCGTACCCGAACAGCATCAGCGAGGTGGTGCCTCGCCCCTTCTCCCGGTACTGCCGCTCTGCCCTGGCCATCTCCGCACCCGAGAGCACCGCGCTGTACGTGTCGGCAGGTGGGAAGTGCGTGAACACTCGACTGCCATCGATGCCCTCCCACCAGAAGGTGTGGTGCGGCATGGTGTTGATCTGGTTCCAGGAAATCTTCTGGGTGAGGAACCAGCGCGAGCCCGAGGCCCGCATGATCTGGGGCAGTGCGGCGGAGTAGCCGAAGGAGTCGGGCAGCCAGACCTCCTCGGTCTCCACGCCGAAGTTCTCCAGGAAGAAGCTCTTGCCGGCCACGAACTGGCGGGCCATCGCCTCGCCGCCGGTCATGTTGGTGTCGGACTCCACCCACATTCCGCCGACCGGGACGAATTGGCCGTCCCGGACCTTCTCGGTGATCTTGTCGAACAGGTCCGGATAGTACTGCTTGATCCAGGCAAGCTGTTGCGCCGATGAGCAGGCGAATATGAACGCCGGGTCGGCGTCGGCGAGCTGGACGACGTTGGAGAACGTCCGAGCGCACTTGCGGATCGTCTCCCGTACCGGCCACAGCCAGGCACTGTCGATGTGGGCGTGCCCGACCGCGACCACCCTGTGCGCACTGGCCGAGGCTGGCTGGGCCAGGGCCTCGGCGAGTTCGGCGCGGGCGGCGGCGGCGGTGCCGGCGATGTCGTCCGGGTCGGCCGCGTCGATCGCCCGCTGCAGCGCGACGAGGATCTCCGCGCGCCGGCTGGAGGAGACGGGCAGCTCATTCATCAGGCCGGCCAGCGTCCAGATGTCGGCCCTGAGCTCCCAGACAGCGATGTCGCGCAGGTCCAGTGCGAGTTTCTTGATCACGTACAACTCGGTGCCCGCCAGCGTGGCAGGATCACCGTTCGGTGTGGGATGGAATCCGGTGATGGCGACGTTGGGGTTGGCGGCGGCCTCGAGATAGATGTCGATCGGCTCGCCTGGCTCTACGGGGACGTGGTTGTTGAACGGTGAGACCGCCTTGATCGTGGTCCCGTCGGGTCGGTACGCCAGGCCCTCTGCCTGGAAGCCGGCCGCGGCGGTGAAGCCGAGGTCGACCACCACCTCGGGGACAGTGCCGTCAACGGCGGCCCAGTTCGCCGGGATTGAACCGATGACGTGGATCCACAGGGTGCTCCATGGCCTGCCCCACGGCGTGCCGATCTCGATCGGCCGGAAGGTTTGCAGGACGGCCTCACGGAAGGGCACTGGTTCGCCCGGCACCGGCCAGGCGGTCAAGGTCAGCAGGGCGCTGCCCCGGTAGACGGCCGGCTCCAGATGATCGTGGACGAAGCGAGTGAGGCGGGCTTCGAGCAGCTGCCGATCGTCGTGCATGAGAGTCCTCGTCGATTCGTGGTACGTACGCGACTCACACTAATTCAAACGACTGGACTTGGTCGACGGGGTCAGTCCATCAGCAAGCACGGCCGGGCGCGGGGACAGGAAGCGGTCAAGCACCGATCAGCTGGAGAGCGCCGCCGCGAGCTGAGGTTGGATCAGACCCGGCAAAACCGCGAGCATCGAGCTGCTGATCCGCGACCAGATCGGCCCGCCGAGCACCACCCGATCGACGTCGAGCGCGTTGACCAGCACGGCGAGGCCGGCGGCCAGCGCCGTGGCTGCACGCGGGCAATCGTATCCAGCGCAGGCCCTCTCACTGGTGGAGTGGTCGCTGGCTGACGGCAGGATCGGTGGCGAACCACAGCGCCATCGGGAGCTGGAACGCCGTGAAGCTGTAGTTGCCCATCGGCAGCCAGTAGTGGAACTCCTCCACGGTCGATCCCTGGTACACGACCGTGAACTGCCACCGGTCGGCGTACAGGCTCCAGATGCGTCGCTTGCGGGTCGCCGCCCCGTCGGTGAACGTGAGGGTGCGCTCGAGCTTGACGATGTCGTTGTACGTGTCCTCGCGAGAGCTCTCCACCGCCAGATCCGCCAGCGCCGCGAGACCGTCGTCGAAGCCGTCGCGGAGGGTCGGCAGATCGTCGGCGAGCACGCCGACGCCCAGGTCGCTGACCGCGACGGCGAAGTGGGTTGCCTGCTCCTCCCGATCAGGTCCCACGATCACCCCGTCGAGGTCACCGTCGAGCTCGGCCCGGAACCAGTTCGACGGGTGCCGGAACTCGTAGCGCCCCAGCCGGTCGGTGTAGGTGGTGACTCCGGTGAACCGTGGCCGACCCGTGCGCTCAGGACGCCCACTCACAGAAGTTCACTGGGCTGGACGTCGACCGCCGCCAAGGCCGCCTGCGAGGCGACGACCGCGCCGGTCAGCTCCAGCTCCTCGGCGAAGTGGCAGGCGACCCGACGCGGACGCCTGGTCCCTTCCGCCGAACCGCCTTGATCAGCGGGGATCTCCCGCAGCGCCGGCGTCTCGTCGATGCACCTCTGCTGGGCGTACGGGCAGCGCGTGTGGAAGTAACACCCCGACGGCGGATTAGCGGGGCTCGGCACCTCGCCCTTCAGCGGCGCGGTCACATGACGCTTCCGCGGGTCGGGCTGGGGCACCGCGCCGAGCAGCGCCTCGGTGTAGGGATGCAGCGGACGCTTGAACAGCTCCTGCGTGTCGGCGATCTCCGCCACCCGGCCGACGTACATCACCGCGACCCGGTCGGCGATGTGCTCCACCACGGACAGGTCGTGGCTGATGAACAGGTAGGTAAGTCCCAGTCGCTCCTGCAGGTCCTCCAAGAGGTTGATGACCTGGGCCTGGACCGAGACGTCCAGGGCGGACACCGGCTCGTCGCAGATGATCAGGTCCGGGTCCAGGGCCAGCGCGCGCGCGACGCCGATGCGCTGGCGCTGGCCGCCGGAGAACGCGTGTGGGTAGCGGCTGGCGTGCTCGGGCCGCAGCCCGACCACGGTCAGCAGTTCGGCCACCCGGTCCTTCAGCGCGCGACCCTTCAGCACCTTGTTGATGACCAGGGGCTCGCTGATCACCCGCCCGACGGTCATCCGCGAGTCCAGCGAGGCCATCGGGTCCTGGAAGATGAACTGCATCCGCGGACGGATCTTTTCGAGCGTCTTGGTGTCGGCGTCCTCGACGTGCACCGGACCCAGCTCGGGGTGGCGGAAGATGACTTCGCCGCCAGTGGGCTCCTCCAGCCGGATGATGGTCCGCCCGGTGGTGGACTTGCCACAGCCGGATTCGCCGACGATGGCGACTGTCTCGCGGCGGTCGACGCTCAGCGAGACGCCGTCGACGGCCTTGACCTGGCCGATCACCCGGCGCATTGCGCCGCCCTTGATGGGGAAGTGCTTCTGCAGGCCGCGGACCTCCAGCAATGGTCCTTCGGCAGGCTCCGGGTCCCTCGGATACTCGCGACCGTCCTGCTTGGCCCGCTTGGCGCCGTCGGGGGGTAGCTCGCGCTTGGTCTCGGTCATCGGAGCGCCTCCGTCGTCGAGCCGGCCCATGATCCAAAGACAGGCTCTAGTTCGTCTCGGGTCAGCTGGTCGTCGTACAGGTGACACCGCACACCATGTCGGCTCGGGCCGGCGAGCAGCGTCTCGGGCGGGGTCACCGTCACGCAGACGTCGCCGATGAAGTCTGGGCACCGCGGGTGGAAGGGGCAACCGGAGACCTTGGAGTAGGGATCGGGGACCGAGCCCTTGATGACCTCCAGCGGTGCGTGCTCGGCGGCGCCGATTCGCGGGATCGAGCGCAGCAGCGACCGGGTGTACGGGTGCTTGGGGTGATAGAAGATGTCCTCCACCGGCGCGCGCTCCACCACGCGGCCCTGGTACATCACGATGACCTCGTCGCACAGCTGGGCGACGACGCCCATGCTGTGGGTGATGAACATGATCGACATGCCGATTTCTTCCTTGAGCCGGACCATCAGGGCCAGGATCTGGGCCTCGGTCGTCACGTCCAGCGCGGTGGTCGGCTCGTCGGCGATGAGCAGCGCGGGGTGGCAGGACAGGGCCATCGCGATCATGGCCCGTTGCCGCATGCCGCCGGACAGCTCGTGCGGGTAGGAGTTCGCGATCCGCTCCGGATTCGGCATCCCGACCTGGCGCAGCATGTCCACTGCTTGGTCCCAGGACTTTTGCTTGTCCGGGGTCTGGTGGAGCAGGATCGCCTCCTGGATCTGGGCTCCGACGGCGTATACGGGGTTGAGGGAGGACATCGGCTCCTGGAAGATCATGGCGATATCCGAGCCGCGGATTGCCCGCATGGTGTCGCTGGTGGGCTTCAGTCCGGTGATGTCCACCTCGCCCGAGGCGCCGATGGCCGACTCGGTCTCAGCCTCGTCCGACATCATCTCGCGGTCGCCAGTCGTGCGGCGGAAGAGGATCGAGCCGTCGGTGATGCGCCCGGCGCGCTCGAGGATCTGCATGATCGCCCGGGCTGTCACGCTCTTGCCGCTGCCGCTCTCGCCTACCACACCTAGCACCGTGCCGCGGGATATGTCGAAGCTCACCCCGTTGAGCGCGCTGACCGTGCCCAGCGTGGTCTTGTACTCCACCTGGAGGTCCCGAACCGTGATGATCGCGTCACCCGAACCGCGGCCGAGCTCGTCCACGCGATCGCGACCGTCTGCGCCGTCACGTCCCATGATCATGTAGTGCTCTCCTCCTCAGCGGGTTGGCCGGTCGGAGTCGTCGGGCTCATCTCCAGGTCACTCATATCCGGCTTAGCTGTACGGGTCCACCGCGTCGCGGACACCATCACCCAGGAGCTGGAAGGAGGCGACGGCCACGATCACGAAGACGGCCGGAAGGAGCACCCATGGGTACTGCTGGAGCACGTCGATGCGCTGGGCGTCCTTAAGCAGCACGCCCCAGCTGATCGCCGGTTCGACCATCCCGATGCCGAGGAACGACAAGGTGGTCTCGGCGATGATCGCGGCCGGGATGGCCAGCATGGACACCGCAACGATGTGGCTGGCCGAGTTCGGCAGCAGGTGGGTGAGGATGATCCGAGGGGACTTGGCCCCGGCGGATTTAGCTGCGGAAACGTAGTCGGACTTGGCATACCCCATCACCTTGCCGCGCACCTGGCGGGCCAGTCCGGCCCAGGCCACCAGGGCCAAGATCAGCGTCATCAGGAAGTACCGCTGGGTCACCGACATGTCCGGGGAGAGTACTGCCGCCATCGTCGCCCACAACGGCAGGGTCGGGATGGACATGATGACCTCGATAAAGCGCTGGATGACGTTGTCGGTCATGCCGCCGGCGTACCCGGACCAGGTGCCCATGACCGATCCGAGCACGGTGGCGATTGCCACACCGATCAGGCCGATGGTCAGCGAGACCCGGCCGCCGTAGAGCGTACGGGAGTAGATGTCGCGGCCGTTGCCGTCGGCCCCGAAGAGCAGCAGCTTCGCTTCGCCCTCCGGGGCGACGATCAGGTGCCGGTCCGTCGGGATCAAGCCGAGGAACTTGTACTCGAAGCCCGGCCCGAAGAACTGCAGCGGGATCGGGTTACTGCAGTCCTTGATGTACGTGGTCGAGATGTTGACCGGGTCGATCTCCTGCTTCACCGTGCACATGGCCGGTCCACCGGACCAGGTCAGCGGGCTCGGTGCAGCGTACTTGTACGCCTGGTCCACCGCCACCGGGTCGTTCGGTGCCAGGAACGGCGCGAAGATCGCGGACAGGTAGAGCAGGCCGAGGACGATCAGCGAGACGATCGCGAGCTTGCTCTGCTTGAACCGGCGATACATCAGCTGGGTCTGGGAGACCTCGCCGACCTTGCTGTCGATAATGCCCGCCGCCGCTGGCGGTTCCGTGCCGATGCCGGTGCTCTCGTCCAACCCGGCACCGGTGACCTGTGTTGTCGACATCTGCCCCTCCTAGTCCAGGACCCGAGCCCGCGGATCGACCCACATCAGCAGCAGATCTCCGATCAGGTTTCCGATGATCAGCAAGGCGGACAACATGACGAGCAACGTGGCGGCGACATAGGTGTCCTTGACGATCAGCGTCTGGATCAGCGCCTGCCCGGTGGTGGGCAGGTTGAAGATGATCGAGACCACGGCCTCACCCGAGATGATCACGCTCAAGGTCGCGCCGAGGGTCATCACCAACGGGTGCAGAGCGTTGCGCACCGCGTGCTTCCAGATCACCTTGCGTTCGGCTACGCCCTTGGCCCGGGCGGTCTGCACGTACTGCTGGCCCAGCACGTCGAACAGGTTCGCGCGCATCACGCGGGTGAGCCAGGCCGTGCTGGCGACCGAGATCACCAGCAGCGGCATCCACAGGTGGGCGAGCATGTCGGCGAGCTTGGCCAGGCTCCACGGTGCGTTGCGGTACTCGTTGGAGAACAGCCCCCCGACGTCGAAGCCCATCTGCACAGCCACCACCATCACCGCGAGCGCCAGCAGGAACTCCGGGATAGCCACCCCGATGAACTGGATCAGGGTGATGATGTTGTCGCCGAGGCTGTAGCGGTGGGTGGCTGAGTACACACCCACGGGTATGGCGATTCCCCAGGCGATGACAGTCGCCCCGACGGCGAGGGCGACCGACAGCCCGAAGCGGGTCCAGATCACGTCGGCGACCGGCTCGCGGTAGGCAAACGACATGCCGAAGTCGCCCCGGATGAGACCGCCGGCCCACTTGCCGTACTTGACGATCCAGGGGTCGTTGACGCCGTACTGCTCCTCCAGCGCCGCGGTCTGCTCGACCGAGACCGTGCTGCCCATGGCTCGCAACCGGTCGATCTCGGCGTCCACCGCCGATCCGGGCGCCAGCTCGATGATGAAGAACGTCAGCAGCGACACCAGAAACAACGTGATCACGGCGTAGCCGAGACGCCGGAGGATCCAGAATACCATCAGTACTTCCTTCGATCGGGGGGTTGATCGATCGAGAGACGGCCGGGATCAGGTGTGCGCGTCGGGATTGTCCCAGAAGTAGCACTCCGGATCATAGACCGCCGGGGTGGGATGGATCCAGGGATTCACCATGCCTCCCTGGGCCAGGTTCTCCTTGCGCGGAACGTTCTTCAGGTCCGTCTTGATGATCATCACCTGCGGGTAGTTCGCCACCGAGCCCATGAAGAAGGGGCCGTCGGAGACGTGGATCTTGATCATGTCCCAAACCTGCTGGTGGCGCTTCATCACGTCCGGCTCGACCTTGCTGGCGTTGTAGATGTCCCACAACTTCTGGATGGGGCCGTCCTTTTCGGGCTCCATCCGCGGCGGGTTGCGATCCCACGGGCTCTTGTCCAGTTGCTTGGAGTTGGTGGCCGTGCCCAGCTGCTGGTACCACTGACCCTCAAGCGGCGCCCAGCGGGTGAACTCCAGCGGGACGAGCCACTGCGGGTAGACCAGGTGGTTCGGTCCGTCACCGACCTCCCAGTTGCTGTGGATCATCAGTTTGCCGGTCTTCCACTGGCTTTCGAACGCCTGCGGAGCAATCGGGTTGCTCTTCAGCTCGATCCCCACCGCCTTCAGGTCGGAGATCAGCTGGTTGTCCTTGGTCTTGTGCTCCACCGTCGCGTCAGCCTGGATGTCGATGCGCAGCGAGAGCTTCTTGCCGTTGGGCAGCTCACGCAGGCCGTCGCCGTTGGAGTCCTTGAGCCCGAGCTCGTCCAGCAGCGCCTTGGCCTTCTCCGGGTCGTACGCGACGTAGCTGTCGCGCCAGCTGGTATAGGCCTGCTTCCCGGTGTCGTTCACCGTGTACTCGATGGCCTTGGGGCTGAGGGTGCCGGTGGTGGGCTCGCCGGTGTTGAAGTAGACGGACTTGCGGACTGCGTCGCGGTTGAAGGCGTGCGAGATCGCCTGCCGGAACTTCGGCTCACGGATCAGCTTGCGCAGGTCATCGTCCACGTAGTCGTAGTTGAAGAAGAAGATCGACCCGGTGCCCGACCCGCTGTCCCACAAGACCACCTCGGTCTTGGCGCGCTCGGCGCTGTCCCGGAGGCCCTGGACGTCGTTGAGGGTGATGCTGTTGAAGCTGCCTTGGCAGTAGTCGACAGACCCCTGCTGGACCTGGAGCTTGCCGGACTCCGCATCGCTGACCACGCTAATCTGGATCTCGTCGACGTAGGGCAGCTGGTCACCATTGGGCATCACGACCCAGTAGTAGGGGTTGCGCTCCAGCACCAGGCTCTTGGTGTTGTCGAACGACTTGCAGATGAAGCCGGTCATGGTCGGGCAGTCCGGGTTGCGGATCCAGTCGGCCTTGGTCTCCATCAGACCGCCGACGTCGTCCCAGTTCTTGGGCGCGTCCTTGCCGTACTTCGGGTGGAACTGCTTGACGTAGTGGCTCGGCATCATCCAGATCGGCCCGTTCTTGCCGATGTTGCCGTTCACCCACATCGCCATCCGGTCGGCGGTCAGCGGGGCTGGCGCGTCGAACGTCATCGTCAGCGTCAGCTCGTCGACGGCCTTGAACTTGGCCAGCGTGCCCTTACCTGAGCGCGCCTCGTCCGGCGCGGTCTGCGCCATGTACTGACCCGCAATGATGTCGTCCCACCAGAACATGATGTCGGCCGTGCTCCATGGCTCGCCGTCGGACCACTTGAGGCCCTTGCGGAAGTGGAAGGTCCACTCCGAGGCGTCGTCGTTGGACTCCCACGACTCCACCAGACCCGGGACGATGTCCTTGCCGTCGTTGAGCCAGCGCAACGGCGAGTGACCGTAGAAGAACTCCCGGTTGGCGTTCGCCTGCGCCAAACCGGTGGTGCTGAAGACGTTCATGTTCAGCTTGCCGCCGTACTTGCCGTCGGTGACCCACGCGTGCGGGATCACGTACGGCGCCTCGGGCAGGCGCTCCTCGACTGGCGGCAGGCCCTTGCTGTCCAACATGGGTGCCTGCCGGTACTTGCTCGGCACCGCCAGCGGTTTAGTGGACGAGCCGACGGCCTGGGAGCCGCCACCCTCGCTGCCGACGTTGTCGCCACCTTGACCGCCAGAACAGGCGCCAAGTGCGACGGAACCTGCCAGTACGGCAGAGCCGTAGAGAAACTGGCGGCGAGAGATACGGCCTAGCTCCATGTTTCCTCCAGTGCAACCGACGCCGATGTCAGTACGGGCGGCCACCGCGAATGAGCTGACCGATCTGGAGCGGAAGCTGGGTACTCCTGGAAGCAGCCCTTGGTCCGTTTCATGTGGCTGCCCGAATTGCTGCCGACTCTACCCAAGTCTGCCCGCTCTGCGAAGACCCTGACACGGAAGATGCTTCGGTTGGCTGTGAAACTGTTACGTGCCACCGGGGGGCTCAGCCGGAGACGGCCGGCGCTTGGTGCTCGCTCGGCCGCCTCAGCGGTCCGATGCCCGTGCTGGGGCAGCGGGCCCTCGTGCGGTACGGCACCGAGATGATCGAAACGTCACATCGTCGAATCCCGTTTCACAAATGTCGACATCCCTCTGACATCGCGACGCACCCGGGTGCACACATGCCGAGCAGTTGACGCCGCAGATCGCCGCCAGATCTTCAGTCGGCACCCCAGGCTGGCCACAGGTTCGGGTCGTTGGTAGCCGCAGCGGTCAGCGCCTGGGTGACAGCGGGAGTTCTCGATTTGGGCTCGTAGGATGATGCATCGATTCTCTCTCCGCACCCTCAGAACAGCTCTCAGCGGTGGCGCCGACTCGCCCGAGGTCAGGGTCGTCCCGCGACCTACCGGAAGGGTCCCCTGCGTCGGGGGAGACGCGGCGCGCGTTCGCGGATCTGAGGACCTGGTTGGACGAGCGCCTGGCGACGAACGGGGTGCCCGGCGCCGCCCTCGGGGTGTCACCGGCAACCGCCTGTTCACGCATGCCTATGGAGTCGCCGAGGTGAGCTCTGCGGAGCCGGTGTCGCCGGCGACGCCCTTTCGCATCGCGTCGCTGACAAAGGTCTTCACTGCGGCGGCGGTGGCGCGACTGGCACACGCCGGTCAGATCGAGGTCCAGCAACCGGTCAGGGCCATACTCCCCGAGTTCGGCGTTGCCGACGCCGAGACGGGCGCGGCGGTCACCACGGCGCACCTCCTCTCGCACAGCACCGGCTGGGCCGACGCGCTCGAGCCTTACCCCGCGCACGACCGCCTCGGCGACTACGTCGACCGGA
>Ga0126304_10000590_pt1 | contig 15258 bp, 6 predicted proteins | sample Plot25_FD_92538 | JGI IMG/M metagenome (GOLD analysis project Ga0126304, IMG submission 92538) | Serpentine soil microbial communities from UC McLaughlin Reserve, CA, USA - Plot25 | ecosystem: Environmental > Terrestrial > Soil > Grasslands | place: USA: UC McLaughlin Reserve, Lake County... | reverse complement strand
TCGCTGTGGCTACCCGGTTTTGCATCCTCGGTCTCCCGGCTCGGTGACCGCATGCACGCTCTTCCGGGGCCGGAAGTGAAGTCGAATTGTGAGCAATTCAGTGCTTTGTTGGGGGACGTTCCGATCATCTTGTGACCGGCCGGGTCCGTAATAAGGTGGGAAGCAGGTTCGGTTGACACTACGCCGATGAGCGTACCGGCAGTTCGGCTCTGGAGCGTCGGCGCCTGAGCCGGACCGTACTGCCAGCTCGAATGATCACATCGCCGACTTCGAGTTCGACGACACCCCATCAACAAGGGGCTCGTGGGCGACTCGCTCAGCCAATCTCTTCCCGTGCGCCCACCCGCTATCCACAGCCGGCGTTGCAGAAAGCCCGCCAACGTGGAGGATTACGCTTCTCGAAGGCGCTCAGCCGATCCGCGCCGAGTGCAAGTTGTAGCCAACCGCAGAAGACCGAGGTCTGCCTGGCAACCTCAAGAGCCTCACCGGTGTGACACGGTTGCTGCCCGGTACCGAGATGGTTCGCTCGAAAGAGGAAGGGATACAGATCTGCGACCATTACTCGTCGCTGTTGAGGATGGTGGAAGGACATATCAACACTGAGCTCAAAGCTGCGGTTCGTTCAGCCGTGGATTCTGATTCGCTCCGGCTGGAGGACGTTGCTGTCGGAGCACTCGCAGAAGCCCGCCAGGTTTTGGCTAGCGCAGAGCGGGTGTTCGCCGGCCCTCGACCGCGCAGTGTCAGCAGCCTTCAGCGACAAGCGCGGATCCCGCCCGAGCGCCCGGCTCCCATCCGAGTGGAGGTGCGCGAGGGCAAGCTCAGGACGGCCAATCCCAAATCATCGCGCGGACCTATGACCGCTGAATCGGTCCGCCGTATGTTGACGAGCGCGCTCGAAACGCTTTCAGGCGCCCTCGATTCGATTAGAGCATCATCAAACGTGGATCGACGGTTTGTCCCCGCGTGCGAGCCACTTCTGAGACACCTTTCCCGCCCCTACGGCGAGATCTCCGTCGAGGCACTAGGCCATAATTGGGAGCTGGTGACCGATCTGCTCAAGGGCCATCGCGAAACGATCCCTGACGTTCCGTTCACACAGATTGAACAGGCGCTCAGGACAGTGAGCGTCCTGATTAATCAATACGAAGAGTGGCGCTCGTACGTTGCGGCCCAGAGCATTGCTGGGCTCTCGGCGCGTGAGGCTCAGGCGGCAGTTTACGAAGCGGGAGCGTTTGCCCAAGAGCTCGAATCACATCCCGAGAGTGTTGATCCTGAGATCGTTACTCGGCTCAAAGAACTCGTCGCCCCTGTTCGCGCCGCAGCTCGCGCAGCTCGGGCTGCTACGATTCATTCGTGACGCTTACGAACTTACGATGAAGCACTTCCCGTGGGCCAAAGACATCGTCTTTAAGTGAGATGGTGGGCGGCCCAAGTCGCGCTGCGGTGGAGGACGAGTCGTGGATCGCTCTTAGCCACCTGTGGAAAGCCGGGCGGAGTTGGCAAACGGGACCCTCGATCTGCTGGCGCCGCTTTTCCCGACGCGTAAAGGCATGCGGCTTCTCGGTGGGTCGTTATCTGGCCTCAACAAAGAACACCATAGCGAGCCGGCACAGCTATCTCTTTCGCTGCCGTCTTAGCGATTGACGACCAAGGGAGAATACGAATGAGCACGCATCCGGCGTTGCGAAGGGGCCGTACGGCGGTCGTCAGCGGCGGCGCGAGCGGCATCGGGCTCGCTGCCGCAAAGGCGTTTGCGCGGCTTGGAATGAACGTCTGCATAGCGGATCTTGCAGGGCAGAATTTGGAGCGCGCCGAAGCGGAGATCGCTCAGGAAGCCGGCGGAAGTGCACAGCGTGTTCGGGCGATTGCCACTGATGTGAGCCGGCGCGAGGACGTCGAGCGCCTCAAGGAGCGAGCCTACGCGGCGTTCAATGAGGTCGCCGTGCTCATGAACAATGCAGGGATTGGTGGCGGCAAATGGGGTCGCGCGATGAGACATGGTGCTGTCAGCAGAGGACGCGGAGCATGACCGTTGTCGGCCTTTCGGCTCGGGTGCGACGCGAGCTCACCTACCTAAGCTATCCTGCCCGGGAGTGGACGCTCCCACGTTATCGGGATGGCGCCCGGGTTCTTGACGTGCTGATCGTTGGCGCTGGGCAGGGCGGACTCGCAACCGCGTTCGGCTTAAACCGCGAGCGGATCAAAAACATTAAGGTTGTCGATCGCAATTCTCGTGGACTGGAGGGTCCTTGGCGCCGATTTGCCCGTATGAAGGAGCTACGGACCGTCAAGGAGGTGACGGGCATGGAGCTCGGCATGCCGAGCCTCACGGTCCGTGCCTGGTACGAGGCGAGATTCGGTCGCAGAGAATGGAAGCGCATTGAGAAACTTCCCCCGGAGGTGTGGCGGTCCTATCTCGATTGGTACCGCGATGTCCTCGAGCTCCCCGTGGAAAACGAGGTCGAAGTCACCTTGATCGAGCCCGCAGGCGACCTGCTGCTCGCACATCTTAGACGGACCGGCCAAATCGAACGCGTCTATGCGCGAAAGATCGTCCTCGCAACAGGTATCGAGGGTAGCGGACGCTGGCGTGCTCCTCAGGCACTCGTCGGCAACCTCTCCGGCGAGCGTTATGCCCATTCGAGCGAGGAGATAAACTTCAGCCGGCTTGCAGGTAAGCATGTCGGCGTGCTCGGCGTTGGCCCTTCAGCGCTCGACAACGCGGCCGCGGCACTCGAGGGTGGTGCCACAAGGGTCGACGTTTGCCTGCGTCGCGCCGAGATTCCCCGGATTAATCCGCTTGTCTGGATGAACTTCTCAGGCATGCTTGCCCACTTCGGAGAATTGAGCAACCTCGAGCGCTGGCGGTTCATGCGCCATATTCTGGAGGAGCTTCCGGCGCCCCCACCGCAAGACGCCTTCTGGCGTTGTCGCAGGTTCAAGAACTTCTTCTGGCATACCAATTGCCCATGGCGCTCGGTCCGCGACGAAGGAGACGTCGCGGTCGTCGAAACCGATGCCCGCACCTTCAAATTTGATTTTATCATCTTTGCGACGGGGTTCGAGACGGACCTTTCGACTCGCCGCGAGCTTGCGCCGCTGGTTCACCAGATCGCGCTCTGGCGCGACCGGTTCACGCCTCCGCCCGGCGAGGAAAGCGAATTGCTGGCGACGCATCCCTACCTCGGCCCAGCATTCGAGTTTACGGAACGAGAGCCGGGCACTGCCCCTTTTCTTTCTCGCCTGCACAACTTCACCCTCGGAGCGATGCCAAGTGTTGGGCTGACGGGCTCTGCGACCACCGGCATAAAATATGGCGTACCTCGACTGGTCAACGGCTTGGCGCGCGACCTCTTCCGGGAGGATGCCGATGAATATTATCGGGATCTTCTCGCCTATTCCGAGCCGGAATTAAAAACGCTCGACAGCGCATTCACGTGGGTCAGCCGCCTCGGCACCGAAGCCATCGACGCCGGAAAGTCGGTCGATTCTGCCGAAGGAGCAGTAATGCACAAGCGAGAACTTGAAGCCGCGATGAGTACCGTCGAGCGAGCCCTCAAGTTTCTCAAGCAGAAACCGAAGTCCGAGAGTGCGTCGAAAAGCACGCGGGGGAGAGGGCAGCGCAAACCTACATCGCGGGCGGCGCGATCCCTCTGAGCTCGTGTCATGGTGCGCCTATGAGGGACGTGGTGTCGCGATCCCACCCCGAGATTGGAAGCATGCCGAAGAGTTATGGCAGCGGGGATCGTCGGACCGGCTGCTCCTTCCTTTGTATGGAAGTGTGGATTGGCCCGGGGGCTCGTTGACTTGCAGGCTCACCCAACTCGTCCAGGAGCTCTTTGGCCTTTTCCAAAACCGGGGAGTCAAAACCCTCGGTGAACCAGCCGTAAATCGGTTGAAGCAACGAATACGCCTCTATCGGCCGGCCCTCTTCTTGCCAATGCTTCGCGAGAGTGGTGGCGGCGCGCAGCTGCCACCAACGGGCCTGCTGCTGCTCTGCGATCATCAACGCCCTCCGCAGTGCGGCCTCGGCCTCGCCTCTCTTGCCTACGGTCAACAGCATAAGCCCTCGCAGGTGATATAGTTCGGCTTCAAAAAACCTTTCCTCTGTAGTTTCTCCCGCTTGAATTGCTTCGTCTAGCAGATCAAGGCCAAGCTCAAGCTCGCCGAGAGTCGCGTGAGCAGTCGCGATATGGCCAAGGTAAACCGCGAGATACTGCGTCTGACCGCCGTGAGCAGCTTTGCTTTCGGCTTCCATAGCGGTGCGCATGAGGGAAAGCCCATGCTGGGGATGGCCGCTTTGAGCCAGCAAGGCCCCCTTCATGAAAAGGGCCTTTTGCTGGGGTTCTTGGAGTCGATGGTCGACGCTGTAGGCGATCGCGTCATCGACGTGGGCCGCCACCCGTCGCATGTCGTAGCTCAAAACTCCGACGAGCGCCGCGTGGCTCAATGCCAAGGCGGTTGTAAAGGGAAGGCTCAGGGTCCGCGCTCGCGACACGAACCGTTCCGTTTCAGCAGCGGACTGGTCGGGATACCCCAGGAGCAGCAGTGCGCGGGCGAGATTGAACATGGCCCCAACCTGGTCGTCTATCCCGTACTTCCGATAAGCCGCGATCGTCTCCTCGTTGGCGGTGCATAGCACTATGGTCCGTTCCAGATGATGGCGCGCGTCAGCGAGAGCGCCCATAATGTTCAAAGTCTGGCCCATAAACCGGTGGGCCAGCGCTGACATTCCTGCGTGCTGATGGACTTCGGCTAGCGCGAGGCATTGTCGGGCCACTTCGAGCGAGGCGATATGCTCAGCCCGCCTGTTGTGAGCCAAGTAGGCACCCCAGAGGACCGTCATCTGCTCGGCCAGCGTGCCACCATCGCCCAGTAGCTCCCGCGCGTGGGAGAAAGCACTCAGGGTTTCGGGCGCGGCATAGCCTTCGGTGACCGCCAACGCCGGCCCGAGGGCCAGGTAAAAATCGAGCTGCATGCGAACGCGCTCGCGCGAGGGACCTTTCTGTCGCGTGAGCTCTATCCCGCGTCTGAGATGCTCCACGGCCTCAGCGTTGGCCGACCGGCTGAGCGCGAGATTGCCCGCCTGGAGCCAATAGTCGATCGCGGAATCGATGAGATGGGCTTCGGTGAAATGGTGGGCCACGATTTCCGGCTCGTTCGCCACGATACCTGGAAATCCTTCCTCGATCGCGCGTGCGATCTGCTGATGCAATCGCTGCCGGCTGCTCTTAAGCAGGCTCCCATAGGCGGCATCCCGAACGAGCGCGTGCTTGAAGGCGTAGACGGCTCTCGGCGGGGCGCCTTGACGGAGCACGAGCGCCGCCTGCTCGAGCTGGTCGAGTGCGCTCATCAACTCGGTCTCGTCCCATCCCACGACAGCGCGCAGCAAGGAGTACGAGAACTCGCGCCCGATCACGGAGCCGATTTGGCCGATCTCCTTCATCGGCTTCAGGCGGTCAAGCCGGGCCATCAGCGAGTCTCGAAGAGTCGCGGGAATAGCGAGCGGCGGCAGCGGCCCATCCAGCCGATAGCTCTCAGCGTCCTCGACGAGGATGCCAGATTCCAGCACCGCCTTCGTGAGCTCCTCGACGAACAGCGGGTTCCCGTCCGTCTTGGCGACGATTGCCTTCAACACTTCGGCAGGCAGCCTGCGTCCGCCAGCGACCCGCGCGGCCATGCTTTCAACGTCGCTGCGTGCGAGGCGGCCGAGCGACAGGGTGCTAACGTTGGGCAGAGCAGCCCAAGGCGGCTCGAACTCCGGCCGAAAGGTGAACAATGCAAGAATCGGGAGTTGTGGCGCGCGCGCGACGGTGAGATCGAGCAGCTCGAGGGACGTCGCATCCGCCCAGTGCGCGTCCTCGAACAGGAGCAGGATCGGTTGCCGGCGGGCGAGACCGTCGAGATGGTCGAGCAGTGCCGCCAGGGTCCGCTGGCGCTGCTCCAAGGCACTCAGCGTCAAAGGCGCATAGCGCTTGTTAAATGGGATCGAGAGCAGCGCAGCCAAAAGCGGAGCCGTCGCTTGAACCTGCGATGTACCGGTCGCGACGAGCGTTTCCAGCTTGTCAATGAGTTGCTCAAACGTATCGTCTTCCTTGAAGCCCACCGCTCGCTGCAGCTGGGCGATGAACGGATGAAGCGGGCTGTTGGCGTGGTAGGGGGAGCATTGGTAGATCAAGTACGTGTGCGGTTCGCCAGCAATGCGCTCGGCAACAGCCGCCGCAAGCCGCGACTTGCCCATGCCCGGCTCGCCCGACAAGAGCACGACCTGACCTTCACCTCTCTTCGCCGCATGCCAATGTCGGAGGAGGAGCGCGATTTCCTCCTCCCGGCTGATCAGCGGTGTCAAATGAGTCTCGGCCGTCGCGGCGAAGCGGCTTGGTGTGTGGCGCGGCTGAACCACGCGCCAGGCCTGGACCGGCGCCGACAGGCCTTTGAAGGCGTGGCTTCCGAGATCTAGAACCTCGAACTTGGCGCTCAAGAGGGATCGCGTCGAGGACGCGATGACCACGCAGTTCGGGGGAGCCAGCGCCTGAAGCCGGGCGGCTAGATTCGGGGTCTCGCCCACCACCGAATCATGCTCTTCGGTGCTCTCACCGACGAGGTCGCCCGCGACCACGAGACCGGTTGCAATACCGATGCGAACCGCGACCGGAGCCCGAGCCGCAAGAACGGACTCCTGGGTTGAGATGACGTGAACGATCTCGAGGCCGGCCCGGACCGCACGTTCGGCGTCATCTTCGTGCGCTCGGGGGTAGCCGAAATAAACAAGGATGCCATCGCCCACGTAGCGCGCCACGAAACCATCGTACGGTTCGATCGCGCGCGCGCAGGCGGCTCTGTACGCCGTTATCACTTCCCGCAAATCCTCGGGATCGAACTGCTCGGACAGCGCAGTCGAGCCCACCATGTCGCAGAACATCACCGTGAGCTGTCGCCGTTCAGCAGCCGCCGGCGTTCGCGGAGGAGCGGACGCGCCTGCATCTGTCGCAGCGTTGCCTTGCGAGGCGCCGCGAAGGAGAGGTATGGCGCGCAGGAGCCTCTTCCGGTCGCCCAAGCGCAAGCCGAGTTCGGCTAGATCTGCCTCGGTGAGGTCGCCCAGCACATCGAGACCGATCCGGTGCTCCGCGAAGAGGTCGGCGTACCGGCCGAGGCCGATGCCGTCGAGCCAGTGCCTCGTCACGGCGATCGCGCCCGTTGCCGTATCTTCACTCGCCATGCGTCCGTCCGTGAGACTGCAAGCCGGGACCGTGACCACCGGGCAGTGCAGATCCCGAGAAACAAGGAGCAGATCCCGAGAAGCAAGGAATGGTGATACCATCGGCCGGGCTGGCGCAGATCGAGGACTGCCGGGCTACACTCGACGCAAACTCTCGCCCCGCAGTCGAGGGGCAAACGAACGGCGTACAACTCGAAGGAGGAGAGCCGTTGGCGCGATCCGTGTTCATGCAGCAAGCTTGCCAGCCCGGCCTCGCAGGCACCAAGCTGACCCCCTTCTTATGCTTAGGCGATCTTCTCGCCCACTATGGGCGAATCGCGGCGAGCCGCAAGGCCATCCTGTCGGTGGGTGGCCCTTCGCTCACCTATGCCGCGCTATGGCGATCGGCCGAAAGCGCAATTCGCGCGTTGCGGAGCAACGGGGTCGGCCGTACGGACCGCGTTGCGGTAGTCCTGCCGAGCGGGCCAGAGGCAGCGGCGGCCGTGGTTCTGGTGGCAGCCGCCGCGGTCTGCGTCCCGCTGAACCCCGGGTTCATCACCGACGAATGGCAGCGTTACCTCACCGAACTGCGAATAGCAGCGCTGGTGACGAGCGCAGATATGGACTCGGCGAGCCGGGGCGTCGCCCACACGCTCGGCATCCCTGTGATCAATCTGTCGCGGCTTCGTGAGGAGGCCGGCAGGTTCAGCGTCGGCGGGCGCGAGCCGCAATTCAAGAATGACGAAGGGTTCGCTTGCGCTGGCGACGACGCGTTCATTCTGTTGACCTCGGGCACCGGGTCACGGCCGAAAATGGTCCCGTTAGCCCAGGCGAGCGTCTGCTTGTCCGCCTATAATGTTGGCGCGGCGCTGGGGCTCAGATCGCGTGACAGGCTGCTCAATGTGCTTTCGTTGTACCACGCGCATGGGCTCATTTCGGGCTTGCTGGCGTCGCTGGCCGCCGGATCAAGCGTGGTCTGCACCACGCGGTTCGATTCGGCCGCCTTTTTCGTCTGGCTCAAGGAATGTCGGCCGACCTGGTACACGGCAGTTCCGGCCATTCATCAGGCCGTGTTGTCGGCCGCGCAGGAACACCCGCAAGGCGTCCGACCATCCTCGTTGCGGCTCGTCCGGTCTGCGTCTTCGCATCTGTCGCCCGAAGTTCTAGGCCAGCTGGAAAGCCTCTTCGGCGTGCCGGTGATCGACACCTACGGCATGACCGAAGCTGCTTCTCAGATCGCTGCGAATCCTTTAGACAAGCGCAAGCCGGGTTCCGTCGGCCGCTCTGCCGGAGCGGAGATCGCGATCTTAGATGACGAAGGCCGGAATCTTTCGACAGGCGAACGCGGCGAGATCGCGCTGCGCGGTCCAACGCTCACACGGGGCTACGATAATGACGCCGCGGCCACACAAGCTGCATTTCGGGACGGCTGGTTCCGAACCGGCGACCTTGGCTATCTCGACGATGACGGATACCTTTTTATCGTCGGGCGGGTAAAGGATCTCATCAACCGCGGCGGGGAGAAAATTGCGCCCGCCGAGGTCGAGCAGGTGCTGCTCCAGCACCCGAGCGTCGTCGAAGCGGCTGTTTTCTCCATCTCCCATCGCCGGCTTGGCGAGGATGTTGCCGCCGCGGTGGTCGTTCGCCAGGGCAAGGTCAGCGCGCGCAAGCTCCGCGATTTCGCGCTCGAGCGCCTTGCGAGGTTCAAGGTCCCTGGGCTGATTCGGATCGTGCGAGAGATTCCGAAGACCCCCAACGGCAAGATCCGGCGCGCAGGACTCGCAGCCACACTTGGCATCGAGGGGGAACGGGCGCCCGCCGGACGCCGCGACAAGAGAGAGCCCCGTTCGGCGTTGGAGCGCGAGCTGGCCGAGACCTGGGCAGGTCTCCTGGGTCTGAAACAAATCGACATCGAAGACGATATCCACGCGCTCGGCGCCGACTCGCTGACGGCGACCCGGATGATTTCGCGGCTGCGGGCGCGATTTGGCGTGAATCTTTCGATCAAGGACCTGTTCGATGCGCCGACCGTCGCCACGCTCGCGGCTCGCCTCGAAGCGCAAAGAATTCCGGCTGCCATGCCGCTGAGCTTAGGGAGCACGTCCGACGACATCGGACCCGCCCACCTCTCCTTTCAACAACAGCGGATGTATCTTCTGAGCCAGCTCGATCCGACCGGCTATAACTACAATGTCCTCGACATGGCGCGTCTGGTCGGGCGGGTTAACGTGGGCGCTCTGGAAGCCGCTATCGCGACGATTTGCGAGCGCCATGAAGTGCTGAGATCGACCTTCGTCGAGCATGCCGGCGAACCGATGCAAGTGGTCGGAGCAGCTGCTCCGCCCCGGCTCACAATCGTCGACATTGGGGAGCACGCAAAAAGGAGAGGATCGAAAGCCATTCAACGGCACGCGCGGGCATGGTGGCGTCGAGCGTTTCAGCTCGACACCGCTCCACCGCTGCAAGTCCAGCTCCTCCGGCTTGGGGAAAACGACCATGTGCTTATGGTGAAGGTGCACCACCTGGTTACGGACGGATGGTCGCAGCGTCTCTTCTGGGAAGAGCTCGAGGCGCTATATAACGCCAGCCCCAACGACGTTGCTAATCGCTTGCCGAAGCTACCGGTCCAGTACCGCCACTTCGCTCAGTGGCAGCTCGCATGGCTGAAGACGCCGGCCGCCGAGGAACAGAGGCGACATTGGAGTGCGCACCTCGCGGGGGTGACCGAGCTGCCGCTTCGAACCGACCGACCGCGACCGGAAATGCGGACTGGGCGGGGCGCGCGCTGTCCATTGCACCTCTCGCGCGCTTTGACGCGAAAGATCAAATCGCTGAGCGCATCACACGGCGTGACATTGTTTATGAGCTTGCTAGCGGCGTTTCAGTGCCTCCTGTACCGCTATACCAAGCACGACGATGTCGTGGTTGGATCGCTGATAGCGAACCGCACTCACGCTGAGATCGAGCGCGTCGTCGGCATGTTCGCGAATACAATCATCCTGCGAACCGATCTATCCGGCGATCCTTCTTTTGCAGAGCTTTTGCTCCGCGTGCGGCACGTCACGTTCGAGGCGTACCGAAACCAGGACCTGCCCATCGAAGAAATCCTGCAGGCGCTCCACCCATCGCGTAGCATGGATCGCAACGTCTTATTCCAGGTGATGTTTCTTCTGCAGAACGCGTCTGCAAGAGCCCCGCGGCTACGTGAGCTGTCGGTGAAGTTTCTGGAGGTGGACCCCGGCATCGCGCGATTCGACCTGATGCTTGAACTGGTTGAGGCCGATGAGCGTCTTACGGGATGGCTGGAGTACACCACCGATCTCTTTGAAGCCGAGACGATAGCCCGCATGGCCGCACATTTTCGCACACTGCTGGAGGCGATCGTTGCCAATTGCGAGCAACCAATTTCAAAGTTGTCCCTGCTGCCTGCGCAGGAGCGCAAGCGGGTCCTCGTCGACTTTAACAACACTCGCGTCGATTTTTGCCACCTCGGCACTTTTTGCGAGCGTTTTGCCGATCAAGCGCAGCGTGCACCGGATGCCATTGCGGTTTCGGCCGGGCAGGTTCGGCTGAGCTACCGGGATCTCGCAGGTCGGAGCTCGTCCATCGCGGAGCGCCTCGTTAAGGAGCGCGTCGGTCCGGAGGTGGTAGTCGTGCTCGCAGCGAACCGCAGCGTCGACTTGCTGGCCGCGATGATCGCCACGCAGCAAGTTGGTGGCGCCTTTTTATCTCTCGATCCCACGCTTCCGCTTGCCAGGTTGGCCCAGATCGTCCGACACAGCTCGGCACCGCTGGTTGCGGCTGGGCGCGCCTACGTGGCCACTCTGGACCAAGCACTATGCTCAATCCCTGCGCTCGAGCGTCCGCAGGTTCTGACTCTTGAGGAGCTTGCTCAGGGCGGCCGCTGCGATTTGCCCGGTCCTATAATCCGGTCAACGCCGGCGAGCCTCGGCTATGTGATCTATACGTCGGGATCCACGGGCGTTCCGAAAGGCGCCATGATCGAGCAGCGAGGTCTTCTCAATCACCTTTACGTCATGGCGTCCGATCTCGGACTGTCGGCGTCGGACGTGATCGCTCAAACGGCACCGCAGAGCTTCGACATTTCGGTATGGCAGTTCCTCACCGGGCTCATGGTCGGAGGACGCGTGCACATCTGCGCCGAAGATCAAGTCCGCGACCCTGCGCTCCTGACACGGGAGATAGCACGCGAGGGCGTGACGATCCTGCAAATCGTGCCGGCGCTGTTGCGCGCCATTGTCGATCGGGCCGCCAACGAGTCCTGCTTTAGCACGCTCGGCCGGCTACGCTGGTTAATTTGCACCGGTGAGGCGCCTACCCCCGATCTCTGTCGCAGTTGGTTGCGGCTCTTTCCGAACGTGCCCATGGTCAATGCCTACGGTCCGGCGGAGTGCTCGGATGATGTAGCATTGCATAGAATCGTGGCCCCCGCGCCGGCGTGGCTCGCCAATGTGCCGATCGGCCGTCCTATTGCGAACACAAGGTTGTATGTGCTGGACACTCATTTACAGCCGGTGCCGATCGGAGTTTCGGGAGAGCTCTGCGTCGCCGGCACCGCCGTAGGGCGCGGCTACCTGAACGATCCTGAGCAGACCCGGCGAAGCTTCCTTCGCGACCCGTTCTCGAAGCGACGGGGCGGGCGCCTGTATCGCACCGGCGACATGGCCCGCTGGCTCCCAGATGGGACGCTCGAATTTCTCGGGCGCGTCGACCACCAGGTGAAAGTGCGCGGCTACAGAGTCGAGCTCGACGAAATTGAGCACATCCTAGTGGAGCACCCCGACATCGAGAGCGCAGCCGTGCTGTTACAGCGGTTGGGAAGCCAGCCGCGGCTAGTCGCGTATCTCGTGCTCTCCGGGGCCCGGGAGCCAAGCATCGAGGGGATCTGCGACTTCCTCAAAACCAGGCTTCCAACATACATGATCCCTGCCGGTTTCACCTTCTTGGCCTGCATGCCGCTGATGGCCCACGGGAAGGTCGATCGCGCCGCGCTTGCGGCCATTCCTGAAGGGCTCAAGGTCGCCGCCAGGCAATTCGTTGCGCCCCGCAGCGCCGTTGAGGAGAGCGTAGCCGGGATCTGGGCAGAATTGCTCGGACTCGCAGAGGTCGGGGTGTTCGACAATTTCTTCGATCTGGGCGGTCATTCGCTGCTCGCCGGGCAGGTCCTCGCGCGGCTCGTCACCCTCTTCAGGGTCTCGCTGTCGCTCAGGACGTTCTTCGAAGAGCCCACGGTCGCGGCGCTCGCCGGCTGCGTCGAGGAGGCGCGCGGGATGCAATCGGACGAGTCCACGCTCGAAATTTCTCATGGAGAGGGCTCGCCGCCGGTGTCCATCGTGCAGGAACATGTCTTGCGCATCGAACGAGAACTCCCGGGCTTGCCGCAGTTCAACCTGCCATTCGCGTATCGGCTGCGGGGGCCTCTGAACGTTATCGCACTCGAGCAAAGCCTTGCCGAGGTGGTGCGTCGGCACGAGTCGCTCCGCACCGGCTTCGTCTGGGTGGGCGAGCGGCCTATCGCCCGCGTCCGCCCGGCTGCTGCCATCCAGCCATCGCTCGTCGTCGAGAATCTCGCATGCTCGAGGGCCACCAGCGGCCCCCGTGCCAAGGCACTGCTTGTGAAAAAGGCGGAGCTGCAGGCCGAACTCGAAGCCTGGACTCCGTTCGAACTCGATCGTGCGCCGTTGTTGCGGTTTCGCCTCCTGCGGCTGGGTCCCGACGACCACGTGTTGTTGCTGGTTCTGCATCATATCATCGTCGACGGCTGGTCGATCGGACTCTTCTTAGAGGAAGTGTCAGACCTGTACGCTGCTTCGGCAGCGGGCGACGAAGCACGGTTACCCGGGCCGGAGCTTCAGTTCGCGGATTTCGCTCGGTGGCAGCGAGTATGGTCGAACACGGCCGACGCGGCGCGACAGTTCGCCTACTGGAAGGAACATTTGCGGTCGGTCTCGCCTGTCTTTTCGACCGGCCGCGACGTGGAAAGGGCGCTGTTGAACTCGCCGATCGTGCACGAACCGATCCATGTGCCGGACGCGCTGGTCGCTCGCCTGACGGCCTTGGGTCGGAGGCAAGGCGGAACTCTGTTTATGACGCTGCTGGCCGGTTTCAAGACGCTGCTGCTGGCTCGGAGCGGATGCAAGGACATTTGCGTCGCCACCGCCATGGCCAATCGCGCGCAGCCGCAGGTGCACCGCGTGATCGGTCCGCTCGAAAACACCGCGCTAATCCGCACCCGAATAGACGCGGATTTGTCCTTTCAGGAAGCCCTTCGCCGGGTGCGCGAGGCCGTCCTCAAAGCGTACGCCCAGCAGAGTCTGCCTTTCGATGTCCTTTCAGCCCAACTGGCCGAAGACAGCCAATTCGATCCGGCATCGACGATTCAAGTGTTTTTCGTCGTTCAGAATGCCTATCGAAGGCTGCTAAAACTGCCCGGTGTCGCGGTCGGATCTTTCGGAAAAATCTTTCGCGAAGGGCAGCCGGTCCTGCCGATCGATCGGACTTGGCTTACGGTGATGCTCAAGGAGACGCCCTCCGGCATTACGGGCTCGTGTACATCCAAGAGCGAGCTGATCGCACCTGACGCCCTCCAGCATTTAGTCGCGGAGTACACACGTATCTTGGCCAAAGCCGCTGAAGACCCGGAGGCGCGACTGGGCCGATTGGCGGATGATTGCCTCGGCGGCGTGGATTCCGATGACAGTGCTGGATTCGGCGTGCGAGCGCGGGTGCGCTGAGAGCCCAATGAAAAGGATCGCTAGTGACCCTTGTTGAAGGAAATGCTTGATTACGCGCTTAATCTGATTGACGATTGCCCTCGTCAGTCACTGCCCTACATCGACTAAGCGAGAGGAGGAGACGATGCTTGCTGATACCCTGAGACACTTGAAACTGGAAGAGTTGAGCACCAAGGAGCGGAACGCTCTGGTGAAAGCGCTCAGACAACACAGGCGGAAGCTTGAAGCGGCGATAAAGGTTATCGACAAGTCTCTGGAGGGAGTCCCGATAGCGCGGAGATCGAAGAAAGGCGCAAAGTAGCTCTCGCTTTTAGGCTCTTACTGGGCACGCCCCCGACCTTGGCCGTGCGTGACTCCGACGGGTCCATGGGCGTAGCCTCGCGCCCGCTCAATGAGATGCTCATGAAGCGGCGGGAGTTCATCGCGAACGTATGCGCAACCGCTATTTCGCCGTCACTTGCACTCGCGCATTTTGGCGCCTCGGGATGTTGGACACCGCTTCACGCGAGAGCCGCGGGCAGCCGGGCATTCTTTGTGCCCGGTTCCTTTTGGGAGGCTTCACACCTTCGCCGCCTACGAAGTAGGAAAGCGAATCCCATTTGGTACTGCGGAAGGTGTTCTTTCCGCGAGAGTTGGCTTGAAGAACACCGTTCCCTCAGCGTAGTCATAAAGCTCGTCCACCAATTCGCTCGCGACGGTACGGACAACAGGGACGTGCAAGCGGATTGTAGATTGCCCACTCCTGATCGGCTCCGCGCCTAGCTGACGGCCTTCTACGCCACGAGCGGATGAGTGGTCGCTTTCCCGTGGCGCACATCGTTGATCGCCTTTACTGACCGCTCGATCACATTCCACAGTCGTGCCATCTCTTCGGCGGCCGGGGCATCCCTATTGAACTCCCTCGCACCGGCGCCCGCCCCCAAGCCGAAGCAGTAATCGCTGCGGTTCGTGATCTGGCCCGACCACACCGGGACCTTGATCGCAGTGAGGCCATGGCGTGCGTCGCAAACGATCGAAGCTTCAGTGTCGCTGCGTTTTGCAGGTACGGCGTTGAATACGACGGTTCGGCAGAGACCGCGGTTGGCTGGTCAGAGACGCCAAGCGGCGGGAGTGCTGCCGTCTAAGATCCTGAAAACACGAAACTTCTCCGCGCTACGCCGAAACACGCGGTTCCCAAGGAATGCGTGGTGGTGCAGGCAGTCCCGGCGAACCCGTCTCCTCACGGGGATCTGGCAGAACAGGGAAATTTGAGGGTTTTGGAGCCGATAACAGGGTCGATTTGCACGCACCGCCCCACAAGGATTG
>Ga0126304_10000589_pt1 | contig 15260 bp, 16 predicted proteins | sample Plot25_FD_92538 | JGI IMG/M metagenome (GOLD analysis project Ga0126304, IMG submission 92538) | Serpentine soil microbial communities from UC McLaughlin Reserve, CA, USA - Plot25 | ecosystem: Environmental > Terrestrial > Soil > Grasslands | place: USA: UC McLaughlin Reserve, Lake County... | reverse complement strand
GCTGATCAACTGGGTGCAGGCGGCTGCCGACATCGAGGGCGTCGGAGAGCAGTCCATCCGCCGATTGTGGGACCTCGGTCTCGTCCGCTCTGTCCCGGACCTCTACCGGTTGACGAAGGAGCAGCTGATGGAGCTCGACGGCTACGCCGAGATCTCCGCCGGCAAGGCAATCGAATCGATCCAGCAGTCGAAGCAGGATGTGCCGTTCCACCGGGTCCTGTTCGGCCTCAACATCCCCGACGTCGGCTTTGTGACGGCGCAGGCGATCGCGCGCCACTTCCAGAACGTCGACAGCCTGCTCGAGGCGAGCCAGGAGGATCTCGTCGAGGTCGAGGGCATCGGCCCGGAGCGGGCGGAGGCGATCGCGGAATGGTTCTCGGACGAGCAGAACCGGCAGCTCGTCGCCGAGCTGCGGGAGCAAGGGCTGCGCCTCGAGATCGGTGACGAGCTGCGGCCGAAGGAGGGGCCCCTCACCGGCAGCACCTACGTGATCACGGGCACCCTCGAGCGCTGGTCGCGCGACCAGGCCCAGGCGGAGCTGGAAGCACGCGGCGCGAAGATCACGAACTCGGTCTCGAAGAAGACGAGCGGGCTGATCGTCGGAGAGGAGCCCGGCGCGTCGAAGCTGACGAAGGCGCAGCGAGAAGGGGTGCCGCTGCTCGACGAGGCAGCTCTGGTCGAGCTACTGAGCGGCTAGGACGGCCGCGAACCGATCCTGGGCGCGCCTCGCCCAGTAGTGCGAGACGGGGCGTCCGTTCTGGAGCACGGCGAACGCGAAGCGGCCTCGGACATAGCCCGAGAGGGCCGAGGACTCCGACGTCGTCCCGGTCTTCGCCAGCACCGCGCCGCGCGTCCGCGACGACCTGAGCCGGTCTTCGAGCGTCCCGTTCACGCCGGCGACGGCGAGCGACTGGACGAAAGCCGGCCGGATCATCGGGTCGTGCCACGCCGCGACGAGGATGCCAATCAGTGCCGCGGCCGTGAGGCGGTTGCGCGGCGAGAGCCCGGAGCCGTCGACGATCCGCACGCCCGCGAGGGGAATGGCCGCCTCGTGCAGGGCGCGCCGTGCGGTCTTCGCTCCGGCTGCGCTCGTGCCGGCTCCCTCGTCGACGGCGCCGAGCTGCTTGAGCAGGAGCTCCGCGGTGAAGTTGTCGCTCTCGTGGTTCATGAACCGCACGATCCGCGACAGCGGCGCGGATTCCGTGCTCGCGAGCTGCTCGGCCAGCGGGTCGGCGACGCCGATGCGGGCGGGGCGCGTGACGGCGACGCCGACGGCGCGAAGCGCGAGCCTGAACTGCCTGCCGGCGGCGAGCGCCGGCTGACGCGTGAGCCATCCGCGGAAGTGAGCGCGGTCGACCGTCAGGGCAGAGAGAGCAGGCGACTCGTCGAGGTAGAAGTACGACTTCCAGGCCGGGCCCGTGCGCCGGGAGTCGAAGTACGACTCATCCGCCTCGACCCCGCCCGTCACGCGCCGGACGCCCGCGGCCCGCACCTGGTAGGCGAGAGCCCGCAGATCACCCGCGGAGAGCGTCGGGTCGCCGAACCCCTTGAGCACGAGGTCACCCTGCCATGTCCGCCCCTCGAGCGCCCCCTCGCCGTACACCATCGTGTCGAAGCGATGCTCCGGCCCGAGGACGGATAGCGCGGCGAACGAGATGGCGAGCTTCTGGTTCGAGGCGGGGACGAGCGCGAGCGCCTGATGGCGAGCGAAGATCGTCCGCCCGTCCCTCAGGTCGACCGCAATGGCTGCGGAGCGCGACGCGGGGACGTGCGGGACCGCCAGCGCGCGGGCGAGGCGCGTCGCCAGCGGCGTGCCGATCGGCTTCGCAGTGGCGGTCGCGGCGAGCGCCGCGGCTGCGATCAACGAGACGAAGGTGACGCTGGCCCGCCGCGGCACCGGCGCATTGTAGGACCTATCACCCCGAAAGATGGGCCGTTCGGCCTATAGGAAAGGGCACCCGGACGCTAAATAATCGGCGTGGGAGACAAAATGCGCCGTGAACTTGCAGCAGTCATCGACCGGATCAACGCGTCGCTCGACGGGCTCGAGCGGGGCGAGAGTCCCGACCGCACAGGCCTCGAGAACACGCTCACGGACGGATACGCCTGGGCACTCGCGCTGGACGCGGAGTGCGACCGTCTCGAGCGCCGGATCTCCGAGCGCGCCGCGGAGCTGGGAGACGACCACACGGCGGAGCGCGCGCGCTACCTCTCGACGCTCGCCCGTCTGCTGGCGCGCCGCCGGCGCGAGCTCGCTTCTCTCAGGGAGCTCCTCAGCCTGCTACGCGCGGGCGTCCAGCACGCCCGGGTCGCCTAGACCAAGCCGCGCCGAACTGCGTAGACCGCAGCCTGGATGCGGTTCTCGATCTGCAGCTTCATCAGGATGTTCGAGATGTGGTTCTTGACCGTCTTGGGGCTGATGTGGAGCTCCTGCGCGATCTCGGCGTTGTCCTTGCCGTTCGCGATCAGACGGAGGACTTCCGTCTCGCGCTCCGAGAGCTCAGGCCCAGTAACCGCGTCGTCGCTCGCGACTCCGTAGGCGCGGATCCGCTGGAGCACCTTCGACGCGATGTGCGGCGAGATCAGCGCCTCGCCGATCGAGGCAGCGCGGATGCCGTCCATCAGGTCCTGGATGGACGAGTCCTTCAGGAGGTAGCCGCAGGCGCCGGCCAGGATTGCGTCGATCACGTCGTCGTCCTGGTCGGAGATGGTCAGCACGACGACGCGCGTCAAAGGCGCGAGCCGCGCGATCTCCCGCGTCGCATCGATGCCGTTCATGCCTGGCATGTTCAGATCCATCACGACGACGTCCGGGGCGAGCTCTCGGACGAGAGCCAGGGCCCCTGCCCCGTCTGAGGCTTCGCCGACGATGTGCACACCCTGTTCCTCGAGCAGGTTGCGGAGACCCGTGCGGAAGAGGTCGTGATCGTCGACGAGCATGACCCGCAGCAGGTCGGACGCCATCGTCTCGGATGGACCTGCCGCTCCCGTCGCCATCGGGCGTATTGTCAGTGCGATCCCCGTGCCTGTCTAATTGGAGTAGACCGTGACCGTAACGAGCCGGCTGCCCCACGTGTGCGCTTGCGCGACGCTCGGGAACCAGAGGTCGATCCTGGCGCCCCGGATGGCGCCCCCGGTGTCCGCCGCCACGCCGAGCCCGTAGCCGGGGACGTTCAGGCGCGACCCGAGCGGGATCACCGACGGGTCCACGGCAACGGCTCCCCAGCCGACCGGCGACCCGCTCGCCGTATGCCCCGGAAGCGCATAGCCGGTCGCGACGACCGTGAGCGACCTGACGCCGACTGCCGGCGACGGTGGGAGCAGCGGCGCCGCCGCGCTGGGTGCAGGAACGGCGGCGAGCCCCCGCGCACGGGCGTCGAGCTCGGCGATCCGAGCCGAGTTCGACTTGCTCGTCGAGCGCACGGCGGCGATCGTCTGCAGCCGCTCGGCGCGCGCGTCGGCGAGCGACGCTGCCGCCGCCGCGCGTGCCGCTGCGAGCTGCTGGAGCTCGCGTTCCCGGTCCGCGAGCCGTTGCGCCAGTCTCACGAGGCGCTTCGACGCGAAGCGGGCCTTGGCGATCAGCTCCTCGTCCTGCGTGGCCGCGAGGTCCATCGTCTCGATCGCGTCGAGTGCGGCGTCCAGCGAACCCGCGCCGAGGAGGAGCGCCAGCGTGTCGGCGTCGCCCTGCTCGTACACGGCCTGGAGTCTCCTCGCAAGCGCCCGCTGAGTGAGTCGCAGCGCCGAACGCGCGATCCCCAGCTCGTTGGCAACCCCCTGTCGCCGCGCCTTCACCTGCGACGCGTTCGCCTGGAACGCGGCCAGCTCCGCGCGGGTCTGCGCGAGGCGCTGCTCGATCGCGACGAGCCCGGCCGCAGTTGACTGCGCACCCGCCTGGAGCTCGGCGTTCTCGGCGCGAAGCGCGTCGGCGCGCCGCTCGAGCTCGCCGGAGCTCTCCGCCGAACCTCCCGCGGGCAGGGTCGCGCAGACGGCCGCCCCCGCAAAGACGACACAGGAAAGCGCCCGCAACCCCCTCCCCGGCCCGCGCACGAGGGCAGGAACGTACCACAGGCCCATTTGCCACCGTCCGCCGCGGTTGTTAGGGTGCCGCACTTGTGACGTTCGGGGAGGGACGCCCTCGGCACGCCATGTGATGCCCAAGCCGGGGGCAGTCGTGGTTTGAAGCACAAGCGCGCACTAACCACACTAATTTGCGTTTCTGCCGTCGCCCTCGCGGGGGCAGGCTCCGCCGCGGGTGAACCCGCGAGCGTCGCGACCAAGCAGGCCGAGGCGCAGAGCGTCCTCGCCCAGATCCAGAGCCTCGACGCCTCACTCGAGCACGCGATCGAGGCGTACAACCTGGCGAACGAGAAGCTGAAGGCGATCCAATCTGATCTGCGCCAGAACCGCGTCGAGCTGAAGATCGCGTCTGGGAACCTGAAGCGGTCGCAGAAGGCGCTCGCTGCCCGCGTCGTCGCGATCTACACCTCAGGCGAAACCGATTCGACGCTCGACGTCCTGGTCGGGTCGCGCAGCCTCGGGGATCTCGTCGACGGCCTCGAAGCCGTCTCCCGCGTCTCCGAGCAGGACTCCCAGGTGCTGAACAATGTCAGGCGCTTCCGGAAGCAGGTTCAGGGGCGGCGCGTCTTTCTGAAGCACGCGCACGAGCGGCAGGCGCAGCTGCTGGCGGAGCGCGCGGCGAACAAGGCTTCGATCGAAGGCCGCCTCGCCGACCGCCGGGGCATGCTCTCGTCGATCCGCGGCGAGATCCAGCAGATCCGGGCGGCGGAGCAGCGGCGGCAGGCTCAGCTCGCCGCGCAGGCGCGGGCTCGGCTGGCGCAGCCGCAGCCGCTCGTCCCGCAGCTCGCGAGCACGGGCGGGGGCGGCGCGTCACCGATCCCGATCCCGACCGCCGTTCCGCCGGCGCCTCCTTCGCGCTACGGCGGAGTCGTCGGGATCGCGATGCAGTACCTGGGGATCCCGTACGTGTACGGCGGGTCGACGCCGGCCGGCTTCGACTGCTCGGGCTTTGTGATGTACGTCTACGCCCAGGTCGGTGTCTCGCTGCCGCACAACGCCGCGGCGCAGTACGGGTACGGCGCGCCGGTTGATCGGAGCCAGCTCCAGCCCGGCGATTTGGTCTTCTTCAACGGGCTCGGCCACGACGGCATCTACATCGGCGGGGGGAACTTCATCCACTCGCCGCACACCGGTGACGTCGTGAAGATCTCCAGCCTGACCGGTTGGTACGCGTCGACGTGGGTCGGCGCCAGGCGCCTCTAGCTACGATCCGCCTTCGCGCGGCTGTAGCCCCGCGAGCGTGACAGCGAGAAGCCGACGCACCGCCGTCTTCGAAGGCAGGCTCCTCGCCGCTGTGAGCGCGTGCAGGCAATAGGTTGCTAGCTCGCCCGAAGCGACGTCATCACGGACGTCGCCGTCCTTCGAGCCTCGGAGATGAGGTCTCGGATCATGTGGTGAAGCTGTTCTTCTGCTCGAGCCACGCGAGTGTCTCGATGCAGGAACGCCAGGAGCTAGCCCTCGCCACGGCGGTGAACCTCGTGCGAGATCAGTGCGTACGCGTCGAGCACTGCCGCCAACCGCTCACCCGGATTGTCAATCCGATCTTGGATTTCTTCGAGATGCTCGAGGTGGCGTGCGATCTGACGTCCGTGCCACTCGAGCAGGATTGCTTCAACATCCGGGAAGTACTTGTAGAGCGTGGCGCGCCCGATGCCCGTCACCTCAGCGACCCCGGACATCGTCACGGAGAGCAGCCCTTCAGTGGCCGCGAGCTCTGCAGTGTTCTCGACAATTGCATCCCGAACCTCGCTCCGGTGCGTCTCGATAGTCCTGCTCCACAAGCCGCGGGGTCTGACGCCGTACGGGCGTCGCAAGGCAGCACGCGCGACCAGCGCCCGCCTCGGGGATGATACCCCTACAGGGTATTCTTTGACCGAAGGGAGCTCCAATGGAAACGAAGAGATATTCCGTCCCCGGCATGCATTGCGGCCATTGCGAGGCTGCGGTCAGGGGCGAGCTCGAGGCCCTCAGCGGCGTCGAATCCGTTGATGTAGATCTAGTGACGAAGCGCGTGAGCGTCCGCGGCGAGAACCTTGATGACTCCACACTCGTCGCCGCAATCGACGAGGCGGGGTACGAGGCGGAAGAGGTGGCGGCCTAGTGGCGCACACCGTCGCCCCCGAGCGCATTCGCCTCGAGATCGGCGGCATGACGTGTGCCTCGTGCGCCGCGCGCGTGGAGCGCAAGCTCAACAAGCTGGACGGCGTTGATGCGACGGTGAACTACGCGAGCGAAGAGGCTGCTGTCAGCTTCGACCCGACGCGTGTTGATGTCGACGTCCTCATTGATGCAATCGAGGCCGTCGGTTATTCGGCGGCTTCGCCGCGCTCGGCAATGGACGCCGAACAGGCTGGGGAGACGGCGCAACGCAGCCTTCGCACCCGGCTGATCGTGGCCGCTGCCCTCTCCGCCCCCCTGACGGTGATTTCCCTAGTACCGCTGGCGCAGTTCGGCGGCTGGGAGTGGGTCGCGCTCGCGCTCGCCGTGCCGGTTGTCGTCTGGGCAGGCTGGCCGTTTCACCGCGCGGCAGCCATGAACGCGCGTCATTTCGCGGCGACCATGGACACGCTCATCTCCATCGGGACCCTTGCCGCACTCTTATGGTCGGCGACCGCCCTCGTCACAGGGGCCGAAGGCGGGATGTACTTCGAGGTCGGTGCTGTCACGACGACACTGGTCCTGCTCGGCCGGTACATCGAAGGCCGCGCCCGCCGCCGGTCGAGCGAAGCGATCCGGAAGCTTCTGCAACTCGGGGCGAAAGAGGCCCGAGTCATGCGTGGCGGCGAGGATGTCGCGGTTCCGATCGACGAGCTCCGGGTCGGCGATGTCTTCGTCGTGCGGCCTGGAGAGAAGGTCGCGACCGACGGTGTAATCCTGGAGGGCACGTCCGCGCTCGACCAGTCACTGCTTACGGGCGAGTCGTTGGCGGTCGAGGTCGAGCCCGGTGACGAGATCGCCGGAGCGACCATCAACACCTACGGGCGTCTTGTGCTCCGCGCGACCAAGGTTGGTGCCGACACCGCACTTGCGCAAATTGCACGGCTCGTCGCGGAGGCACAGCAAGGCAAGTCTCCCGTCCAGCGCCTCGCGGATCAGATTTCGGCGGTGTTCGTCCCCATCGTGATCCTGATCTCGCTCCTGACTCTCGGCGGGTGGCTCGTCTGGACCGGCGATCCGGGCTCCGCCTTCATACCCGCCGTCGCCGTGCTGATCATCGCGTGCCCCTGCGCCCTGGGACTCGCGACGCCAACCGCGCTTATGGTCGGAACTGGCCGCGGCGCCCAGCTCGGGATCCTGATCAAGGGTCCCGAAGTCCTCGAGCGGACGCGGGCCGTGACCACGATCGTCCTCGACAAGACCGGCACCGTCACCGAAGGCAAGATGGCGTTGGAGCACGTCGAGACGCTGAACGGCGCCACCAGAAGTGAGGTGCTGCGATTTGCCGGAGCGGTGGAGGCGGCGTCAGAGCATCCGATTGCCGAGGCGATCGCGGGCGCCGCTCGCGCTGAGTTGGGTCGCCTCCCGAACGTGTCGGAGTTCCGAAATGCGCCAGGGATCGGCGTCGAGGGCAAGGTGGAAGACCATGTCGTCACCGTTGGCCGCCGGGATGGCCGAATCTTGGTGGGCTGGGACGGCGTCGAGCGGGGCGAGCTCAGTGTGGCCGATCGGGTGAAGCCGACGAGCGCCGAGGCAGTCGCCGATCTCAAGTCCCTCGGACTGACTCCAGTGCTCATCACCGGAGATGCCCGCGAGACGGCGGAACACACCGCCGCGGAGGTCGGCATCGAACGGGTGCTGGCGGAGGTCTATCCGGAGGACAAGGTCTTCGAGGTGAAGCGCCTGCGCGAACAGGGTGAGATCGTTGCCATGGTCGGCGACGGCATCAACGACGCCCCGGCGCTCGCAGAGTCGGACCTCGGGCTCTCGATCGGGAGCGGCACCGATGTCGCGATCGAGGCTTCGGACGTGACGCTCGTGTCCGGCGACCTGCGAGCGGCGGCAGACGCGATTCGACTCGCGCGCCGCACGCTGCGGACGATCAAAGGCAACCTCTTCTGGGCCTTCGCCTACAACGTGGCGGCGATTCCGCTGGCCGTCGCCGGCCTCTTGAACCCGATCATCGCTGCAGCCGCCATGGCTGCCTCGTCGTTGTTCGTCGTTTCGAACTCGTTGCGGCTGAGGCGATTCCACAGCCGAAGGGAGGTGCACTGATGCAGCACGGATACGACAAGGACGCGCTCAAGAAGCGTCTGCACCGGATCGAGGGGCAGGTGCGCGGCATCGAGCGGATGGTCGACGACGACCGGTACTGCATCGAGATCCTGACCCAGGTAGGTGCGGTCCGGACGGCACTCGAAAGCCTGGCCCTCGAGGTGCTCGAAGATCACGTGACGCACTGCGTCCACGACGCCCTCGCCTCCGGAAACAAGCAGATCGTTACCGAGAAGAGTCAAGAGCTGCTCGCCGCCGTGGAGCGATTCGCGAAGACGCGATGAACGCCACCGCGCCTCGCGCGGCACGAAGTTGGACGGGTTTCTACGCGGCGACTGACGAAAGCGCCTCCTCACACGCGCGGTCGCATCGGCGGCACGCCTCCGCAGAGACGCGGCAATGCGCATGGTGCTCGGCGTGACGCTCGCATTCTTCTGCGCATGCCTGACATGCCTCGCGGCAGGCTTGCAGCACGTGGTTGACGACGGCGGTCGGAGTCGCCGTCTGCCGCGTGAGGATCTTCGCGGTGGCGACGCAGATGTCGGCGCAGTCAAGGTCGAGCCGGATGCAGGCGACCAGATCGCCGACGTTGTCGTCAGCGAGGCAGGCGTCCGCGCAACTCGTGCAGCTGGCGGCGCACGTGAAGCATTCCTCGACACAGCGCCTGATCGCGGCGCTGTTGTGCGGTTGCGGGTGCGTGGCGAGCATTTCTTGGATGCCATGCATGAGCGGCTCCTCTCAGGTGCATTCGCGACGGATTCCGTCTTGAGGGCGAGAGCTTAGGGGCGGCAGCGCACGTCCACGACGCGCCGCCCGGAGCTCAGGCCTCGACGCAGTTTGTGCGCTTCCGCTCAGCGTCGTACACTCCGTCCGCCGTCGTTTCGCTACTTCAGGCGGTAGACGTGTTGAAGTGTCAGGAGATCGGCCATACCTTCGGACTCGATCACCAGGACGAGTCGCGGGCCGACCTCAACACGTGCATGGACTACTCCAACAATCTCGACAACCCGAGCCCGAACCAGCACGACTACGGCCAGCTCGCGTCGATCGACTCGCACCTCGACTCGACGACGAGGCGCAGCGACGAAGGTCGGCGCCGCTGGATCGGAGCATGCGTCACCTGTCGCCGTCGAGCGGAGGGACCCTTGCCGCGTCGAAGATCGTTGAGCGCTTCGCAGATGGCTCAGGTCAGCTGACGCACATTCTTTGGGCAGCGGGTGCTAAGGAAGGGTCGTAGCGAGAACTCGGCCTCGGCCCGCGGAAGCAACGTGACGTGCGGGCGGCCTGGCGGCCCGCACGCGGTTATCGTCGCTGCAGTCCAACGTTTCGCGAAAACCGCATGACGAGCCACCAGCATCATGAGCACGCGCATGAGGCGCACTCACATCGGGACCCCGGGCATGATCACGGCGGCTCGCTGAACCGCGTTGCCTTCTCGGCTACCGCACACTGCCTTACGGGCTGCGCGATCGGCGAGGTGCTGGGGGTCGCAATCGGGACGGCCTTGGGCTGGGGCAACCTCGAGACGATCGTGCTCGCGATCGTGCTCGCCTTCTTCTTCGGCTACTCGCTGACGATGCTGCCGCTGCTCCGCGCAGGTCTAGCTCTCGCGGCGGCGCTTCCCCTCGCCTTCGCGTCTGACACCCTCTCCATCGCGGTCATGGAGATCGTTGACAACGCGATCATCCTCGTGATCCCCGGAGCGATGGAGGCAGGCCTGGACGAGATCCTCTTCTGGGGGAGCCTGGCGTTCTCGCTGGTTGTGGCCTTCGCGGCGGCCTTCCCGGTGAACCGCTGGCTAATCGCGCGGGGGAAGGGGCACGCGGTCGTTCACGCGTACCACTAATCGCGCCATTTAGCGCGCGTACAACGCCTCGATCTGGTCGCCGAAGTGGTCGACGACGATCTTCCGGCGCAGTTTCATCGTCGGTGTGACCTCGTCCTCCTCGGCGGAGAAATCGCGCGGAAGGATCTCGAAGCGCTTGACCTGCTCGAACGACGCCTTGTCGCGATTCCACTCGTCGACGATCTCCTGGACGAGCGCCTCGGTGTCGGCGCTCTCGCCCAGCTTTGCGGTCTCGGCTTCGTCGAGCGTGATCAGCGCGGTGAGGTACGGCCGGCGATCGCCGATCACGAGCGCCTGTGAGATGTACTTCGACGCCTTCAGGGCGTTCTCGATGTTCTGCGGGGCGACGTTCTTCCCCTGGGCCGTGACGATGATGTCCTTCTTGCGGTCGGTGATCGTGAGGAAGCCGTCGTCAATCGAGCCGACGTCACCGGTATGGAGCCAGCCATCATCGTCGAGCACCTCGCGCGTCGCGTCTTCGTCCTTGTAGTACCCGGCGAAGACGTTGGGGCCGCGCACCAGGACCTCGCCGTCATCGGCGACGCGCACCTCGACGCCGGGGATTGCAGGCCCGACGGTGCCGAAGCGGAAGCTCGTCGGCATGTTCACATTCGACGCGGTCGTGCACTCCGTCTGGCCGTAGCCCTCGATGATCAGGAGGTCGATCGTGTGGAAGAACTCGGCGATCTCCTTGGCCAGCGGCGCGCCGCCGGAGATCGGCAGCCGCAGGCGGCCGCCGAGCTTCGCCTTCACCTTCGAGTAGACGAACTTGTCGGCGATCCGGTGCTGGAGCGCCAGTCCGGCCGGAACCGCCTTGCCCTGCTGCTTCAGCTCGCTGACCCGCCGGCCGACACGCAGCGCCCAGTCGATCAGCCGCCGCTTGGCCCCCGTGGCCTCGTCGAAGCTGGCCTGGACCGCCGTGTGCACCTTCTCGTACACGCGCGGGACGCTCGGCAGCACCGTCGGCTTCACCGCGGCCGCCACCTCGGCCACCCGCATCGGATCGGGGCAGAACGCGATCGTGCAGCCGACGTAACCGGCGAGCAGATGCAGGCAGCGCCCGAAGTTATGCGCGAGCGGAAGGTAGAGGAGGATGACGTCTTCGGGGCCGATGAACTCACGGACATCGTCGACGGCGCCGACCATCTCGTAGTAGTTCCGATGCGTGATCATGCAGGCCTTCGGCGGCCCGGTCGTCCCCGACGTATAGATGTAGGTGAAGAGGTCGTCCTCCGCGATCGAGGTGCGCGCCCGCTCGAGCGCGTCGGGATGGGAGCGCGCATGCTCGCGCCCCCGCGCGCGCAGCTCGTCCGTTCCGTCGAAGGTGAGAACGTGCGCGAGCTTCGGCAGCTCCGCCCGCGCCTCCGCGATCTTGGTCAGCTGCTCGTCGTCCTCCACCAGCACGCCGACCGAGTCGGAGTGCTCGAGGATGTACGCGCAGTCCTTTGCGGGCAGCGACGGGTAGATCCCAGCCCCGATCGCTCCGATCGAGCCCAGGGCGAAGTCGAAGAGCACCCATTCGACCTTCGTGCGCCCGAGGATCCCGAACGCGTCACCTTTGCCCACGCCAAGGGCGAGCAGGCCGTTCGCGATCTCGTCCACCGCCGTGCGAGCCTCCGCCCAGGAGACGTCGCGCCAGGTGCCGTTCGCCTCCTCGACCTGGTACGCCGTACCGGTGCGCCCCTCGGCGCGGCGCCACAGGTTGGCGATCGTCTTCGTGCCCGCAGCTCTCTCGACGTCGATCGCCATGCGGCGGTAATCGTACGCAGGGAAGCTGTTCCGAAGGGCGAAAGACCTGGTCCCTCTAGAATTCGGAGATCTCATGAGGACGATCTGGAACGGCTCGATCAACTTCGGCCTGGTCAACATCCCAGTCGGATTGGCGCTGGCGACGAAGCCTGCTGCGCGTCAGTCGGACGTGAGCTTCCGCACGCTCCACCGCGAGTGCGGCACGCCGATCAAGCAGAAGCGCTGGTGTCCGGTGCACGATCGAGAGGTTCCGAACGACGAGCTCGTCAAGGGCTGGGAGGTCGCGAAGGGCGAGTTCGTGTTCGTCGAAGACGCCGATCTCGAGGCGATCATGGTGCAGGACGACTCGCGCGCAATCGAGATCACGCGCTTCGTCCCGCTCGATGAGGTCGACCCCGTCTTCTACGACCGTACGTACTACCTCGCGCCGTCCTCGAACGCCGCTCAGCGCCGTCCGTACGTGCTCCTCCTCCGTGCGATGCAGGAGACTGGCATGGGCGCGCAGGGTCGCTTCATCCTCCGCGGCCAGGAGAACTTCTGCCTGATCCGCCCGCGGGGCGAAGCGCTGGCGCTCGAGACGCTCTTCGTCGCGGAGGACGTGCGCTCGCAGGCCGAGGTGGAAGAGGCTGTCGGCGACACCGAGGTCAAGGAGGCGGAGCTCACGCTCGCGCGTCAGGTGATCGACAGCTTGTCGGGCGAGTTCGACCCCGAGCAGCTGGACAGCGAGTACCGCCGCGACCTGCGCGCGATGCTCGAGGCGAAGCTGGATGGCGAGGAGATCAAGCGGCCTGAGCCGGAGCCCGAGGAGGCGCCGGTCATCGACCTGATGGAGGCCCTGCGCCAGAGCGTCTCCGAGGCGCAGAAGAAGACCACGAAGTCCGACCCCAAGCCCAAGGCGGGCTCATCCTCGGGCGGCACGCGCAAGCGCGCCGCCGCCGGCCGAAAGAAGTAACTCCCCCAGGCGGCGAAGCCGTCGTCTACTAGTGGTGCTGCGGGGCGGCAGGCACGCCTGTCGCCTGGAGCTGCGCTGCGAACAGGGTCTTGTCGATCTTGCCTTGGTAGATCGGCACACCCTCCTGGAGGCAGAGCCGGATCACCTGGTCGCGATCCAGGTTCATCTCCTTCGACAGCTCCTCGGGCGTCAGGTGGTTGGGCATGCCGTTACTCCTCTCGGTGGCCTGGACAAGAAAAAAGCCCGGCGCCGAAAGGGCGTCACGGGCTCGAAAGCTCGCTTGTCGGCTGGGCGATCCATCACTCGCTCAGCTCCTTCACAAGCACACCCTGATCTTACACCGGGTTCGGGAGGTCGAGATACTCCCAGTCCAGGTCGAAGCGGCCGGCGAGCTTTTCGGCCAGGGCCTTGATCCCGAACGTCTCGGTGGCGTAGTGGCCGCCGGCGAGAAAGTGCGTGCCGAGCTCTCTGGCAGTGTGGAGCGTGGGCTCCGCCGGCTCGCCGGTGACGAAGGCGTCGTAGCCCATCGCGGCGATCTGCGGGAAAAGTCGGGCGGCGCCGCCGGTGATCACCGCGACGCGCTCGATCCGCTGCGGCCCGCCGTCGAAGACCTGCGGCCTCTGCCCCGTCGCCTGCTCTAGTCGTCGCCCGAGCTCGTCCAGCGTCGTCGGCAACGCGAGCCGGCCGCCGTAGCCCCACTCGAGCACGCGTTCCCGCTCGTCGATCCCGATGAGGCCGGCGAGCAGGGCGTTGTTCCCGATCTCGGGATGGGCGTCGAGCGCGAGGTGGTACGCGGCGAGGTTGACGTCTCCTGCGAACAGCGCCTCCAGCCGCGCTCTCATCTGCCGATCCACGACGCGCGCGTCGTTCTCCCAGAAGAGGCCGTGGTGGACGATCAGGAGCTGTGCGCCGGCCGCCGACGCGCGCTCGAAGAGCTCCAGTGAGCTCGAGACGCCGGCCGCAACCTTGGAGACCTCGTCCGCGCCCGCGACCTGCAGGCCCATCGGCCCGTAGTCGTGGTAATCGTCCAGGTCGAGCAGCTCGCGCGCGTACTCCAGGATGTCGTCGCGGCTCGCCATCCCGGCTACTCTGTCGGCCTTCGGGGTGTGGCGCAGCCTGGTAGCGCGCTCCGTTCGGGTCGGAGAGGTCCCCAGTTCAAATCTGGGCACCCCGATTTGCCTGCTGCATCTGACCGTGCACGATGGCGGTGCAGGCATCCTCCACGTAGTCGAGACCCGCGTCCGCGGCAACCCGACGCGCCTCGGGCGAGCGGAGCCCGAGCTGGAGCCAGAACGCCTTCGCGCCGCCGGCGACCGCCTCGCGCGCATGTTCCGGCGCCGCGTCCTCGCGGCGAAACACGTCTACGAGATCGATCGGCTCGTCGATCTCGGCGAGCGAGGAGACGCACCGGACCCCCAGGACCTCGTCGCAGGTGAGCGGGCGCACGGGGATCACGCGGTACTCCTGCGACAGTAGGTAGCGCATCACGCCGTGGCTCGGCCGCGCGGGGTTCGGCGACGCGCCGACGAGGGCGATCGTCTTCGTCTCGCGGAGGATGTCCTCCCGGGACCTCACGCGGCCTCGCGGACACGTCTCACCGTCAGAGGCGCCGACCAGAGGATTGCCGAGAGGCCGAAGCCCGCGATCAGCAGCGACGACGGCGAGAAGCTCGACGCAACGAGCGCGGTCAGCGCGTAGCCTACGGGCACGAGCGCAAACGACCCGAAGAAGTCGAGGCTGGCGACGCGGGCGAGCTTGTTCTCGGGCACGAACTGCATCATCAGCGTGTTCCAGACGCCGATGCCGAAACCGATGCAGAGGCCACGGAGGAAGACGCAGGCGAGCCCGAGCTCGAACGAGTAACTGAGCGCCATGGCGATCACGAATAGGTCGTTGGCCGCAAACAGCAGGTACATGATCACCACACGGCGGGTTCGGGGATTGACCTGGCCGAAGGCGATGCTTCCGAACGCCATTCCCAACGACTGCAGCGTGAAGAGCGTGCCGTAGGCCTCGACGCCCTTCCCGTATTGCTCCTCGACGAAGGCGGGCAGCAGCGCCGTGTACGGCGCCATGGCGATCATCAGGATGAACGCGGCAAGGAAGATGCTGATCCAGAGCCACGGGACGCCGACCACGTATCGGACTCCATCGGCGATCTCTCGGAAGGTGCCCTTCGGCTCCTCGGGCTCGATGCTCCTCGGCCGCGCCGACAGCATCAGCAGCGCCGCAACTGCGAAGCTCGCGCCGTTCAGGACGAAGACGGCGCTCGATCCGGCGACGCCGTAGAGCACGCCGGCGAGCGCCGGGCCGGCGACGAAGGCGGCCTGGCGCGAGAGACCGATCATGGCGTTCGCCGACGCGATGTGATGCTGGTCGACGACGAGGGGCACGATGCCGCCGAACGCAGGGTAGAAGAACCCG
>Ga0126304_10000587_pt1 | contig 15271 bp, 12 predicted proteins | sample Plot25_FD_92538 | JGI IMG/M metagenome (GOLD analysis project Ga0126304, IMG submission 92538) | Serpentine soil microbial communities from UC McLaughlin Reserve, CA, USA - Plot25 | ecosystem: Environmental > Terrestrial > Soil > Grasslands | place: USA: UC McLaughlin Reserve, Lake County... | reverse complement strand
GGCGCTGACCTCGCTCAACTCCGCGAGCCTGTGGTTCTGTAACAGCACCTTCAGGAAGTTGGCGGTCGTAGCGCGCGGGCGCGTGCGCCTGATGAGTTCTTCGAGGACGCCGCGCTTCCGCTCGTAAGGTATCGTCGGGTGGCGGAACACTTCGAGCAGTTGCGCATTCGAGCGCACCAACTCGTCCCACGACGCCAACTCTTCGCGCACCTCTTGCGCTTCGCCGCGTGACAACACGACATCCGCCAAAGCCACCGCGTAACGACGCGCGACCGCCTGTGAACTCAACGCCCCACACCTCCCAGCTCGGCGACGTACTCCCTCGCCAGGTGTGCGTCGTCCTCAGGCCGAATCTCTTTACGGATTATCTCCTCAGCGAGCCGCACGCTCTGCTCGGCGGTGAAGGTACGCAACTCAGAGCGCGCGACCTTCGCCGCGCTCTCGATCTCGCGGCGCGCCTGCTCGCGAATCTTCCGCATCTCCTCTTCCGTCGCCCGCTCGATGCGCGCACGCTCCTCAGCGGCCTCCTTCTGCGCCTGTGCCCGAATCGTCTCAACTTCGGCGTCGAGACGCGCCAGACGTCCCTCGACCTCTTCGAGTTGCGCCACCGCGGCAGCCTTCTCCTCTTCAGCGCGCATCAACTCGTCGCGGATGCTTCCCTGTCGTGCACTAAACGCTTCTTTAATCGGGCGACGCAAAAAGTAGATCGCCGCCCCGACGAACAGGAGCAGGTTGAGTAGCTTCGCGATGGTCGGCAGGAGTTCTTGAAAATTCATTTCGATTGACCTCACCCCTCGACTCGAAGTGCGGCAGTCTTCATCCACAGATAGCTAAAATGAACGTCCGTTCGCTGACAAAGATTTCACCTTCGAAGAAGTTGGGAACTGATATTAACTGCCACCCGTTCTGCCTCGTCCCGGAGGGCTCCCCGAGCCTGTTCGACCTGGGTACGAATCTCGCCCTTCTGTTGCTCAACCTGCTCTTCGACCTCTTGCCGCACTGCGGCGATTTTGCGCTGCCGCTCGCCGTACGCCGCAGACTGCTGTTGCTCCAAAAGATTGTAACCTTCGGCGCGTGCCTGTCTCAACGAATTCTCATAACGGGACAGAGTCTCTTTAACTCTGTGTATCGTCTCACGCGCCTCACCCGTACGTCCGCGTGTGCGTGTTTCACGCTCACTTAAAATTCGCCCCACCGGCCTGAACAGAAATCTATTTAAGACAAACACCATTGTGATAATGATTGCAATATGAACTATGAGCGTGCCGTCAGGCACCAGTTGTATAGATTCGGCAAAGGCTAACATAATTTTTAGATTCAGGAACGGACCGTGTCTGTAAGCACAAATCGGGCGCAAAACTTTACTTAAAGTTAAGTTTGCGGTATGGCTAAAGAGCGGAAGTTTAACACGCAGGATTTTAGAGCGTCAAGATTGTGGCCGGTATGGGCGATAGTGAAGTGGTCTTGCCGGACGAGGAGTCATAACTCTGCACTCTGAGTTTTATTGTTCTGAAATTATTTTTTTGGCAAAGCAAATTTTCGCCGGGAAACATTCACTCTCAACTTAGCAGATTTTTTGGCAAGATACTTATCTCGGATGTCAGGAGTTAACTTTAACGTGAGTTCGACGTAAGCGAATTCAGAAAACAAGCTGCAACTGTTCTTTGATCCGGATGTTCAAAGACGGCTTCTTCTCGCGCCACGTGTACGCGATGAGACCTCCCAGCAGGTTGACGAAGCAGTTGGCCACGCTTCTGTGGCGGCTGTGCTCGATCTGCGAGATGTTCTTGAGTTGATCCATCACGCTCTCGATGATGGCGCGCTTGCGCAGCATGATCTTGTCGAAGAACGGCAGCAGCCGGTTGCGCATCCCCCGCTTGAGCTTCGTCACGAGTTAGACGCCTTCGTCGTAGAGCGCCTCGAAGAGCGGGCGGCAGACATAACCCTTGTCGCCGAAGAGCTTGCCGAACAGGCTCTTAACCGACTCCGGCACGGGGCGGCGGTCGTCGGTGTTGCCCGGCGTCAGCCTGAGCGACAGCAACTCCCCGCAATCGTTGATGACCAGGTGGAGTTTGAAGCCGAAGAACCAGTCCACGCTCGTCTTGCCGCGGCGGGCGCACCCCTCAAAGACTTTGTGCGAGTGGATGCGGCGGTTGTGGCAGACCTTCAAGGCAGTCGAGTCGATGAAAGAGATGCCCGAGCAGCGCCCCTTGCGGGTCTGCAAGTAGCCGCACAGCGGGACGAGCGCCGAGGGCATCAACTCGACGAAGCGCTGGTAGCTGACGAGGCGCGGGAAGGCCCCGGCGTAATGCTTCATCACGTGCCCGGTGTAGTAAGCCTTGAAGTTGCGGTAGCCCGACGCGTGGAAGAGCACGATGATCGTCATCACCTCCGACAGGCAGAGGCGAGCGGCGCGGTCGCGCCGCCGCTCGCCCGAGGAGAGCAGCCGTTGTTTCCAGAGCGGTTCAAAGAGCTGACAGAAGTCGTCGATGTCACAGAAAACGGGTAGGATATCCATCGAGAGGGCCTCTTTCGTGCTGATGGGTGTTTTGGCGAACTCCATCTTACGAAATCTGGCTCTCTCTTCGCATTCTTAACCCGAACTCACGTTAACTTTACTTTCTGCACAAGATAAAAGCTCTTGAGTTCTAAATGTTTAACCCTCTTTACCCATGATTATTTCATATATTCTGTTTAAGTCATTAACGTCAAAAAACTCGATCTCAATTTTGCCACCATCGTTTTTCTGATTGACCAATATCTGAACTTTAGAACTTAGCTTTCGACGTAGCTTATCCTCTGCGGACCTAAAATTCGGGTCCTCTTTGGTGCTCGGGGCATTAGTTGTTTCTACACCCTCGACTATCCTCTTTATCGTACGTTCCGTTTGACGAACAGAGAGACCCTTGTTAATCACCTCCTTCGCAAGCTTTCTCTGTATTTCAGGTTCATCAACCCCTAGGAGCGCTCGTGCATGTCCCATTGAGAGTTGTTCTGCTTCAACCAAATGTTGGATGTCTTCGGGCAATCGCAAAAGCCGTAAATAGTTGGTAATAAAGGTTCTATCTCTGCCAACCCTCTGGGCGACCATCTCCTGTGTGAGCCCCAAACTCTCAATCAATCGCTTGTAGGCATGAGCCTCCTCAATCGCATTTAACTCCTGCCTTTGAATGTTCTCTATTAAAGCCAACTCCAGCATCTTATCTTCGGGTATCTCTTTTACAATGCAAGGCACCCTGGGCAAGCCTGCACGCTGGGCCGCGCGCCAACGTCTTTCGCCAGCCACTAACTGATATTTTTCGCTGGACGTTCGACGAACTAATAAAGGTTGAATTATTCCGTTGGCTTTGATTGATTGCGCAAGCTCTTCCAGACGTTCCTCATTGAAGGTCGTTCGTGGTTGAAAATTATTTGGCTCGATCAGGTCTAAATCAAGCTCGACCATCTCCTCACTAGTTGTCGCCGGCTTGTCCGATAGCAGCGCGCTCAGCCCCCGTCCTAACGCTCTTCTTGTCATGAGCCATAATCTCCTTTGCCAGCTGAAGGTAGCTTTCCGCCCCGCGCGACTTGATGTCGTAAAGTATGATCGGCTTTCCGTAACTCGGAGCCTCTGCCAAACGGACGTTCCGAGGGACTACCGCCTCAAATACCTGATGGCCATAAAAATCTCGTAGATCTGCGGCTACAGCCGCCGATAAATTTGTGCGCTCGTCATACATTGTCAACAATAGCCCTTCAATAGTTAAAGAAGGGTTAAGCGAGCGTCTAATCCGTGCGAGGGTGTCGAAGAGTTCGGTCACACCCTCAAGCGCATAATATTCACATTGGATAGGAACCAAGAGGGAATTGGCGGCGGTTAGTGCATTTAAAGTCAGAAGACCCAGAGAAGGAGGACAATCTATGATTATAAAGTCGTAATCCCCTTCGATCGTGCGAATCACTCTCTCTAATTTATATTCGCGTCTTTCTAGATCAACCAATTCTACTTCTGCGCCTATCAGATTTTTATCCGCGGGAAGTATTTTGAGGAAGGGTATTTCGGTATTTTGAATCACATTTTGTGGTGCCTCGTCGAGTACCAGAACGTGATACAGACTCCTTCTCAAACTACCCCGTTGTATGCCCACACCCGATGTAGCATTCGCTTGAGGATCCGTATCAATCAGAAGGACGCGAGTCTCCGCGATAGCAAGACTGGCAGCCAGATTGACGGAGGTTGTGGTTTTTCCGACCCCGCCCTTCTGATTCGCCACAGCAATCACTTTTGCCATTTAATTGTTCCTTAACAACGCGGGCATCGCCTAATCGACGACAAATTAGCACACTTTTTCTTAAACGGGCTACAAAATCCCTCTGAACGCTGTAACTGCGCGGAAAAATGTCGGTGTTTCACGTGGCACACTTCTGGATGTGCCACGTGAAACACTAAAGAAGAGGTTTAGCTAATTCTTAGAAGTCTTGAGAAAGAAGAGAAGTGTAGAGAGCGCTCCAGGGGTAATTCCGGGAATTCGTGAGGCTTGCCCAAATGTCTGAGGTCGAATGCGTTCTAGCCGCTCGACCATCTCGTGGGAGAGCCCGCTAACTTCGCTAAACTGCAAATTAAAAGGGATTTGGACGTCGCCCCGGTTACGTAGGCGCTCATTATTCTGAGATTGCGTCCTAATGTAGCCGTGATAAAGAATATCTCCGATGGAAGTCTCCAGCTCAGAGATTTTTGTCTGGTTACGAATGCTGGCCGGTAAAAGATTGAAGACTAAAGTAGCGCCTGCTTCTGGCAACTGTGTAAGCGCTGCCAATGAAATAGAGTCACCCAAATCCTTTTGGAGCAGGCGAGACAGTTCCTCATATTCTCTATCCGAACGTTTGAAACGGGTCTCTAACAGAGAGTTACGCAACCGTGCAATGCGATCACGCCGCGAAGAAAAGCTAAGCCATTCGGCATCTTCAACAAGCCCCAAATTCCTTCCATAAGGGGAAAGACGCGCGTCTGAAGTGTCAAAACGAAGGGACAGGCGATTTTCCGCTCGCGAGGTAAACATTCTATAAGGTTCATCTACCCCTTGGGTTATTAAATCGTCAATCAAGACCCCAATATAGGACTCCTCACGACGAAGCATAAATCCTTCACGGCCTTGAGTATAGAGTGCGGCATTGATTCCAGCCAGAAGTCCCTGACATGCTGCCTCTTCGTATCCCGTCGTGCCATTGATCTGACCCGCAAAAAATAGACCCCGAACACGTGTTGTCTGAAGAAATGGCGTCAACTCCCTCGGATCTACAAAATCATACTCGATAGCGTATCCGGGCCTAATAATCCTGGTTTGATCTAGGCCAGGAATTTTATGAACAAGTTGCTGTTGTAGTTCAAAGGGTAGAGAAGTAGAGAATCCGTTTAAATAGACTTCGTAGGTGTCGTAACCTTCGGGTTCAAGAAAAAGCTGGTGTCGCGTTTTTTCGGGAAACTTGACTATCTTATCTTCGATGGAAGGGCAGTACCGAGGACCTATCCCCTTAATCTGGCCGGAATACAAGGGAGATTCATGAAGATTATCCTGAATAACCTTATGAACCGACTGATTCGTATAGCCTATATGACAGTTAACTTGTGGCTGTTCAATAGATTCCGTAAAAAAAGAGAAGGGAACCGGGTGTTCGTCAGCGGGCTGGGATTCGAAAACTTCCCAATCGATTGTACGTCCGTCGAGTCGTGGGGGCGTACCGGTTTTTAGGCGTCCCACAGGGAAACCCAACCTTTTCAGGTTTTCCGCCAGCTCGATTGAAGCCGGCTCACCGGCCCGGCCAGCGGTATAGGTAGACCGGCCGGTATGAATGAGGCCATTTAGAAACGTTCCCGCGGCGAGGATAACAGCCTTTGCTTTAAGTCGTCTCGTATCTTGCAGTTGAATTCCTGAGATGTGTCCGTTTTCGATGATGAAGTCGGTGACGACTCCCTGCCGGAGGTGTAAATTCGAGGTAAATTCGAGAACGTGCCGCATCTCAGTTCGATAGAGAGCCCTATCGGCTTGGGCACGTGGAGCCTGTACAGCAGGTCCGCGAGAACGGTTGAGCAGGCGAAACTGAATACCCGTGCGGTCGATGATACGCCCCATGATTCCACCCAAGGCGTCTATCTCTCTGACCAGATGACCTTTAGCAATACCTCCGACGGCCGGATTACAGGACATTTGGCCGATCATATCCAGACTGATGGTGACCAAAGCAGTCTGGCATCCCATACGTGCTGAAGCCGAAGCGGCTTCGCAACCGGCGTGGCCCGCCCCGATTACAATCACGTCAAAATTTTCGTCAAAGCTCGCTTTCATTTTCCTATGCAGAAACTCGAAAATATCTGGGAGAGAATGGCATCAGGAGTTGTTTCGCCTGTAATTTCACCCAGAAAGCGTAAAGCCTCATAAAGGTCTGCGAGAATTATTTCTTCACTTTGCCCCTGCCGTACTAATTGACTGGCAGAATTTAGGGCGTCACTCGTGCGCCTCAAAAGATCAAAATGTCGCGCGTTAGTGATGACGAAGCTATGTTCGTCCAGGTAATTTGCTGAAAAAGGCTTTAATATCTCCGCACAAAGAGCCCTAAGTCCATCTCCAGTCTTTGCCGAGACGGGAATCAAAGTTAAATTTTGAGTCAGTTGTTGCGCATTATTGCTGCAAAAGCTTTCTAAATCACTTTTGTTTAAAGCAACTACACTGTAGCTTTCTAAAGCCTCGCTTACAATCTTTTTATCTTCCTCGTCCAAAGGCTGAGAGCCATCGATAACCGCGACGATAAAGTCAGCATCTGCAATTGCGCGGCGCGTACGCTCTATCCCCAACTGTTCGATCCTGTCAGAGGATGAACGGACACCAGCGGTATCGGTTATTAAGACAGGTATCCCCTCCAGGTTGATGACTTCACTAATAGTATCCCGTGTGGTGCCGGGAATTTCGGTGACTATCGATCTGTCAGACGATAGCAAGCTATTGAAAATGCTTGACTTACCTACGTTGGGTCTTCCGACAAGCGCGACCCGCAATCCTTCTTTTAGTAGCCTTCCCCGACAAAAAGAATCGGCCATTTCGTCAATTTTTGCGGAGAGTGTCGAGAGCTTTTCCGAGATGTCGCGTGCGATGTCGGCTGGCAGATCATCCTCCACAAATTCGAGCGATGATTCGAGGGGGACGATTATCTCCAAAAGACCATCTTTGAGCGGCTGAAGTCGCGCCGACAGTTCACCGCCGAGTTGTCGAGCAGCCTGACGAACGGCCGTATGTGTCTGAGCTTCTATGAGATCGCGTACGGCCTCAGCCTGTGTGAGGCTGAGGCGTCCGTTGGCGACCGCCCTCAAAGTGAATTCACCCGGGTCGGCTGTCCTGGCGCCGTAGAGGAGAAGAGAATCAAGAACACGCAAGAGTAGAGGCGGAGAGCCATGACAGCTTATTTCTACGACGTCTTCGCCCGTGTAAGAGTGAGGGGACTGAAAAAATGTAACTAGAGCGCGGTCAATTATTTCCCGTGTGTCAGGGTCAACAATCGCCTTGAGTGTGACTCGGTTAGGCTCGGGTTTGAAATCCGGGTCATTCAGGAGAAGACGCGTAAGCGAGAGGACTTTTTCGCCGCTGAGGCGAATTACGCCAATTCCACTACGCCCGGGTGGCGTTGAGAGCGCAACGATGGTCTCTGCCGCATGCACAAGAGGTGAGAAAACACACTAAAAAAGAGAAAAGGGCCGCGCTAATTTCATAAAGCGCGGCCCCGACATGAAAAACTACTTTTTAGCTGGCGTTTTAAGGCTCACTTTGAGACGACGCGCGTTACCTTCGCCGACTGACTCGGTGAAAAGACTGTCATCCTCGGCGAGAGCCAGGTGAATGACACGTCTTTCGGCGGCGCTCATCGGGCCGAAGAAGAAGGGCACGCTGGTCGAACGGACACGCTCAGCCGCGTGTCGCGCCATCGCGCGAAGCTCCGTTTCACGAATCGCGCGAAAGTTATCAACGTCGCAGATGAAGCGTTCGCCTTCCGAGAGCCCGCGTGCGAAGGACTGATTGACGAAGTGTTCGAGCGCGTCAAGAAGCTCACCGCCCTCGCTGCGGACTAGTGGCGAATCAGCGCCGTCGATATTTAAAATGCAGGAGTTATCACCTTCACTGGCCTGTGCATGAAGTTCGAATCCGGCCGTACGGAAGATGTCGTTCAAGAACTGTTCTGCCTGTCCGTAAGCTTCCTTCATTTAACACCCAGAATTACTAAACTGTCTAATTCAAGCAACTTACGCCTGCGATGGGCTTGCATCGTTCAGCTTCTTTTTCTGACGCGTGCCGGCCCGATTCTTCTCCTGCGGCGGCTGCTCCTCGTCGTCCTTAGACTTGAGCATACGGTTTATCAAGACCTGCTGGCCGAAGCCCACGAGATTGCCGACGAGCCAGTAAACCAGTAGTCCGGCGGGAGCGCTCCAGAGAATGTAGAGCATCATCACCGGCATGATGACCGCCATCATCTTCCGCTGCAAAGGGTCGGCCGAAGGGGCAGGTGTGATTAGCTGTAAGACCAGCATCGACGCGGCCATCAGGATCGGAAGCAGCTTGGTCGGATCACCGGCCGAGAGGTCCTGAATCCATAAGAACGATGACTGACGAAAATCTATCGAGATGGTGATCGCCACGTAGAGTGCAATCAGGAACGGCATCTGAATCAGAAGGGGCAGGCAGCCGCCGAGCGGATTGCCCTCCTTCATCAGACGTAATTGTTCCATCTGCAACTCTTTAAGTCGCGGATCGTTCTGCTTCATCCCCTTGATTTTTTCCTGCAACTCCTTCATCCGCGGCGCGAGTTTCTGCGCCTTCTTCATGGACTTGGAGGAGCGCCACTTGAGCGGGAAAAAGAGGGTGTAGATGATAATCGTGAAGAGGATGATTGCGAGCCCGTAGCTACCCGTCAGCCTATTGAGCTGCTTGATGGCCGCGAGAATCGGCGTCGAGAGCGGCTTGGTGACGCGCTGTGTCCAGCCGTAATTTATCAACTGTCCCAGGTCTACCTGCTGACCCGGAAGGTTTTTGTTAATGAATTCGCTCGTTTCTTGTAACTGGTCGTGATCCTTGGGCCCGATGAAGATTTGAATGGGCGCTCCATCGGCAGGGACAGGGACGTACCCGGTGATTAAATATGCGTCTTGCCCGTTGACCTGATTCTTGAGTTTTTTTGTGTGGTACTCAAGTCCGGGGAGGGGTTGAGGTAAAACCAGCGTCATCGCGAAATAAGTATCCCCTACAGCGGCCCAACGAACCGGTGGGTCAAACTTCTGAATCTGGAATTTTTCGCCCTTATCATCAACTTGCGCCGTTTTCTCATCGACATGCGCCGTCAGATGCCGCACTTCGTCGCCGACGGCAGCGACTCCTTCGGGCGCGATGGAGTAGAAGTCGTAATGTTTGACTCCCTGGTCAGCGATATTCGGCCCGACGGCTATTTTAGCGCCGGGAACGGGCTGCCCGGCCTGTAAAACCTTTATTTCCAGCCTGACCACGTAGTGATCAGCGTCGAAAGTAAGTTTTTTCAACACTTCCAGCCCGGACGCAGGCTCGGTCAGCTTAAATTCGACGGATTTCTGCTCGCCCGGCTTGAGGTCTAGCGTCTCGCCTTCCACTCCGACGACCGCAAAATTCCTCGAAGCCATGGCCGCGTCCAAATCCTGCCGCCCTGTGGAAATCACCAGAGGCGCGAGACCGCGGCTGAGAGCTTCCTGAGAGATAAGCTCCAGCGGTTGAGGGTTAGCCTTTGTGCTCGAAGCCGAACGCAAAGGCTTAACCTCACCGTTTTTCTCCCTAATTTGCTTGAGTTGCCAGATTCTGGGAATCGCCCCACGGCTGTCCAGCTCGACTTTGTAAAGAGGAGTTGAAACAGTCACGAGCCGCTGGGGTGTTGTGTCTGGAGCAGCCGGATTTGTGGACAGACTCGGGGTGTCGGCCGAGTTGGTCAGGACGGCCGGCGCGGGGGTCGCGGTCGCGTTTACGGCCGGCTGTGAAGTGTTGGCGTTCTGCTGTTCATTCTTCGGAGCAGGAAAAAGATAGCTCCACCCAAAAAGAATTGCAGCCGAGAGTACAAAGGCCAGTAAAAGACGCTTCTGATCCATCTATTTGATACCACTTGCACTAAACAATACCGTCGAAGTGTGAATAAGTTCGCAGAATCACTTGACCGGGTCGTATCCTCCCGGGTGAAAAGGGTGACAGCGTAAGAGACGACGTAAACCCATCCAACTGCCGCGTATCGCCCCGTAACGCTCGACGGCCTCAAGCGTGTACTCTGAACAGGTTGGAACAAAACGACACGAGGGTGGGAGGACGGGCGAGATAAACGCCTTGTAGAACCGAAGTAGAGATGTAAGCGCGAGTCTTACCAATTATTTATCCGTTTCGCACGGAGATACTTGTTCGCTGCGCTCGACCTGAGTGATTATTCGCCTTAAGTCCGCGATAACCGCCTCCGTCTTTACTTCGAGTAATGAACGGCGGGCGTTAAAAACCCAGTCATACCTGTTTTTAAGGGCCCCCAACTCACCGTCGGTCAACCGAAACGTCTCGCGCAAGAGACGCTTTGCACGGTTGCGCTTGACGGCAAGGCGCGACATCTTCCGCGAAGCCGTGATGCCTAATCGATGCTGCGAGAGCCCCATCGGCAGTACGAAGACTGTCATCAGACGCCCCTCGAAACGCTTACCTTCATTGTAAACCAAGCGGAATTCCGCCGATTTACGCAGACGCGCATCTTTCAGCAAGGCAGTCTCGATCAGTAGTGTGACGGGGTCAAACGCCTGCGGCCCTTGGCACGCCGCCTCTTGAGCACCAGGCGGCCGCTCTTCGTTGCCATGCGCGCGCGGAAGCCGTGGGTCTTGGCGCGCCGACGATTATTTGGTTGGAATGTCCGCTTAGGCATAACCGTTCAAATTTTCTCCTTTAGGCGAAAGTATTAAGACTAGCCGCTTATGTGCTTTGTGTCAAGGAAAGAGGGGTTATCCAAGCCGACTTTAGAGGTTGATTTCGTTCGATTCACCATGCAACGCTCTTACATCTTCCCCAAAATATTAAAAAAACAACCGTCTTGAAACAATTCATAATCTTGGTGATTTCAAAGAAAGCCCTAAATTCAATAGTTGTGAAAATGTTGGAAAAAGAGCTTGTTGAAAAAAAAATTCTACCCTGTGGAATTCTCTTGCATCCGGGGTCAGGTTATGCTAGTCTCGCGCCCGTTTCACAGACGGTTATCGCCTGTAAACACTTGAAAGTAAAACACTTAAAGCTTCACTTTAAGTTTTCCAGAGTTTTCCACAGGGCTGTGGAAAACTCTGTGGAAAACCCTTCCGGGTCTTCCAAAAGAGAGCTTAAAAGGGAAGTTTTACAACATCTTCCGGTGATTGGTTCAACAGTTAGCTTGAGCAAATCATGGAGGAGGATTGTACTCTTTTAATTCAGCCACTCTTCTCTCGGGCCAGGCTGAAGGCGAGAAGCTTATGAGCACAATTTACGAGAATAGAATTTGGACCGACCTTCTTCTCGCGGTCGAGAAGCGGTTAAATCGTCAGAGCTTTGAAACCTGGATACGACCCATTCACTTCGAGGGCTATGATGACACCGAGCACGTGCTCCACCTTCGCGCGCCCAACCACGTAGTTAAAGATTGGGTGAGTTCTAACTACTCGGACGTCTTGGAAGCTTCGCTGTCCGAATTGAATCTGGCCGATTACCAAGTCGACTGGACGGTGGCGGAGGACACACAGACATCTAGTTCGATCTCCGACAAAGAGATTGACAACCTCGGGACGCTGGATTTAGAGAAACAGCCCGTGGCCGGCTCGCCGAAGAATACCTCTTCAAGCCTCTTCTCCTTATTAGAGGCTGCGCAGTCGGACGGGCTGACGCCGGGCGCAACGACCTTTGTAGACATCGAGCCGCTGGAAAATTCGCTCAACCCGAAGTGCGCGTTCGGGACTTTTGTTGTTGGTTCCTGCAATCAGTTCGCCCACGCCGCAGCGCTGGCCGTCGCCGAAGCCCCAGGGAAAACCTACAATCCGCTCTATATTTATGGCGGCGTCGGGCTGGGGAAAACGCACCTTGTGCACGCCATCGGCCATGCGGTCAAAGAGCGTAACCGTTACCTCCGCCTGTCCTATATTTCGGCGGAGCGGTTCATGAACGAGCTGATTAACGCGATTCGCTACGACAAGACTCAGACTTTTCGTGAGAAATATCGCTCTATCGACGTCCTTCTGATGGACGACATACAGTTCATGGCGGGCAAGGAGCGCACGCAGGAGGAGTTCTTCCACACATTCAACGCGCTCTATGACGGTCAGAAGCAGATCGTCATCACTTCGGACTGTCCGCCGCGGGAGATTCCGACACTGGAAGAGAGGCTTCACTCGCGTTTCGAGTGGGGGCTGATTGCCGACATTGAACCGCCCGACCTTGAAACCAAGGTCGCCATCCTCAAGCGTAAAGCCGACCTGGACGGCGTAAGCCTGCCCGACGACGTCGCCTTCTTTATCGCGAGCAAGGTCAAGAGCAACATACGCGAGCTCGAAGGCTCACTGGTGCGGCTAATCGCCATCTCCTCTTTACGCGGGCTGCCCATCTCCAAGATGCTGGCGCAGGACGCCATCCGCAACATCGCCGAGGACGACCAGCCCGCCGGGATAACCATCGAACAGATTCAACGCGCGGTCGGCGCGCACTACAAACTTCGCGTAGACGACCTGAAATCAAAGAACAACTCGCGGCAGATCGCCGTGCCGAGACAGGTGGCGATGTACCTGTGTAAGCGTCTGACGAAACATAGTTTTCCTGAGATCGGCCGAGAGTTCGGCGGGAAGCATCACACGACCGTCATCCACTCTGTGGAGAAGATCGAGGCGCTGGTTTCCAAGGATCAGAATTTCCACAGGGTCGTCAGCGACATTATGGATAATCTTTGCAAGTAGTTAGCTCACTTTTAGGGTGAATTGTTTTCCACAGCCCCGTTCTCTATTAAATTGTCTACTGTCAATGAATTAGCTAAAAGTTTTCCACATTTCCACAGGTATGTTCAAAAAGCAGCCTGTGGAAATGTGGAAAACTTTTTCTTCGAGTTCTTTTTCCACACAAAGGCAAAGTTTTCCACAGCATTTTCCACAGCCGCTGTGGAAAACAATTCCACTGTTTACAACACTTAAGTCACTTTTCCACATTTCCACAGGCCCTACTACTACTACTAGATATAAATATAAAGGTATTTAATTAGAGGAAGTAGGAAAAGAGTCAGCGGTTGGATTACTTCAAAAGCCCTTAACGGCTATCATGTAATTCGAAAAGTTTAATCCCTCAGAGGAGTTTAAAAATGGAGTTCACGATCAGTAAGACCTCTCTCCAAAAGGAGCTGGGTCTCGTACAGGGCACGGTGGAAAAGAAGAACACGATTCCGGCTCTCTCCAACATCCTGATCGAATCGGTTGGCGAAGGCACGATACGCATCACGGGGACTGACCTGGACGTGACGCTGCGTTGCGAGACGGAGGCCGAGATCAAGACGCCGGGCTCGATGTGCGTGGGCGCGCGCAAACTCTTCGATATCGCTCGCGTGCTGCCGGACGCTCCGGTGAGTTTTCGTAAGGAAGAGAACAACTGGGCGACGGTCAAGTGCGAGCGCTCCAACTTCCGTATCGCCGGCATCGACAGGGACAATTTCCCCGAAGTCCCGAGCTTCAAGTCAGCCCCGGTGAAATTACCGACAGGCGTCTTCAAGACTCTCATCGACCGCACCATCTTCGCCATCACGCTGGAGGAGTCGAGATACACGCTCTCGGGCGCAAAGTTCATGCTCAGCAAGACGGGGGCGCGGATGGTGACCACTGACGGCCACCGGCTGGCTTATGTCGAGCGGAAGGACCTGGGGGAGGGCACTCCCGCGGAAGAGATCGACGTGCTCATCCCGCGCAAGACTCTCGCGGAACTTACGAAGCTGACCTCTTCGTTCGAAGGCGAGATCGGCCTGGGCGCCGACGAGAATCACATCTACTTTGAGGTCGGCCCGCGCCTCCTCATCTCGCGCACGCTGACGGGACAGTTCCCGAACTACGAGATGGTGATGCCGAAGACGAATGACAAGAAGGCCGAGTTCGACTCAGCCTCGCTCGGGCAGGCCATACGGCGCGTCGCCCTCATGGCCGACGACCGCTCGCACGCCATACGCTTCCACCTGACTCCCGGAAGCCTGCACATCAGCTCGCAGACCGCCGAGGAGGGCGAGGCGCGCGAAACGGTCACCACGGAGTACGCCGGCGAGGAGACTGAGATCGGCTTCAACGCCGCCTACCTTCAAGACTTTCTCAACGTCCTCAGCGACGGCTCGGTCGCCTTCGAGTTCAAGGACGGCAACTCGCAGGCACAGCTCAGTCCCGCCTCAGACGACGGCTACGACTACAAGTACGTCGTCATGCCCATGCGTCTCTGAACGTATGAGCCGGAAGACAGGCAATCCCGCACCTGATTCGAGCAGCGTATGTTAAAATTTAACGTATGCTGCTCGAATCTATTGAGGCTCACAATTTCAGAAATTTGAGCGGCGAAATCTTCTGGGGCGAGGGCCTGAACGTTATCTACGGCGAGAACGGGCAGGGCAAGACCAACTGGCTCGAAGCCATCTACCTTCTGGCAACCAGCAAATCCTTCCGCACGCAACGGCCGCAAGAGGCGATACGCTTTGGGGAGAATCTGTGCGTGGTTCGCGGGCGCGTGGCGCGTGCCAGCGACGTCCACAGGGATTTGCAGGTGACTCTTCAGGGCAGCTCAAAATCGCTTTCGCTCAACGGTAAACGTGAGACGGTCGCGAGTTACCTGAGTCAGTTGCACGTCGTGTCCTTTACGGCCGACGAACTTGAAGTAGTGCGGGGTGCGCCCGAGGCGCGACGCAGGTTCTTAGACCGCGGGGTGGTCTCCCTTCATCATAGCTACGTCCAGACGCTCGCGGACTACCAGCGCGTCGTCAAGCAGAAGAACCGGCTGCTCCAAGACCTCTCCGAGTCGGAAACAGGTCTCGACCACGCGCGCGATCTGATAGAGCCTTGGAATGAGCAGATTGTGCTCCTCGGCGCGACGATTCACCACGCGCGCCGCGACTACGTCGAACGCCTCACACAGAGTCTCCAGCAGCGCTTGTTCGAGCGCGAGGAGGTCACGATTCGCCACGTGTCCGCCCTCGAAGGGAAGGGGAATCTGGAAGATTACGAACCGCTGCTCAGAGAGCG
>Ga0126304_10000585_pt1 | contig 15277 bp, 8 predicted proteins | sample Plot25_FD_92538 | JGI IMG/M metagenome (GOLD analysis project Ga0126304, IMG submission 92538) | Serpentine soil microbial communities from UC McLaughlin Reserve, CA, USA - Plot25 | ecosystem: Environmental > Terrestrial > Soil > Grasslands | place: USA: UC McLaughlin Reserve, Lake County... | reverse complement strand
GAACCCGTGGGCTCGCAGGTCTTGTCCCGGATCCTGGCTGTGATGGCGGGGGCTGTGGTCGTGGGGACTGTGCCCGAGCCGACGGCACCCGCCGTGGTTTCGGCTGTCACCGTGGTCCTGCTTGTCACGGCACTGCTTGCGGAAATCGAGATCTCCGCCGTCAGCACAGCCGCCCGCCCGTACGCCGCCAACCTGCCGGGTATTCAAGTGCGCAATTATCCAGTCTTGGCACCGCGCTGGGTGTTCTGGGTCAACACGACCGCGGCAACGTTGTTCCTGCTTTGGGCTGCGACCGCGAGCTGGCTACCCGGATGGCTCGTGCTCGTCCCCGCTGGCATGGCGGTCCTGGTCGAGCTGTTCGTCATCGCCGATGCGCTGCTCAGGCTGGCCGCGCGCCGGTCTGCCGAACGCCGGCTGCCGAAGATCCTCGCTGGGCATGCGCCGACCTTTCTGCTCTACTGGGAGGCTCCGCCTGGGTCCGCCCACCAGATCGGCATGTGGCTGCCATACCTATCCCGCTTGAACCGGCCGTACCTGGTAGTACTTCGCACCCCTGGCACATTCGCCGAGACGGTGGCCCTGACCTCGGTGCCAGTTCTGGTGCGACGTTACGTCAATGAGCTGGACGTGCTGATGACTCCCAGTCTTAAGACCGTCTTCTATGTCAACACGGCCCCGAAGAACGTCCACATGCTGCAGTACCTGGGCATCAACCAAATCCAGCTGAACCACGGCGATAGTGACAAGGCTCCCAGCTACCGGCGGGTCTTCCGGATGTACGACAAGAACTTCGTGGCTGGTCAGGCTGCGATCGACCGGTTCGCCAACAACGGGGTCGTTGTGCCACGCGAGGCCTTCGAAATTGTCGGGCGGCCGCAGGTCGAGACAGTCGAGATCGAGAAGGTTCCGATCGCCGCGCGTCAGCTCAAGCGAGTGCTCTACGCGCCCACCTGGTACGGCTACTTCGAGGATTCCCGGTATTCATCCCTGCCAATTGGAGATCGCATGGTAAAGGCCCTGGTGGATCGGGGCTGCGAGGTCATCTTTCGCCCTCATCCTTGGATCTGGCGGACGCCAACCCTTGTGGCTGCTGCCCGTCGGATTGATCAGCTTCTTCAAGCGGATGCGGCAGCCACTGGCAGGCCTCACGTCTTTAGCGCCGCCGCTGCAGCCGGGAGCATCCTGGACAGCTTCAACCAGGTGGACGCGCTGATTTCCGACGTGTCCAGCGTGATTCCAGACTTCCTGTACTCCGAGAAGCCCTTCGCGATCACCTGCATGGTGGCCGCAGTCGGGCGGGATGAGTTCATGGCAGATTTCCCGCTCGCCCGGGCAGGCTATGTGTTGTGCGGCGATCTGGCCAACCTCGATGCGGTGCTTGACAACCTGTTGCTGACCGATCCGGCAGCAGCGCTTCGTCGAGAAGTCAAGGCCTACTACCTCGGCGACTTTCCCGCCGAGAATTACGCCGAGGGCTTCCTTTCGGTCGCCCGCCGTTACGTCTGAGGTCCAATCCGGATTCGCTACCATGACAGCTTGTCTCGCCCGCCATTGAGAACATGAGGTTCGTACGTGCGAAGGATTCTGCTCAGGTCGTTCAAAGACCCGTTTCGGGTGGCCACCGCCGAGGAGACCTTGGCAAAGAACCTCATCGGTGACAACGTCGGGAACCTGGTTTTCAGCCAGGCCACCTACCGGCTACTTGCCACTCGCGACACCGTAGTGTCGACGTCCCGGTTGAGCAACGGCAACGCTCAGCAAATCAATGCGAAGTATGACCATCTTGTTATCCCGCTGGCGAATGCGTTTCGGGTGAGCTTCCTTTCCGGCCTCGATGCGCTCAGCGATCTGATCGAACGGCTCACCATCCCCGTCAGCGTGGTCAGCGTAGGTGCACAAGCCACCGTCGAAGGCTCGTACAAGCATGCCGCCGACATCGCACCATCGGTGCGCCGGTTTGTTCGGGCCGTGCTCGACCGGTCGCCGTCGATCGGTGTCCGGGGAGAGTTCACCCGCGACTACCTTCGTGATCTTGGGTTCGGTGACGAACATGTCGAGGTGGTCGGCTGCCCGTCGCTGTACATGTACGGTCCGAACCTCAGCGTCAAAAAGAAGGTCGAGGCTCTGACCGAGCGGTCGCGGATAGCGCTTAACGTCTCGCCGTACGTCAAGTCGATCGGTCCGGTGGCACTCGATCACGCACAGCGCTATCCGAACCTCAGTTATCTGGCCCAGAACCGTGACACGCTGGCCCTTCTGTTGTACGGCACCTATCCCAAGGTGAATCACCGCAAGAACAGCGCGGTCGGTGTGCCGGTGACTCTGGAGCATCCATTGATACGCGAGGATCGAGTCCGCTTCTTCCTCGATCCGTACAGCTGGATCGCCAGTCTTGCCGATTACGACTTCTCTTTCGGCACGCGCATCCACGGCAACATCGTTGCGGTGTTGGCGGGGACGCCGGGTCTTGTGTTGGCTCATGACTCACGAACGTTGGAGCTTGCCGAGTATCACCACATTCCGTGGCGCCGCCTGACAACAGAGGTCCGCCTCGACGCTGCCGAGCTCTATGCCGATGCTGATTGGGAGCCGATGAATGCGGCGCACTCGGCCAACTGGGAGCGCTATGCGGCGTTTCTCAGCAAGCACGAACTTCGTCATGTGTACCAGAACGGGGAAGGCGGGGCGGAGTTCGATTCGGCCTTGGCGGCAGTAGATTTCCCGCCGCCGGTACAGACCCTGATGGGTGCCGATCCGGAGGAGCTCTATGCGATGAAGCAGGCGCTCGCGGACTGCCGCTCCGAGAGCCCGGGGCAGGTACGCCACCTGAGCCAGACGGTACGTGGCCGGCTAGCCAAGGCCCGCAGACTGATGCGCCGGATGCGCAGCAAGCTTCGTTGAGTCAGTTGCTCATCAGAAGTGCTTGTAGTTGCCGAATTGGCTCTGCAGCACGCCTACTCAAGTAGTAATTGATCGAACTGCTTGGCCAACACCGAAAGGTCCCATTGAGCGATGACCTCAGCAGAGACGTAACGCGACTGACCGCGCCACGACGACTCATCGGCTGTGATCGCAAGGAGCCGGTCCGCCGCCTCTTGAGGAGTGTCGACGACCCACTCCGGCGGGAACAAAGTGCGAGCGCCGTGATTCATATAGGCGAAGAAGGGCCAGTTGCGGATTACCGGGATGGCACCGCTGGCAGCGCCTTCAACGATCCCCACACCAAAGCTCTCGCGCACCGATGAGTTAAGTATTGTTCCAACCTTGGTCAGTGCGGTTGGCACATCATCGGTGCGCCCATAGCGTTCCACCGCCCCTTGCGATTCCAGTTCCTCAAGCTCGCGATAGAAAGCCTCTACATAGCGACGTCCCGCCTCAGTCTGCTGGCCAGGTGGCTCGTCGCCGATAAGTAACAGCCGGTATCGCCTATCCTCGCGCCGTATCCTCCGCAGCACTTCGAAGGCCCACAGAACGTCCTTGGCGATCGCGCTATAACCGATAAGTCCGACTGTGAATCGCGCGTCATCAGCCTTCGGTTTGTCAAACCTCTTCAAATTCACCGCGTTGGGAATGACATGCACTGTGGGTCCGCCAGGCTCCAACAGCCCTGGAACCTCAGCCACCGCGAGATCCTTCACGTGCTCACTGACGAAAAGAAGATTGTCGATTCGGGACAGGTCCAATGCATGGGGCCACAGTGAGAACGCCTCGAAGCTGTGCAGTCGCAGAATCACTTTCGTAGTGCCTGGATCGATCAGAGTCAGCACACGGGCAAACGAAGTGCACCAGTCAATGAAGAGAACATCCGCCCAATCGAGGTGCTGGCGGACCCAGCGCTCGACTACCTTCTCTGCCTTGGGATTTCCGGCCAAACTGGGTTCGAGAAAACGGCGGGAGTCGCGCGCTAAGGGTGCCGCTTGGCCGATGTCGGCCAGGCTAATAACTTTCAGTTCTACGTCTTCGCGCGCCTCTAGGCGTTGGCGCAGATCGCCGAGAAAGTTCGTGTTGCCATGGGTTGCGAGCATCAACCGCAGCGGTCGGTCCTGCGGTGCCGGTGTGGCCGGCTGGCGGCGGCCACGTCGAGCTGCCACCTTGCTGAGGGCCACGCTCCTGCGAAGTGGCGATGTGAAACCAGCCGGATCCTGGGCAAGCGGCGACTCAGTGGCGTCGTAGTGGATGGCTCTGTGGAAGGCCAGTCGTGTGGCTTGCAGCAAGGACCCGGTTGCCGCCTCGGGCTTCCGGCGGGCCAGTAGCTCATCGGCGTAACGGAGCTCCGCGGCATACGCTTCCACTGCATTCCGCGGCATGTCGCCCAAAACGATGGAACGTTGCACGAGGCCACCGAGCAAATCAGCTCGATACCGGGTCGATCCAAGTCGAGGGAGTACAGCTTCGGTCAGTCGATCTGCGGCTGCACCCTCACCGGCATGCTGCAGCGATGAGATCACCAGGACTGCGAGTCTTACTCTTCGGCTATTCGACAGCGAGGAGCTGAGCAGGATCCGCTGCCAACTGGCCTGAGAAGCGCGCCACTTCACAGCCGGCGGACCAGCAGCTGCGACCACGAGTTGCTTGACAGTTCCGCGGGCGCGCCCCCGAATTGCGGCTCGTAAGTCTCTGGAGACGAGCCTTGCCCGCTCCCAACCAGTCACCGCGTGGGCTCGACGGTCAAGCTGTTGAGCGTCTAGTACCTCGAGTAGCGAACTGATGCCGTACCGAGCCTCAACCAGAGGAAGTCTGCGGGCAAGTTTCCACACCGAGAAAATGGCAGGACTGTCCAGTGCCACGACGGCTGCGGTGGAACGAATTTTCTGAGCCACCCACCGGTCTCGCTGCACATGCATCCAAACTTCACGTGGATAAGGGTTCGCCTTGACCGCACGATGAAATGAAGGCGGATATTCGTCGGTTACCAGCCTCAGAGAACGCAATCCATCCAAACCGAGGCCCTGGTGACTGGCTTCGACGTCAGTCATGCCGGCGAGAAAGACCTGCAGCTCGTGTTCGTGCAGCTTGGTGACTAGCTCGGCTAGTGACGCGTACCTCGGTGTCCAACCAGCAATTAACAGTACGCTTTTCACAACGCTACCAATCCTAAGCGATATGCCTCGTTAATAAGTGCCTGAACGGCGGGCCGGAGAATCCCGCCACGCTCAAACTGTGCCGCATAATGGCGAGCGGCCAACCGATCCTCTGTTGTTGCCTGCCTCGCCAGTCGCGCGGCCTGCCGAAATGATCGGTAAATGCCGTCAATGTCCGTGCCAGATGCCCCAGTCCACAGAGGGTAGCCACTTAGAAGTACCGAGGCGTCGTGCTCGATGGCGTGTCCGGATACGATTGGCAATCCTGTAGCCATGTACTCATACACTTTACCTGAAGTCACGTACCGGCCACCGATATGCATGAAGACCAATGCATCCCAGCTTGAATACAAGGCTGCGAGGTCGCGCTTTGCAACTGGACCACCGTACTTTACTCCCTGATCACGGGCCGACCCGACGAGATCTGTGACTCCGTTAGAGGCCCGATCAGCAGCGGACCCGCTATGGCCTCGAAACTCGAAGCGGGCGTCAGCTAGCAAGGGATCATCTGCCCTGGCCCGTCGCCATGACTCAAGGACCGCTCGGAGCATGACCGCAGAAATTCTCGCGGTGCCGAGGTAGCCGAAGACCAAGGGTCGTTCGTCAGGCGGCGTGCGAGGAATGGGGGGCTGACTCGACAAATCAAAGCCGTTCCGTACGACATGAATCCGCTCTGCTAATTCCGGATACCAATGTCGATAATGAGCAGCGATTGGCTCATTTACGACCCACACAGCGAGGGCATCCGCTAGCGTCGCGGCCTCGATTTTGCCCGACTGTGACTCGGGAGTAAACGCATCTGTTCCCCCAATCACATCAATGGACCAGCCGTCTCGATAGTCGACGGCATACCGTACGCCGTGTGTCTCGAACATGTGCCGAGCGACAGCGAGCAAAACGTAGGGCGGACAAGTTGCCAACACCAGGTCCACAGGCTGCGCTTCATGCACCGCTTCGGCTGCCCTAATCAAAGGGCGCTTCCAGGCGCCAAAATGAGGTTCGGGAAAATCCTGCTGAGATCGGGAAAGGTATTGACGGCGCCAACCAGCGGGGTCGAGAGCGCGTTCCTGGGAAAACCGCCGGATATCGGTTTCTAGATCCGGTCGGACCAAGCGCACCTTATGAAACTGAATGCGTTCGTCCACTTCATCCATCAGGCTGAAATCCAGGCCGAAATCGCGTCGCCACGCCTCGTCGTCCAGATTGACTACTGTCACATCCCAGCCTGCGGCACAGAACTGGTTAGCTGCTTCTCGAAGCCGATAGGCCGAACTCTTGGCGGCTGGCGGAAACCCGAAGGCCAGATAGAGCAAATGCGGACGACGCTCAGACAATGTTGCCATCCGCTGTACTGGCGACACTGTGCAGATGCATGTTCTCCCATCTTGATTGGCTGGTCGCCGGGCCCTCGGCCACCGCAAGCTGGCTCGCCAAAACATCGACGACTCGCTGCGACGCCGCTCCGTCGCCCAACGGATTTCCTGGATCGGCAGCCGGAGCCGAACGCGTCGCCACCTCGTGCCAGCTTCGGACAGCCATGCGGCCAGGATTTGGCACGAGCACATTCCAGCCCGCGCTGAGCGTCTCAGTCCACTCTGTCTCGGGACGTAGCGTGGTGCATGGACGTCGAAGCAGCAACGCCTCCTTCTGGACGCCTCCCGAATCAGTCACTACTCCGACAGATCTGATCACGGCAGCTATTAGCTGGGCGTATGGCAGCGGGCGTCCAGACCTGACCGCACCTCGATTCAGTGGCAGGCCCCAGCTCGAGGCCCGAGCGATGAGCCGGGGATGAGCGAACAGCGCGACCGGCAGTGGCAGATCCGCCAACGCGTCGATCAGCGCCGACAATCGGGATGGGTCGTCGGTGTTCTCCGCCCGATGAAGCGTCGCAACAAGGTAAGGCCGCTCAGGGTCGATTCCTCCCGGGAGGTTGACGGGTGGCTCATCGAACTGCACCTGATCGCGGATCCGCAGGCAGATGTCAACCATAACGTCGCCCACGAGGACACTTCGATCGCCCAGATCTTCCCGGATCAGGTGACGCATTGCCTGCTCGGTTGGAGCCAACAGCAGGTCGGCTGCGTGATCAGTGAGGACCCGATTGTGCTCTTCCGGCATCCGACGGTTGAACGAACGCAAGCCCGCTTCAAGGTGGGCGACCTTCAAATGTTGTTTGACGGCCGACAGCGCTGCAGCCAGCGTCGAGTTTGTGTCGCCGTACACCAGCACCCAATCCGGGTGAAGCGCCTCGAGCACAGGATCCAGGCCGCTGAGGATCGCACCGGTCTGGACACCGTGAGTCCCAGATCCCACGCCGAGGTGGAAGTCAGGTTCGCGAAGTCTGAGGCCGGTGAAGAAGACGTCTGAGAGGTCGACGTCATAATGCTGCCCAGTGTGAATTACCAGGTGCTCGTGGTGCGTCGCATTGAACGCCGCCGAGATGGGCGCCAGTTTGATGAACTGCGGGCGTGCCCCGACGACGCTGACGACCTTCAAGGAACCACTTTCCACTTTGTCCGAGCTGCAACCTGGGCCGGGCAGGAGTCTAGCCGTCAAACCAGCCGTGGGGCTGAGCATCTGGGTTACCATGAGCGCGCGCGTGTCGCGCCCACGGAGTTCGTGCTTGTGTGGCGGAGAATGCCGGAACGTGAGCGCAAAGTGTCAAAGACCGCTGTCCGACGGGCCCAGAGCGCATCGGACAGAATGAGACCCGCGTAGGTAAGGCTCAGGCTCGGCGGGCGGCCAACTGCTCGTTCCGTAACTTCGTATAGATCTCGTCGAGAACGTTAGCGGAGTTCTCCCAGCTCCACTGCTCAAGTAACCCTGGCTGGCGGTATGCGTCCCGATAACGTTCAGGATCGGCCAGAACCGCCATTGTGGCGCGGACGAAGTCATCCAGATTCCCAGCTTGAAAGACTTCCCCCTGCCCAGTTCGGGTAACCGTTTCAGCCATCGTCTTGACGTCGCTGACGACGATGGGCAGCCGCGCGTGGGAGTATTCCAAGAACTTTGTGATCAAAGCGATCTCGTGATTGGGAAAGTGCAAGATCGGGATGACGCCTACGTCAGCCCCGGACAGGAAGGGCACGATCTTGTCGACCGGCACGTAACGGAGCACGTGGAGTCGATCTCCGACACCTAGTGCAGTAGCCCGCTCCACCAGCCCGATGACGTAATCAGCCGTCGGTGACTGAACCACCAGTGCGACATGCACGTCTTTCAACACCGCCAGAGCCTCAACCATGATGTCTAGCCCGCGTCGGGGCGCCGCCACACCGCTGTAGACGAGCAGTGGCACATCTGCTCCTACACCGCAACACTGCCGGAGATTCGGACTTAATACGGAGGTCGGAACAGCTCTGACGTCGGGGGCATTGAGCACGACCGTTGGCTTAGTGGTCAAGCCGTGCTCCCGCATGAGGAGTTCGGCGAGTTGCTCCGAGACAGTGATCACCGCATCGGCGTACTGAGCGTACTCACGCTCGTGTGCTCGTTGCGCGAGGTGCCAGCGAGGGTGCGAGCTCCATGGCTTAATGCCCGGCAGGAACTCGTGGGCATCCCATACCAGCTTGATGTCCCCGCCCCAGCCGCGTGCTCGAAGGACGGCCCTCGCGCCAACCCCCAGCATCCGGAAGTCGTTTGCATGGATGATGTCCGGTTTAAGCCGATCAATAACCGGACCGTAGGCGAGCTCCCACTCCCAGAGGCTGGGATCGAGACGCCGCCATGACCGATCACCCATCGCCTTCACCCAAAACTTTGTGGTGGATCGATCGAGGGGTGCATCCATCGTTCTGCGGCGATCGTCGAGCTCGCGAGTCTTCGTCGCCCGCAGGTCCACCCATCGCCTCAGGACGGCGAGCTCCAACCGCTGCAAGAGCACGCTTGCTTTGCGGATTCGTTGGGCGATGACCTCCGCATCCTCAGCGGCGTGTATGCGGGCGATCGCTCGCTTGACGGCGAGGTCGGCTCCCCGAGCTCTTATCTGCTGCGACCGGTAGGACGCTATTTCCGGTCTGGAGTAGGCAAGGGGTGACCTTTGACGGCCGTCTCTCAGCAGATGCCGGCGCTTGTTGAGGGCGATGGCCACGTCAATCAACTGAACCTTGGCCCTGCCCAGCCTCCATCGGACAGGGCCGGCGCCCGCCTTACGGCCGAGAAGTGTCACGTCCCAGCCGCGCTCCGCTGCGGATCTTGCTTCTTTCTGAACCCGAGAATCCCTGTTCACGTTGTTGTCGACCAACATCACGACACGGCCGCGTGTCTGTCGGGGAGGCAACTCAGCCGCGGGCTTGACGCCGGCCCCCAGGAAAGGTGCCAAGACCGCGGCTGACTTCCCGCCATCGTGAACCTGCGCCACGTACGCCGGCCCGAGTGCCGCTCTACTTCTTGCCGGCTCAGGATCATCAAGCAAGCGGACTATCACCTCTGAGATGTTCGAAGGATTTGCTTCGATGATCGGCAGCTCCAGTCCGGTACGTTCTCGTACCTGCTGCCGAACCCGCTCGGACACGTGGCCTAACACAATGCGGCCGGCCGCCATGGCCTCGCATGCAGCCGTTCCGTAGTCGGCGATGCCGACAATCTGGTCAACGACGACATCTGCCGAGCGGTACAGGGCCGGCATGTTCGAAGGCGCGACGCCAGAAACGCGCCGGTAGTCGATGACTTTCTTGGCGTCCAGTTCCTCCAGGATCGGGTCGATAAGTCTGGACCCCTTCAACATGGAGTTGCTGGGCGCATGTACCACGATCGGTGGCCGCCGATCCGCCAGGGGTGGTCCGTCGGCACGCCACACGGACCCGTCAACCACAACGGGACACCAGATCGCGTTCGGAACGAAAGACAGCAGGGACACCGTGGACACAAAGACCGACCCTGGGTATTGGGTGAAAAGCTCAACCGTGTCCTTCGCCTTCTGCTCCAGCCCCGACACGTACTCAGCATCTAAGTCAGGAAATGGTGACCACGGCTCGAGCTGGTTGACAACACTGGGAATCCGTACGTCGGAGCCGTGGGCCAACAAGGCGATGTCCACGCCAGCTTCCCGGAGCTCCTGAATGTCTGCCCGCGCATCCGGCTGGCCGGACCCGAAGAGCGGGCGATTGGACTCCAGGATCGCGTGCGTATAGCCCTTTTTGACGCCCACGCGAAACTCATCGGCCCAGTTTTTGTCGTGCCGATATTGATCACCGGGGACTTGGAGATCGGCCGGAAAGTTCAGCCCCTCACGTAGGTAGGTGAAGTTGCATGCTGCTGTGTCCAGGCAGTGACGGTTGATTGCCTGCGCCCAAGCGTGACCTTGTCCAGCAGAATTCACTGGACCGATAAGAACCCGCCTGGATGCGGCTACTACCCTCGGGGCGCCCCACTCGGCGAGAACCACCCGGCGATAATACCGACGCCGATCGGTTCTGGCGCTAGCATGAGCGCGCTGTGTCGCGCCAAGGAGTTCGTGCTATGCCCCGGTCGGTTGACCATCCCATCCCAGCCGCCAACTCTGTTATCGATGAGGAGGACATTGAGGCGGCTGTTCGGGGGTTGCGAAGCGGGATGGTAGTGCAAGGACCAGAGGTAGCTGGATTTGAGGCCGAGTTCTCCGCTCTGGTGGGCGGGCGACACTGTGTCGCCGTCAATTCCGGAACATCGGCTCTGCACCTCACATTGCTTGCGCTCGGGATCGGTCGCGGGGACGAAGTCATCGTTCCCTCGTTCTCGTTCGCGGCCAGCGCCAACGCCATCCGTCTTGTCGGTGCGGATCCGGTATTCGCCGATATCTGTTACGACACGTTCACAATCGATCCAGCCTCGGTCGCGAGCCTGATCGGCCCTCGGACGGCCGGCATCATGCCCGTCCATCTTTATGGCTTGCCGGCTCGCATGGCTGCGATCGAACAAATCGCGACCGCCCATGGCTTGGCCGTGGTTGAGGATGCCGCCCAAGCCCACGGCGCCCAAGTCGAGGGCCGGTTTGTGGGTGGGATGGGCACTGCCGGGTGCTTCAGCTTCTACCCGACCAAGAACATGCACACGCTCGAGGGTGGCATGGTCACGACCGCAGACGCGGAGCTGGCTCGCACTGTACGCCTGCTTCGAAATCAAGGCATGGAGCACCGCTACGCCAATGAGATAGTTGGCATGAATGCGCGGCTCACCGACGTCGCGGCCGCGATAGGCCGCTGCCAGCTGCGCCGGCTGGAGCGTTGTACCGAGCAGCGACGAGCCAACGCCGCCCAGTTCGACGCGCGTCTGCGCGGTGTGCGCGGACCGCACGTTCCGGCTGGCTTCCGGCATGTCTACCACCAGTACACGGTCCGCGTACGGCACGGTCGTGATCAGCTTCAGGCTGGGCTTGCCGATCGGAAAATCGGATCGGCGGTCTACTATCCGACCCCGATTCATCGGCTGAAACCGTACCTGGCAGAGGACGGGCGGCCCAGTCCCCGATGGGAACTGCCCGAGACGGACCGAGCGGCCGCGGAGGTCCTATCGCTCCCGGTTTATCCGGCGCTGTCTCTGAATGACATTTCGAGGATCGTCGACGGGGTCAACGAACTAGCGGCCGCATGATGCCCAATCCTTTACGAGCTGGCCTCATCGGCCTTGGTGCCATGGGTCGCAACCATGCCCGCGTCCTCTCTCAGCTCGACGGAGTCGAGCTCGTCGCGGTCGTGGATCGGCTCTACTCGGGACCGCCACCATCCGGCGTACCCCTGATGAATACGGTTCAGGACCTCGTTGAGATTGGTGTCGATTACGCCGTTATCGCTTGTCCAACTGCGCTACATGAGGAAGTCGGAGTCACGTTGGCCGAGGCCGGTATCCCAGCCTTGATCGAGAAACCCATAGCGCACAGCGTCGAGTCGGCCCGTGCTCTCGTTGATGCGTTTGAAAGTCGTGAACTGTTGGCTGCCGTCGGCCACATCGAGCGGTACAACCCGGCACTACAGAATCTCCGCAGTCGGCTGGGCGCCGGCGAACTCGGCGATGTCTACCAGGTTGCCACGCGCCGGCAGGGGCCATTTCCGTCTCGGATCAGCGACGTCGGGGTGGTCATCGACCTGGCTTCCCATGACATCGATCTCGCGGCCTGGATAACCGGCGCCGAGTACACGTCGGTGTCGGCGAGAACCGCGCGCCGCAGCGGTCGGGAGCACGAGGATATGGTCGTCGCGGTCGGCGAGTTGGACGACGGCACAGTGGTCAGTCATATGGTCAACTGGTTGAGCCCATTCAAAGAGAGGTTCACCATCGTCAGCGGTGAGCGGGGTGCATTTGTCGCGGACACTCTCACCGCGGATCTCACCTTCCACGCGAACGGCGCCGTCTCCACGCAGTGGGAGACGGTGCGCAACTTCCGGGGCGTCGCCGAGGGGGATGTCACTCGATTCGCGATAGCCAAGCCGGAACCGCTGGTCGTCGAGCATGGGCGATTCAGGGATGCGGTCTGCGGAGCGGATCCGGACATTGTGACGCTGCGTGAAGCCAGCCGAGTCGTCGAGGTTTGTGCTGCCGTGCTGCAGTCGGCCGACTCCGGCACGACCGTCACAACCCGGCATCACTGACATGGCCAACCCCGATGTGTCAGTGGTCATCCCGACCTTCAACACCCTTCCCTATCTCCACGCGTGCTTGACCTCCGTTGTCGATCAGACCATCGGTCTGGACCGCATGGAGATCATCGCCATCGATGACGGCTCCACCGACGGCGGCGCCGAGGTGCTTGATCAATACGCGGCGACACATCCAGCCTTCACAGTCCTACACCAGCCGAACTCGGGTGGCCCCGCTGGGCCATGCAATCGGGGGCTCGAGATCGCCACCGGCCGCTACGCATTCTTCCTCGGGGCCGACGATTATCTGAGTACTGACGCTTTGCGCCGTCTGGTAGAGGCCGCTGACGCCTGGGAATCCGATGTGATCTTCGGGCGGGTCGAGGGGGTCGGCGGGCGGAAAGTTGATCAGCGCATCTACTCGCGCACCGAAGCCGATGTGAATTTCATCGACTTCCCACTCGCCTATGCCCTCTCCAACACCAAGCTGTTCCGGCGGGACCTGCTGAACAAGCACAAGATCAGGTATCCGTTGGACCTCAGGGTCGGTAGCGATCAGCCCTTTGCCGTTGAAGCTATGACCCGGGCCAGGCGAGTATCCGTTCTGGCGGATTACACCTATTACTACGCAGTCCGCCGTGAGGACTCCAAGAACATCACCTTCTCCGCCACGTGGCGCGAACGGTTCGAGGACATCAGCGCGATCGTGCATCACATCGCTTCGGTCGTCGAGCCTGGGCCAGTGCGTGACGCAATCTTGAAACGCCACTTCAATCTCGAGCTGGGCAAACTGATCCGGGTCGATCTGGTCATGCTCGAACCCTCCGAGCAGCGTGAACTGGCCCAGGGAATCGGGGGACTCGTCTCTGACTACCTGACGGGCGGACTCAGCAACCGCCTATGGGCCCAGTCTCGCGTCCGGCTACGACTTGCCCAGGCAGGGCAGCTTGAACTCCTGCAGGAGGTCATCGCCTACCAAAACAACACGCGTGAGCCACCACTGGCTCTGCGCGGCGATCGGGTATTCGTCTGGTTCCCCGGCTTCGACGACCAGGAGGGAGGTCCGCCGGCGTCATGGTACGAATTGACCTGCGAAGGCACCTGGGACCGTCTAGTGCGCGGGCTGGTGATCACCGGGTTGGGACTGGACCAGCGACGCCTGCAGATTCAGGGGAAGGTCGGCCTCACACCAGACAGCGACCCAAACGTGGGCATGGCGCTGCTCGGACTGGGGGAAGACGAGCCGCCACCGCCAAATCGGCGCTTTCCCCCAGAGTCCTTGCCAGCAGCCCTGGAATGGCCTGTCACCCTCATCCCGACAACAGCGGGTGCTCCAGCTGAGCTGATGGCAGAGGTGCCGCTGCAGGACGTCGTTCCGCGAGCGGCGTCACAGCAGCAGCGTTGGTCGGTACGCCTGAGGCTGCGAGTTGGTGAATGGTGCTACGACCTGCCGCTCCGGTGGCCGGGCCCTGAACGGCAGGCTGTCGTTCGAAAAGGTCTTCGGGACAATCTCTTCACCGTGGCCCCAAGCGCGAAGAAGGAAGCAGTGCTCACTGCCGCCAGCGCGCCTCGCATGTCATGGCCGCGGCGTTGGCGCACTGGAGACCCGGCGGCGCCCCAGGCTCCTGTGGGGTTCAAGGGATGATGGCATGCAGATCTGCGTCGTAGCGCTCGGAAAGATCGGGCTCCCGCTTGCGGTCCAGTTCGCCAGCTTGGGCCACAGCGTGATCGGGGCCGACATCGATGCACGCCTGGTCGATTCGGTGAACGCGGGAGTCGCGCCGTTCCCTGGGGAGGCTGGTCTGCAAACCAAGCTGACTGCCGTCGTCGAGCCGGGGTTGTTGTCGGCCACAACCCAAACCACCGATGCCGTCGCCACGTCAGACGTGATCGTGATCGTGGTGCCGCTTTTCGTGGACGTGGACGGCATACCCGATTTCCGCAGCATGGACGCCGCAACCATGGCGGTCGCCACAGGCCTGCAGCCTGACAGCCTGGTGAGCTATGAAACCACCCTTCCGGTGGGCACAACCCGGAACCGCTGGGCACCGATGCTCGCCAGTGGATCGGGCCTGGCAGTCGGCCGGGACTTTCACGTCGTGTTCAGCCCGGAACGCGTGCTGTCCGGCCGGGTCTTCGCCGACCTTCGGCGATACCCGAAGCTCGTGGGCGGCCTGGATGAAGAATCCACCCGGCGCGGGGTGGAGTTCTACCGAACCGTGCTGGAGTTCGACGAGCGCAGCGACCTGCCGCACGCCAACGGTGTCTGGGATCTGGGCAGCGCGGAAGCGGCAGAAATGGCCAAACTGGCCGAGACGACCTACCGTGACGTCAACATCGGGCTGGTGAACCAGTTCGCCCGCTACGCCGACACAGTCGGCGTCGACATTGCCACGGTGATCGAGGCCTGCAATTCCCAGCCCTACAGCCACTTGCATAGGCCTGGTATTGCGGTCGGGGGACACTGCATCCCGGTCTATCCCCGCATGTACCTATGGAACGACCCCTCCGCGAGTGTTGTGCGAGCGGCACGGGAGGCAAATACCGCGATGCCGGCCTACGCCGTCGAGCTACTGGCCGCTCATTACGGTGATCTTGAAGACGTTCCCGTCCTGGTTCTCGGCGCCGCATATCGCGGCG